>Ga0134123_10000729_pt1 | contig 21691 bp, 17 predicted proteins | sample KB303_FD_96460 | JGI IMG/M metagenome (GOLD analysis project Ga0134123, IMG submission 96460) | Terrestrial soil microbial communities without Nitrogen fertilizer from Kellogg Biological Station, Michigan, USA - KB3-0-3 | ecosystem: Environmental > Terrestrial > Soil > Unclassified ...
ACCGGTATTCCTTCCATCTCCATCGCCCACTCATGACGACCAATCAGGCAGTACAGCCCCCAGTGGATGAACATGCCAAATTTCGCCTCTTGCCACCACTGGATTCGCTGCTCATGCCGCGGTGGCGCACCAGACGATGGTTCTGTTTTCAGATGGCCTCCCTGCGAAAACGCCAAGGGTGCGGCAGTGGCTAATCCCGCCGTTGCCGCCATGAACTTCAAATACTCACGTCTTGAGGTCCCTCTATCTCTCATGATGTTTGCTGCCTCCGCGCGCATCCGGTTTGGGACATGCGGGAAAAGATTGTACTCCGTTGATCAAGTCCTTCGCAGTTGCTTGCCTGCGACTTACTTGAGGGCTCGCGGACTGACGGTTGTGCAGGCCGTGTTACAGTACAAACTTATGCAATCGGAACCGCAACAGGACTCCGTTGGAATTTCACGTGGCCTGTTGAAGGAAAACGTTGCGCAACGCTTGCGGGAAGAAATCCTCTCGGCGAGGATCGCACCGGGCGAAAAGATTGTGGAAGGTAAGTGGGCCCGCGAATACGGCGTTGCGCAGATCTCAGTCCGTGAAGCACTGAACATTCTTGCCGCACAAGGCTTTGTCACCAAGGGGCACGGGCGAAGCGCGCGGGTGTTGAAACTTGACGATGCCGACATCATTCACATTTATCAGCTGCGGGGCGTGTTGGAAGGGTTGGCCGCGCGCATCATTTCTGAGCGTAAGCCTCGGCTCGACGATCTCGAAGCCGCGCTCGCGCACATCGAAGCTGCGATTGCGTCGGGAAGTCTAACTGATGTCCTCGAACGCGTCCAGCATTTCCACCTTCTGTTACTCGAAAAAGCGGACAACCCTTTCTTGAAAGATCACGGTGAACGGCTGCTGCTACCGCTATACGCGTTTACCCATATGCGAGCAGCAGCCAAACATCTTGATACCAGCCCGTGGAAGAAGCAGTTGCCGCTGCATCGGTTCATCATTGAAGTTCTGCGGTATGGTAACCCTCAGCTTGCGGAGCAGACACTCGTTCACGTCACGAATTCGTTTATGGAATCTGCCTTGGTTGTGTGGGCACACTGAGGCTTTCTCGCGTGCAGCTAATTCGCGCCCGGCCGCGGCGACTTCCAGCTTGACAATTGCCGCTGGACCCAATCCGCATCCTGTTTTGAGTGACAAAGCAGACATGCATTCGGGCTCTCCTCCTGACCGAATCGCTTGGTCAACTCTGCATTGGGAATGTCATCAATCTGATGGTAGCGAGCTTCAAATAAAAGTGCGTGCATGATTCGCGGCATGTGGCAAGAAACACACCGGCTACCCTCGGAAGCCGCCGGGTGGTGTGAGTGGCGGGTGAGAGCTTCTTTGTCTTGGAATTGTGCGTGGCAGCCTGTGCACATCTGATCCGGCTGGCCGCGGAACTTCAAAGAGTTTGGGTTCGAGGCCGCATCATGGCTATGGGGATCATGGCAACTCCCACAATTCACCTCACCGTTCTTGAAACACTGAGAGCGCTCGAGCGACTCCACCAGGAACGTGGTTTGGCGGAAGCGTCCATCTTTGAAAAAACCTTTGCGCGAGAACTCGCCAAAAGGCCCCCTCGCGTGCCGGCCAAAAAAGTCGCCGGTGCTCGAGTAGTTCAATTCGCCGTTCGGGCCTGGCTCGCGTATGGCTGATTGCATGTGGCACTGCGCACAAATGGCAGCGAATTGATTGCTTGTAATTTTCCTGAAATTCACCGGCGGATCGAGTGGAGCCTTTGGATGGTACTCTCCTGTGATGGTTTCCAGCACGTGATCGCCCGAAGGGCCGTGGCACATCTCGCAATCAATTCCGCTCTCTTTGAATGCGAGATCTTTCACGTCGAACCCTGCACCTTTCACATTTCTCAACTGGCTGGTGTGACATACGGCACAAACCGCCTGATAGCTGGTCGAGGCGTCGAGTTTCTCCCAGTTCCTGGGATCCGCACGCTTGCTGCCTGGTCCGTCAATCACTCTCCAGAAGTTAACCCACCGCTTGTGCACAAGGTTGTATTGGATTGGAAAAACGTGGATTTCGCCGTTAGGCAGCTTAGTTGCGTACGCTTGTTCGAATTTTGATCCGATCGTGTAATCCACAGGATAGCTGTGCCACTTCCCATCCGATTGTAGGATGTCGAAATAATGCCGTTCGCCGTGGAGCACCATTCGTGCGAAAAGTTTTCGATTTGACCCTGAGGTAATCTGCAATTTTCCAAGGCGATACTCGATCTCGTCTCCGAGGTAAAACCGATTGTCGACGCTGAAGTCTCCGACTATATTCTGAGGCGAGTAAGGGCGAAACATTCTTGACATCCCAGTTTGTGTCCAGTCGCTGTAAATCTTGCCATGGCACGGTCTGCACGACTCAGAGCCGAAATATGCGCCCTGTGGTTGTTCCGAGGGGCTCGTGTCGTGAGGCGAGTCAGAAGCCTCCTTCAGGAGAGACCTCGAGGGATATTCAGCCTGTAGAACAAAGCTCTCGTAGGGAACTGAGGCTGTCGGGTAGAGCAAGCCATAGATACTGTGAAGAGCCTCATCCGCCTTTGCTTCGAGGCTGCCGCCGCCCTGTTTGGCGGCCGCAAAGTTGGCCGCCGCCCCCGAGGCGTTCCCGGAACTGAGTTGTACCAGACCCAATGTATAGGCAACCTCGAAATCGCCCGCGTTCAACTGTCGCGCCTGCACCAGAGAAGCTTCGGCCTCTCGAAGTAGATCCTTACGCCGCGTGCCAGCCGGCTCTTTGATGGCTGCTTGTAGCTCGGCGCGACCCTTTGCGAAATTCGCCGTGGCCTTCAATCTGCGTTTCACCATCGGCCAGTCCTCATCACGCACGGAGGCCGGCCCTGCAAACGCCTCCAGGTCACGTAGGGCTTCCTGGGCATGCTCGATGGCCGCTGCGTTAAAGTGCTGTCGAGCCTCCACGTCAGCGACCGGCACGAGCAAGAGAGGATTTTCTGGCAGAAGCGTGAGAGACTTCCGCGCGTAGTCCAGTCCCGCGTCATATTCTTCCAGGCCGAAACTAGAGCGAGCAGCGACCTCATAGGCCTGCGCCAGAAACGCCGATTGAGGGAACTGGGCAATAAATCGATTCGCCTGGCTACGCATTTCGGCCGGGGAAGCTTGCTTGAAGAGAGCCAAAAAAGCGGAGCGCTCGGCAGAATCAGCCACCTGGTCTGCGAGGGTCACCGTATCGCGCCTTTGAACGGTGGGTACGGAATCGAGATCCTGCGCCGAGAGTTGTAGGGTCAGCCAGAAAACGACGGCGAGAACGCACCACATCCGGCGCATGGTTCTACAATTTACAACAGTTCACCTGTGAGCCGCCTGTGCGATTCCGATCGCCTTGTCGATGTCAGGATCATTCGGTGTGAGCTTTTTGGCTTGCTGCAACTCGCTCAGACCGTTCTTGGCATCGCCGGAGTGCAAGTAGATGAGGCCCAGGTCTTTGCGCAGGTGCCCGAGGGCAGCGCAAGTTCCGCAAATCTGAATTCCCTCTTTGAGCTGTGAGATCGCCTGCGGCCAGTCGTGCGCGGCAGCCGAGGATAGTGCAAAGTTCCCAAGGGTTTGCGCCTGATCCATGATATGAGATTGATTTTGCAACGTCTGAAACCTCTCTTGCAGGCGCTTGGATTCCTCGGGATCGTTTTCTGCCAGACTGCGGGCCAGATTGTAGAGCGCTTGGGAGTGGTTTGGATCGATCTCGATCGTTTTGCGCCACTGTTCAATCGCTGCGTTGCGGTCGCCGGCGTGGAAGAGCTCTTGTGCCAGGACAAAAAGCGTATCCGCATTTCTCGGATCTAACTGCGCGGACTTTTGCAGCATTTTCACCGCTTGGGGTGCGTTACCCGCAGACTTTTCGATCAACCCCAGCAAGTACCATGGTTCGGCCGCCTGCGGATCCAAGCGAACTGCAGCTTCCAGCTCGGGCCTGGCACTCGCGTCACGGCGCAAGTCGAGAAGAACTCTTCCCTTGTTGTAGTGTGCTGTAGCGGAGTTCGGGTCGAGGCGCACGGCTTCGGAAAACTCAGCCAAGGCCCCTTCTAGGTTGAACTCATCTGCCATCGCAATTCCCAGATTTAAATGCGCGCCCGATGAGCTGGGATCGAGCGAAATCACTTTTTTAAAGTAGCTGACCGCTTCCTCGTTTCGCTTGCTGCGCGCAAGCACCATCGCCAAAACAGTGAGGGCCTGTTGATTGTCTTTCGCAATCTGGAGAGCGCTGCGAAGGGACTGCTCAGCCTCCGTAAAGCGTGACTGGTCGGCGAAAATCAGGGCCAGGTTAATGAAAGCTTGCGCATACTGCGGATCGTTCTCGGTAGCTTTGCGAAATAGTTGCTCGGACTCCTGATTTTTCCCCTCCTGTCCGTAGAGCACACCCAAGTTGTTCTGCGCCTCAGCGAATCCCGGATCGGCGCTGATCGCAGCCTTGAGTTCCTTTTCGGCCTCTACGACCTGTCCAGCCTGCAGGCTTAGAAATCCCAGCTGGTTGTGAGCGCGAGCCAAGGAGGGATCGAGCACAACCGCTTTCTTAAGGGCCTCGCGTTCCTCCGCGATTTTGCCTAAGAGGTCAAGCGCCATGGAGAGGTCATACCAAGTTTTGGCATTTTTTGGATCTTCTCCCAAAGATTGGCGATAGAGATCGGCAGCGCGCTCGTACTGTCCTTCTCTCAGCAAGCCGTTGGCTTCGTTGACCTTTGTACCGGCAACATTCTCCTTAACGTCTTGCTGCTTTCGTTCCTGAACCGCTGCCAATTCCTTCTCGGCCTGGTCCATTTGTCCCAGACTTCGTTGAACACCCGCGAGTTGGAAATGGGCTTCGGTGGAATCTGGCCTGAGCTCGAGGGCATTTTGAAGTTGCGCGAGCGCTTCTTGTGCCTTTCCGAGCCTAGCAAGTACACACCCAAGGTTGTACCTCGCTTGATAATCATTCCCATTTAGGGCTACGGCTTGGCGAAGAACGGTTTCGGCCTCCGCGTATTTTCCCAGCCCTCGATCGACCACACCCATGAGGTACAGTGCTTCAAAATCGCGCGGCTTTCGGTGAAGATAAGACTCAATTTCGGGGAGCGCGGTCTCGAATTCCGCGAGAATCAGAAGAGCCTTGAGATAGGAAAGCCGAACCACGTCGTCGCTGGGATCCAACCGTAACGACTCGCGGAATTCATTCACGGCCGAGCGAAACTCTGATTGCTGCGTGTAGGCGATGCCCAGATCCGCGTGCCGTTGCGGTGAGGAAGGATCTTGCTTCACCAGTTCCGAAAGCAACTGGACAGCTTCCGCTGCGTCTCCGTGTTTTGAATAAGCCACCGCCAGATCGTTCTGCAACTGTGGGTCCGCCGGACCGTTCTTTAAATAAGCAATAGCCGCTGAGTAGCGTTGTTCGGAAATGAGGACCTTGGCCAATCCGTCGACTGCCGGCACCGACTTGGGATCAGCCTTCAGTGCCAGTTTGAATTCTTGAATTGCAGCCTCATTTTTGTTTAACTGGGTGAAAGCCACACCCAAAGCGGTGTGGCTCATAGGATCATTGGGCTTCTTCGAAATCGCGACTCGCAATGCGCCGACAGCCTTCTCAGGCTGTTGACTCTGAAGGTAGGCGAGAGCAACGTTGAAATTCCCTTCCCAAGAGTTAGGGTCGAGATGGACCGCAGATTCAAAGGCCCAAATGGCACATGAGAGTTGCTGTCTCTGCCCGAAGTACGCGCCCAAGGCGTCATAGGCTTCAGGCGTCGGGTGAGTTCGAATCACTCTCTCGAGTTCGGCAGGTCCTTGGCACTTTGCAGCAGTTTGTGCCACGAGAGTCGAAAAGCCCAAGAAGCAAGCGAGGCAGGCAGTGGCGCAAGCGACTTTCCAAAACAACATCCAATTTCCCCAGAGATGATCGCTGCTAATCGTAACAGAACAACTCGACCTTGAAGCTCGAAGTCAGAGCGGGGGATGCGGGGTTATGGATGGTATGATCGCCAAAACACGATGCGTAAACGAGTCGGGCGCCTCTTTCCATCAATTCTGCAAGTAACCTTCCTTGTTTTCGCAACCCGAATCGGCCTCGCACAGGGAGTGGCAACCGGTGGCACAGCGGTTCCGGCACGTCCTCTTCCGGCGGGCACCAAAGCCCCCGTTGTTGACTTTCGAGACGTCGCTTCCAGTTCAGGGCTAACCGGCGTAAACGTGTCTGGCTTAGAGTCCACAAAGGGCTACATTGTTGAGACCACGGGGAATGGGGTTGCGATTTTCGACTATGACGGAGACGGCTTGCCAGACCTTTTCTTTGTAAACGCCGGCCGCCTCGAAAAGGATGCAAAACAGCCGAGCCATTATCTTTACCACAATCTTGGAGGGCTCAAGTTTGAGGATGTAACAGCCCAAGCCGGTATAACGCGTACCGGCTGGGGTCAAGGCGTTTGCGTCGGAGATGTCGATAACCATGGTTACCCGGATTTGTTTGTTACGCAATGGGGGCAAAACGTTTTGTATCGCAATGTGGGCGATGGCACCTTTCGTAACGAGACCAGGGAGCGAGGATTGCTCCAACCGAGCGATCGCTGGAGTACTGGCTGTGCTTTCCTGGATTTCAATCGTGATGGATATCTCGACCTCGTTGTGGTGCACTACGTTAACTTCGATATTGAGCACACGCCTCATCCCGGTGAACTGACGCAATGTCAGTGGAAAGGACGTCCGGTAATGTGCGGGCCGAGAGGTTTGCCACCCGAGACGGTATCGTTCTATGAGAACGACGGCCATGGGCATTTCCGGGACGTTTCCGACAAAGTCCACATCACGGTTCCAAAGAGCTACTACGGATTCACCGCGGTTACAGCAGATTTTGAAATGATGGCTACCCAGATATTTTTATCGCCTGTGATTCGACGGCGAGCCTCTATTATCACAATCTACAGGGGAAGGGCTTCGAAGAAATGGGCGTGCGGGCCGGACTGGCCTATAACGAAGATGGGAGAGAACAGGCCGGAATGGGCGCAACGGCGGGTGATTTCGACGGCGATGGATTGCTCGATGTTTTCAAAACCAATTTCGCAGATGACACTCATACCCTGTATCGGAATAGGGGCCACAACAATTTTGAGGACGACACAATCGGTTCCGGCCTTGCGATCAATACACGATTTCTGGGATGGGGCACGGCCTTCCTCGATTTCGACAATGATGGTTGGAAGGACTTGATTCTTGCCAATGGGCATGTGTACCCGGAAGTGGACCAGGGCCACACATCCGAACACTACAAACAGCAACGACTACTTTATTGGAATCGCGGCGACGGCCAGTTCTATGACTTGTCGATACAAGGAGGTGTCGGCATTGCGGATGAGCGGTCTTCTCGAGGACTTGCGGTAGGAGACCTGGATAACGACGGCAGGGAAGAGATCGCCATTGTGAACATGGGTGAAGCGCCGTCTCTGCTAAAAAATTTCTCTCCTGTTGAAGGCAAGTCCCTTCTCATTCGGGCTGTTGCTCTCAAACGCGATGCTATTGGAGCACGCGTAACTGTGACCGCAGGCGGACGCAAACTGGTGGACGAAGTCCGGAGTGGCGGATCGTTCATCTCCCAAAATGACTTCCGTTTGCATTTCGGGCTGGGGAAGGCAACCCTAGCTGACGTCAAAATTCGTTGGCAGGACGGGAAGGTTGAGAACATCCCGGCAGTCGCCACCAATCAAGTGGTCACAATCGAGGAAGGCCACGGTGTCACCCGCCAGCAGCCGTACAACGACGGCAAAAAATGATCGTAGCCCCTGGCTAGGGAACCACCCCCTTGGAGCCGTCCGCGACCGGGCGCATGAACTTGGCATCCTCAAGGGGCACATTGAACTTCGCCTCTTGAATTTGGATCACAAATCGAGAGTTAGGCCGCGAGATTGTCTGTTGAAAGGGGAGCTTTACCCCGTCCTGAGTTCGGTAGTCGCTGTAGTCAATCTGTGTAGGGTTCAGGCCGAGCGGGGATCGCGTGAACCGCAGGATGCGTATCAGCAGCCCCGACCCTTGGTCGAAATAGAACTTCGACGCAAGTTCCCCCGAGTTCATTGCCGAGAGCACATAAGCTTCGAAATCGCCAACCTTCTCCGGTTCGGTGGATTGCAGTTGGCTGAACATTCGTTTTAAATCCAGCGGCAAATGCAAGTCAGTCTCCACGCGCGCCGATTCGACTTCGACCGCGGAGATGTCATGCACGCGCCGATTCGGCCCAGCAGTCCAACCCGCCTCACCGTCATACGCTGTTATGCTATCGCCGTTGGGTAGATGAATCACCATAATTTGCCTATTGGGTTCCTTGGTTAGGATCTCCGCCGAAAGGCTTCGTCCGGCCAAAATAACCGAAGCTCTTAATTTGCGGCTGGTTAGTTTGGAGATGGCAGAACTTCCACCAACTGCTTCAATGTATTTCGAAATGATCTCGTCGGGAGCAACGCCCTTCTGTTCAGCGTTGTCGGGATGCTTGCTTCCTAGCAGTGGGCCAGCGTCGGAAATAACCGGAACTGCACTTGGGCGAGGACTGCCTCGATGACAGGAATAGCAAGTCACGCTTTGCTTCGCGTCGAAATTGACGCGATCGATTGCCATCATCATTTGAATCATTTTGCGCGCGGTCAATTTCGGTTTTTTGTCATCCTTCTCTAGTGCACCTTCCACATGGCAATAACTGCACTCAACACCCAGCGCGTATGTCATGAATTGCATAGCTGGTACCAATTGGTCAGCCTGAACGCCTTTGAGAACTTGGATGTTCTTATAGACCTCCTCACTCAACTTGCCTGTTGACACAGTCTTTGTAGTTTGTTCTTGGGCCAAAAGATCGGAGACTGGCGCAATCAATGAAATGAACGTAAGTGCCAGGGTGTGAATACCCAAACGCATCAATTCCCCCTTTGAAAAGGTGGCAGTGTAGCAAACCTCGGCAGCGGTTGCGAGATGAGAGAAAGCACTCGCTGGGTTGGACGCATCTCCGCCTAGTTTGATCAACGGACATAGGGCGACGACTTTTTGTATTCCTCGGGAAAGGTGTGAGCTGCCCGGAACAGGGACAAGGCTGCTACGGAACTCCCGGGATCTACAAGGCACCGGTTAGGCACGTATTACAGCCGGCGTGCAGCGCACAGGGGGGATTGACCTTCGTTCAATTCTGGCATCAGAGCTCTGGCTTTCATCGGTCTCTGTTTCCGGACCGGCTTGCCTCTCGGGCCGCCGGCAGTCAATCCCGAGCAGCTGATTCACCCCAGGGTGGCAGGATCATGAGCAAACTCCGCACGAGATTAGCCGTCACGACATCAAGCAGGCCGGGAGGCGATGCCTCAGTGCGAATCGCGCGTCGAGGCTCCGCTCCGAACTGCCAGATGAGGAGTGCGCCACCGAGAATAGCGACGTTCTTCATGAACATGACCATCTGCAATTGCGGCATCATGGCATCACGCAACTCCCAGATCCGGGTGCCTTCAGCGGGTCATTTTCTGTCTGCTAGATCGGCGCGGCTCAGGTCATGACGCAAGCGAACTTCATGTCTGTCGATGCATCATTCCCACCGTCGCTAGTGAGCGCGTTGAATACGTTCGGAATACATTCGTGGTCAACCGTTATCCAGATTCGTGATTTCAGAAATTGAATCCCTGCCAAGTCCCTATTGTGTAATGATTAGACGCTCCATCGAACTCGCGAGATTGCAGAAAATTAGTGCCCCAATGAAAAGGAGGCCAGATGATCCGACCCTTGAGTATTTGCTTGCTTGCATGCTGCGAGATCGTCTTGGCGGCGTCTCACCCTCCACAGCACACGTCGATGGAGGGCGCCCGAGCAAATGTTTCCAAAGAAACTATAGAGGGCCTGGTTCGGGACGCTGCCTGCCCAATTCAGAACCTCGACAACCATGCGACCAGCCTCAGCCTCAAGTGCGTACAGGATTGCGTGAAGGGTGGCTCGCCGCTGGTTATTCTGACCCAAGATGGCCGGCTGTATTTTCCTATCTCTGCCAAAATGCCTGACACGGACCGGCGGCAGGAGCTGATGCCGTTCGTCGGGAAATACGTGCGGGCGACCGGGATTGTTTTTGAGCGAACTGGGACTCATGCAATCGTGATCACGGAAATTAAGGAAATGAAAGAGGTCCGCTTGACGATTGATGAGGGATAATTCCAAGCACGCTCGCACGAAGTCTGACCATGCTAGGATTGTGCGAAAAATCTCGTCATCGGCCGGCGTTCTTTAGGGAACGACGACGATTTTGCCGATCTGGCTGTTGCCGTTAAGGTACTCATACGCGTCCTCGATATGTGACAGGGGAAAGACCTTGTCGATCTTCGGCGCGACACCCCCCCTCGCAAAAAGGTCGTAGACGTAGCGTTTCGCGACGGCGACCGCCGCAGGATCACGCATCAAGCTTTGCGCGTTGTAACCGCGCACGTTGAGGTTCCTGCCGACCGTGTCGATGAAGGGGAACGGCGTTGGCTGTCCGTCCACATAGCCGAACATATCCGCTCCGAGATAGCCGGCCACGATGATCGTTCCTCCGGTGGCCGTTGCTTGCGCCAGCGCGGGCAGTCCTTTCCCGGCGATCGGATCAAGAACGACGGGGGCGCCGATGCCGCCTGTGATCTCTTTCACGCGCGCCACGAGGTCTTCGTCCTGCATGACGATCACATAGTCCGCGCCGAGACCGAGCAGCTCTTCCTTCTTAGTTTGGGTCCGCGTCGTGGCGATGACCTTCGCGCCTTCCGCCTTCGCTACGTTGATTCTGCCAAGCCCATGCTGCTGCTGGCAGCCGTCAGGAGCACGAAGTCGCCTTTGGAAAATTGCTTGTTCTGGATCAGCGCGCCGTAGGCTGTGAGATAGGACATCCAGATCGATGCGCCTTGCTCGAACGAGAGGCAATGGTTTCCCAATCCCTTTAATCACAACTAGACATTGTCGCAGCAGAGGCGATTGCACGTTGTTCCTACTTTGTGCCTACTTGAAGCGGCATGATCCCTGCGAAAACACTGCCTGTTCAACGAAGTGATTTCGCGTTGACGACGCGATTTGTGCCTGCCTATATAAAGGAGCAGGTCAAACCATAACTTGCTGAAAGGATTTGGCGTGCCTGGCGAGCGGAAGTTTGAACCACTTCGATGGTCTCCTAATGCAAGCCAAAGCTCTTACTGCGGAGATCGCCAATATTCAGGCGGACTTGGATTCATTCGGCCAGCCCATGCTTGTTAAGACATAATGCCATATCCTTTAATAACGCGGACTCTAATTAAAGGAACCCTTCATAACCCGTGGTCACTGAAAACAAGTCGAGGCTCGGAACCTACGTCACAACGACAGTCACTGGAGAGCCAGTGCGGGCGTTCATCCCCCCGGGCTGCCGCCAATCCCCCAGTAGGATTAGAGGGCCTAGATCAACATCTTGACCACTGCCAGCCAGGCGCTGGGCCGACCGATGGCCTGACACGAGCGAGGCGTGCTTCGAAAAGTCCATTTGCCGCTGGAATATCAGGAACACTATTCCTTGACGGGATGTCAGGAATAAAATTTCCAGAAATCCAAATAGCGATATTTCAACGTGGTGCATCGCCAACGGCTTTTGAAGGTCAACTATGCTGATCCCCTTGTGGAAACGATCACAAGCGATTCTTCCCTTGAACCGGTCCCCTATTTGAGCTCAAGGAAGACGATGCTCGACGGATTACCGACGGCAGCGTAGTAGCCGGTGAAAGAGAGGGCGCCGGTCGCGATATCCACGCGGAAAACGGTAATGGCATCGCCGCGCTGGTTGCAGCAGTATAGGAACTGGCCCGTGGGATCGAAGGCAAAACTACGAGGATAGCTTCCGCGCGTCCACTCTTCGCAAACGAACGTCAAGTGGCCGCCGGATCCCACGGAGAAGATCGCGATGCTGTCATGCAGCCGGTTGCCCGCATACACATACCGTCCGTCGGCGGACACCAGGATCTCGGAGCAAAAATTGGTTCCGGCAAAGCCGGGTGGCAAAGTCGAGATTGTCTGCCGCGCCGTCAAGCGTCCCGAGGTGGCGTCGTAGTCGAACAGCTCGATGGTCGAGCCTTCTTCCTGGATTGAATAGAACCAGCGGCCATTCGGATGGAACTGGAAATGTCGTGGTCCGTCTCCGGGTGGCAAGGAGACCCAAGGCGGATCGTTCGGGACCAGCAGCCCGTGCTCCTTCTCGAACCTCCAGATGAAAATCTTGTCCTGGCCGAGGTCGGCGTGAAGTACGAAGCGCTCTGACGGATCGGCTAGGATCATGTGGGCGTGGGTCCGATCGTGGCCGCTGATGGCGAAGCTGCCTGTTGGGGCGTGGGTCGCCCTGGTGGGGCCAATCGTTCCGCCAGCGACCTTGACGTCGGACGCATCGCCCAGGCGGCCGTCGGCTTGGATTGGGAGAACTGCCACCGAACCGCCGAAGTAGTTGGCCACAAGCAGGTGGCGTCCGCCCGGATGCACACTGACATAGGTCGGACCGGCGCCGCCGGACCGCACGGTATTGAGAAGCTCTAGCCTTCCGTCCGCCCGATTAACGGCGAAGGCGCTTATGCTGCCTTGCTTATCGTCACCGACCCGATCGGTCTCATTCGCGGAATAGAGGCGGGTGCCCGTGCCGTTGATCGCAAGGCTACTCGGGCTCACGTCCATCTCGACGACACCAATAGGCGTCATTGCCCCGGTGGTCCGATCAATCCGAAAACGAAGTATGCCACGGCCATTGCCGGGAGGTAGGTCCATCTGGGTCGGCAATGTGTCGTGAAGAGGGGAGCTGAAGGTCCCGACATAGGCGACCAGCGACGCGCCAGATCTGTCCGGTCCTGCCTGATCCAGAAGAGTGGTCAGGGGGGAGATCCACGTCAGTGCGGTTGTAGTCTTCAGAAATGAACGCCGGGAGAGGTTGTGTAGGAACATGGGGCAATGCGTCTCCGCCTCTGTCAGCCCTTCTCGTCGACCGACAAATCGTCAAAGCCGTCTTAAGGAGCAGAACAGTATTTGACATTGAAACACGTTCAGTTGGAAATCTCTTTCAGTTCATCGCGGCACCTACACCTCGCTCATGGAGTTCCACCATAAAAGGTGCCGCGATAGAGAAGCAATGCAGCCTAATCGGTCTATGAGTCTTGTGGCAGGGAAAAAGCTGTAGTCAAGGGTCCGATGCGTCCGCAGGGGGAAATGTGGTCTGATTCGTGGTCTGTAGGGCTTCGGCTCTGGAACCTGGCGTCCCCGACGGGATTTGAACCCTTGTTACCGCCGTGAAAGGGTGCAAACAAATCGCAAAGTATTGTAATTACGAGGCAGCGGTCGCACCGCAAAGTGCTGTAAGGAACGGATCGGAGCGTTGAGAAAGCTTGAGAACTTGTACCGTTGTTGTACCGCGATCCAGACAATTTTCACCTGCGGACTCGGCGGGTTTCCAAAATGATCGGAAGCAGCGGCCGCAGTGTCACTCTGCTCGCAACGCATCAGTTGGATTCACCAAGGCCGCGCGACGAGCGGGCATGAAGCTCGCGACCATCGACGCGAGCCCCAGCAATACAGCCACCCAAGCCAGGGTCATCATGTCCCACGCGCGCACTCCGAACAAGAGGCTCCGTATTAGCAGCGCCGCTCCCACGGAGCAAACCAGCCCGATGGCCAGCCCGGCTAGTGTAAGCCACCCTGCCTGCCCCATCACGAGCTTGTACACGGAACTGCGCTGCGCTCCCAACGCCATGCGAACGCCGATCTCCCGCGTCCGCTGGCTCACCGAATAGGCAATCACCCCATAGAGTCCGACCACAGCCAATACTAGCGCGATCGCTGCAAATCCACTCACCAGCCACGCAGAAAAGCGATGCAACATTGCCGCCTGCGTGCCCTCAATCTTTTCATTCATGGTAGCTTCGTCCGAGACGCCCAGATTCGGCTTGATCTGATGCAGAGTGTTCACCAGTGCAGGCAGCAGGGTCCCCGCCTCCGTTCCGGTTCTCACCGCAAGGGTGAAACCCTGATTTGGCGTCTGGCTCATGGGGAAATACTCTGCCGGCCAAGTCTCGACATCAAGTGATCCCTCGCGAATATCTTCGACCACCCCGACAATCTCCCACTCTGTCGGATGTCCGCCCTCGTCATCGGCGATCCTTTGGCCGATCGGGTCTTCACCCGGGAAATACTTCCGAGCCAGCGCCTGGTTGATCACAGCCACGCGGGGTTTCGAAGCATCTTCAGCTTCGGTGAAAAGGCGACCGCTCACCAGCCGCGCCCTGAGTGCCGTCAGATACTCGGGGCTCACATGGCGCTCGACAACCTCATTATGTTCGACATTAGATGGTTTTCCAGGGATCTGGATCGAGTCGGTATTGCAGCTGCATTGCACCGGAAGCAGGCTTGTCATGCCGACCGACTGAACCCCCGGTAAGCTTGAGACTCGCCTCTTAATTTCATCGTACAGCGCCGCCATCTGTTCACTATTCTTGGACACGGTGCCGGGAGCCGTTACTCGCACAGTTGCGAGATGGTTCGGATCAAAGCCCAATGGCACGTGCAGCAGCCGATAGAAGCTCTGCCCCAACAGTCCGGCGCCGGCCAGCAGCACTACGGTTATGGCCAACTCAGCCACCGCCATATTCGCTCCCAGCCTTCGCCAGAGCTGGCCGGATGTTCCACGATCTCCGCTGGCTAATTCATCACGCATTTTCTGAAACGAAAGCCGCAGCACTGGTGTAGAGGCCAGCAGCAATGCGGCGGACAGTGCGACGCCTGCGGCAAACGCGCCGGTGTGGATGTTCAAACCTACGTTTCCCAGGAATGGCATGTTTGATGCCATGTCCCTTGGAACCAGGCGGCCAAGACACTGCATAATCACGGCTGCAAAGATCATGCCAGCCAGATTGCCGAAGACGGCAAACAGCAGGCCCTCCGATGCAAACAGCCGTAGTAGCCGCGCGCGAGTCGCGCCCAGCGCGCATCGTAAGGCGATCTCGCGCCTGCGACTCTCCGAGCGCACCAGCACAAGGCCCGCCACGTTGATGCACGCGATCAGCAACAGCAGGCCAGCCCCGCCGAGCAGCGTCAGAAGAATGGGCCGCACAGCGCCGATGATGACTTCAGAGAGTGGGACCACACTGGCGGTCAGGTCGCGGCCGCCTGTGGCATTTTGTCGCTGGACCTGGAGGGCAATTGCCGTCATCTCGGCCAACGCCCCTTGCCTTGAGACCCCATCGCGCAGCCTTCCGATTCCCCAAAAGTTATAGAAAGTCCGCATCCCCTCGTGATGGCTCAAGGAATTGATGGGAACCCAGAATTCGGCATTGCCGGTCGGAGCGAACGAAAATGCGCGTGGCAGGACACCAATGATCGTGTAGGCCTTGTGGTCCAGCTCCACCGTTTGCCCCACCGCATCGCGCCGTCCGCCGAAGCGATGCAGCCATGCCCCGTAACTCAGGATCAGAACATCTGGCCCGCCTATTCGGTCCTCGCCGGGATTGAAATCACGCCCCAGCATCGGATGTACACCGAGGGTCTGAAAAAAGCTGCCGCTCACACGCGCGCCCTCGACCGGCTCCGCACGGGATGGAGTGCGCAGAAGATAGCCAGACCCGCCATAAACATCGAGTGAGCTGAAGGATTTGTTCAGCCGCTGCCAGTCAAGATAATCCAGATACGAGAGAGGCCAGCGCGACTCCCCAGTGCTGCTTTCGTTCACCGACATCAGCCGATTGGGATTCGCATATGGAAGCGGCTGCAGCAGAGCCGCATCCACAAAACCGAAGATGGCGACGCTCACCCCCATGCCCAGCGCCAGAATCAAGACGGCCGTCAGCGCAAATCCCGGATTCCTCCTCCACTGTCGCAGCGCAAACTGGAGATCCTGCACCAGAGGCTCCACTCGAAATGTCACTTCTTGGTGGCTCTGTTCCATTAGCTTCGTCTGGTTGCCGAATTGCCGTATCGCCGCGTATCGCGCGGCTTCCGGTGTCATCCCGCTTGCCACGAATTCCTGTTCGGCTTGCGCGCAATGAAACGCCATCTCCTCCTCCAATTCGCTGCCGAATCGCCCGCGGCGAAACAGGATCGGGAATTTGTTCAAAAAGCGGGTAAGCGGGTTCATCTAGACCTCCTCCGCATTTCGCAAGACACGCCCAATCGCCGCAATCATTTGTTCGAACTGGGACTCTTCGATTCCCAACTGCTTGCGCCCCGCCGCCGTGAGCATATAGAAACGCGCGCGGCGGTTGGTGTCTGTCATCTTCCACTCCGCTTTAACCCAGCCCCGAAGCAGCAGCCGCTGTAACGCAGGGTATAGCGAGCCTTCTTCGACAAACAGGACGTCATCAGAAAGCCGTTTGATTGATAACGCGATGCCGTATCCATGTAGAGGTTTGCGAGTGAGCGTCTTCAGGATCAGCAAATCGAGCGTTCCAGGCAGGAGGTCGGGTTTCTTGGACACCCTTCTACCATAGATAATCTATGGGTAGACTGTCAATGGGAATTACCTCAGCTTTCATGATCGAACGGTCGGCAATCCGGAAGGTTTACCGAAAGATATCGGCTGAACGCCTGAAATTGAGGCAGTTCGCACGCCAGGAAGCGTGTTCAGCTTCTCTGGAATCCGCTGGTGTAGGGCGCTAAGCTGCTCGGATTTGTATCCGGCGAGCTTCTCGTCGAAATTAATCAGCAGGAGGTTGGCGCGGTTGAACCCGAAATCCTGATTCCTAAGATTCTGCAGTGTGCGGAGAAATAATCCCGCCCCAACGAGCAATATGCGTAGACTTCAGGTACTGTGGTTATGCAATTGTTCCAAGATTTGTTAAGACGATTGATGTCCTATACGGGGAAAGGCATCAATACTCGACGATAGTTAATTTCCGCTGACCGTCATCTGGAACACTATCAAAGGATCAGAGTTGTGGGGTGCGCCTCCTACCGTGTGAGCACCGATTCTATGAAATCGAGCGCGCGTGGATCATGTGATTGGCCCAGCCAGAAGACTGCCTGCTTACGCACTTCGGGGTTGTTGTTCGTCTTTGCGACCTGAATGAGCATCGGTACGCCTTCCCCTTCCGGCATTTGCGTCAAAGCGAAAACCGCGCGCTTCTTGACTTCCGTATCGGGATCACTCTGAATGGCATCGTTAATCGCGCCAGCAATTTTCTTTCCGGCTTTTTGCGCCAGCCAGAAGAGCGCCTGACCGCGCACATGCGGGCTTTGGTCCTGATGTGCGACGCGCAGCAGTTCTTCTTGTGCTTCTGGTTGTTTGCTTTGCGAAACATCAAAGGTCAGCTCGGCGCGGAATTGGTCGTCAGAATCGCTGTGCATGACAGCAATGAGCTTCTCGAGGCCGGCCTTGCCACGCATCTGCGCAGTCCAAAACGCAGCTTTCTTTCGAATGGAAGATGGTTCACTCGCTGCAAGAAACTTGTCCAATGCCTGATCGGCCGAACTGTCATCGGTATAAGCAATGGCTAGAATTGCGCCATCGGTGAAATGTTCGCCGTGTGATTCTTCGGGCGTAGCGCCTACAAGGGACGTGAGAAACGCGACGCTATCAGCAGCGCGCTGACTTCCAAGCCAATAGACCGTCATAGCATCTGCATCGATAGGGCAATCGGCGCTGTGCGACCTCACCTTCTGAACCACTCCCGCCTCACTGCGCAAGAACACATAAAAATAAGGCCGAGGCTCCAGGTGCGCGCTGGTTCCGCCTTCAAAGTTGCGAATAGATTGCCCGCTATTTTGTTTTTCGAGCGCACAGCCACACGAAGTGATTATGCCGTCTGAGGAGTTGAAGCAACACATCTGTTGGTCAGATGCGATGGACGGTACCGCATATACGGTCCACGAAGCTTGCTTTTCGCTTGCAATCCGGCGAATTTCCCCAGCTAGATCGCTGGTATTACGAATAATTAGATTTGCGTGCTGGAACTGCGGTGGCTCAGCTTGGCCAAGTGCGGCGATAGCAAAACCAAAAAGGAGAATGGTGATGATTCCGACCTTCATCGTGACCTCGCTACTTGTTGAGGATTTCGAGCATGTAATCGCGAGATTCCTTGCTATTCATCACTGAGAGCTGCTCGACCAACTTCCGTTTCATCTCAGGATCGGTCTCTTTTCGTGCCAGGGCGATCAGATCGGTAGCATCTCCAAGAACGAACATCGACTGTATCGCCGCGCGGCGCAGCTCCGGATCTTTCTCGCTGGTGTAAATCTGAACCAATGCAGGACGCGCTTTCTCGCCACCAAAAGGCCCGAGGCTGCGAATGGCACGTTGCCGTACTTTGCTGTCGCCTTGTGTCGTGGCAATACGAATCAAGTCATCGGAATCACCCGCAACGCCGAACGCCTGCAGAATGGCCTCTTTATCGTCGGTGGACGAAGTTGATCCGTACAGTTGCGCGAGTTCGGTGCGAGCCCCCATCGCACCGAGCTGATGGATTGCCGATTGACGAAGCTCGGGATCTTTTTCGCTTTTTGCTGCCGCCAGCACAGGTTCCTTTGCTCCAGAAGTCATGTAAGCCTGTAGGACTGCTCGTTTGACGTTCACATCAGAGGAGGCAGCGTAAATATCCTGCAGCAGCTTGGAATACCGAGTCCCCGATATGCCGAGATAATGAATTGCCCTCACCTGCAAATCGGATCCCGATTGGCCGCGTGCAATACCTCCGATAATTTGGTTGGCTTGAGAGGAATCGCTTTGTGCGAGTACGAAAAGAGCGCGCTCTTTGATCTTGGTAGGGTTGTTCGGATTCGTCAGCACACCTTGAAGCAGCGGAATTGCGCGGTCCGGCTCTGAGTTCATCAGGCTGTTGATCGCCAGCAACTTCAAATCTTCGTCGCTCTCACCACTAGGGTCGACAGTTTGTCCGCTGCCTTGCTTGATTTGCAGTTGCAAGGCACCGGCGTCCTTCAACCAATCGCTCCGCGGGAAATCGCGTCGCAATTCGGCAATCGCCGATTCGGCTTCAACCTTATGCCCAGCTTTATTCAGCGCATACGCCTTCCAGTACAGCGCCGCATCGGCACGCCGGCCCTTCATGGACGCTACTTGGGAAAAACTTTCGATGGCCTGCTGCCACTGGCTCTCATTAAGAGAGTTGGTCGCATCTTTATAGAGCTGTTCTTCGCGAACATTGGCCGATGCGGCCTGATCGCTGACAAATTTGCTTCCGACAGGGGGAGTGCCGTTTCCTTCTTGCGCGGCAGCCAGTGAATAAAGGAGAGCAACAATGAAAATAAGTATCGATGGTTTTTTCATAAGATTCGTTTTTGATCCTGAAAGGCACTAGTGTCTTGCGCGGTCCCGGCGCGACTACCGGATTTTGATTTGGATTTGATTTGCACTTGAGCGACGCGAACCTTGAACAACAAACCGCCCGATTCGATTTGCTGCCGTAACTGCCGAACATCGCTCTCCGTGGCGCTCTGCGGCGTATGCTCAACCTGCAACAACACGCGTTCAAGCTGATCAAGCAACGCCTCAGTTTCGGTATCGCCGACTCGCTGCGCTGTCTGGCGATAAAGGCGGTTGGTTGCAACGAGTTCGCTAACGTACCTTCGTTGCGTGTTGAGGTTGAGGTCTTCAGGCCGGTCGGCGTGTGCCACTTCAACCAGCAACATCTCTGAGCGGTCAAGATAATCCCCGAGCGCAACCGCCAACACTTTTTGCGGAAGCTGCCCGTTGTTTGTGGCTTCGACTGGCGACCTTGCAGGCAGACGCTTTGTGTATCGCCCAGCCAAGAAAGCTATCGCGATCAAAACAGCAACCGTCGCGACGGCTGCCCAGCGATGGGGAAGGGCCCACCACGGTGTCGCTGTTGTTCGCTCCTTTAGCTTAGGCCCGATCTTGCTCCAGACCTCAGCGCCGTAATCTTCTCCTCGCGGTGGAGGCTCCGGCAAAGTGATGGCCGAGAGCATCGAGGAGAACTGCTCATAGTTTGCTTGGCACTCGGAGCATTCGGCGATGTGCTTCGCCGCCCCTGCGCCGCCCTCGCCGTAGTAGTGCAGGACCAGATCGTCTTGAGAAAGGTGTTTCATCCGGCTGGCCTCACGGCAGGCGCCAGGAATTTCCGCATCTTCTCTACAGCGCGGAACAAGCTTTGGCGAGCGGCTCCGGACCGAACATTGAGCGCCACTGCAATCTCCTCGATCGAGCATCCCTCGACGTGTCGCAGCACGAATGCAGTACGCTCAGTGTTGCTTAATGATTGCAGGGCCGCGTGGATGTTGGTCTGCATCTCGGTGCTATAAGCCAGTCGCTCCGGATTGGGCTGCTCGGAGCAGACGCGCTCTTCAAGTGGGCTTTCATCTTTGTCGGGATGGCTGGCGAGAACTTGGGGCTGCGCCTTACGCCGGTCGAGGAGATCAAGACAGTAATTTGTGGCGATTCGGAAAAGCCACGTCCCCACGTTGGAGCGCCCATCGAACGAATCCAGCTTGCGATACGCGCGTAGGAAGGTTTCCTGGACGACGTCTTCGGCGTCCGTTTCGTTGCCGGTAATGCGATAAGCAAGCCTGAATAACATCTCGGAGTACCGTTCCACAATCAGACGGAAAGCATCACGGTCACCGGCGCGCACCAGCGCCACAGCGGCTGCGTCGAGTCTTTCCATTTTGTCCATTAGACAGTTGTTCGCGCGTGTTTGTTAGGGAGGCAAAACAAAAAAGAGACCTGGGGGGTGGCTGGGCGAATTCCGGGCTGTTCAAGGGACACTACCACATCATCGGAACACAGACCTGCTAGGGTCGTGGGATCCGTCCATTTGAAAAAGTTCATAGGGCGTGTCGGGACTACCAGGCGTTAACTCCTCAATTGCCTCGATGAAGTCCGAAGTTCCCCTCTGCACAGTTCACGAACGAACACTCATATCCGAAAGCGAACGTACTTAGGCACTTTAATGCCTGTCTTTCATTGGAATCTTGGACTTGCAAGGTGCAATCCTGGCAAGCGATTTGCATGTCGAATAGAATGTCTGGCGATCCGGGGAACGCCTGCTAAAAATCAAAGTCCATTCAGGAGACTTAATGGTGTGCTTCATCAGCCAACTCAAACAGGTTTTCCGGCGGCTGCGCCGTGCGCCGCTTTTCGCGGCCGTCATCATCATCACTGTGGCAGTTTGGGGTTGGCGCTAATACCGTGATCTTCTGGTACAGCAAGGCAGAAGATTGGGTATTTGCAAGCCCAGCGGCGCGAGGACGGAAGCCGTATTGGGGACAGTGCCTGATGCGAATAATAATCCGTCCGGCCGCAGTCAAGATCCGGATCACACAGCACATTGGGTGGCACACCTTCCGGCACACATATGCTTCGTTATTGAGAGCCAACAAAACGGACATCAAAGTAACACAGGAGTTGCTTCGTCACGCGACCAGCCGGGTCACGTTGGACACATACACCCAGGCAGTCACAGTGCAGAAGCGCCGAGCCCAGAGCAACGTCATTCGTCTTCTGCAAGCATCTGCGATAGCTGCCGGTTGAGACCGGCCTTTTGGAATGTGTTCCCGCTTTGTGCCTGCCCGAAACCGCGTCTCGAGTGCAAAACATTGGCTACTTAGGAAAGTGCACTCGTTTTAATAAGGCCATGGACTGAACCCCAAAAATGAGACACTCGGAAAAGGCACACTGTGCAGGGAAAGGAACTGCAAGTGGCAAGGAAACGAAAGACGCGAGTGGGGCGGTACCCAAAAGAATTCCGCCGCATGGC
>Ga0134123_10000736_pt1 | contig 21603 bp, 16 predicted proteins | sample KB303_FD_96460 | JGI IMG/M metagenome (GOLD analysis project Ga0134123, IMG submission 96460) | Terrestrial soil microbial communities without Nitrogen fertilizer from Kellogg Biological Station, Michigan, USA - KB3-0-3 | ecosystem: Environmental > Terrestrial > Soil > Unclassified ...
AGGGCCTTCATCCTTCACGCGGCATGGCTGGATCAGGGTTGCCCCCATTGTCCAATATTCCTTACTGCTGCCTCCCGTAGGAGTCTGGTCCGTGTCTCAGTACCAGTGTGGGGGATCATCCTCTCAGACCCCCTACCGATCGTTGCCTTGGTGGGCTGTTACCCCGCCAACTAGCTAATCGGACGCATGCCCATCTTTAACCCCAGAAGGTTTAATTATCAAGTAATGCCACTCAATAATATTATGCGGTATTAATTCACCTTTCGGTGAGCTATTCCCCAGTTAAAGGTAGGTTGCATACGTGTTACGCACCCGTGCGCTACTCTCATATCAGTATTGCTACCAATAATCCCGTACAACTTGCATGTATTAGGCCTGCCGCTAGCGTTAATCCTGAGCCAGGATCAAACTCTCCATTGTAAGTTTGTTTGGCCTCACCGGCCCCCCGACCCCCAAAGGGGGAGAGGGACCAGCAAGTCATTTTTGTGTCTATCTCCGTGTCTCTCTTTTGAGGGAGAGGGGAATGAAGATAAACTATTCTCTCAGGTTTTCAATTTTCTCTGTTTTCATCATGAAAGATGAAACAGAGGGCTTGTTATTTCCAAATATATCTTCAAAGAACGTGGTCAATTAGCTGATGTGCTGATTAGCAAATCAGCTAATTGATTGGTGAATTAAATTGGGGTTGAACCAATTTTTCCCGATAAAACCGGGACTGCTCCTGCTGCTTAATTCTATTTCAATTTTGAGAGTCAAAACCGCTGTTTTGACGTAATGGTTTTTTTAATGGGGGTGCAAAAGTACTACTTTTAATTACTAATGCAAGTATTTAAAGAAATATTTTTTTATTTTTTTCTGAACATCCTCCCGCACCCCTTAAAACCCCTAAAGGGGACCGCGCACGTGAAAGATTATTTAGAAGCCCGATTGCGAAAATTGGGATGCAAATGTAATAAATGTTTGGTTTGGAATATGTGTTTTTATTTGATTTTTCTTAACAGGATGTTGAAAGGTTTGTAAATTGTTGATGTGAAAGTGAAGGTGAATCCGGATACAACCTGGACAAGCGTGAAAGTGAGAAAAAGGGGGTAAAATGTGATGAAACGCTGTGGGGGAGCGGATTCCGCGAGGGACAGAAGAGGCTCCGCGAGTTATGTTGCCGGCTCCGCGAGTATGGTTGTTGACACCGCGTCATATAAATTTGTGTCCGCGAGGGTGGTTTGTGACACCGCGTCATATAAGTTTGTCTCCGCGAGTATGGCTGGCGGCTCCGCGAGTTACCTTTTTGACACCGCGTCATATAAATTTGTCTCCGCGAGTTATGTTTTTGACTCTCCGTCATGCAGAAAGTGCTCCGCGCGATGCAGGATTGGAAAAACGGGATGCGGAATGTTGAAATTTTTATGCAGGAAATGGAAACTGGGTTGAGGAAAATTGGAAGGGTGGGGTGGGAAATGAGGAATGGGATGAGGAGGATTTAAACAGCAACGCAGTGGATGGGGATTTTGGGACAGGGGATGGGAAGGGGATGTCTGAACCTTGATTTACTGGATTAAAGGATTGATAGGATTGGGAAATGATGGGGCGTGGATCAAGGAAACCCAGCAGGTGCTGCGCGACCTGCCGGGTGGTGCGTTTCATAATTATTTCCTGATTATTTTCTTTACTGCGGTACTTCCATCCTGGTTAACAATTTTGAGAAAATAAATTCCGGCTGGCTGAGAGGAAATATCTATTTCATTTTTTGTTTTGAAGATGGTTGATGAATACACTTTTTGTCCCGGTACAGTGTATATTTCAATATGAGATTGTTTTGCCGCGCCTGTAATAACAAATATACCCTCAGAAGGATTCGGAAAGACAGAAAATGTAATGTTGCCGGAAATTTCACCAACACTTGTATTAATGGCAGGAATAATATAGCTGTAGTAAACATCCTGTTCTCCGTTAAGGGTATTTGCCCATGCGAGATGTGCACCTGAATTGTCGGAAATCATGTCGAAATAATCACCCATTTTATCCTGGTTAGGATAACCCACATGAGGATCAAAAGAGGGTGACATTTTTTCATTGACAGACCAGGTGCCGCCCTGATCTGTGGAATAAGAATAATAAAGAGCTGACTCGTCCGAGCCGGGATTATCACGGGTATCCAGCCAAACAATATCAATTCTGCCATTTGGAGCAACAGACATGGTGCCAAACCAATGTACATTAGTTGCTGGCGGATCATCATTTATACGCACAGGAGAGCTCCATGTAAGTGCTCCATCTGTACTTTTTGCAAACATCACATCTGTATCGAAATTTGAATAACGTCCTACGGAGGCACATACATAAACATTGTTCTGACCGGGACCGTTGGAGCGATCCACATCTATATTTGCCTGACCCAGGATACCGGCAGGATTAATTGCGTGTCCCGCGAGGAATCCATCAAGGAAAACGAATACAGGAAGATCCCAACTAATTACTGATCCGGGGATTTGGGCATTAGTTGACTTTGCAACTAAAATGCTGTCAAACCAAAACGATCCGGCCCCAACTATATATAGCTCCCCGGTTTTTCCAACTGCTTCTGTCCCCAAATACGGCTCACCGTCAACAGGTGTGCAAGGTTCAAAACTGCTGCCTCCCGTGGTTGAACGGGTAAAGAAATCAGGCATGCACGAACTATAATCATATGTCCAGGCAGAATAAATATTTCAACTGCCCACGCCCGTGGTGCGGTCAATTGCCATCCATTGCTTATCGCCTCCGCCAATATCGGCTCCGTTATTCCATGAGACCCCGCTATTCGTACTTTTAAACACTTTACACGGATAATTTCCAAGACTGTCTATGGTTAAACTGTTGTAAAAGAAATTCCCGTTAACATCGTAATCCAAAACAGGATCGGACCGGAAAATACCGGGCTCAATAACACCGGGGAATGTCCATGTTTGTCCTGCATCGGAAGTATAACTCCAACCGGCTTGCCGGAAATTGCTGGCTACATTGTCGAATTGCCTCCAGCCAATAGCAATTTCGTCCGGATTTAACGGATTCACTGTAATGTTAGGCTCGTTGGCGGCATCGCCAAAAATGTTTTGCCCGCCTGCGTCCACATTTACCTGGTTTGTAAAGATGGCGCTTCCGGTTGTCATTTTCAGTGCATCGCTATTCCTGTATTGGTATTTGCATGGCGGAGAAGTTTTTTTGTTATTGTGGGCATTAGTTGATACGGGTCACCTAATGTTTCGTGTTCTATGTGAATTTTTTTTTGAGCCGGTGTGCGTACATCCTGACTATAAGAAAATAGCGGGCTTAAAAGAGTGCCGGTTACAATTAACAGAGTTAGTGCTGTTTTATTTTCCATCTGCATATGATTTTAATTACGATCTAACAAAGGTTAGCAATTATTCCCAGATAATAAAGCCCTTTTGCAAACTTTTTGCTGCGAGATGTCAGAGGGCGGAGGACGAAGGACAGAGGACTGAAGAAAATAAAAAAATCCTGAAGCGGTGAGCCGCAGGATTTTTTTTGCGGAGATAAGATTTATTTTTATTGATTTTGCGTCACTCACTTCACCACTATCATTTTTTTACCTGCCTTGTACCCGTCCTCCGTTTGCATTTTAATTTTTTTAATCTTGTTTCTTTCGTCTAAAGTTCAGAGGGCATCAGTAATTTTTTTTGCAATCCGGTTGAACTCATCCAAAGAAGTGTTACCGGTTATTTTATTTACTTTCATATTGAATACGATATTGCCTTTTCTTACCATAATGAAATAAAAATTTTGCCTGTCACTGTGAAAATAAGCTTCGTCTCCTGTGTCATGAAGGACTTTGATGCCGTGATTCTCGTTGGCTGTTTTAATAAAGGAATATTTTTCTTTGGCTGATGAAAGCTGTGCATATTGCTCAACTAAAAAGTAGATGCATCCTGTTTTTTCACTTTTCAAATCTTTAACATTTGCAAAATATGCACACTGGTATGTAAAAGTATTTTCTTTGGTTGCGGATGAGCTGTCTGTTAAATGAGCCTGCTCTCCCAATATTTTTTCGGCATCGGAAAGTGTAAATAAATTACCCGGATTGATGAAACTCTCTGTTTGGCTCATTTTAGCTTCTGTAACACCGGTTGCTATAAGTTGATGATTGTTGTTATATAATGCAGCCGGTTGATCACAACCCAACAGGGGCAGAGCAAGCGTTGTTAGATAAAAAAACTTTGTCATAGCCCGTATTTTAAAAATGTGATGAACTATTTGATAACAGTTGGATTTAAGAACAAAAGTGCTGAATATATCCTGCATTTCCAACTATTTTTGAGATTGCATATTCTTATTTTCACCCGAAAAGATGCGAAATATTTGTTCCGGCATTTTTTTGCGGGCTGTAATTAAAATGTGTCAAAATTTTTATTTGCTTTTAACCCACCCAATCCGAATTACTACCCTGCTGTCTTAGTGCTGCGGACCTGAAAATCGCAAATAAAATATACCAGTCCATGAAATATTTTAATCATATTCTCAGGTTTACTTCAATAATTATTATTGTACAGCTCAGCAGTACGTGTAAATTGCCGGCAGGCGCTGCACTGTTTATCAGGGGCGCACGGCCAAAGGCTGTAAAATTGTATCGTCTTTTGAAAAGTGCGCGGATCAAAAAAAAAACAGCAGGCGCTGCGCAACCTGCCGGGTAGGGGTATTAATTTTATTACATTTTTTTTATTCTCGCATCATCTTCTTTACTGTTTTGCTCTCCATAAATATCTGCCGTTTTAATTAGCACTGTTTCCCAAACGGTTTTCATAAGGTCATGTCGTATCAATCGTGTTCAATGATTATTTTCTTATTGCAGTCTTTTTCACCGTCAAACACTTTCACGAAGTATATTCCGCCTGAAATATCCCTGCCTGGCGCGCAGGCGGGTTTCAGATTAATTTCTCTTTTTGATTCGTTGAAAATATTTTCTCTAAAAACACATTCGCCAAGTGTGTTTATTATTTCAACATAGCCATTATTAATTGTTTTTTCCAATGCAATAAAAAATTTGCCTGTTGACGGGCTGGGAAAAATTGAAAGTGCATCGGGAGCCTGTATTTCATTTATGCCAACCGTAGAATAATTGATTGTAAGAGCGGGAAACCGGGTTGTATCGGGTTGGTCAGTTGATTCAAATACCATCCGCCTGTAGTGTATTTCAGTGCTCAATTTAATCATTAATCCCTGGAAAACGCCCGGGTTATTATACAGATCCTGGATTAAAGCCGTAACGTCAATATTAAGATAATCATCATAAATGCCTGTTGATGGCGGTATCAATACTTCATTTATTGAATCTGTTGAAGGTTGCGTATTCCAGGTAACGGCTGCAGGATTCCATAAAGAAGTTATACGCTGAATCCTGCACTCATTGCTTCCGCTTAATGTTGAATGTGCTTCCGTTGAATCAACGTATAAAGAAAGGTCAGCATGAATTATAGTAGAGTTCGGAGGAAGCAAATTCAGGTTAAAATCAAGCAGGGAACGTTCAAGGCCCGGAGTGCCGTTCCATGTATAGGCATCCGCTTTAAATTGAGGCCATGTTGCCATGTTAGAATCCGGTACTAAGTCCCAAATCATAACATCTTCACCCATGTTTCCATGGGGATGCAGGGTCATTGAACTCTGGGCATTCGATTGATAAAATATGAGCAGCAACAAAACCGCTAAGGATTTAAATTTTTTCGTAATATTTATACTTTGGTTTGAATTTAATCTCTGCCTGCTCTGTCCGGTTTGGTTAACTGTTTTTTTCAATTGCAAAGGTGTTGCGATTAAAATTAGCTGTCAATACTCAAAATGGATGATTTTATTATAATCTCTTCACCCGTTTCCATTGCAATGTCAATCTTTATTAGTATTGCCAAAAAAATTCAGGCAATGCGGTTTTTCTTCCTGTTTATACAATGAAAAAATTTTTATTAAGCCTTGTTATTTTTTTTTTCACAATGGTCAATCCTCAAATTGCCCAGGATGTAGTTTACAGGAACTATACCTTAAAAGAAGGGTTACCGAGTCAAACGGTTTATTGCGCCATACAGGATAATGAAGGTTTTATGTGGTTTGGAACAGATGCGGGCGTGTGCAGGTTTGATGGCAAAGAGTTCCGGTTATTTACCACGAATGACGGCCTTCCTGATAATGATATCATTAAAATGTATAAAGATTCAAAGGGAAGAATATGGTTTTTAAGTCTTAAAGGAATATTGAGCTATTATTTGAATGGCACTATTTATAACAGTGAAAATGATTCAAGGCTTAAGAAAGTCAGGGCCAGGGATGCTATTGTCTCATTTCTTGAAGACAGCAGGCACAATGTGTGGTTCGGCACATTACAAAGCCAGGCAATTTGCATCACAGAAACGGAGGGTGTGATATATGATATTCCGGAATTGAAAATTGATTCTGCGCTTCAGTCAGGATGGGTTTTTATTTATGAGCCTTCCCCGGGTAAGGTATGGGTTAGCTCTGCCAATACATACTGGGAACTTCGCAATGGTAAATTTATTCCTTTGGACAATTCAATCCTTCAAGATATTTTAAAAAATGGGAACCTGATAAATACCGGCCTCTACCAGGCAGTTATTTTAACAGTTCCCGGAATTTACGAGATTGACAAAGGGTCTATCACGCGATTTGTTCCATGGGATACAGTACCTCATCAATTATTGGAAAACCTTGTATTTGCAACTGTTAATTCGAACAAAGATATATGGTTGGGAGGTTTAAGCAAACAAACTTTGTATTTCAAAAGAAACGGGAACAGGTATGATTCTCCAAAGTTTTTCTTACCGGGTGTTTATGTGGGACGTGTATACACTGACAGCGAAAAAAATAATTGGTTGTGCACCATCGGAAGCGGAGTTTTTAAGGTTTCTCAACAGGCTCTGCACATCAAAGTTTATGCACATCAAACTACCCCTTCAAAGCCCCAGGTAATATGTGTGACGGTTGATTCCAGCGGCAACACCTGGTATGGCTTGAATGATGGCACGGTTACCTGTATTACACAGGGAAAAGAGAAAAACTTCAGATTATTAAAGGATCACAGGATAATTAACCGCGTCTTGCACCTGGCCCCTGATGCTGCCGGAAATATATTTTGTGCATCGGATGCGGGCATTTTTATTTTCAGGAAAATGAAAGACGGTAATTTCGAAGAATCCTATCAAATAAAAAGCGGGAGCTTATCGAAGAATGTTTTTAAATATTTATGCTTTGACAGAAAAGGACAGCTTTATGCGAGTTCATCCGCTGGTATCTCCATTTTTACACGCAAGGACAATGGGGATTACGTTGGTTCACAAAATCCCCTGCTTCCTCCCAAAAGATGTTATGCCATGCATTTTGATAATGCAAACAATTTATGGTTTGAAAATTACGAGCAGCTTTTTTCTTTTGATGGAAAAAAACTTACACCTTTTCCGGGATCTGAAAAAGAATTCGGGGTTAAAATAAGCGACATTGATGAAACTCCGGACTCCACTCTTGTCATTTCCACTGCAGGGAACGGGATCAGGTTTATAAAACACAATAAAATTACCGGGAGGTTTACGGAGGCAGACGGAATGATTTCAAACCAATGCCGCAGATCTTTTTGCAGCGGTAATTATATTTATGTGGCAACCAACCACGGCTTTTGCTCATTTAAATATGAAAAAGGCAGGGTCAGCAATATTGAAAATTTTACTACCCGTGATGAAATCGTTTCTGATGACATCCAGGAAGTTGTTTGCGACAGCACGAATATTTATCTTGCTACTTCGGAAGGGCTGTGCATCATGAATAAAAATTTTAAAAAGGACCTCTCCCGCCCTCCACCTGTTTACTTTACGTCTGTCTATTCAGGAAATTCCATCATAAAACCTGTAAACGGCAATTTTACTTTAAACTACAACCAGCAAAATCTTCATGTGAATTATATTGCTCTCACTTATGAAAGACCAGACAAGGTGGTTTATCAATATCGTCTTAACGAAAATTCTGACTGGGAAGAAACACAAAATACAAACATCCAATTTCCATACCTGGTTCCGGGAAGCTACCGCTTCGAATTGCGCGCACGCAAGTTCAACTCTTCGTGGAGCAACCCTTCTTTGCTGACATTTACAATTAATCCACCGTACTGGCAAACAACGTGGTTCCGGTTGCTGGTTTCACTTGTTTTAATATTCCTTGTACTCGCTGTTTTACGAATCATCATAGTGGCAAGATTCAAGGCGCGTTTTCAAAAGCTCAAGCAGCAGGAATCTCTAATTGCTGAAAGAAACCGTATTGCAGCCGATGTGCATGATGATATCGGTGCAGATCTCAGCAATCTTCTTCTTCTTACGAGGATCACAAAAAGCAGCGGGACTATCACTGAGCCGGATAAAGTACAGGTAACCCGGATTGAAAATGCCGCATCTTTAGTAATATCTAAAATGGATGAAATTATCTGGGCTTTAAACCCGGTAAATGATAAGCTTGTGAATGTGCTCTATTTTATTGAGCGGTATGCTGAAGATTTTCTTAATACCTGTGGAATCCGGCATAGTATCTTGCTGCCGGAACACATCCCAGATTTTTTCATTCATGCGGCTGAAAGGAGAAATATTTTTCTAAGTGTAAAAGAACTTCTGAATAACATCTATAAACATTCGGGCGCTACGGCAGTTCGCCTGAGCTTCAGCATTGAAAATAACAAGAACCTGGAAATAGTAATCAGCGATAATGGAAAAGGATTTGACCCTGAAACGGTAAGTTCAGGCGGCAGAGGGCTCCATAATATACGAAAAAGGATTACTCATTTACAGGGCACTATTTCATTTCGCGATAACACGGACGGAGGAGTTTCTGTTTCCCTTATGTTACCCTTAAAATAAAAATCATCCTGTTTGATGATGGTGGTTCTATGATATTGTTGCTGATTATCCGGATATTTGTTGCTGATTCATGGAGAAACAAAAAATAAGACTTGCTTTAATCGAGGACCATGCAGACTTCAGGGAGAGCCTTCATTTCCTGTTGAACTCGGATGAAAAATTCGATTGTATATCTTTTGCCAATGCAGAGGAAGCGCTGAAAAATTTTAAAGTACGGGTTCCTGAAATCGTTGTGATGGATATTAACCTGCCCGGAATTTCGGGAATTGAATGTACAAGGACAATACGTGAAAGTTATCCGGGTGTGCAGGTAATGATGTGCACGGTTTATGAAGATGATGAAAAAATATTTGAAGCGCTGAAAGCAGGTGCAAATGGTTACCTGTTAAAACGGGCAGCTATCAACGAAATTTTTGAATCCATCCTTTTACTTTATTCCGGAGGCTCCCCGATGAGCCCTGTTATTGCAAGAAAGGTAGTGGCATCCCTGCAAACGAAGATGCCCTCCGAATCAAACAAATTATCTTCCCGTGAAAACGAAATTCTCGATCTTATTTCTGAGGGATGCCGTATTAAAGAAATTGCCGAAAAACTTTTTATTTCGGTTAATACAGTGCGTACGCATATCAGGCATATTTACGAAAAACTGCAGGTGCAGTCGCGGATTGAAGCACTGAATAAAACAGGAAAGAACCGGTTCTGATCTTTTTGATTATACAGGCTGCTGTAATTTGCCGCGATTGGAAATCATTTTCTCAGCAGTTGTTTTGCATTATTCTTTCACAAACTTCCGTACTTCGCTGTTGGCTTTAATAAAATAAATTCCTGATGAGAGCGCTGATACATCTAAATCTATTTTTCCTGTTTCATCAGAAAAAAACTTCTTCTTAAATACTGTTTCGCCAAGTACATTGGAAATGGTAATGCCGGATACTTTATTTAAAAGAACAGTTAATGTTGAAAAAACCGGGTTAGGATAAATTGCAAACTGCGGACCAGGTGCAGGCAGGGAATTAATTGCTGTGGGTAACACCGTGACCAGTGTGTTAAACACATTATTGGTTGTTATGGGCAAATTGGAATCAAAATAAATGTGTGCTGAATTATCAATTACAGTTCCATCCGGTAATCCCGGTAATGGATAAACTTTATATTTAATAAAACCATGACTTTTTGATTCATTAATAACAGCCGGTGGAAGTAAAATATTATCAAAACGAAATTCTGCTATATGCTGATTATTTATGGAAGTTAAAACAGGATGGCTGTATCCCAGTATTTGAAATGTGTTCAGATTAAGCAATGGATTCAGCGTGTCGCGAACTATAACAGTAAATGCCGTATCGGTACCTGTATTTTGAAATCGTACAGCATATTCAAGAGGAATATTTTTCAACGTATAATGAGAAGAAAGGATTCCCGGTGGATCCACCTTTTTATCGTTGGGGTCAAAAGAGCATTTAATCTCATCACAAAATCCATCTGTACCGGTTGCTGTTCCGCCTGCTGAATTAATTTGTGCATCAGCACAAACAAGAATAGAATCTGTCGGCACGGTATGCATGTCAATCCAGATAAGGCGTGTTTCTCCCGGTTGTAAATTATAGTAATTCCAATAAATCGTATCGTTTAAAATAGTTGCAGGCGCGGGTGCAGAAGAAACAAAGGATAACGAATCATCAAATGTCATTTGTATGACGCCTGAATCGAGAGATGTACCGGAGTTTGTATAATTAATCCAGAAAGGGACAATGGAATCACAACGAAGTTTTGCATTAGTTAAACTGATTTGTAAGCTGTCAAAAAGCACACTTGGTGAAGTTCCAAAATCATAACAGCAAAAAACGCCTGTATCAGCCAGGAAAGTAAATGATGCCGAATCAGAAGTAAGCATCCATGACGGTTTTGGGATGAACTCAACTGTATGAACCGTTCCTGTATCGAGAAACAACGTGTATTGACCATTGTAATTTGAGAAATAATAATCGTTGTCGGGCATGACAAGAAGTTTTTGAAAAGCAATTCCTATATCGCCTGCATCCTGCAAACCGTTTTGGTTTGCATCATAAAAAACTGTTCCTTTAGTCTGACTGTATAAAGCAGCAGGAGAACAACTTGTTGAAGTAAGCAAAGAAGAATAATATAAATTAATTGCAGCCGTCATACGCAATGCCTGCCCCTGGGTAAACATATTCATACATGAATCGTCAGTATAATCCATGTAATTCATAAACATGATTCCCGGTGAAACGGGTGAACATGTATCGGTTGCAGGAAAAGACGGGCAACCGAAAGTGAAGTCCCCCTGGTTCGGAGTATCAGCAACTAAATCATCACCTGTGCAAACACCGTTATCATCGCCCCATATATGACGGAGATTAAAGCAATGTGCGATCATGTGAGTGGCAACACGCCCCTTATGGTTAGGCGGTAAAAGAGTTCCTGTTCTTCCAAATGCGTTAAACTGGATAGCAGCACCTGAAAGTCCTGAACCGGGCGGCATAATTCCCACACCTAAAAGCCCGTTTCCAAAATTGCACACCCAAATATTAAAATAGTGATTCATATCCCACGGGTCTGCTCCGCCTCCTGATGAACTGGCAACATCCCCTATACCGGCAAAAGATGTAACAATCGTTTGAGTATATTCAATTCCGTTTGTCGGATTACCACTCGGGTCATGCTGTGCCAGGCAAAATTGAATTTGCGGATTTGCAGCTACTGACTGAAAAGCAACCGGAGTATTTACTGTATCGGCATTCATCCTTGCGAAATCTTCATTCAATACATCCATTTGTGAGAGCACCTGTGCAATGGAAATATTTTGCGCAGCCGTATTCCAAACCACATGAACAACAACCGGGATAATATAGGTTGTTGAAGCGGTCCTGTTATTTGCAAGGTTGTTCATCTCATTTTGCATTGCCATTTCATCTGCCTGCATTTTTGCTGCAAGAGCCGGATGCTGCTGCTTAAGCTGCTGCAGGTATTCCATTGTTCCGCACCGGTTTATTGTTTGCGCTGATAAATTAAAAAAACAGAAGAGCGAAAAACAAATTGCGGGAATGGTAAAATGTTTTTTCATGAGATTATTTTTTTTTGAATAGTGCTTAACGAGAACCGTTTAAACGTCTGCCAGTATTTGTCTTTGTAAATGTCATAACTAAAATCAAACTTGTCACCATATTTTAGCGCAGAACCGTGAAAAACTTTTGATGGTTTCCTGAAATCCCTGCAGGCAAAATAAACTTCTCTCACTCCTCTTGCAGTTTGTCTGCCGATATTTAAGCAGCCGTCAAAATCTTTCAGTTCAATCAACATCTCATTTTCAATGTCGTTCAACAACTGAAATGTTTCAGGGTCGGGCATTCCATTGTTATTTGTTCCGTCATACTTCATTTCAACAGTTGCAATCCAGGGATGCGATGCCTTACTGTCCCACTCCAGGAGTTCAGTATTAATGGTTGCGACTAACTTCTCTCCGCTCTCATGTTCTGCCTCGAGGATGGAATGGGTATCATTTTCTGTATTCAGCCTGACGCCTTCATATTTTTCAATAAATTCCTTTTGTCTCCAAATTAAAAAATTCTTTAGCTTCTCAATGGGAACAAGTTCCTGTTGTGCATCATTTTTTCCAATCACTGTAAGGTTGTCAATTGTTGTTGCAAAATTAAGCTCACCGATAAAGCTGTCGAGGAATATGCAGGTTCCATTGGTTATCGTTGTTTTATCTTCTTCTTTAAAATCCCTGTGAACAACCGTAATGTCAATTTCATCAGGATAGTCGCGGAAGTCATTGGAATAAAAAAATAAACTATCACTGTCAAAAACATATCCTGCCATATCGATACGAACATTTTCTATATCCTCTGCCGGCTTAAGCGCAGTAAATTTCCAACCCGGCAGATCGGGCGCTGCATTTATAAGCTCTTCAACAAACACAATATTCTTTATGTTCCCGTCTGGGGTCAGCACTAACTCTGCTGTATTCTCCTCTAACATCCCGGTTAAATAATAAAAGCCTTCTTTGAGCTCATTTAGCTTTGGAGATAGTTTATTAAAAAAGTCCTTTTCAATATTCCCTTTTTGTTTGACGACTTTGTAAAATTCCTTTTCATTTTTTTGAAACCAATTCCAAAAGTCCTCATAGGATTTTATGGCTTCGTCTTTCCTGCTCAGTATGTTTTTTAAAAAATTCATGGTCAGTTTGTTTCCTGCAACCGGGTTTCAAATAAGAAGACAAAGTTGCCGGTAATTAAATTATTTTCCAATACTCCAAATGGATGATTTTACCTGGAGATTATTATTTTTTTTCAAACAGGTTCGAATACGTTTTCCATTCTTCATCACCCTCAAGTCTTCCCTCGTTAGGCACTTCAAAATCAACTAAAGTTTTAACCGGGTTTAAACCATCTTCGGTATACAGGTAAACTGATAATTTGTCATTGAAAATTGTTTGTGCAACAAAATGTGATACCCCTGTTTCCCTGAATTTATTTAAAAGCATGTGCGCAATCATTAAAGAGTCTTGTTTTAAATATTCCTGAACAACAGGCTGCACAAGATCAAAAGTAACCTGCACGTTGTTCCCGCAAATTTTTTTGTACGGATAATTTTTATAGGATGAGTTTATCCAAACCGTTTGAGTATCCTGTAAAAGGGTAGTTTTAAAAGTCTCAATGGTATCTTCCGGATAAAGTGAGCCGGTCTTTTTGATTTTATCCCAATTGTCAGAAGACAAAAAATTGCAGGAGGTGAGTGTGAGGACAATTATTGGGAAAATAAGTTTCAGAGTCATACTTTTCGAGCCATTGCTGTTCTTAAAAATGAAAATTACACATTTTATTTTACAGAAAGTTCAGGTGAAAGAAGTGGAAACGGGTCAGTGATTATGATAAAATCATCCTTTTTGAGTATTGCCGGATAATTTTAATCACTCCACCTTTGCCCCGATAAATACTATGAAAAAAACTGAGAGAGTAAAGTTCGGTTTCTACCTATCCCATTATCCAGCAGGTTATTCAGCTCCTGCTGGTTTTTTTTTCTTACGCACCCTTTCATTTATTTCCCTTTAGTCCCGTTTAGCCTGTCCTGTCCCCGATGGCTACCGGGATTATCGGGAGATTCCTGCCGGAAAATCTCCGTTTGAGGTGACAATAAACGATGACAAAAATTACTTTTTCGTTAATTTACATTTTTGCTTAATTCTTCCCATTCCCTTTCCCTGCGTTTATAGCCGGTTTCTTCAATTAACTTTTTAGCTTCTGTACAATGTTCCCGCGCTTCTTTCGATTGGTTTTGGGCCAGGTGTAACCGTGCCATCTCCAAGTGATAATCTGTAAGGTAGAGTTTCATACCTCCGCTTTCGGCTATTTCCAAAACCTCCTCCAAATCTTCCAGGGCTTTTTGATACTCTCCATAATGGCAATAAAAAGCTGCACGGGCAAGTAAACCCGTAGCTATGTATTCTTGTGCGCCCGCTTTTCGTAAGCCTTCAACTGCGGTATTGATATGAAATAGGGATTCATCAGAGGGATTTTTAAAATCCGTCCGATTTAAAACTGCTTTAGCAAAAAGTGCTTTACCAATGGTTAGATTGTCTAAGCCAGTATCTAATAACCAATTATTTCGCGTTGATATTTCCAATCCATGCTTTGCTCTCTTTAAAATCTCCTCAATTTTATCTCTCTTTTCATTTATAATAATTATTTGTTCATTGTTCATTGATAGAAGCAAATCGCAATACCAGTGTCCCGGTGATGAGTAAAGGTATTGGAATTCGGGCCGACTTTTTTGTTGCATTAACTCCGCTTCGACAAAGAGATTGTTAGATAGACTAAATTCTCCTGCCTGATGAAGGGCAGTAGCATAGTAAGTTCTATTACTTTCTTTTTCAAAATTATCTTCACTCTTATCGGCATATTCCACACTTTGTTGCCCATATTTTACTGCATTACCCACATTGCCAGATATAAGATAAAATTGACTAATGTTTGAGGCATTGATTCCAGAGGATTTCCAATTTTTATTAATTATTGATAACTTCAAAGAAGCCATCATCGGTTCCACGGATTCAATTAACCTGCCCAATGCACGCAAGCGAAAACCAACCCAACTTAAAACAGTTGCTTTGTCAGATTCATTCATATTTTCTACGGGCTTTTCCCATAAATTTTCAAAAAAATTAGAAAGACAAGCTAAGTCCGAACCGAAGGCACCAAGTTGAGTTGTACTATAAAAATCATTTTTTCTGTCTATTCTTTCCCAGTAAACATCATCCAAAGTCTCCTGGTGTTTTCCAGCTTTGCAACCATAAGTAACTGCCATAAACAGCGGTTCCATTTCTTCCAGCGTTGTGGGCAGATACTTGCCATATAACTTTTCGGGCATTGCTTTATAGTATTCGTAAAGGGCGAGGTTTGCCTCCTGGTAAAGTGCAGGGTATTTTGCTTTTAATTTATCAGCAAAATGCTCACGGATTAGTGGATGGCAATCTATTTCGGTTTCATGGTGTTTGCTTACAGGATAAAACAAACCAATGTTTCGTAAATTATTAAGTATTATGTGAAAATTGTTAAGTGTAAGATTTTTAAGTGGTATTGTTAATTTGGGATATTCAATGGGTTCATCAACTTCTTTATCGCTTTTAACCATTTGAATATATTTTCGCGCTAAATCATCTTCTGGTCCATTCAAGTATTTTGAAAGCCTTGTTACCAAATCGTTTTTATCTTTAACATCCAATTCTTTCATCATTTCTAAAATAGCCGGATCCTTGGTGACATTTTTTGTTTTGGGTAGTCCTTCAAAAATCATTTCTGGATTAATCAAAACCAAAATAATTTCCTGTTCAAATGGCCTGTCGAATAAACCGGAAAGAAGTAGCAATTCTGTTTCAGCGGTTTTGCCTTTGGCATGCAGATATTGGTAAAGCGCTTCGATTATCCTGCGTGGTGGCGACAGATGTGCTACGCTTTCAATGAGCGGCATGTGCGAAATGTGGTGCTCAGGCTGCTTATACAGATAGTTTGCCAGAAGGTTAATAGCCAAAGCATGGTTGCCAAAGGTTGTTACAGCATCTTCCAATGCCCGGTCTTCGCCTGTTACGCCCGCCATGCGCAAAATTGCGCGCCCGGCTTCGGGTGAAATTAATTCGAGGTTTTCAAATTGGATGTTGCTTTGGTAGCGCTCCAAGCCGGTAACCTGCAAGCGGGTAGTGATAATACACAGCCCGTTATTCCCGATAGCAAGCATACGCAGCAATGAGGCCAGTGCAGGGTCTTTCAGCTTGCCTTTTTCCACCTGATTATAGATTTGCAAAGGCTCCAGTCCATCAAGGATTAAGAGAGTGGGTTGCTGGTTGATGAACTTAGCAAGTCGTTTGCCTTTGTCGTGTGCGGAACCTTCGTTGGGGTTAGGGTCGCCAAACCATTGCAGACTAAAATCAATAAAACGGTCGGCAGAAGTAACTCTTTCTCCTGTACCCTGGCTGTAAAACGACCATGCGAGCACCCGCTCCGCCCCGCGAAAGTTGTCAGTTTTTATATCTCTGAGCCAGCGGTTAATTAATGCAGATTTACCCACCCCACCATCGGCTGTAAAACAAACAATGTTTTTGTTTCGCTCTTCCCAAAGGCTATCGAGCAATTTCAATTCCTTTTCCCTTCCAAACAGGTTGACATGCTCGCCCCCATAAGGCATACGGGTTAGGTCAACATGTTCAGGAGGGAGAGAAGCGAAAACGGGCTTGTCGCTTTTCATTCCAAATTCGGTTTTCAATTGATTGGTGAGAAGTTGTAAGTTTTGGTTAAGGGTTTTAGTATTGGAAAGATCAAGCGGAAATAGTTGAAGAAATTTAAGCGCTGCATTTTCTGCAAATTGTAAGATCTGGAACTTCCTTTGAATATTTTCTGCATATAAACTCTTTGTAACACCTTCTAAAAAATAAATATCACCACTTGTTAAATTTTTTGAAGAAATAATTAAAGTCTTCCTGCATTCATTAACAGTTTTAAGCCAGTAAGAAAAATCTTCAACTTTGAATCCCCTGAAATCAACGTGCACCAGTATGTTTTCTTCGTGCAGCTTATTTATAATATATTGTCGTGTGATAGATTCATCTGCCGGATTGCAAAATATAAACACCTTATTATATAATTTCAATTCATCGCCAAAACCTTTTGAGAGTCGTTCACGGATAATATCATAGGGGATTTCGCCTATATCAATATTTACTGCAAGAATATCTTGCAAAATGATATTGCCACTATCATCTACTTTAATTGCGTTAATCCGCTTTTCTCCGAATTTTTGAAGAACCTTATCGAGCAAATCTTTCAAATCATCAAGAGCGGATTGAAATATTGCTCCGGGCTTTTGGTTCTCTTTTAATAGTGCAGCAACATTGTCTATTTTGTGAGTAATGTCAACTATAAGGTTGTGATCTTCCACTGCATACACCGGACGGCTTTCATGCACTTGTTGATTAAAAATAGTCCAGAATTCTTCTATTCCTTTCAATACATCTATTCGTGCATTACGAACGTCATCACCAACTTTTAATGCATCGATTTTATGAGCAATATCTTTGTTAAAATCTTTTCCTTCGAGATAAATTTTATCGTAGAAAATTGTGATAACATCTTTTTCTTTCAGGAATTGAATTAATTCTTTTGGTTTATTTTGGTACCAAAACTCAACAACAGCATCGGTATAACGTTCTGCAAAATCATTTTCTTTTGCATCGGTAAAATTCCATTTGCGATTTAATTTTTTATACAGCTCGGTTTTGGGAATTTTTTCAGCTCCCAGGCTCCAAAGCTTGTCTATTAAAAAACCTATTGCTTCAATCATAATTCATAAGGGTTACGATTTTTACTTTAGCCAAAAAAAATTTTACTTCATAAGGTACTTAAAAAGCGCATTTATTACTTCAAAAGTAAGAATATTTTAATTAAATAATAAACCATTTTAATGAACACAATGATCAAATATTGAAAAAACAGGAAAAGCGATTATAAGTGAACTCAGATTTTTTGATAAGCCATGTACGTTTTAAAAAAATCATATATGTTTGTACTGACAATCTTCAAAATCAAAAATCTATGAAAAACAAATCCTTTATCTCAGCAGTATTGATATTGGCATTGCAGCTTGATGCAATTGCCCAGACGTTGGTTACACAGGCAAAACCGGTGGGCAGTAAAGAGTGGGGTTATGCAAACATTAAAGGCGAAATGATTATTCCCGCAAAATACAGGAAACTCTACAGGTTTTCACCCGAGGGCCTCGCTGTCATCTATGATACGGATGTCCGCCAGTATTATTTCATCAATCTGAAAGGAGAAAAATTGCCGACCGAAATTAAAGATTTCAAAATTAAAGACGGGTTGGGTTTTGATGTGGATGGATTTAAAAACGGCTGGATGCTTGTAAAGTCAGGCGAAAAATGGGGTTACATCAATGCGCAGGGTAAATTGGGAATTGCTGCAAAGTATGATGATGCCACGGATTTTGGCGATGGGTTTGCTTCTGCCAAAACCGGTGGAAAATATGTTATCCTCAATGCAAAGGGCGAGGAAACCCCGGTTGCAGGTGATAATATTGCAGACATAAAAACTTTTAATGAAGGCCTGGCTCCTTTCAAGAGCTCTGATAAAAAATTGGGGTTCATTTCTTCTGATGGAAAAATTGCAATTCCTGCACAGTATGAAAGCGTGGGATATTTTGTAAACGGCCTGGCATGGGCAAAACAGGGAGGTTCGCTGGGTTATATTAATCCGAAAGGCGAATGGGTTATTAAACCGCAGTTTGATGCAGGAAAAGAGTTCGATAAGGAAAGCGGGCTTGCACGCGTTAAGAAAGGTGATAAATGGGGGTATGTAAAAACTTCCGGTGAAATGGTTTACATAAACGATACGGATGTATGGGGTGATTTTTCAGAAGGGCTTGCTGACGGCAGAAAAAATGACAAAAAAGGTTTTTATAACAGTAAAGGCGAATGGGCAATTCCACCGCAATTTGACGGTACACGCGATTTTCACAACGGGTATGCGGCAGCCAAAATGGGTGATAAATGGGGAGTCATTGACAAGCAGGGCAAATGGGTTATCTCACCAACTTTTGATGGAATAAAGGATATGGAATTGGTAAACCAATAAAAGATTTAATTTCAGTTTGCTGCGGGAATAAAGGGTAGTGTCTCTGTTTGATTTTTTCTTTGTGCTGTATGGATCCACACACCCCTGATCCGCCTAAGGCGGAGGAACCCGTTAAGTGGGTCTTGCAAAACTCTTATTTGAATCGAATTGATTCATATGATCTGCTAAAAATCTTAAGCAAAAACTATTTCGATGGTTCCCCTTTAGGGGTCAGGGGTAAGAATAAAGTTTAACGTACCAAAATCTTTTATTTTCTTTTTCCTTTCACTTTTTTCGCAGGACTTTTTTTAGCAGTCATCGGTTTTGGCCGTGCATGACGCGGTTGGTACACTCCTAACTTTCCTCCACCGGGCAGGGTAAGCTGCGTGAGCAGGCCCCAACCCTGGTCCTGGATTTTACTGCATTGAATTTTGTTTTTCGCCATCTCACCGGTGAACGCTTTGATGTCATCACATATCAAATAAAACTCATGTTCATCATTGTTTGACGAAGGGTGAACTGCAACTTCAGCGGGAGGAAGGCCGAATATGAGCCATCCTCCTCCCACATCCACATTTGACAGTTTAAGAACTTTGCGGAAAAATTCCTTGTCCGCATCAGCATTTTTGCTGTAGATAATTGAATGGGCGCCTGTAATCATAGTTTAAAGTGAATAGGTTGAAATTAATTTTGTAAATGTATAAAATTGTGTTTTGTTTTAGTTCGCCCGGTTTTTTAATACGGTCATTATCACATCCTGTTTTGTTGTTAAAGTGAAAAGCGTTTGCATATCCGTTGAAAAATCTTTCGGAAGCTGTAAACGAAATTTTCCTGCAATGGTCGCTAACACCAAAATGCCTTCCATCCATGCAAACCCTTCACCGATGCACATCCTGTTTCCGCCACCAAAAGGCAGATAGGCATACTTCGGCAGGTTTTCAATTTCCTTTTCATCCCAGCGTGAGGGAATAAATTTCTCAGCGTCATGAAAATATTTTTCGCTGTGATGCAGCAAATACGTTATGGTCCATAAGACCGAACCTTTCGGGAAATGATAATCTTTAATCACTACATCTTCCTTTGCTTCTCTTGCAAATGTCCATGCAGGAGGATAAAGGCGTAACGATTCTTTGAAAATGTTTTTTGTAAAATGAAGTGCATGATAATCGGCTGCCTGCGGTAAACGGTTTTGAATGACAGCGTTTACCTCTTCATAAAATTTGTTTTCAATTTCGGGATGTTTCGCCACCAAATATAATGTCCATGTCAATGCGAGCTTCGTGGTTTCGTGCCCTGCAAGAAAGAATGTCATTACTTCATCACGGACCTGTGCATCGGTCATCCCCATACCCGTGTCTTCGTCTTTTGCATCCATCAGCATGGTGAGCAAATCTTTTTTGGTCATGTCAGCTTCTTTCCTGTAAGATGCGATTATTCCATTCACCACTTCGTCTAATTTTTCTTTATACCTGTAAAATTTTTTTACAACAGGGATTTTGATATCATGAACCAAACAATAAACATAAAATGGATTTTGAAGAATTTTATTTGTCATCGTGAAAACCGACTGTAAATTTTTTCCAACTTCATCAATCGTATTATTTTCAATTCCCGAACCGAACATGGCTTTGGTAATTACTTTCAGCGTAATACGCGTCATGGCCTGGTTGATATTAATGGTTTCGCCTTCTTTCCAGCTTTTCATTTCTTCATCGGCACAGTTCACCATTATATCCGCATACTCCCTGATCCGTTCGGGATAGAATGCAGGCTTGATTAATTTCCTCTGCAGTTTGTGATGATCGCCATCACTTGTAAATAATCCTTCTCCCAAAAATTTTCTGAATGCCCTGAAAAAATAAGTGCGTTTCATTTTCAAACCCTGCGTGGTGAGGATTTCTTTTATCACCTCGGGATCGTGAATGAAATAACTTTTAATTCCTGTAAAAGAATTTTCAAACACATCCCCGTATTTTGCCATTTTCTTTTGAGTGTAAGCAATTGTATTGTTGCCTATCTCTCCGTATTCCAGCAAATCGGTCAGGATGGGAATTAATGTTCTTTTCGGAATAGGTTTCATTACGAAACAATATTAATAAAAAGGATCATACCTCTTTTTTCACACACCTTTATACATACTCCCTGCCTTAAAATTCAGTAATTTTGCCGCCCCGAATATTTTTGATGGCTGAAGAAACTGAGTATATTGAGATTTACGGAGCAAGGGTCCACAACCTGCAGAACATTGATCTTGTTTTTCCAAGAAATAAATTAGTGGTCATTACCGGTTTGAGCGGCAGCGGAAAATCATCTCTTGCATTCGATACTATTTATGCAGAAGGTCAGAGGAGGTATATGGAAACTTTTTCAGCCTATGCGCGCAGCTTCCTCGGCAACCTCGAGCGGCCGGATGTTGATAAGATCACAGGTTTGAGCCCCGTCATTTCCATCGAGCAAAAAACGACCAATACAAATCCGCGTTCAACAGTCGGAACAGTAACGGAGATTTATGATTTTATGCGGCTTCTTTTTACACGTGCGGGCGAAGCGTATTCGTATGTAACAGGAGAAAG
>Ga0134123_10000740_pt1 | contig 21546 bp, 17 predicted proteins | sample KB303_FD_96460 | JGI IMG/M metagenome (GOLD analysis project Ga0134123, IMG submission 96460) | Terrestrial soil microbial communities without Nitrogen fertilizer from Kellogg Biological Station, Michigan, USA - KB3-0-3 | ecosystem: Environmental > Terrestrial > Soil > Unclassified ...
GGCGGCCATTGGGTGGACGGCATGGCGAAGAAGGTGGGGTTCGTGGCCGGCGGTACCGGGATCACGCCGATGATCTCGATCATTCGTTGGATTCTCGCGCAACATCTGGATGTTGAGTTGTTCCTAGTCTTCGCGAACAAGACCGAGGCAGACATTATTTTCCGGGAGGAGTGGAGTCGGAATGTGCGCGAACATTCAAACTTCCACTGTTACCACATCCTCGAACAGCCGCCTACTGGATGGTCGCAGGGCATCGGACGGATCACGGAAGACGTCCTTCGCCGGCAGCTTCCCTCTCCCAATTCCGAGACGGTCATCTTTCTCTGCGGCCCACCGCCGATGGTCGATCAGCTGGAAGCCTCCCTCAAAGGGCTGGGCTATTCAGAGCAGGCGATCATATTGCCATAAATTGGTTCGGGTCAGCCTTGTCGGTGAATGAGGTCTCGGAAATTCCCAGCAGGTTCCCCTCGTTGACACACCGGAACATTGAGGAGTGCACGGCTTCTTTTCATTGGGTTTGGAAAGGGTGCTCAGGATGTTGACTGAGGTGTCGAGCCCGATGACGTGGGGAAAATATCGAACCGGTAGCCGACGGACGGCACCAGGACCTTTTGGAGAAGACGATTGATCCAACCGTGAAACGGGGCGATTTCATAGGACTGTATTTCTAGATACCCCTTGCCGGTCTGTACAAGGAGTTTTCCCGGTTGCTTCGCCATGATTTGTCCGGGAACTCCCCCCGATGCAGCCCTCTCTTGAAGTTGCGCCTCGTAAATCTTAATCGTGTGGCCGTTGAGAGAGGCTGTGACCGGTTCATAGGGTTGTAGTGCGCGCAAGAGATTCAGAATCTGTCTCGCGGACCCGTTCCAGTCGACCATGATATCGGTCGCTTTTCTCTTTCCAAAGTAGCTGCGTTCCGCAATATCTTGCGGCTTGCGCTCGATGGTCCCTTGCGCCATCGCATTGACGGTTTCTGTCAGTAACCTGGCCGCTGCATGGTGTTGTCGCTGCACCAATTGCCCAACATTCTCGTGCTCCCCGACAGTCAGTTCCTGCTGGGCGACAATATCCCCTGCATCGATGCCCTCCGTCATCATATGGACGGTGATCCCCGCAAGCGATTCTCCATTCTTCAGCATCCAAAATTCCGGCTGTGGTCCTGCATAACGAGGAAGGAGAGAAGGATGACAATTGATGGCGCCTAAACGAGGGATGCGGAGAATGGTTGCCTTTAAAATCTGAGGAAAGATACTGGATACAATCAGATCGATGTTCAAACCCTTCACATATTCAATAAATTTTGGCGCATTGACATTGGGGCAGGGAATACGTGGGATCTTTTCTCTTTCAAGCCACGTCCAGGTATCGAACTTCGGTGGAATGGTCCGGATCGGTTCTGGTCCGGAAAAGATTGTTCTGAACGTGGTTCTCAGCGTCTGAGCACCCTCGCTGTACCTCTCGCCTCGCGCCCATGTGGGGCGTACCCAGGCGACAATCTCATGCCCGCCCGCTTTCACCCGCGGACCAAAGTCCCAGTCGGCAATTTGCGAAAGGACTAAGAGACGCATGGCGGATAGGTCAGGGACCGCTTCCGTGGCGAATGTCTTGGATCGTAGCTGGATCCTGTGCCCTACGGTCTGACGGATCTAGAAAGTCAGCCAAAGAATGAGGGTCAGGCATAGTATTGAGGTGTTCGGCTTGAGCTCGTGTGAGTTCAATCCAACGGCCCGGTGCATTCTGTGCAAGAGACTGTAGCATGGGAGGAATAATCCTGTCATGCGAAGAGCTGGACGGTATGCTTTGTGGTGCAGGGATGCGGATGATTCGAACAACGGGTGGCGAGGCAGGTGGGGCTTGCCGGGAGTATTGGTATGGGACGGGCGATGTGGCCAAGAGTGGCGGTACCTCAGAAGTAATTACTTGGACGGAGTTCTCGGGGAACCCAGCTTGCCGGCTCCATGCGAGTCCATATCGATTTGCTTCAGGGCATGAAGCTGATCGGTCAATTCCGCAATCCGTTTATCGCGGGTAAGAATCTGCCGCCGAAGATTGTATGCAGTGGGTTCCAGGCCTCTGACAGTTTCCCCTGCGACGCGCTGTCGTCCCAACCATACGCGCACCGTTCCCTTCATCACCTCCAGTAGTGCCCTGTTGGGTCTGTCGGTCGAGGCAGAGTAGAGGGTTGGGTTGGAAAGAAACCGAATCCAGAGTGCGCTCGAATCCGAGAATGGACCATTCGGTGCGGCGGCAATCGCCTGCTGAAAGGAGGCTGCCGCTGCCTCTCTATTCTCGAACAATGCAAGCATCGCACGTGTGAAATGCACTTGATCACAGGACCGGTGCTGGGTGCAGGTGCTCAGCAGCGCTACTTGTTCTCGATGTACAGCTTCCAAGGTGGCTGTGTCGGTGGCATCGGCTTGAAATAATGGTGCAGAGTTGGGCTGCGATGTCCCATTCAGTAACGTACACCCCCAGAACATCCCCGCCATTAGTAGCCAGATTCCATGACGAAACCACATCGTGATACCCCTTTTTGCACCGAGGTCTCGGTGCCTGCGTTCAGACAAGCTTAGCAGACGGTTTGGATCTCGCCAGACAGGAGAAAGGGGGGTAAAAGCTTGGACATTCGCCTCATTTGGATCGATTCGTCCGTGCGAAGCGGTTTCCGCATGAACTCTGGCAACCTGTTTGCATTGACTCAAGAAAACATTGGCGCTAGCCTACGGTCTCTTTTCCGCCACCTTTGGAGGTGCTCATGGCCACTGTGTCGGAAATCGCACCTGATGTATTTAGGATTTCGACATTCGTGCGGGAATTCGATCTGCAGTTCAGTCAGTTTCTCGTGCGTGACGACGAGCCGCTGCTGTTTCATACCGGCCCGCGCGCGCTCTTTACGGAGACTCGGGACGCTGTGGCCACGTTGCTCGATCCGGCCTCGGTGAAGTGGATCGGGTTCAGCCATCTTGAATCGGATGAATGCGGCACCTTGCGTGAGTGGCAGCAGCTTGCGCCGAAGTCTCTGGCTGTATGCAGTGTGGTCGGCAAACTGGTGAGCATCGACGATTTCATGACGGTCAGGCCTGCATTGGGGATGAAGGACGGCGAGCTGCTGAACACCGGAAAGTATCGTTTCCAGTTCCTGCACACGCCGCATGTGCCGCACTGTTGGGAAGCGGGGTTGTTGTTCGAAGAGACCCAGCGTACGCTGTTCTGTTCGGACCTCTTTCATCAAAACGGGGATGTTGAGCCGGCCACGCATTCGGACGTGCTGGGCCGCTGCCGACAGGTGCTCGTGGAGTATCAGCAAGGGCCGTTGGCCAATTATATGCCGTACACGACACTCACCGAGCCGACGCTCCATCGGCTGGCCGAATTACAGCCGAAGACCTTGGCGACGATGCATGGGTCTGCCTTTGTCGGAGATGGCGCCCGGGCGCTTCGCGACCTTGCTGCAATATTCAAGGATGTCTTGGGGCCGAAATAGCACGAGAATTTGAGGGCAGCACCAGCCATTCGCGTCTCGTTTGACACAGCCTTACGGGCGGACATCTCACTCGAATTCTTCCCATCCGCTTAAGCGGCTGCCGAACACGAGTATGCGTGTGCTGGTGGTGACGAGGATGAGTCCATTTTCGTTGTCCAACCGCGTGACGTGCTCGTGGATGCTGAGTGCCTTTGAAGAGAAGTCGCCGAGCAGAGAAGTAAAGCCCACAAGCCGCTCGTTCGTGACGAATACCGCACCATAATCAGTTGTCCTGGTCATCTTGACCGATTCTCGTACCCCGAGGGATTCATCCAGCCAGATTCCGTTCGCGCCGTGAAATCCATACAGATGCTTGTCTGTTCTCACCACGCTGAAAGTGGGTAACACCCGCCGGTCAAGAACCTTTTCATTGAGATCGCGGTCCTTCTTGGCCCAGGTAAAGGTACGGCTAGAAAAGTCCAGCAGCCGGCGCGAGGTCACGACCACGGCATTGATGCCGCTTGTACCTGAGTCAATGACGGTCTCTTGGGCATCGAGGGGAATCTCCCGCCGGCCGCTCACCAAATTGGTAGCTATGACCCGGCCCTGCTCGACCCAGACGGAAACCTCGTTGCCAAAGTCGACCGCTTGAGTGACGCTTGGGCAGAAGACCCAGGCAACCGTTACCAGCAGTAGGCTGAGAAGGAAAAGTGTCAGGTTCTCTCCACGAGACGTCGGCATGGCCTGGAGATTCTACCGCATGTCGGTACGGTATGGTGTTTCGGTACCCATGGGCCGAAACTGATCCGAGCGCCCGATCTGGCTGGTCTTCGCTGATGCCGCTCATCTGGCTAGGGAGCCGGCCCTGCCGATGCTCTATTTCGAAGCGTGAACGTGACGGCAAAGGACACAGTCGCGCAGAAGGTCAAGTAGAAGGCAGGCGCCAAGACATTACCGCTCCATTCAATGAGGAGCGAGGCAATCAGTGGAGCGGTGCCGCCGAATAAGGCTGCCCCGGTGTTGTAGCCGATCGAGAGGCCGGTATAGCGTTGCGCGGTCGGGAAGAGGTCTGTGACAGCAGCAAAGAATGGTCCCATGTAGCAGGCAACCAGTATCGTAAGGAGCACTTGCGCAGCAATCATTCTGGGCAGGTTATTGCTCGTGAGCCAGAGAAAGGATGGATAGGACAGGAGCGCGATCCCCGTGGCTCCTGTCATCAGCAGGGGAGCCTGCCCGATCCGATCCGACCAGGCGCCCATCAGGGGAATCAACAGAGCGAGGAGCGCCATGCTGCCTGTATTGAGAATGAGAACAGTGGCAAGTGGAACAGACGTCACCGTGACCAGGTAGGTCGTCATATAGACATACAAGAGATAGAATGCTACGCCATGCAGCCACACGAGGCAGACGACTTTTGCCACGGCAAGCCGCTGCGTGGTGAACACATCGCGGATGGGGGAGGATGCGAGTCCGCCTGCCAGGCGGATTGTTTCGAAGGCCGGCGACTCCGGAACTCTGGTTCGCACGTACCATCCCACCACAGCAATGAGGCCGCCCATCATGAAGGGAATCCGCCAGCCCCACTCACGGAGTGTGTCGTCCGCAAGCATTGACGTGATCAGCGCTCCCACGCCCGAACCTAACAGCGCGCCGGTCTGAGCACTGAAGCCCGCCCAACTCCCGACATAGCCCCGTTGCGAAGCGCCAGCATGTTCGACGAGAAACGTCGCGGACCCGGTGAATTCTCCGCCGACCGACAATCCCTGGAGAAACCGGCAGAGTGTAAGGGCTATGGGAGCGATCACTCCGATGGATCCGTACGTCGGCAGCAGCCCAACCAGGCAGGTCGGGATGGCCATAAGGAGGATCGCCCAGGCCAAGGCATGGCGTCGTCCCAGCGTATCGCCCCAATAGCCGAACAGCATGGCTCCAAGGGGCCGGGCGAGAAATCCGACGGCAAAGACGCTGAAGGCGGCAATCAACGACACCGAGGGAGAATCGGACGGGAAGAACAGGGCTGCGAACACTGGTGCGAAGTATCCATAGAGCGCGAAGTCATACCATTCGAGCACATTGCCGATCGCTCCGGCGAGGAGCGTTTTTTTACTCGCAGAAGTCGTGGACATGCCCATGCGGCCTTCGAGGCTCCTCTGTCGGAACCATGCGGCCTGTAGCCTGCGATAAAGTGGATCACCGATACAAGTTGTTTCTCTGTCCATCCTCTACAGGGCCATACATGTGGGATGGGCCAGCGACGGTCGTTGTGCGAGTAGTCATGAAACGGATGGCAGAAATGGAATTATGGTTTGTGCTACGGTGCTCTTCAGAAAACCAAGCAGGTGAGCATGATCCGCGCCATCTCATCTCTTATTGTATGCACCGTGGTCTGGCTCAGCGGCTGTGCTGTGCCTCAGCCGCTCGAATCGAGCCCCATCGGGAAAGCCTTGCTTGGAAAAAGTAGACAAGAACTCATCGCCTGTGCCGGCAGTCCTCTTCAGCAAACGAAGACGACCGAGGGAACGGTGCTGTCATACTACAAAGAAGCGCCCATGTTTGAGGAATCATCTCCCTTCTTAAAAGGCAGTAGGGCAGGAGCGCATCACGGGTGTTGGGCGCACCTCCTCATGGGAGAGGATCGTGTGGTGGGAGTAGAGTATAGGTCGGTGCCCTCGTCGGTACACGCGACGGATCACTGTGAAGAGATTTTTCACACCTGTGCTCAATGAAGACTGTCCTGTCGATCGTGAGACACGAGTCCGAATTTCTGGTAGTCGCAAATCTGATAGAGCCGGCTGGACTCTCGTCTCGTGGACTAGTCCATCGAGTGTGGTGATGGCTTCGGCCCGGTCTTCGAGGACAGGGAGAAAGGAGTCCATCATCACGTTTCTCGTCATTCGTTACACAGAGTTCTGTCTCGTCGTTCATTCGATGTTCCTTGTTGCCAGGACAGGAAGAGAGAACACTGCGGAACGGCGTCTGGCCACCGCCCTCGCCTGTACTCTTGGCCTCCTGGCCCTCAGCATTATAGGATTTCTGGCTTCACCTTCCTTGTCCTTTGCGCTGGAAAAGTACGGTCGTCCGTTGCCGTCGATGGAGCAACCGGGCGACGCGGCTGCGCGAGAAGCCGAAGAGACCCTCTTCGGAGGATACTTTCTGAGCGCGGCATTTTTGTCGAATCCGACATTTGCCGCACGCCCTGACAATACAGGCTTGGTCGGCCTTCGGCACATGCTTCACCTGGAGACGGATCTCTACAAGCAATACCTGACCTTCTACACCGATCAAAACTTCTTTTCAGATCGAACCAAAGGATGGGTCGAACTGAGCGAATGGGATGGTACCTTTGCTCTCACGGGCCTGGTGGATCGATTTGGGTGGCGTATCCAGTACGAACGAGACGCCCCGCTCGATCGAAGCGGTATCAAGCAGGCCTATGCAGATAGCTTGGCCACGGCTCGGTTTCAGGCCGTGCAGGATTTAAGCTGGTGGCGAGCGATGTTTCCCAATCAGAATCTCACCGCCTATGCCGGTGCCGGCTGGCTGTTTCATAACAGCAACTACTTTGCGCGACCGGATAATACCGGGAGGGCTCTGTTTCGGTATGTGGCCCATGCGGATCTCGATCTCTACAAAAATAGAATCGTGCTGTATGGGGATATGAATCTCTTTACAGATCGGGAGGCTGGAAATACGCTCAACCCGACCGAGTTGGACTGGATCATAGGGCTGGCGGTACGGGTTCGCGAGGACATGGAACTCAGCCTCTATCGGGAGCAGGATCAACCCTTAGACAAGCCGGGGCTCGTTCAAAAATATGTCGCCGTTCAACTCCGGTACTCGTTTGATGTTCCTAAGCGGTTCTGGAAGCCGTGAGATATTCGGAGACGCCCTCCACCCCGCCTACTTTTCTGGGCAAAGCTGAGGCTCGGTCACTTCGCAATCGTGATGCTGGGGACTCCTACGCGAGGCACCTCGCTGACGGTCATCTGGAACAACAGGTACAGCATTTGAAACGCTTGCCGGTTCCAGCGTGCCAATGGTCCGGTGGTGTTCACCGCGTAATACTTTCCATGGGACTGAATCGACAGGTCGGCTCCCGAGGGAGCTCCATCCGTCAATAAGAGTTCCATGGTGTGGACGGGATTCTCGTGGACCGTTGGGGTCCGCGGGTCCTTTTCGACATGGTATTCGGGATCTTCGTCAATCGTTCGGCCCAGAAAGTTGAGAATTCTATTGAAGCTCCGCAGTCGAAACTCTCCCTTGAGGGGGTAGTCCCCTCCAACGTGCCCAGGGCGGATGTCGAAAGACACATCGTTGAGTTTGCCCTCCTCTGTTTCCTCGATCAACCTTTCTCGTTCGTCGGGTGAGAGCGTGTCCGGGTCATAGTTGGTAATAAGAATTTGGCCTGTGATTTGTTTTTTCAGGGTGTAGCTGTTGTGTGTCGGACTGTAGGTCACAAGATACTCCTTCTGTAGAGCTTGAAACCCTTCGGCTGTGATCGAGGAGGCAGGAATGGTCCAGGTCTGATGATAGACGAGCGGTTCGGCATGGAGCTGGTTCTGATCCTGAATGGCCGAAAGGTGCGTCACCACGCGACGGAACATCTCATAACCCTTCCGGTCTGTCGGCATATTGCGGTAGGCGACTTCCTGGCCATTTTCCTTGATCCGCAGTTCCTGTGCCATCAGCCGGAGCAATAGATCGATATCGTACCGCTGCCGGAGTAAGAGGAGGAACTTGGATTCCTGAAAGGGAGTCAAAATTCGCTTGGTGAACTCTTCCCCTTCGATCGGCGCGATGCTGATGGTAGGGTTTTCCGCCACGCTTCCGCCGAAAAACGGCACGAGCGCCCTGCCGTCGTTTCCCGTGAAAGCTGGAGAGGCGCCGGCATTGACACGAAAATCGAACGTGGCGGCGATGTTCGAAATGCCGGTGAAGTGAATTGGTTGATGCTGATGAGCGCGGGCAATGTTGATGAGCAATTGTTTGGAGATGGCGTCCGTGATCGCCTCGTCGTAGCTCGTCACGGCACGATTCAGAGTGATGGGGGAGAGACAACCGGTCACGGCCAGGCTAAATACGGTTCCCGCCAGGGTCAATCGCACGAAGGATATTGAACGCTGCCCGATCGTCATGAGATCAACTTTACAGCAATTACGGCGATAATTCGGCAGGTTTGTAGCACAACTAGCATGGGATGCCTAGTGGATTGCTGCCAGAGCGCCTGATGTTGGGAGTCTTCCGTGAGGAGGATGAAAGCTCAATTCATGCGTACTTCTTTTGCACTCTCCAAAAAACCCCCCTATGGAGCTGCGCTTCTCCAGTAGGGGGTTCGCTGGCGACTCTCGGCTGAGTTACTCTGTCTTGGCTTTCAGTTGTTTTGCGGTGCCTTTGATCCGCTCCCCAGCGGCTTTCGTTTTCCCCTTCGCCCGTTCCATTGCGCCCTTTGCTTTATTCCCTTTCGCCTCTTCCGATAAGGCCTTCGCTTCCCCTTTGGCATTTTCAACCTTCGCGTTTGCTTCTCCCTTCATCTCCTCCATCTTGGCTTTCATCTCATCGGCATGAGCAAACCGCTGTACTCCAGCGAACACGAACAGAAACGCCATGGCAACAAGCATGTATCTTCTCATCGGAACCTCCCTATAAGAACTGTGAGCTGAGTTGATTTTCTTCACATCATCAGCTGAGAAGGAGATTATGCCTGCTGACACTGGTCGAAGCGTGGTCAATATTGATCAATCAAGTGGAATTATACGGGGAGATGTAGCGAAGACGAGAAAGACCGTCAGAGTGGTCCATTGAAAATCGAAGATCGCTACCGCGCTTTACCCGTATGAATTCTCCCACCTGAGCAATTGTGATCAGCTAAGAAGCAATCCACTCGCCATACTACGATTGATTCACCGTCTGTCTATGACCAGCAAGAGGTGAGATCGTGACCTGTCGAGTAGCTCGCTCGTTCCCCATACTTCCCCTCGCCGATCTGGTCTTCTGCTGTGACTGTGGTTCGGCGGATCTGGAGGTGTGTACGATTTCGAAAACCTTGGGACCTCATCTATGCCCAATCTGTTCACAGTCTAGAGGTGAAAGCGGAGCATCGGAGCATGTGCTGGTGCACTCGACGACGTAGGGGCCAGTCTGTTGCCCAAGCCCTCACAATGTGAATCCATGGGAGACGTAAAAAATACAAATATTCGTGACAAAAAAATGAAGGAGGACGTATGCGCTGTCAACGATGCAAGGGACTAATTGTTCGCGAAACACACAGTGAGCTGAGAGAAAAAACAGGCTGCATGTCTCCGACAGCGAGATGCATCAATTGTGGATACATCGAAGATTCTGTCGTCCGGGCCAATCGTGTCCATTCTCCTGCGAAAAAACGGTCGATGCCTCGCGTAATGGTCAAGAAGAGTAGATTCGTATTCATCAACGCTCACTCTGGAGGATATTGATCCTTCTTCCTGAAAAGCGGAGGCAGTTAGTCCGCGGCAGGTGACTCCATTCCACTATGTTCTATTCTCTGAAAACATTTCTCGACCCTCGAAAGAAGTTCTCACCCAAATAACCTTGGGCCGGCCATTCCACGTTGGTGATGGGACAGCGTGATCGCTTAAGGATCAGGTAGACTCAATCTCCAAGACCGTCCGGTGGCTTCACCTCTTCCTACGCAGGGAGGGTGAGCGTCGTGTAGTTCCGTAACGCAGTCACTTGCATTTTGCAACTCATTGGACTACAATCACGTTCGAATTAGGTATGCACGAGTGAGCAAGTTCGGAAAAATTGGATGCGTTTCGACAATGGTTCATGCCTGACTAGTCAAGTCATCTTGCTCCTTGTCTGGAGAGCGCAGGAAACGTAGCCACTCGGCGCGCTCTCAGAAGAAGCCAGAATAGGAGGGACACACAGATGGATCATAGCCCCTGATGAATCGACGAGAAACAATCAGATAGAGAGGAGAGGATGGGTCAGCCTGTTCCAGGCAAGCCCAACATTAACAATGTCCAGGCAAAAAGGAGGGACGAGAGATGCCGTTGTGGAAAGTGTATCATCCTGCCGGAGCGTACAGTGCCGAAGACAAAAAGGGGCTGGCCAAACGGGTGACGGAGGTGTATGCGAGTATCCCGCTCCCAAAGTTCTATGTCGTGTTCATTTTTGAGGAGATGGCCAAGGATTCCTGCTTTGTCGGTGGCGAGCCGCACAATAAGTTTGTCCGGTTCAAGGTCGACCAAATTGCCAGGACGCTACCTGGTCCGGTCATCAGAGAGTGGTGGACCAGAACACTTGATGATGTCATTGCTCCCTACGTCAAGGACAGGGGATATGATTGGGAGATTTCCATCGACGAAACCCCGTTCGATCTGTGGTCTCTTCAAGGGGAACTTGCCCCGCCTTTTGAATCTGTGGCTGAGAAGCGGTGGGTGAAGGAGAATAAGGCAAGTTCTTATACGTTAGCGGAAAAGCTACCTGTCAATCTCATCCTCGCTCCCGGACTCGCGGACCGTTAGGTTTCTGCATAGCCGGTAGTGAGCGTGAGCGGAGCGGCGTGTGTCAAGGTAGTCGTCGGTTGAATTGTGAGTCGTACCCCAAGAGAGATGACGACCAACATGGCCCCGTCATCTTTCTTGGAGCGAATTTCTCTCTGCAAGGACGCCGTCCCCCAGCCGTAGTCCGTACACTTCTATCCACGACTCGAAGGTGGTTCCCGGCTGTCGAGGCAAAATCCCGGCTGGTGGCACCGATCTGGGAACCCGGTCTCTGCTTCCTCCCTTCCGCCCAATGATGACTTCGAGCTACGCGAGTTTTGCCGAGGGAATTAGGTCTCCGCATTCTCGTGCTCGGCAAAAACACATCGCCGAACAAAATTGAAAGCTCAAATGCCACAGGTCGTACAGGATTGTACGTATAAGTAGTCCTCACAGTTATAAGTGATTGATTGTGCAATGATTACGATCCTGGATCGCAAATTGCTATTTCCTCTCCACGTCAGCCAATTTTCTTAATGAGGGAGGAACGAATCATGGATTGCCCAAAGTGCAAAGGATTGATGATGTTGGAACGTTTCTCGGACTTCTTCCTGGTGTTCTATGCCTGGAAATGCGTCAATTGCGGAGCGATCATCGACAAGACGATCTGCAATAATCGGAAAAACAGCCTCGCAGCCAAAGCTGCGAAAGAAGCTGAACCGGCCAACGTGTAACCTTCCGACAGACGGCCGTCGGCTTTTCGGTATGGCCCGTTCGATCTTTATAAGATGAGCTTGTTGATGTTCCCGATGTGATTCGGGCAACCACCGCTTCCGATGAAGCCCCTGGACTGATGTCACTCTTGATTGCTCTGTTCTGCCTGCCTCATCTCCCAACGCTGCCCGTGATGGTCTCGCGCTGATTCGAGCACACTTTCCAATTGTCGGCATGACGGGGATCACAGGACTGGGCTTCGCAGGATCACCGTATAGAGCACGTGCCTGTTAAGGGAATTGGTGAAAATACCTGGTTTTGGAAGATTACGACACGAACAGCCATGCTCTTGCTTGTCCGCGATTGAGAAAAAGCATAGACTCTGGCGTCTGATTAGGCTGTTAATGCTCGATACCGTGGTTTCTGTCATGCCAAGGAGAAAATGCTGTGGCCGCGGCACGAAAGACTCCTGGTAGAACATCCTCTGCCAAGGGCAGTGCCACACACAAGGGTGTCACACGGCGGCCTGTGAACGCTGCGTTGTCTCCGAAGGCGCCTCCACCCTCGCCGGACCTGTCCCCATCATCGTTACAGAAGCTGATCGTCGGGATCGGCGCCTCCGCCGGTGGCTTGGAAGCCATGGAAGACTTCTTTCGCCATATGCCCCCCAACAGTGGGATCGCGTTCGTGGTGGTCTCGCACCAGCACGCGGGACATGTCAGCCTCCTGCCGAACCTGCTTAGTAAGTGTACGACGATGCCGGTGGTGGAAGCCACGGACGGGATGGAGGTGGAGGCCAATGGTGTGTACCTGGCGCCGGGCGGCAGCAACCTGGCGATCCTGCACGGCACCCTGCACCTCATGGAGCCTGACTCGAAGGAGCGGATACCGCTACCCATCGATTATTTCTTCCGTTCGCTGGCGGAAGATCGAAAGCAGGGAGCCGTCGGTATCATCCTCTCCGGAACCGGTACTGATGGAACCGTTGGGTTGAGAGCAATCAAGGACGAGTCCGGCATGACGATCGTGCAGGATCCACAATCGGCCAAGTATCAGGGTATGCCGCGCAGCGCCATGATCGCCGGGGTGGTCGATGTCATCTTGCCGCCGGACCAGATGCCGGAGTTGTTGCGCGGCTACGCGGTGAGCCTGACAAAACCGGTGGCGCTCTTGCCTGAACGCGACGCGTCTCAGACGCTGCACAAGATCTTCATCCTCCTGCGCGATCGGACCGGGAACGATTTTTCCCTCTACAAAGAGAACACGATTCAGCGGCGTATCGAACGCCGGATGAACGTGCACCAGATTGAGAACCCGAAACAGTATCTCCGGTTTATGCAGGCCAATCCGCCTGAACTCGATGCGTTGTTCCAGGAGCTGCTCATCGGGGTTACCAGTTTCTTCCGTGACCCACAGGCCCTTGAGATCTTCGTGCAGAAAGGACTGCCGTCTCTCTTGGAGGGCAAGCCCGAGGGCGCGACCCTGCGTCTCTGGGTCGCCGGCTGTTCTACCGGAGAAGAAGCCTATTCGCTTGCCATCGTGTTGAAGGAATATCTGACACAGAAGAAGGTTCGGTTCACCGTGCAGATTTTCGCGTCGGACCTGGATAGCCGGGCCATTGAAACGGCGCGTGCCGGCCTCTATCCGGTCGGCATCGCCGGTGATATGGCGCCGGAACGATTGCAGCGGTTTTTTACCAAGGAAGACAGCAGCTATCGGGTCAAGAAGGAGATTAGGGAGATGGTGGTGTTTGCGACGCACAACCTCCTGACCGATGCGCCGTTTACGAAACTGGACCTCCTGTCCTGCCGCAATCTCCTTATCTATCTGGATGCCGCGGCACAGCTCAAGCTCCTGCCGCTGTTCCACTACGCCTTGAAACCGAACGGCATCCTATTTCTTGGTTTGTCAGAAACGATCGGGGATTTTGAACCGCTCTTTACCGTTGTCGACCGAAAATGGAAGCTATTCCGGCGAACGTCTGAGCCCGGCACATTTCCGCACTTGGAACGGTTTCCCGGAGGATTGATGAAAGCGGCCACTGAGGTCCATGCGGATTTCGAGGTGCCCCGCCCCGCCATACGTCCCGCCTCCATTCCCGTGCTGATCCAGCAGCTCCTGGTTTCGCGCTATGCTCCGACGGCGGTCTTCGTCAATGCCAGGGGCGAGGTCGTCTACATCCATGGGCACACAGGGACCTATCTTGAACCGGCACCCGGCCCGCCGACACACCACTTACTGGAGATGGCGCGGGAAGGATTGCAGCACGATCTCGCGACCGCGCTCCATCAGGCGGCCGGCCGGAAGGACGAAGTTGTGCACCGCGACGTGAAGGTGAAGGTCAACGGCGCCGTCATCCTGATCAATCTGGCAGTCAAGAAAATCTTCGAACCGGAGGCTCTCCAAGGGCTGTTCCTCGTCACGTTTGACCATAGTCGGGCGGACAAGACAGTCGCGCGGAAGGGCGCATCGTCGCGCAGGGCTGCAACGCAGAAGGAAGGCGAGTCCGGCATCATGGGGGAACTGGAGTTCACCAAACAGCGGTTACAACGGACGATCGAGGAGTTGCAAACCTCCAATGAAGAGCTGAAGTCTACCAACGAGGAATTGCAATCCACCAACGAAGAGCTGCAGAGCACCAATGAGGAACTGGAGACGGCGAAGGAAGAACTGCAGTCCCTCAATGAAGAACTAGTGACGGTGAACTCTGAACTCCAGGGCAAACTCGATGCCTTGGCGGACGCGAATGACGATCTGCAGAATCTCTTGAACAGTACGGAGGTCGCCACGATCTTTCTGGACAACAAGCTACGCATCAAGCGGTTTACCTCTGAGGCGAAACGGGTGAGCAACCTGATAGCCAGCGATGCCGGACGCCCGTTGTCAGACATTGCGTCGAAGCTGACCACCGACCGGTTGCTGGAGGATGCGCGGGAGGTGCTCCAAACGCTCATCATGAAGGAACGGGAAGTCCAGACCGCCGACGGGAGCTGGTTTGCCATGCGGATCTTGCCGTATCGGACGGCCAAAAACATGATCGACGGACTCGTCCTGACGTTTCTGGACATCACCAAGATGAAGAAGGCGGATCAGATGGTCCAGGCCGCGCAACGCTTTGCCACGAGCATCGTGCAGACCGTGCGTGAACCGTTGCTCGTATTGGACGACCAGCTCCGCGTGGTCTCGGCCAACCAGTCCTTCTACCGGATTTTTCAGGTCACACCCCGTGAAGTCGAGCAACAGCTTCTCTACCACCTCTGTCACGGGACTTGGAACATTCCAGAATTACGCCGGCTGCTAGAAGAGATTCTGCCGAAGCGGACGTCATTCCAGGACTTCGTCGTGGACGAGATGTTCCCTCATATTGGCCGGAAGGTATTGGTACTCAATGGCCGCCGGCTAGAGCAGGAAGCGGTGCAACCAGGGCGAATCCTGCTAGCCATGGAAGAGGTGAAAGGGAGAGAAGAAGTAGGGAAGGGTGAGTCTCAGGTACAGGTATAGGTTGATCAGGACCGTGAACCTCGTCCACTTATCAGTGTGGTGATGTGATGGCTAAGAAACCGGAGACATCCACGAAGGTCACGGGGCTTCGCCGATAGGCGGAAGCGCGGCTGCGCATGCCGCGCGCATTGCTAGGTCACGCCGGTCAAGGATGTGTAACAGCTCGTGGGTGAGTTGCAAATCCATCGGATGGAGCTGGATATGCAAAAGGACGAGTTGCGCCGAGCCCAGTTCGACCTCGAAGTAGTGCGTAACCGCTATGTGGACCTCTACGATTTTCCCCCGGCGGGCTGATCTGCCTCCAGTTGTTAGGCCTCCGGTTCAGTTCGTTCACACCAAGTCCTTGGCGGGACCATCCCAGTCGCGTTAGTCTATCGGTCAGTGTACTCGAGACAGGTGGATTGCATCACAGGAGTTCTCACATCATGCATGTTCCTCGCACGATCGTCGGTATCTTAGTCGGGGGCGGACCGGCTCCCGGCATCAACAGCGTGATCAGTGCCGTCACGATCCGCAGTATCCTCGGCGGTTGCGATGTCGTCGGCATCCTCGACGGATTCAAATGGCTGATGGAAGGGAGCACCAGTCAGGTGCGCCCTCTCTCGATCGAAAAAGTCAGTCGCATTCATTTTCGAGGCGGGTCGTATCTGGGCACCTCGCGGGCAAACCCGACGAAGAAGGCGGAGTCTCTCGCCAACGTCCTGTCCTCCTTGATGAGGCTCGGCATCACGCGCCTGGTGACCATCGGCGGGGATGATACGGCCTTCTCGGCGCTCAAATTGGAAGAACAGGCGGCCGGGCTCGTTCACGTCGTGCATGTGCCGAAGACCATCGACAATGACCTCGATCTTCCCCATGGCATTCCGACATTCGGCTTTCAAACGGCCAGGCATGTCGCCGTCGAGATCGTGAAGAATCTCATGGTGGATGCCCGCACCACATCGCGCTGGTACTTCGCGGTCACCATGGGGCGCAAAGCCGGCCATTTGGCGCTGGGAATCGGGAAGGCGGCCGGTGCCACGCTCACCGTTATTCCCGAGGAATTTGGAGAGCGGCCCGTCAGACTCCAGCGCTTGTTGGATCTCGTCATCGGGACGATGATCAAGCGTCTCGATGGAGGGCGCTCCGACGGGGTGGTCGTGTTAGCGGAAGGACTGATCGAGATTCTTGATCCCCAGGACCTAGGGGGATTGGACCACGTCGAGCGGGATGAACATGGCCACCTGCGATTGGCAGATGTGGACATCGGCGATGTGCTCCGGCGTGAAGTGACGAAGGGCATGAAAGCCTTGGGACTTGTCACGTCGATCGTCGCCAAGAACGTGGGGTATGAGTTACGTTGTGCGGATCCGATTCCGTTCGATATGGAATACACCAGGGATCTCGGCTATTGCGCGGCGCAGTTTCTTTTCGATGGAGGCACTGCAGCCATGGTGTCGATTCAGAATGGGCGGTTCACGCCGATTCCTTTCAAGCAGATGGTGGATCCCGTCACCGGCCGGGCAAGAGTGCGGATGGTAGATATCACGGCACAGTCCTACCAGATTGCGCGTCAATACATGATTCGGCTGTCCGATGAGGACCTCAAGGATCCGCTGGCACTAGGCCGCTATGCGGCTCTCGCGGGATTGTCTCCGGAGGCGTTTCACAGCCGGTTTCAGCCTGTCGGATCGAACTCGGTGACCACTCAATTAAAAGGTTGTGCAACATGAACTATGCTCGGGGCGACGATTGGGTCTAAACATGGGCGATGGAGCTCGAGCTGGGTGGAGGGCAACGAACGATCATGAATAATGCGGGCTAACGGTTTTTCTTGTAACCGAGGCCTAGAGAGATGTACTATGGGAGTGATTGTTTCGACTGTGTCACAACCGCCATGGGGGCTGTTCAGAACATGTCAGCGAACGTATCAGCAGCCTTGCCGTATTGATGGGAAGCGTTGTGGCAATCATCCGTTCATGTTTCTCTGTCCTCGTCTTTGCGTTGCTTCTCTGCAGCGTATTCCCAGTCGAGCAGGTCAGGTGGGCTGCCGATAGCATCGTTTGTGGTTCGACCGGAGAGACTGGACATGAACAGACTTGCGATTCCAGGGATACCGGGGCGGCGACCGAGTCCGGAGACGATTCGTCGCAAGAGATGCAGGACGACTATGTCACTTCTGGAGTGAGTGTGTCAGATTGCGGGTCGAGCCATACTCATGCCTCGATGAACGAAAATCCTCCTTCCACCCTTCTGGTCTTTCAACTCTTACATCCTCCGACCGTACAGAGCTAGCACCACGTCGACGGGCTATTCATTTTCGATCTCGACGGGACGACTTCATTGTGACTCCGAAGGAGGCACTATATGCCGGCGCGGCTATGTAATTGTGTCGTATTGATGACGGTGTTGGTAGCAGGAACAAGTGGGATGTTGATCCCGTCTGTTGTCCAGGCGAAAGACCCGATGCCCACGTTCGATCTCGACCACATCATCGACCTGGCGCTCGAACGAAACCCGATGATCGCGGGCGCCCAGAGTGTGATTGCACAGAGTGAGGGCAGGCGAATTGAAGCCGGTGCCTATCCCAATCCCACGATCACTGTCCAGACGGCTGACGCGACGCTTCGAGACCCCAGCCTCGGGAGGCGCATGGCCGAGCGCAATATGACGTTGAGTCAGCCGCTGGAATGGCCGGGCAAGCGGGCGGCCCGTCAGGATGCGGCAGAGGCCGGTTTAGCCGGCGCGACGGTCGGCCTCGAAGAATCCAGGCTCAATCTCATCGCGGATGTGAAGACGGCGTTCTATGACCTGCTGCTGGCGGAACGGAATGTCGACCTGCTTCAGCAGAATTTGGAGACTGTTCAAGAGGTGGCGCGCATTGTCAAAGCCCGCGTCCGATCCGGTGAAGGCCCGCAATTCGAAGCGGTGAAGGCGGATGTGGAGGTGCTCAAGGCCAAGCAGGAGATGACCAAAGCCAAGAACGCCGTGCGCGTGAAACTCGTCGGATTGGACACCTTGACGGCGGGAGGGTTGGGGCCTCGATACAAGGTGCAAGGGGATTTCCGGTCACTCCGAGATCATCTGGACCCGGAGCAGATGGCGACGCGGGACCTTTCGCAACATCCCACTCTGAAACGTCAAGGCAAACTGGTGGAGCAGGCTGAGTTTACTGTCAGCAAGGAACGGCAGAGCCGTATGCCGGATGTCACCCTCTTTGGCGGGTATGCCAGAGAGGTAGGCCGCGAGGCGGTGGTGGCGGGCATGAGTCTTCCGACGCCCTTATGGTATCGACAGCAAGGACACATTGCCACGGCACTTGGGACTCAACGAAAAGAAGAGGCGGAGTTGATTCGAATGAGAAACGACCTGGCCCGCGCCATCAATCAACATGCGCGAGAGGCGGAAACGGCACAAGAGCAGATTCTCGTGTATGAGGAAGGGCTCCTCAAGCAAGCGCAAGAAGCGCTTCGTATTGCCCAATTGAGTTTCAGGCAGGGCGCCTCCAGCCTCCTGGATGTCCTCGATGCCCAACGGGTCCAACGCCAGATCACCGTGGATTATAATCTGGCACGTTTCGACCTTTCCCTGGCGCTCACGCGGTACGAGCGAGCCCTGGGCGGTCCACTCTAGTGGTGAAGGGTACAGATGAGACGCATGGCACTTTTTCCTGACCGAATGATGACACGACGCGCGAGTTACGCGCATCTACGAAGCCGTCTGAGTAAGCTGTGCAGCGTCTTCTTCGGCATGCTGCTGGTGGCAGCCTCGACTGGTTGTGACCGTGCCCCTGCCCCGGCGGAGGAGGGCAAGCCGAAACATTCGTCGGACCATGCACGCCTTGTTCGGCTCCCGGCAGATGAAGTCACTCGGTCCGGCGTGACCGTGGAGCCGGTCGGGCGAACGGCCTTTCGTACCTACCGGACCTTTCCGGGTGTCGTACGTCCGAACGAAAACGCGTTGGCGAACATTACGACCCTCGTCCGTGGGCGAGTGGCCGAGGTGCATGCCGATCTGGGACAGGCAGTCGTGGCCAATCAGCTGCTGGCAGTGCTTCACAGCAGCGATCTCGGACTCGCCCAGTCTGCATACTTGAAGGCTCGTGCGCGACGACATGTGGCGGAGCAGGCCTACCAGCGGGCGGAATTTCTATTTAAAGAGAAGGTCATCGGCCAGGCGGAACAGCAGCGCCGCGAAGGAGAAATGATCAGTGTGCGTGCTGAAGCTCAGGAGGCGCGCGAAGGTATCCGGTTGCTCGGCATGGACGACAAGGAGATCAGTGTACTAGAACGGACCCAAAAGATCCGCTCGCAGATTTCCATTGTGGCGCCTTTTGCGGGTAGGGTGATCGCGCGTGATCTCACTAAAGGCGAGCTGGTCGAAACCACCCAAAAACTGTTTGTGGTCGCCGATCTTTCGACGGTTTGGGTGGTGGGCAACGTCTCGGAAAAGGATATCTCCTATATGCATCGGGCAACGCTCGTGCCGGATCAGCCGGTCGAGGTCTTTGTACCTGCGTATCCTGACGAGGTGTTCCAGGGAACGGTTGCGTATGTCGGCGATGTTCTGGACACCGCGACGAGGACCATGCAGGTGCGCCTCACTTTGGCAAATCCCAACGGTCGTCTGAAGCCGGAAATGTTCGCGACAATCCGCGTCCTATCCGAACCTGCTCCGGATGTTCTGGTCGTTCCCGAAGGAGCCGTGCAGCATGATCGGGACCGCAGCTTCGTGTTTGTGCAGCAGCAATCCGGAGTCTATGAAGCGCGGACAGTCAAATTGGGCGACAAGAACGGGACCTTCGTCGAGGTCCGCGAAGGGTTGCAGGAAGGGGAAGTGGTCGTCCAGGAAGGCGCCTTTACCTTGAAATCCGAGTTGTTGAAGCCCAAAGACTGAACTATGGTCGATAAACTCATCGAGTTGTCTCTGCGTCGCCCCTTCCTGATCCTTACGTTCGCCGGCCTTCTGACCCTTCTGGGGTTCTATGCCTTCCGCACGATACCGATCGACGCATTTCCCGATGTGACAAGCGTGCTCGTGCAAGTTGTCACGAAAGCGCCTGGCCTATCCCCCGAAGAAGTCGAGCGGCTGGTGACCTTTCCCATCGAACAACAAATCACCGGGATTCCGCACCTGACGGAACTACGTTCGCTCACCAAAGTCGGACTGTCCCTCATTACGGTGGTGTTCGACGATAGGATGGACATCAACCTTGCCCGCCAACTCGTGCTCGAACGGTTGATCGAGGTGCAGGAACACTTACCTCCTGGGTCTGAACCGGGCATGGTGCCGAACAGTACGGGACTGGGAGAGGTCTATCAGTACTATCTCGAAGGCCCTCCTCATGCCGGTCTGAACGCTGCCGCAGTGGAACGTGAATTGATCGAACAGCGAACGGTGCAGGATTGGGTCATCCGGCCGTTCCTCAAGGGCACCCCTGGAGTGATCGACGTCAACTCGCAAGGCGGGTTTGTCAAACAGTTCCAGGTGCTCGTCGAGCCTGAGCTGTTGCACAAATATTCGCTCTCTCTGGACGATGTGTTTACGGCCGTGGCGAACAACAACGCGAATGCCGCAGGCAACATATTGGAGACCCATTCCGAAAAGTTCATCGTCCGCGGTGTGGGACTGATTCGGAAACTGAGCGACATCGAGGACATTGTCGTGAAGGAAGCGGGTGGTACTCCCGTACACATCCATGACGTTGCCCAGGTACAAATCGGCCATGCCATTCGTCATGGCGCTGTCGTCCTGAACGGTGAGCGTGAAGTGGTGGCAGGGATCGTACTCATGCTGCGCGGGGGAAATGCCCGCGACGTCGTAGAAGGCATTAAGGGCAAGATCGCCCAGATCCAGGACAAGGGTATGTTGCCGGCAGGATGGCGGATCGTGCCATTTTACGATCGCATCGAATTGATCTCCGCCGCGTTGAAGACCGTCTATAAGGCCCTGGCCGAGGGTATTCTCCTGGTTGTGGTGGTCTTATTTGTATTTCTTGGCGATACCAGGAGCGCATTGATCGTGGCGGCGACGCTCACCGTCACGCCTCTCGTGACGTTCTTTGTGATGGATCGGTTCGATCTGACGGCCAATCTGATGTCTTTGGGGGGTCTGGCCATTGCCATCGGCATGATGGTCGATGCCTCTGTGGTGGTGGTGGAAAACATCCACCGGCACCTCTCGGATCCCCGCCACCAGGGCCTGCCCCGATTGGCGCTCATCCTCAATGCCGCCCGGGAGGTTGCCCGCCCGGTGGTCTTCGGAATTATCATTATCATTATTGTCTTTATGCCCATCCTTTCGTTCGAGGGCATGGAAGGCAAAATGTTCAAGCCGATGGCCTATACCATCATGATTGCCCTGATGGTGTCGCTCATTCTGTCGGTCACCCTGTCGCCGGTTCTGTGTCTGCTGACATTGCGGCCA
>Ga0134123_10000741_pt1 | contig 21544 bp, 20 predicted proteins | sample KB303_FD_96460 | JGI IMG/M metagenome (GOLD analysis project Ga0134123, IMG submission 96460) | Terrestrial soil microbial communities without Nitrogen fertilizer from Kellogg Biological Station, Michigan, USA - KB3-0-3 | ecosystem: Environmental > Terrestrial > Soil > Unclassified ...
CGGTCCGTTTCATATCCTTTTTTATTGAGCACTTTAAATTCAGCATTTACTTTTTTGACCATTTCGTAATAATCCAACCATGCCTGCTCCGGATTACCGGGATTACGTTTTGCCCAAAAATCATAAAAGAAATTTTGCATCATTTTTACATCGGCCACCTTTACCTGGTTATCTTCAAAATTTATTTCATTGTTTGCTGAAATAGGCCGGAGCGATTTTATGAAATCAACCAGCGAATCTCTATCGGTGATTTGCCCGGCAAATGTATTGGATGCATCGGAATTGCCCGAACCTGCAAGCGCCACGTTGCTTCTTTGAAAACGTACTTCTTTAAAAGCAAGAATATCATTCGTTTTATTCCTTACTTCTATAACAAGATTATAATTGCCGGAAGGAAGTTCTGCAATCGGAAATTCAGAAAGCATCACATTAAGGTTTTTAGGCTCCTGTTTTTTAAAGGCATGAAATTTTTCGAGTGTGCGTTTTGATTCTAATGACTGAATGTAATAATTTATCAGAACCGGATCTTCACCGGTTACTTTTTGAATATTATAAAATTCGGTATAGAATTTTAATGAATTTACTTCCTGCGGATAAAAATTATTTACATAAGGAATTATTTCGAATCCGTTTTTAGTCAGGATAGAAGCGGCCCCTGTTTTTTTGTAAGAATCAACCAGTTCAATATCGGAGATAGAGATAATATTCGGATAATATTCAATATTTACTATTTCTGAACTTGAAAACCCTTTCGCATCTTTATTTTTATCAGCTATGGAAATCTCCATAAGATATTTTCCATTATTGAGCTGAAAACGCTGCTGGTCAATAAAATTAAAAGCTACATTGGAAGTATCATCCATTTCGGGACTCAGCAGATTATATTTGTCAAATTTTTTAATTTCATTATCGAGCTTAAATGAAATGGTAACTTCTATTTTACCCTGGTATTTGCCACCGGGCAACTTTGAATATTTGACACTTGTTCCGGCCACTGATAAATAGGTTTCCACGTAAGGGCCATTTTCTGCACTGTAAAAAGTTTTATAAGAAAGTACAGCCTTAAGGTTTTTCGCCTGAATAAATGTGCATGAAATCAGCAGCAGCATTATTGGGAATATGAACTTTTTCATGGCTTTAAAATTTTATGCTAAGTTACTAAAAATTAAGGGAGAAATGTCAGTGAAAAGTCACATTAAGATGTTGGGGAGAAATAAAATTGCACTGACATCGTGCAGCTGAAATCTCAATTGTGGTTTGCGGAGTGTGAGGGAAAGATTTTGTTTGATTCTATTTTGATCATGGAATCCGGTTGCAAGATAAATTGGATAAACCGCTGAAAGCGGATAATGTGGAACCGCTTCTTCAGGAGATTGAGGATGCACAGAAATTTGAAGACGAGGATCAATGGAAATGCGGCCGTGAGTTAGTTACTTTTTTAATTTAAACTCCATATCCGTTGAGTACATGCCCACATTAATGCCATCCGCTCCCCGGAGTAACTTAATTCCTTCCCTTTCTGAACTTAAAATTACCTTGTAAACCTTTGCATTGCCTGCACTATTTGCGCAGGAAAGAATTCTTTTGCCGGTTGCCGGCTCTTTCGGAACAATGTGAAAATAATACCATACGTGAAGAGAATCCAAAACAGCAGGAGCATCTGAAATCTTTTTTCCTAACAGCGAATGAATGACCATCGAATCAGAAACCTGGGCGCTCACCTTGAAGGTGGAAAACGTGAGCAACAGAAGAATGATTTTACGCATAATATTTTTTTCAAAGTAAACACCTCGCACAATTCGGACACACAGGCATTAAGGGTTACCCATATAATTGAAAGCGTTGATAGTGAAGCTTTCGTAGAGGAGGAGCGGAGAGTGAGGGATTCGAACCCCCGGAACCTTGCGGTTCAACAGTTTTCAAGACTGCCGCAATAGACCACTCTGCCAACTCTCCGGGGGCGAAAGTAGAAAAAAAGTTTTATGTGGAAATTTAAATTATTAAAAACAGGAGAGAATCAATATAATTAAAACTGTATCCGATTCTGAAACTGCAGAAAACCTCGTTTCAGCATTAATCAAAATACTTTGTCAAACCGAAAATTACTGCTAACCAAATTAACCCTTTTAAAAGGAAAAAGAAAAAGCCCGCTATCCCGAATCTTTTCAACCATATATTGAGTTTTGATGATTTTAACATTATTCAAAAATAAACTATTGCCCGTTAATTTGATCAATCTATCCAGTCCGCAATGAAAAGATTGGTGTTATGAGTACCATTATTGTTTCTGTTGGAGGACCAGATTAATTTCGTACCGTCAAAAGAAAACATCGGGAAAGCATCAAAAACAGAATCAAAGGTAATTTGTTCTAACCCGGTTCCGTCAATATTAATCATATAGAGGTTAAAATGATATCCTCTTTCAACGTGATTGCTTGAGAAAATAATTTTTTTTCCATCATGTGAAAAAAAAGGAGCCCAGTTAGCTCCGCCCAAATGTGTTATTTGTTTTAAATCGCTTCCATCGGCATTACAGGTAAAGATCTCCATTTCAGTAGGCATAACCAGGCTTTGCGAAAGCAGGTCTTTATAAGTTTGAATTTCGTCCTCAGTTTTAGGACGTGAAGCGCGGAAAACCAATTTGCTGCCATCGGGTGAGAAAAACGCACCGCCATCATATCCTAATTCATGAGTGATCTGTTTCACATCCGAACCGTCAATGTTCATTGTGTAAAGCTCCAAATCACCGGACCTCATGCTGGTAAAAACTATTTTATCACCTTTTGGAGAAACAGTAGCCTCTGCATCATAACCCGGTTTATTTGTTATTTGGCTTTTAATTTTACCCTGGAGGTCAGTTATAAAAATATCAAACGAATCATAAATGGGCCAAACGTACTTATGATCCAGTCTTTTTTGCGGAAGAGGAGGGCAATCTTTACCCTCAAGATGGGTGGAAGCATACAAGATTTCTGAATTGCCCGGCAAAAAATAAGAACAAGTAGTTCTGCCAAACCCGGTACTTATTCTTTGCGGAATAACCGAATCCATTTTTGCATCCGATAATTCAGTCATGTAAATCTGGTCACATTGATTTCCCCATTTTTCATTATGAGCCTGGAAGGTTATTTTTTTATCATCAAAGCTGAAATATGCTTCAGCATTATCTCCGCCAAAAGTTAATTGCCGCACATTTTTTAAATGCTTTTCATTCTCGTAATGAATGACCTGTGACGGGTTTTGTGCTTTTATTTTTGAAAAAAAGAATAAAAATAAAATGAGTGTTGCCCGATCATAAAATTTAATTCGATACATATTTTTCCCGCTTTCTCTTTAAAACCGCGAAAGTATCAAAGCCATGTAAGAGAATTGTCAATTTTCAGTAAAAACTTCAGGCATCATAATGTAATTGTCAAAAAAATTTCTTAATATTGCTCTAAATTTGTGTATCAGACTATTTAAATAACCATACAATTTCTTGAAAAAACCTTTCCGCTTCATTAATTTTAAATAAATTTTTAAGGTCTGCACAACAATATTTAAAAATCTTCGTTTACTTAAAAAACGGTTTCATTTTATTAACTTAAAATCCGGAGGATCAGCATCGAATAGACATCTACATTAATCAGTAATCAGTAGTCCTAACACTAATTAATGGAGGTCACATGCATCAAAACGAAGTTGCTGACGATGAATTAATCATCAGCTACCTTAACGGAAATGAAAACAGTCTGCAGACACTCATTCTGCGCCATCAGCGAAAAATCTTCAGCTCAATTTTGATCCTTGTTAAAGATAAGGAGCTTGCTGAAGATCTCTTCCAGGATACATTTATCAAGATCATTAACACCCTGCGGGCGGGAAATTACCAGGAGGAAGGTAAATTTATTCACTGGGCGATGCGCATTGCTCACAATCTTGTAATAGACTACTTTCGCAGGCATAACCGTATGCCCATGACGCGGGACACGGATGAATACAGCGTTATCAATAACCTGAAGCTGACGGATGAAAATGTACAGGACCGAATGGTAAAAGATCAGCTTCATCATGAAATCCGCCTGCTTGTTGAAGAGTTGCCCTTTGATCAGCGCGAAGTAGTTATCATGAGGCATTTTGCAGATATGAGCTTCAAGGAAATCGCGGAAACAACCAATGTAAGTATTAATACCTCATTAGGCAGAATGCGTTATGCCCTTATTAATTTGCGAAAGCTGATCAAAAAGAAAAAGATATCAGTTTGTCTTGAATAAATATATAATTTCTAAAAGGAATCCGGGGAATTGTCACACGTCTCCGGATTTTTATTTTTATATGGCTGCAATATTTAAATATTGTGACCGTTATAAAAACATACATGAAAAAATATAAAAATGCCTATGCACGAAAAATTTACACCGAATGACCTGTTACTCTATCTTTACAATGAAACAAAAATGACCGAATCGGTCCTCATTCAGAAAGCAATTGATTACGATGCTGAGACAGAAGAGGAATTTGAGGAGTTAAAAACAGCGGTTGCTTATCTCGATAAGCTCTTGGAAAAGCCTTCTGAAAATTGCATTAACAACATTTTGAAGTATTCAAAAGCTACTTCAATGTTGCAGTGATTTTTTCAAAAAAACACGGACAGCATAAGAGGTTTCATGACTTGATTGTTATGTTTTGAAATAATCCGGGCAAAACAATCAGTGATGATGATGGTCATTGAAAAAATAAGAAGATGTTGGCGGCACAATAAAAGACGCTCCGCAAAATTCCGTCTTATCGGAAACTTTCATCACATACAAGCCGGGTCTTAAAGCGGAACATGCGAGCGTTAAATTGTTGCTCCCTGAATAAACCCGAATGCCGGTTTTCCTGCAAACTGATTTTCCGCTAGTTTCAAAAACCTCGAGTGTAACATCCTGGTCTCTGTCACTCATAAGAATTGCTTCATGCCTGGCGGCAGGTTCATTGTAAGTGACATTTAATTTCATTGAGCGGGCAGGTACATTTGAATTTGCAGCGTTAATTAATGGTACGGAATCAGTAAATACTATGGGGTTGCTGAATAAATACTCCTTGCCGGTGCTGTCATACACAACAATTCTGATAAAGGATGGCAGGGCAAGGTTTACTTCGGGTGGATTATCGGGATCCATCTCTTCATTAAAATGAAGATAGTTTACTTGTAACCCGTTTTGAAGCAGCCCTTGCGTGTATTTAAAAACACTGCCGGGCAGTACATTATCCATATCTATTACAACAGGTGCAAGAATAGTATCTGCAATAATCCGGTCACCCATGGAGGCATTCGCGACATGAAAATCAAACCGTCCATTGTACTCAAGATTATTACTGCCATACATTCGTCCCGTTTTCATCCCGGCAATAAGATGATGGGTAGCAGAATCACCCGCCCATATGGAAGTGCTCCAGTGATTGGTTGCGTTATACCAATTTCCCCCGTGTAAATCGGATGTGGCATTTCCATAAATAAATACTTTGTTCGCTGTGAGTTTGTCCCAAAGCAAAAAATGCTGCTGCATGTTGAATCCTCCCCGTGCCACATAACCCACTTCAAGAATATCGGCCCCGAATAATTCATTACCAAGATAAATTAATGCGAACGAATCTATTTCAGTACTGTCAAATGCCGGGTTAAAAGTCAGATCGAGACCAAATGGATGATTGTATGATGCCGCGCCATTAAATGAATGAATGCGTGAAATATATTCTGTAGCATTAAACCCGCTGTCTTTATATAAAATATATTTATTCGCAAGCGTTTCGGGAACAAATGCATTGATATGTTGTTCCTGCCCGGCAGCTGAATATTCAGTACCAACATATTCTCCAACCTCATACGGTATTATATAAGACTTTGCAAGGTTGTTAATCGCCTGGTAATTTGATGATGAACCTTTAATAACTGAATACATTTTCATTTTGGAAAATTCTGCTCCTACCGAATCCTTTTTTGATGCATACACAGCGAGAAGATAATCGGAAGTGCAATTGTCTTTGTAATCACGCAATTTTTTCGCAGTTTCTTTTATATCAAGTGAAATAAAATTTACCGTGTCGGAGACCACAGGCACATTAACAGTCACCGTAAAGCTATCTGTCAATGTTTCTGAAGTAACGGGAGGCGCTGTTACAAAATTGTAAATGATTTTTTGACTGCGGCTCACCCCGCTATAATGGTGATAGTCTAAAGTTATTGTTAACTGTATTTTTTTGTGCCCTGAATTATTCAGATGAATGGGTTTTAAATAAAATTGAAAAACAGGAGCACTGACTAACGGACGAACGAAATATTGCGAATCTTTCAATTTACCATCATTTCCTATCGGCCTGGCAGTATAGTTTCTGCTGTTGCCATTGGTGGCTTTAATGCTCAGTGAAAGTGTAGTATCGTTAAAATAAATTCCTTTGATTCCACCGTTATTGGACATTTGCCATTTTATGGGATACCTGTTGAAATTACCATTGAGCCCTGTGATTGCATCAAGGGCCGAATCATACACTCCATTGGTAAAAGTAAATTCCGCATTTTTATTTTGAGTAAACACATTGATATGTTCGCTCCACCAAAGCACATCGGTTTCAGAGGTATCTGCAAAAAATGTATGCCATTGTAAAGAGCCGGGCATACTATTGCCATTGTGATTTGACATTCCGTGCAAATGCATCTGAACAGAATAAGCATTTTCCCCGGGAGGGAAATTACTTCCCTGGGCCAGGCTATGCCTGGTGCCGGAGATAATTATTAAAAAAATAATTCCGGTTTGTAATAGAATACTAAATAACGATTTGTTTTTCAAAGAAATAATGTTATTCGCCTTGCGAACTGTATGGAGTCAGAGTGCAAGATAGCAAAAATAAAACAGATGACAAAGATTGAATTGAAAAGCTTTAACGGCTTGCTTATTGATTCAGCAGAATCTTAAATTATTTTCTCAACAAAATCAAACTTCGCTAAAGCTTCGTTCAACAAAGTACATATCAATCTCGATTCTTTTTAAAATAATCAGAAACTATGAATTCTTTTCCGCTTCCCGAATAATCATAAAATCCCCTGCCGGATTTTTTTCCGAGGTTCCCTGAAACTACCATGTTTGCAAGCAGGGGGCATGGCGCATATTTTGGATTGCCGAAACCATTATAAAGTACATTTAAAATGGAAAGGCACACATCGAGCCCGACAAAATCAGCAAGCTGTAAAGGCCCCATCGGGTGCGCCATTCCCAGTTTCATCACCGTATCAATTTCTTCAACACCGGCCACTCCTTCATGCAGAGAATAAATTGCTTCATTGATCATGGGCATCAATATACGATTGGCAATAAACCCCGGGTAATCATTTACTTCAACAGGAATTTTTTCTAATTTTTTTGAAAGCTCAAAAATGGTTTTTGTAACCTCATCGGAAGTATTGTACCCGCGAATTACTTCAACAAGTTTCATGACAGGCACAGGATTCATGAAATGCATACCGATTACTTTATCGCTTCTCTTCGTAACAGCTGCAATTTGAGTGATGGATATGGAAGAAGTATTGGAAGCGAGAATTGTGTCAGGCTTGCAGCTTTTATCCAATTCCCGAAAAATATTTAGTTTCAATTCTAAATTTTCCGTAGCCGCTTCAATGACGAGCCCGGCATCTTTAACGCCTTCCGGTATGGATGTACTGATGCTGATATTTTTCAAAGCTGCATCTTTTACTTCGGGTTTTATAATTCCTTTGGTCGCCTGCCGTTCGAGATTAGCTGTAATAGTCAGAATGGCTTTGTCTAATGCCTGCTGAGAAATATCAATGAGTTTAACGCTATACCCGGCTTGCGCAAACACGTGCGCAATGCCATTTCCCATAGTTCCTGATCCGATAACTGAGATGTTCATACCTGAAATGTGAGATTAAAATAAATGTTTATACGAATAATTTTTCCGGAAAATGTTTTGAGTCAAAATAAAATCAAACTATTTACCGCTGCCTTTCATTATTGTTCTTACTGTGTAAAATAAAATCTTAAAGTCAAGCGCCAGGCTCATGTTTTCAATATAGATCACATCGTATTTAAGACGTTGAACCATTTGTTCAACATTCTCCGCGTATCCGAATTTTACCTGGCCCCATGATGTAATACCGGGTCGAACTTTATGCAGGTGGCGATAGTGAGGAGCAATATCCATGATCTGGTCAATAAAATATTGCCTTTCAGGGCGGGGTCCCACTAAGGACATATCGCCTTTGAGGACATTCCAGAATTGAGGAATTTCATCGAGCCTTATTGCACGCATCCATTTTCCGAAAGGAGTTACGCGGTCATCATTTGAACTCGACAGGAGGGGAGTCCCTTCTTTTTCTGCATCAGCATACATGGATCTGAATTTATATATATTGAACGGCACACCGTGCCAGCCGATTCGCTCCTGGTTAAAAAATATGGGTCCCCTGCTTGTCAGCTTGATGATTATTGCCGTAATAATGTATACGGGTGAAAACAAGAGTATAAATAAGAACGAAACGCTGATATCAACCAGCCGTTTTATATAGTGTTGCCATACCGGCATCAGGTATGGATGAATTTCAATCAGCGGTGCACCGAAAATTCCTGTCATCTTTACCGATCCTGATAAAATATCATACATGTCAGGAATAATTTTGATAATAACATCGGTGTCTTCCAGTTCGTTCAGTATGTTACCGATATTTTCATGCTCCGAAGATTCAATGGCTATGATGACTTCTTCAATTGCACGTTCACCAATGGTATTGCGCAGATCTTTTATTCCGCCACAATGAGGCAAATGGGCGCCCAGCAGCTTCCCGTTATTATTGTCCACGTGAATAAACCCTATAAATTTATTTCCCTGGCTGATCGGTTGTGTTTCCATCTCCTGGAAAAGCTTTAGCGCATTTTGATTGCTTCCGATCAGCAGTGAATTAAAACCGATTTTACGTGTCTTAATTTTCCTTCCTGTTGTGGAAGTTAATAAGTATCTGAAGGCGGCTGTGAGCCCGAAATGAAGAAAAAATAATGTGAAAAATATATGGTAGTAACTTTTGTAGTTAACGATCACATCATCTAAAAGAAGGGCGAAGAAGATGATCATAACTCCCAAAGCTGAAAGGTAGAATGTCTGGCCCAATTCTCTTAAGCGGGCTTTTCTGTATATGTTGTTGTATGTACCGGCAAAGGCATAGAGCATGATCCATAAAAAAGGGATTACGAACACACCAAAATAAAATTTCTTATCTATATGCAGCGGAATTGTAAATCCGAATTTTTCGGTTTCAATGTATAATTTACGATAGGCGTAAAACAAAGCCCATGCAACAGACGCAGAAATAAAATCCGCTACGAGGTATTTTAATATCTGCTTTCTTTTATTCATACGTTAGTTATGTAAAAGCTTGAAGTTATCAAAATAAAATTCAGCATTGCTGATTCCTTCTTCTTTATATGCTTCAAGTTCAATTTTAAATGAGTAGGCGCTGGGATATGCTCTTATTACAGAACCCAATTCAACGTACACTTTGTTCCATGATGTTTTTGATCGGAAGGTAACAACCGGGATTACATCCACTGATGATGCAGTTACTGCGAGCAACCCGACATTAAAAGAATTGTTGCATTTATAATTCATTTCCAGGAAAACTGCACTGTTAGCTGCGGGCAAAACATAGCTTGTATCAGTAACCAATTGAAAGTAAGATTGCGCATTAAGATAAACGGCACCGCTTATACCTTCAAAATTGTGAGCGTCACCTCCCGATAATTTTACTATGTCAACACTTGTTCCGGTACCTTTAACCAGGCTTAACCCGGCATTATCAAAATTTTCCATCCAGGAAGCAACAGTGTTCGCTGAATATTTTATTACCGGGTTAATGGTCATAATTTTTCCGGGCTCAAGCGATACCGTTTCCTGATGAGAATCATAAAAAGGATAATCCGCCCGGGTATTTGAAATGCCGTTTAAAATAATTCCTGCATAAAAAATCATTTGATGAGATCCTGTTTCGATGACTGGAAACTGCGCAGGCAGGGGATAGGATCCAATGAATTTTGTATCAACATATACATACACGTCTGTAATTTTGCTGGAGTCAGTTCCTAAAGCCGGATCATGAACGGTGTTAAATTTTTCAACTTTAATATATCCCGGAACCGGCTCTGCAGGATTTATGATCTCACAACCGTATAAAAAAAAGAAACCTGCTGATAATAGAAAAAACAAACGGTGAAATGACCGGGAAATAGAATGAAAAAAAAGGAAGAATCTTATTTTCATTCTTTTTCCTGCAATGAAGTTAATGATAATGACAGATTGAGGTTCTCAAGAACCCGGTATGCAATTTTTAAAGCATTTAAGCCATCTGATGCGCTTACCAGGGGTTCAGTATTTTCTGTAATTGATCGTGCAAAAGATTCCAGCTCATTTTTTATGGCGTTGTTTTCTTTCACCAGGGGGTTTTCAAAATAAATAATTTTCTGTCCCTTGTTTTTTCCAAGATCAATAATTATGGATAATGGATCGGGTTCCCCGCTTAGTTCCTTTAACCGGATCACCTGGGTTTTTCGTTTCAGGAAATCAACTGCAATATATGCATCCCGCTGGAAGAACCTTGACTTTCGCATTTTCTTCATGGAAATACGGCTTGCGGTCAGATTAGCAACACAGCCATTTTCAAACTCGATCCGTGCGTTTGCAATATCAGGTGAGTCGCTGATTACAGCCACGCCACTTGCATAAATTTTTTTTACAGGCGACTTAACGACACTTAATACAATGTCAATATCATGAATCATAAGGTCAAGCACCACTGAAACATCTGTGCCACGCGGATTAAATTCAGCCAAACGATGTGTTTCAATAAACATGGGTGAGTTCATAAAAGGTTCTGCAGCAGTAAATGCCGGGTTAAACCTTTCTACATGCCCCACCTGGACTTTTACTTTTGCTTCGCGGGAAAGAGCAGCAATGCTTTCAGCTTCTTCAACAGTGTTGGTAATAGGTTTTTCAATAAAAACATGCCTGCCATTTTTAATAGCTTCAACTGCATGTGAATGATGTTCAATCGTAGGCGTAACAATATCAATCACTTCAGCGCTTTTTAAAAGCTCGTTGTAACTTTCAAAGCTCTTAATGTTAAGCTCTTCCGATACCTGTTTAGCTTTCAAAGTATCTGTATCAAAAAATCCCACAAGCTGAAAATCAGGAATTTCCTTAATAAGAGTTAAATGTATTTTTCCTAAGTGCCCGGCTCCTGACACTCCGATCTTCAACATTCAAAAAAATTTTTACAAACGTACGGATTTTTGAGGTAGGTTAATTTGGTTAATTAAGTTGATTATGCTGATTGAAAACCAAATGATTTTTTGCTATTTAACTCAATTAATATAATCAACACAATCAACTTCTCTAACTTTGCCCGATGAAACTTGAAGATACTTTTAAGCACCAGGGTTTAAGAAGGCAATTAGTTGAGGAAATAAAAAGAAAAGGAATTAAGGATGAAAAAGTTCTTAATGCAATTGCGGCAGTTCCGCGACATTTTTTTATGGATAAAGCCTTTCTTGAGTTTGCTTACAAGGATAAAGCGTTTCCAATTGAAGTGGGGCAAACCATTTCTCAACCCTACACGGTTGCTTATCAGTCGCAGCTTCTCGGAATTGAAAAGGGAAATAAAGTTCTGGAAATCGGAACCGGCTCGGGATATCAAACCTGTATTCTTTGCGAGTTAAATGCTAAAGTTTTTTCTATTGAAAGGCAAAGAATACTGTTTGACAAAACAAAAAAACTTCTGGCAACAATGAGCCGCCAGGCAAAACTTTTTTATGGCGATGGTTTTAAAGGTTTGCCCGCTTTTGCCCCATTCGATAAAATTCTGATAACCTGCGGTGCGGCTTCCATTCCATCCGAACTCTTAAAACAATTGAAACACGGAGGAATTATGGTAGCTCCGATAGGTTCTCAAAGTGAACAGACGATGACCATCGTAATTAAAAAGGATGAGACTAATCATGAAATTATTGAGCTGGATAAATTCAGATTTGTTCCTATGCTGGAGAATAAAGTAAAGTGAAATGATCAGATTTTTCAAGGTGTTAATCAACCCGGTAAGCTGTTGTTTTTGATTTAAAAATTCAACGCATAAACTTACAAATTCCCCTTTAACAAATTAACAACCGCTTGTTTAAAACTGCCTGAGAAAGTCGCATAAATAATGACTTTCAATATAATTTTGTCCCAAATAAAAAAAAACAGTTAAACCTAAAATCAAAAAAATGAAAAAAACACTATTGCTCGTATTAGGTGCGTGTATGTTCATAGCAACAGCCCAGGCACAATTTAAACAATCCGGGGGAGAAAAAAACCTCCAGGTATTATTTGCTCCGCTTGGCGGGCAACCGGTTTCTATTAATGGCATCAGCTTCAGAAAATTCAATTCTACCGGAACAGCAGCATGGAGATTAAACATTTTTATCGGGATGACAAACGAAACTGAAGTTCTTGAGCAGGCCGGTGATACTACACAGCATCCGACCTCAGTAGATGTTTCGGTTCCGGGTTCTCCCTTCACTAATCATCTCAATACAGGGTTGAATCCGCAGGCTGACAGGAGATCAAAAACATTTACATTCAGCCTTCGCCCCGGTTATGAAAAACATTTTGCAGGTACTGACCGCATTTCTCCTTATTTAGGAGCAGAACTGTTATTCTCAAAAACATCTGCAACGGAGGAAAGGGATGAAGTAGAAATGTCGAATTATTCTTATTTTTATGATGCTGAAGATGTGGGATCCCCGGGTTTTCCTTTTTATGTTCCCAATAATGTTCCGGATACACTTAATGTTCCCTGGACACTTTATACGCTTACTAAAAAAGGAGATGGTGCCAGCACAACTTTTGGTATTAACCTGATTGCCGGTGTTGATTTTTATATCGTTAAAAACCTTTCGCTGGGCGCTGAACTCGGTTTTGGGTTCTCAACCACCAGCTTCTCCGACATCGAAGACGAAAAGATTGTAAATACCGTTTCACCTGATCCGGATGATTTTTCTTCTACTACAGGTACATTTACAACCACCTCTGTTTCGGTAACGAATGCAATTGCACCTACCAACGATTCAAAACAGGGTAAGTCATCACAATTAGGTCCTAATGTTGTCGGTCAATTCAAGCTCGGCTGGTTATTTTAATTTTTGATAAAAACATAAAGCCTTTTCCGGAGTTTTTATAACTTTGGAAAAGGCTTTAATCTTAAACTTAAAAATTAATGACATGAAAAAAACGTTTATCAAAATTTCGATGGCTCTTTTTATCGGATCGCTGCTTTTTGTTTCTTCCTGCACAAAAGAGGACGATCATACCGGCTGCAATGACCCGTCTGGTAAAGGCACCAATTCAACCGCCAATGAGCGGATTCAGAAAATGATTAAAAAGCTTCCGCTGACAAAAATAACTGAGTTAGCCGGAAGGTATGCTAAAGAAAAATCTAAAGCAAATGGAAACATTACCAACAGAGATGGCGATGGATGGAATTTTTCTGATCCGGGTGGCGGGACCTGGAATTTTTCAGAGGAAGGAGGAATTACCTATACCAGCACTACCAACACCTTTTATATTCCATGGAGCTCGTTCGGAAGCAATAGCGCCAGCGGTGGAACAGTTGTGGCAGGCAGTTCAAGCCTCGATATGAATTATACCTTTTGCTTTTCATCAAATGAAGCGGCTTACGGGTTAAACTTATATGACCTGGATTCGACAAATTTTTCAGGGCTCTCCATCGTTATTGGCGTGAGCGGAGATTTTGAAGCTCTTGCAGAAGCAGATACAACAACCGATCTGTTTGATTATTTCTATGGCCTTGCATTTTATATCGTTTACGACAGTCCTGCTGATGGAGATTACAAGGTGGTCAGCTGGCTTGACGGATTAAGCGACCTCGATATTGATTCAGAGAAAGCTTTTGCTTTCATCTTTAATTTCAGGGATGCTAAACTGTGCATGTCCTACAGCGGAAATATTAACGTGGATGGCGGCAATATGAATTACGATGGTAAATACCTCGAGATTGCCGGTTTCTTTGATGAGGATGGAGAATTTGACTGGGATGATCTTTCTTACAGCATTGTGGATGGTTTCGGAACAATGGGTTGTAATTAATACTGCTCATACTAAAAAAAGCTGCTCTCCGGGAGCAGCTTTTTTTTTGCGTAAAAAAATAATTGCTCTTGCAGAATAAAATTTTATTTTTATCGTTTGATGAACTGATTCAAAACTTTCTTTTTCCCAAAGTTGTTTTATTCGGTTCTTTGCTCTTTATTTGACATTAAATAAATTTATAACCTGGTTTATGAAAAAAATACTGATCATTTTCTCCTGCGCTTGTATGACGCTGAATGCCATAGCGCAGAATGAGCCGCTCACCTCAAAAAACGGAACACCCATTTTGCCCGAACCAAAAGACTGGGCAATTGGATTTGATGCTTCGCCTTTTTTTGATGTTATTAAAGGATTGTTCAGCAATTCGGATTCAAGCGGCTCTGACTATACTGATTTTACTAAAGATCATCCCCTCACCATTTATGGAAAGTCAGTAAGGAGTGCAAATACAACGTGGCGGGTTAGTGCAAGGCTGCAGTTCGGATCTGAAAAAACAAATTATGTTACGCTGCTGGACTCTGCTGACGGTACTCCGTTTGCAACTCCGCAATATGGCAATGACGTTATGAAACAAACGAGCAATGGCGTGACACTTGGCTTTGGTATTGAAAAGCACAGGGGAAAAGGACGGGTGCAGGGTTACTATGGTCCCGAGGCACGAATAGGTTTTGGAATGACTAAGGCTACTATTGGCTATGCCAACCAGATCAGTTCATCAAACCCGGTGCCTACCATATCTTCCGCTTTCACACCTCAGCCGAATAATGCAAGGGTAACCGAATCAAAAAGCGGGTCACAGTTTAACATAGGCGTCAGGGCTTTTGGCGGAGTTGAATATTTCTTTATGGCGAAAGCATCCATCAGCGCTGAGTTAGGATGGGGAATAAGCTATATATCGAACGGTGAACCCAGCACCAGCGTTGAATACTGGGATGCAAGCCTCAACAGCGGTGCAGGCGGTGTAAACAGGATAAGGGTACCGGGAGATGCTGATGCCGTTGGAAAATCTTCCAGCTTCAGCATAGATACGGATAATGCTTACGGAGCGCTCAATTTAATTTTTTATTTCTGACGATTGTTTAGTAATAGTTAAAGCTGAAAAAGCCTTCCGGTGAAACGGGAGGCTTTTCTGTTTTACACTTGAAATAACCCTGGAGAAATGGAACGCGGATGACACGGATTTGTTAATATCAACACGGATTTAATTTGTTTTTATCCACTGATCTGCGTCATCAGCGTTCAATTCTTATTAATTTTAAAAATTCAATCAGCTTCTTATATTTACAATAAATTAAATCGGATGCCGGAAATTAAAGAGATACGGTTACTGAGCAATAGCCTGGAGCGCGCAGAGCAGTTCTACACAGGGATGTTAGGCCTTAAGATTTTAAATAAGTCAGCCGATTCAATTTCATTTTCAGCGGGAAGCTCTGTGCTTACTTTCATTGAAACCCGTGAACAGAATCCAGTCTATCATTTTGCATTTAATATTCCGTGTAACAAACTGGAAGAAGCAGTGACATGGCTTTCCTCAAAAACAAAAATTATAGAAACACCTGAAACGGGTATCATTGCCGATTTCAGGGCATGGAATGCAAAAGCTTTTTATTTTTTTGACACCAACGGAAATATTTTAGAATGCATTGCACGTTTTGATCTTGATAATAAATCTGGATTACCCTTTACAGGCTCTTCCATATTATCTGTCAGTGAAATTGCCGTGGCTGCCGATGACGTGGCACAGGCTGCCGCCCAATTGATTTCAGCATTAAACATACCTGTTTTTTCCAAACAGCCGCTGCAGCAGAATTTCGGTGCGCTGGGCGATAATAACGGGTTGATCATCCTTTCAAAAACCGGCCGCAACTGGTACCCGACTGAGATGCCCGCGGAAAAATATTTTTCTGTAATTGCGATGTCAGTTAATGGAGTAACTAAAGAAATTGTTGTGAACGGTAATAATACCTGATGCGCTTTCCTTGCTGCATCATGGCTTCTTATTGTTAAGCAATCATTAAATTTTGCTTTAAAAATGATATTTTGTTATAAATTTGTAACCTGTTTTACTTTCACCAGTGAAGCAGCCTTGGCGCCCCCGCGAGGAAAAGAGCAAGAAGAAAGGTGTTGTTTTATTTTTAGTTTTCTCTTTTGAGAGAAAATAAGGCTTTTTGGAACAATTTTTTAGATGCTGATTAATGAAAAAAGAAGTTTTAATTATTTCCCTCTTAAAATCTCCCGGTTATGGAAAACGATAATCCGACCAATGGCCAATTGCAAATTCTTCGCCTGCTTGATGGAGGCTTAAGCCGCAAGCTGGTTTATTGCAGCAAAATGATCCCAATCTTTTTTCAGAATCCACGCAGATAAGATGGAATGTGCCGGATGATTTTCAAAATGCGATGATCTATTTTTATGATAACAGCGGCAACCAGGTAAACAGCTACAAAGTGAATTCAAAAGGTGCAGGCGAACTGCAGGTGTTTGGCAGCAAATTATCTTCGGGCGTTTATACGTATACGCTGGTAGTGGATGGAAAAGTTGTTGACACTAAAAAGATGATGAAGGCATCGCACTGAAAACCGGCCATAAATCAGAAAAAATGCTCCCTATTGTGAGGAGCATTTTTTTTATGAAGGATGTTTTTCTAAGCAGGCAACCCTTAAAAAGAAAACTTAAAAATTTTTCCGTTATCGCCCACTGCAATTCCTGAATGATCATCAATTAATAAAAAGCTTTTGATGGTGGAACGGTTAAATGATTCACCTTCTTCCCACGTATTTCCATGATCATAACTTATAGAAATAATTCCGTCCGTGCCCAAAGCAGCTATGGTTCCACCGGGTGAAATGCCAAGGCAATTAAAATGGCTGCGGCTGCTGACTGCATCATTGCTTTTGTTTACAGGCTGCCAGTCAGTATTCAACTCTTCGGATTTATAAATGCCCCCATTATAACCTGATGTCCACAGCTCACCGGAATATTGCACCAGCGAAGTATAAAATTCATTGGGTGATTCAATCGCATTCCAGTTGTTGCCGCTGTCAGTTGTTTTAAGTATTACCCCGAATCCGCAGGCATAGCCTGTATGTTCATCAGTAAATAAAAGCCCTCTCAGCTCATAGCTCAGCGTGGTTAACGTCCAGTTTTGGCCCTGGTCAATAGTTTTAAAAATAATGCCTGCTTCAAATTTTCCGCCACCGCACATAAAACCAAGCGAATCATTCACAAAAAATATTCTGCGAAGGGGAAGCCTGTAATTTAAAGGGAAGCCTGTGAGAGGAAAGGGCAGGGGGATTTTTTCACAGGTTTTTCCACCGTCAGTTGTTTTGAACACTTCAGCTTTTTCGCCTCCTGCAAAACCGAGTTGCCCATTGATAAAATAAAAATCATAGATGGGCTGGTCAAAAGAATTATTTAAAATGCTCCATGAATTCCCTTTGTCCGGTGACAGAAGCAGGATGCCTTTATCGTTATTTCCCCCGCAGGCCATTAACGTGTCGCCCTTTAATTTTCTGACTGAATAGAGATGATCTTCCGTTCCTGAGCTGATTGCCGAAAATAAAACTGAAGATTTTTCTTTTTTACACGAGGAAACTACGACAGCAAAAAGAAAAAAATAAATGAATGATGATTTTAAAAACTTTATTTGCCGCAAAGGCACGAAGTCGCAAAGATTCATAAAGACTTTTCTTTCGTCTTCTTTTGTGTCTTTGAGCTTTGGTGGCAATTTTTTATCAACAAATTCAGAAAGTGAAAAGAAAGATGAGGAACAGTCCGAGCCACAGGAAGTCCACAAAGTGCCAGAAGATCACCATCAGTTCGAGTTTTGTAAGCTGGTATTCATTGGAAAAATAAAGCAATGCCTTTACCGGGTCTTTTGATTTAAGCAAAGCCGATATGGTTAGCGTGAGCAGGAAAATCAACCCGAGAAAAACATGCAGGAAATGAATGCCTGAAATAACATACAGGTAAGAAATCCTCGCATGTGTCTGGAACAGGAAGCCCGAATCAAATAATTTTTTCCAGCCGAAAACCTGTGAAACAGCAAAGGCGAGTCCCAATGCAAGCGTGATTCCCAGTGAAAAAAGAAGTTGTTTAATCGAATCTTCCTTAAAAGCTTTAACTGTTTTGCCTGCCGATAAGCTGCTGAACAAAAGAAGCAGTGTGCTCAGAAAAAAAGGTTTCGGCAGTTTAAAATTTTCAAGCGGTAATGTTTTTGATAAGCTTACAAGATAAAGAAAAGTGATGGTCATAAATACCACAGTGCTGCCCAGCAGGCCGAAAAACAGAAATGTTTTATACGGATGAAATTTTTCTATCCGCGAAAAATCCATCAGCTTTTTCCTGGTGCTTTTGGTTTGTGAACTCATGGGATTAAATCAATTTCAAATATAGAAAAATTTCATTGATTTGCAAAATTTTCTCAACCGGGCAGCGTCTCATTTCAAATTTATAGAACTGTTATTTTAATTTATCCTTTGTGACCTTAGTGCTCTTTGTGAGATAATTTTTTCCCACCAAAGGCACAAAGAACACAAAGTTTTTATTAAAGATATATAAAATAAGATCCTTAATGGGTTTGGTTCACCTCAAAAAGATTTCATGCCCGGGAATATTCTTTTCAGGTATTCGATCTTTGACTCACCTGCCGTTCTTGGAAAAACACCCTGGTTGGCTGTGCGTATGTCTTCAATGGAATAAAATGAATTCGGGTTGTGATCATTAATGAGCTTTGCAACAACTTCCATGTCCTTCCGCTTGATAATGGTAAATAAAACTTTTACCGGCCCCTTGGATCCATGGCCGTCAATAATGGTGACGCCAAAATTATTTTCATTCAGCTTTTGCACCAGCGATGCAGGATCATGGGGAGTGATGATGCGTAATACCTGTTTGCCGAGCGCCAGCCGTTCTTCAATTTTTATCCCGACTAAAATGCCCATTGAATAGCCTCCGGCAAATGAAATGTAGCACATCACGTTGTGCAGGTTTTTGATGATCTGGCTCACTGCAAGCAACCAGATAAGCACTTCAAAAAAACCGAGAAAAGGTACAATGTATCTTATATTTTTTGAAAGGAAAATATTTCGCAATGTCCCTAATGTAACATCACACGTGCGCGCACAAAAAATTAAAATGGGGAGCACTACCCAGTTAAACGTATCACTTTGTACAAATTCAGAACTGAACATTTTTTTAACGGAGTTTATAAAATTTACAGGACATAATTATTTAATCACTTAATAGCTTATTTACTAAAACAGGCACTCCTTCACCGGCAGGTTTTTCAATCATTTCAAGGTTCATCATATATGGAAGCCGTTTAGCCTTCGGATCAACCAAATATTTTTTTGCTGTCTCGGGAGCATAATTAACCAGCCCCGCTGCCGGGTACACGTCCAATGAAGTCCCGATCACGATAAGGATATCACAATTTGACACAATGTCAATGGCAGGCTCCATCATCGGAACCATTTCGCCAAACCATACAATATGCGGACGAAGCTGAAATCCTTTTTCACACAATTCACCCATTTTAATTTCATTGTTCTTCACATCATAAACCAGTTCAGGATAACGCGTGCTTTTGGATTTCATAATTTCACCGTGTAGGTGAAGCACTTTTTTTGATCCGGCACGTTCGTGCAAATCATCAATATTCTGTGTGATAATGTGCACATCAAATTTTTTTTCAAGTTGCACTAATGCCACATGAGCCGCGTTAGGCTTTGCTTGCACTACCTGCTTCCTTCGCTGGTTATAAAAATCAAGGACCAAAACAGGATTTTTTTGAAAGGCCTGCGGAGTTGCCACTTCTGTAATGTCATATTGTTCCCATAACCCTCCCGAATCACGGAAAGTTTTGATCCCGCTTTCTGCGCTCACACCTGCTCCCGTAAAAACAACCAGTCTTTGCATCATGCAAAATTGAGGAGAAAATAAACTTTTGTTGAGTCTGTAAAAAGGAAGTTTTCAGCAAATCAATTGTTAATAGTCTTGATGAAAGAAGTATTCGGCCTTTTAAATGAACATGGCGCATTTAAAATCTGCGTGCAAAAATGTTCACAAAAAGAAATTTACTGTTCTTTTATCAGGGTTAAAAATCCCTGCTGCCTGAAATCAGTTCCGTCATAAAAATCAGCAGAGAGCACATAGTAATACGTTCCGTCCGGGGCCCATTCACCGTTTGAAGCCCTTCCGTCCCATCCCTTCATTGATTGTGAACCTTTATATATGACCTGGCCCCAACGGTTATAAATTTCAATATTGAGCTTATAGTGGCCTGAAAATCCCGGGAAAAAATCATTCAGGTTATCCCCGTTAGGAGTAAATATATTCGGAATAAAAATAGTATTGCAATGTTCGTCTACTGAAATAATCACTGAATCAAAATTGCTTTTGCAAACCCCGGATTCGGTAAATAAATAATAGGTTACGGATGTAAATAAAGAGGAGGTTTGAAAACTTGTCCCGGTATGAAAAAAGCTGGAATAGTAAGGTGTCAAGCACCAATGCACCGGATCATTGCTTGCTGCAATGATTAAAACAGAATCTCCTGCGCAAATAGTAGTATCCTGGAGAGCCGGGGGAGAAAGGGTGTTTTGAACTTCTGTAATTGTAATGGTTGCGGTGTCTTTACATCCGTGGAGGCTGGTAGTGATGAGAGAATAAGTTCCGGGCTGGGTAGCGTAATAATTTAACGTAGAATCACCGGAGGGCAGCCATAAATATCCTGTCATCCCGGTATTGGCAGACAGCAATAAAGAATCACCGCTGCAAAAACTCAGCGAAGAATTCGCTGCCTGGATCTGGGCAATGGCTGCATCCTGGTAAACGGTAAAGCTCAGCGGTGTCACAATACCGCAGGAAGTAACAATGCAATGATAGGTTCCGGGAGTTGTAACCGTCTGGCTGATGCCGCTGCCTGAAAGCGGGGCCTGCCATTGAATGATGCTTCCGGGATTCGTAATCACAGTAAGTGTTACAGAAGTATTGGTGCAGAATGCGGGGCTGGGAAAAGCAATGATCAATGGAATATTATATTGAATTACCTGTACTGTATTCGAAACAAGATCGCATCCCGGTGTCACAGTTTGAATGCAGTAATAAAAACCCGGAGTATTTACATAGAGCGTATTTTGATTTGCGCCAATATTCCCATTCGGCCCCTGCCAATGAAAAATACCTGTACCGGAACAAATAAGTTTTACCGAATCATTCGGGCATATTAATCCGTTAGCCGGAAGCATCGTTACATTCGGTTGTGGATAAAGGGAAACGGTAATGTTATCATACCCGTTAAGAGTGGCACTGCACCCAAACGAATTTGTAACTGTAAGCGATGTGGTAACCCAATAGTTACCCGCCTGGTTAACATATA
>Ga0134123_10000743_pt1 | contig 21511 bp, 31 predicted proteins | sample KB303_FD_96460 | JGI IMG/M metagenome (GOLD analysis project Ga0134123, IMG submission 96460) | Terrestrial soil microbial communities without Nitrogen fertilizer from Kellogg Biological Station, Michigan, USA - KB3-0-3 | ecosystem: Environmental > Terrestrial > Soil > Unclassified ...
CCCATGCCTTTCGGAATGGCGTACTCACATAGACCCCGGTGGCCGACATGAATCCAGTCAATTCATATGGCGTTGAGATGGCACCGTTACTGATGAATTCACATTCAAGAGCCTTGGCGACCATGCGCGCCGCCGTGGTTTTTCCTGATCCGGCGGGACCAGCCAACCAGATATTCAAACGCATACCATCGTGCGTTCTGGCGCTGACCGCCTTCAACAGTATTTCAAAGTTCTTATGCTGAACACCAACATTGATCGGCTGCTTTTCTGGAATCTTCACTTCAATAGTGGCAACCTTATCCTTCTTGATTTCCTTGATGATTCGATCAATGGAGGATTGCACAATCGCATTGATGCGATCTTCGTTGGCCGCTTGCCGCGCCTCATGCGCCACTTGGCCGGAAATGGACGCAAACAAGGCTGCAATCTGTCCGGCGGTATCGCCTTCCTTGAAGACCGGCGTAGGAGCAGGCGGAGTCGATCCAGGCTCCACGAATAGCGGCGGGATATGCCCAATCTTCTCATTGATCTGCTGTTCTGTATAGGAACTCTTCACCAGCGATGCCCTACCGAACCTGTTCAGGCCATTCATTCTGGCCCTATCCCCGCCGAGTTTCTCAAATAGCTCGGCCAATTGCTCCGACTTCATACCGATTAGCTTCTCCCACATTGGTCCCACCTCCAATTCATCTGGATTGTATTCACACCTAATAATATTTACATATTTTGGATCGAAGTCGCACGCGTCATACGGGCTTTCCCTGTGAGCCTCACATGGATCGCAACCGATCCAATAGCGATACCCTTCGGAGACATCAATGCCTGAACATCTATTCCAATGATGTTCCCGCATTCTGCAACCACATGGCATTCCATCAAATCCAACCGATGCTTTTGGGGCCAACCCTGCCATAGTATCTCCTTATGGTATGGTTATAATTCCGACGGCTTCCGCTCATGCATGTTTATGTTGACGCCATGTATGCGATCTTGGGGGAGGGCATATGCGATGGTCGCCCCGAGCTAGAATTTAACCCACTTAAGGGAACCGTATTAAGATTACTTCTTGAGGGCGAGAATCTTCTCTTTGATGATCATGGCCGTTGCATAGGTGCAACCATGATCAATGCGCGTGAAATCTTCACGGGACACATCGAAGCGATCCAGAATGTTCTGCGGCACAGGTCCGGCTTCATCGATGATCTTTTGATGATCGCACAGGGCTGCAATCTGATCAATCAGCGCATTGTGCCGCTCTGTCTGTTCGTCCTTCGGCGCGGAAGGTGCCACCGAAAAGACGCACACTTGCTCATCACCAATCGTCATGTTGTCCCCATGGCGGAACATCCCGGGATATCCGCGCTGCTTACATTCCATGTCGATGGCCGTCTTCAGCAATCCGATTCCACGCTGACAGTCTTCCGGTGTGTCCGACTTATCGTGGAAGCATTCAATGTTGCCATTGGCGGCAACACGAATGCCCCGCGTAAGATGAAAAATCTTCGGGATCATCCCGATCGCTTCAACCACCTCTTTGACTTCCTTAATCGCCTGTTCTTTGGTCATTGATCCTCCTGTTAAATTACTTAATAGTCACTCTTGACGATTTGGATTGCCTCGCCCGAAATTCTCTGAAAACTTCAGCAAAAGGTCGCACGCCCCGAAGGCCGCCAATCCGGCGATCCACCCAAATTGATACCAGACAAACGATGAGACGAGAAGGTAATCAGCAATCTCTCCCAAGGATGTCTTTGCCACCACCGATGCTTTCATGTGTCCTCCTGTTGATATAAGTCCTTTCGCGGTGATGTTTATACCATTTAAGGCGGAGCGACCGCCTCACCGCGCACCCCATCATAGCTATAGCCTAGATGTTGCTGTTCATTAGTGAGCAGCGGGTGATTTGTCCGACCCGAGTTGTCGGCTTTGTATTTATCGTTTAACGTCCGATAGCTGCGACGAGAGGGCCGAATGGTCATTACATGTATCATCCCTCAATTGCTTCCATGGCAGCTTTTATGGAAAAGAGTGCAAACCCTCGCCGTTGTTTACGGGGTGCGAGCGTCCGACCGTGCCACATTGCGTGGTTTTACACGCTCTCTTGGTCTGCGAATGGTAGTAACCCGTATATGGGCGCTTGCCACGATTACCGTGCGTCATTCTTATTCGCCTAATGTGGACTTTTCAGCACGCATACGAGAACCGTACACAATGCTTACTTATTAGTCCGGTATTCCCGCGAAAACTTCTCAAAATCCAGCCAATCTTCCTTTAGGAGATTCCCTATTGCTTCCACCTTGCAATATGTCGCCCTGACGCGGATATGTTTTCCGGGGATATCTTCCCATTTGTCTACCCCTACAACTTCAAGAATCCTCATAATGAGAGCCATTCCATACATGGTCGGAATACGCTTTGCCTTTTCCGGGCTAAAGGTATCCATACAATACCCACCAGTACCCTGCCCTGATCCGCCATAGTCAAGCTGGATATTGAATGTGAAGATTCCGTGATCTTCGTAACCCAAGGACGTCCCCTGGATTTTGGCGTTCTTCACCTCTGCCGGTTCATTCATTGTTGCTCCTTATCAGCCTTGCAAGCTGTTCTGCCATGGAAGGCATACGCAGCCGCTCATGTTTGGCAAGTTCTTTGGCTGCTTCCCGCGCCGATTCCTGATGCTTTTTAGCCGCGATCCGGCCAACGCCATCCTTTTGATTGTCCATAGGAACCTCCATAGCTTAAGAATAGTCCGGCAATCAATCCTCCACACAACCATGCCTGACAGAGCGTTGCCCATGAACGAGGATTCATGGAATCCCATAGGGTGAGCAGAAGATTATCCATTGGTGGCCCGTGCGATGGCGGCGCGGGCGCGTTTCGCGTGACGTTTGGCGGCACCTTCGTTTGTCCCGCCATAGCCGCATGTTTCAACGTAATTGGTCATTGATCGCAGGATTCCCAGAAGGTCCGCGTTGATCGCCTTGAGCCGCGCATTCTCATCCTCTAGGTCTGGGGCGGTTGCGATCTTGGCTGTCTCGCCGTGATTGACTCCATTTAGAAAACAGGCATTGCACATAGTTTATTCTCCTGACTTGTGCGCGGGAACCGGAGGAAGCATATAGGCCATCCCATCTTCCACCTTCCACGTCTTCCACCCATGGTTGACTAATTCAAGCCATGCAGATGAGTTGTATTCGATTTTAAGCATTGGACCTCCCCATCATCAGTCGTGGATATAATGCCGTGTGGGATATCGGGTGCCCACTCCCGCCGATGCTTGTATGCCGCACCAGGAGCATATCAGTTTATGGACATGATTGGTCGCATCATAAAAATGATGCCATAGCGCGTTATGCGTTATCAACGCATACAGCTTGCAATTATCCACTACTTTTTGGTGGAGTGGCGCGCTATTTCGGGGTACAAAACAATCATGTGTGGCGGGATTCCCACTCCGCTCCCAGACAAAAACACAGGCCGACTTTATTTCCACTAGCTTAAAGCCCTAGTTTAGCTCTCACTCCGGTTTAGCTTCGGAACGGCCTTATCTTACCCACCACCAGCTACGGTGGTCACACATGAATTAAGCCACGGGGTTGATGACGCACTTACCCCTTGTGCGACAGGCTTATACCGCTGATCCTGTACGCGGCCGGAATGTCAAACCTTGGCGAACGCGATCTTCGTCTCGACCACCAGCCCCGTGGCCTTGACCTGATCCGGGGTGGGAGCGAACCCGAGCAGCTTGATCTGGGTCGCCTTGTCCTGACTGACCAGCAGCGAACCAACAGCCGTGATGGGGTCACCCAATTCCGCCAGCGTGAACCCCATGTTCTTCAGAACATTCATGGCCTGATCCTTCTTGACCCCCGACTTCACCAGAATGCTTTCCGCGAACCGGGCCTGTTTATTCGACATGAGCATGGACATGGTTATACTTCTCCTTGACATTAGTTGCCCATGACTTCGGGCTATAAGTCCTACCCCACCCAATTATCCCTGCGCTTTTCACAGTGTGATTGTAAAGAATTAACAGGTATTGGAATGAGGTATATATAAAGCCGACGGTCCCCGCGTCCAAGTTTTGGATCATGGATATTGGACCGTGTTTCATGCGCGGGAATGAGCGGGAAAATGCCATGCGTCCCCGGTCCCTATTCTACCGAGAAGGTCAGGCCGTAGCATCGTAGCGGCCTATTCTGACGCGTGTATGGTTAACCTTGCCACCATCAGGGAATCTAGCTATGGTTCGAGCTAGCGCGCAGCCTTCTTTTATATTTACTGTCCGCGCATTTTCTCACCTCGGGCTAGTGTTTCATACTCATGCGTGGGCCCATAGGGTTGCCATCCCGCTATTAGCGATACGTTTTTCAATAGGCGTCGTAAGCCTATGCATATTTTATAATGCCAGCACGCATATCACCCAGTCATTTTTATAGTTGCAATAGATTAGACGATCTAGGCAACCTTGTACCCAGGGTATTAGCCTGATAGACAACAGGTGATAGCGTGCAAAATCTAAACACCATGCAACAGGACGCAAGTTAGATTGCATGGTTACTCACGGGATATATACTCATGTCAGGTAACAGCATTGGATATGCCATACCCCAACATATACACCATCGCGCATACGGTACTTCTAGGTCTATTGTCGTATGGGGCTAGGTTGTCGTCGTTTCCCGCTATCAAGGTACGCTATGGTGATTACTGTGTCCCGGCTTCGTCCGACTAATTGGACCTCACCCGCCATTTCACGGTTTACGCGGGCGAACAGCCATACTTCGGCCATCCGACTAGGGGCGACTAATCGCTATTGCCTATCCCGCTACGCTACTACGGTTTATCCATAGTGCCAGCACCTTGATATCGCAGCTTGCCATATACACGCTATCCAATGTTCCCGCAGCGATTCTATGCACCTTGCATAGCGCCCTATCCGGCCCGTTTCGGCCTTAGCGGTCGGTCTATATACCGTGTATACCTTTGGGGTAATCCGTGTGAAACTATTGCAACCCCTTGTGTCTAGCTCGTATCCCGCGTTGTATCAGTCCTACCGCGCTATCGGCTGGCCGTTCCGCCTCGCCCGCGCTGGCAGTCTACCATACTGCAATCACCGTGCCAACCTTGAAATGCGCGCCAGCAACGGCGCGACGGGGTTAGCCGGTGTCAGATTGTCACCACCTGACACTTTTTGATCTGACACTTGACACTGCTTCATTTTGCAACGTTCGCCATACAGTCGTGCATCTGCAATCAGCCTGGCCTCAAGCACCTTGAGTCTGACTGCCTTCTGTGCGGCCGTCATGTTGTCCATGTCGCCATTGTATGCAGGCATCGTGCCAACACAAAAGCATGACAGGCACGCACGGAATATGTTGCACAATGCAACGATTGTCCGAAAAACAAACACGGCGGGGAAAAGCCCACAAAGACAATGCTTTTCGTGTGTTCAGATGTAGGACATACCGTAAGGAACCTGGACACAGACAGAATGATGCAGAATGAAACATGGTGGTTACTTATGGTAACTAGCATAATGCAAGCCTGTAAGCATTTATGGTGTAGTGTTGAGCATCATTCTTCCAATCCCATTGTCATTACAGCATTTATGCACACCATCATCCTGGCTTCATGCTGCATCGCACGCAATATTGATGGAATCATGATATATCAACCATGGATAGCTATATGTCATGACATAGCTATGGCCATGCTATTGCATAGAGCGTGCCATGATGGGAGGCTCACCCAACTTGAGCATGATAAAGGGGGGAAAGGATCATCTCCCTTCAAATTGCCATTTTGAAGCATACCCTGTCATGTTTTTAGCACATGGGGACCCATTCTGGCTAGAAGGGGACCCACAAAAAGGCTGGAATATTCCCTGAATTAAATATGCCGATATTCATTGAATTTAATCTTTGATTGCCTATTGACATTTGACTCCGGATATGCTAGACTCCTATCGTGCAGTGATTCGGCAGTGCCAACTATCGGTAATGTTGGGTCCTAGTCTAGCCACTAACTGCTAGCGTGGATTGATGGGCGGGGATGGAATCCGTAAGTCCCACCTATGTAGGTTCGACCCCTACCTGCCCTTTCCTGCACGGGTTTCATACATGGCGCGGTCGGGGGATAAACAGGAGGGGAACTGCACGGTGAATTACCTAAACCTGCCTACTGATCCTACGCCACAGTTTCTTGGCGTCTCCCGCGCCTATTTCCGGGAAAAGGATTGACATGATTGACGTAAGCCGATGGACCCGCAAGCAATGTGAACGTGCCATTCAAGCAGCACGAACGCTGGCGGCAGAGGATCGAGCCTATGGCCGGACCCGCTCCGTGGATGAGCAGGATCGGATTGATGCTCACATTGAAGCAGTTCGTGAACGCCTGTCAGCATTAAAGTGAAGAAACGGCCTTTTTCTCACATAGAGGCCCTAAACAGGCATTCTTGCCTGCGGATGGTATGCCAGCATGTTTTAGGCGGCATGATGGCCTCCTTGGGCTTCCCTGTGAGTTCTAGGGGTATCCTGCGGTCGTGACGATACGCAACTTCGGCTCGGTTGCAAGTGTGGCATGGGATGAGCAGGGACTCTACTGGCTGGCCTTTCCCGGCTTTCGGTTTAGGGCGACCCGCGGAATCAATGGTGTCTGGCGTGGGTATACCAGAATATTCGGTGTATTTATTCGATGAAGCCGGATTCGTCCAGCGGTAGGATGTCCGGTCTGTACCCGGAAGACGGGAGTTCAAATCTCTCATTCGGCTGGCATGATTGTAGTCGTGGCGTGAATGGCAGACGCGGCAGACTGTAAATCTGCTGTCCAAATGGGCATGGTGGTTCAAGTCCATCCGGCTACACGGAATTATAAAAGCGGGGAGCAGCGGTCGTCAGGGCAACTCTACGGCCTACCCCGCCCGAACTTATTCACCATCAACAAGGAGATTCAATGCTGAAATGCACAGCAGTTCTGATTACCAAGTGTGGCTGCTCAAAAACCATTGAAAATACTGACGCCTCGAAGTGGGATATCTGTATTCCGTTTTGCGAAAGGGCGGTCACCGTTCATGATTGCTGGTATGATAGGATCGCAGCCGGAGTCACCTACAGGGCATTTCGATTTAACGGGAAGACCCTTGGAACGAAAGATAATCTGTTTAGGGAGTACGTCGAAGTATGATCCTCAATCCGCTGACTGTCGCACTTGAATTCAACAGCTTCAAGGATAAGGATTCTGGCGGCACGATCAACACGATTGGCTATCGCCTTCAGTGGGGAGCCGACAAGCCCAAGGGCAAGTTTGCCATGCGTAAAGCCCTGGAAACCACCGGACAGGACTTGGTGATGATTCTCTGTGAACTGTCCGCTGATCTGGTGCGTGAACTGGATAGATTGGGCTACACGCGAGCGATGGCCAATCCCGCCGAGGGTTCCGCGCCGAAGGAGAGCCTTGATGTCAGCAAATAAGACTTCGTTTCCCAAGAACCCGGACGTTCCAGCCCGAACCACCTCTGTTCGTACTGTGAAGCGGTACGTCTATGATGCCGACCTTCCATTCAATGAATGGGCGGAGGAATGCGAGACACTGGCAGACCGCATGCTGGAATCCATCTATCACGGCAATGAAGTGATTCTACTGGTGGGGAAGGTCTTCAAGGGTATCCAGAATAAGCCGGGAGAGGTCGGATACAAGTCCTATCAGGATCAGATTGATTCTGAAACGCCCAAGGAAAGCCTGAAGGTGCAGCGGCTTGTCAGTGTGTTTGGATTGAAGCCGCATGTTCACTATACAGAAGTTCGGATGGTCGTTGGCCCGACAGCGGGCGATGTGGACAACATGAAAGCTAGGATTATCAAAGAAAATCACGCCAAGGAGATTATCAAATGAGCGATACGCTGAAGAAGGAATTGTCGGATTTTGCGGGGAACCTTGCCCTACTGACCCTGAAGGTGGTTGTGGTGGTTTCGGTCCTGAAGTATTTCAATCTTGTTGCGCTGATTGGCGTGAAGGTCTGAAGATCGTTTCATTTTGAAACATCCTGTCGGGCCAGTGGCCCCCGGAGCAGCCACCCCGGCAAGTGTCTCAAATGAGACAGTGAATTTTGGGAACTTTTTGGTCAGAAAAACGATTTAAACATCTGGAGAGGGCGACAGCCAATTCCAGAATATGAATATTAAGAAATAAAACCAAGAGCATGTATCATGTATATATACATGGCAAGAATTCGGACGGCTTTTAGCCGTTAAGGAAGAAGAACATCCATTTCCAGACACAGCAGACCCAACGGCATCCGGACTCCGAAACGGAACCCACCCGTTTCCGCGACCCCCTCCCTTCCATCTACGGATTCTACTTCGACGGAACCGGCAAGCGACACCTCATCCTCAACGGAAGTTATTCCGAGGTTGAAGCGCCCACGGGTTCGGGGCCGGAGTGCGGCCATCAAACTCACGCAGGAGGAATCGCTGGCATGGGTGTATCAGGATGTCTACCAGATCGCCCCACGGCTGACCAAACACGTCCTGGGAATCCTGTGCGACATGGAGAAACAGCAGGAAAAGCCGAAGGACGAGCATCACGCGAAACTCCTGATGCAGCAATCGCGGGAGCGGGCAGCGGCGAATCAAATGGTGATGGAGATTTCGGACTTGATTTTGCCAGTCGTTTTCAAGCTTCCCGTGAAAGAGCGGGCCAACTGGCGGGATTACAGTCTGGACGAGAAGAAGAAGATGGTGGCCGCGAGGCTTTTGAAATTGGGTCTTGCTACCGAGAAGAAAGACAGCGATGATGAATCTCCCAAGCACGAAGGAGATACAGAAGCTCCTGTCGAGCAAGCACCCGCAAGCGGTGGACGAACTGATGGAACTCCTGGAGGGGATCGCGGAGGACGAGCGGCACTCGGCGTGGGAGCGGTACGAGCCGATGCCGAGCCAGTTGAAGTTCCACAAAAGCCTAGCGAGGGTGAGGCTGTACTGTGGCGGGAACCGGGCGGGGAAGACTACGGCGGGAATGATCGAAGCCATCTGGTACATGATGGGCCGCCACCCCTACAGGACAGTTTTATCACCGAATAGCGGCTGGATTGTCGCCCTCGACAACGAGGTGTTGGCTGACGTTATTCTTCCTAAGCTGTTTGAGTATCTTCCTGAAGACCTGATTAAAAGTTTCAACAAAGTCAAGGGTGTTCTTGAACTCAAGAATGGCAGCCTGTGTAAATTCAAGTCCTGTGATTCGGGAGCCGAGAAATTCCAGTCGGCGGAACGCCGCTGGATATGGTTTGATGAGGAACCGCCACAGGAAGTCTGGAATGAATGTCTAATCCGAGTGGGGGCACGCTACCCGCTCGATGTCTGGATGACCATGACACCCCTCAAGGGCATGGATTGGAGCTATGATGAAATCGAACAGAAGCAAAAGCCCGGAGAGATTGAAGTATTTGGTGCCAGCTTTGTTGACAATTACCATATTCTGCCTTCTGAGCGTCAGCGCATCATTGAAAAGTATGAACACACAGATGAAGCAAATGCGCGGCTCCATGGGCACTATTTCCACAAAAGTGGACTCATTTACAAGGGTCTTAGACCGGAGCTACATCTGGTGGACCCCTTCCCCATACCTGAGCATTGGCCCTTCATTCGGATCATCGACCCCCATCCAAGAAAACCGAGTGCCGCCATATGGGTTGCCGTGTCTCCCGGGAACCATCTATACGTTACCGACGAACTTAACGATCCAGAGGAAATCCTTCTCAGTGAATTTGCCCAACGAGTTAAGGAAATCGACGGGAAGCGTTACATTGTACGGTCCCTTATTGATCCAGCAGCTCGACAGGGAACAGCCCAAACCGGAATGTCAACCCAGGAGTATCTCTCTCAACCCGAGATAGGGCTGCATTGCGAGTTTGCCAATAACAATGTCACGTTTGGATATGATGCAGTTCGGAAACGGCTTCAGGGGCCGGACGGGCCGACCATCCATATCTTCAATAACTGCTGGAAGACATGGAAGCAGCTGACCCATTTAGTGTATGAAGAATGGCGTCATCGGGGGGCCAACAGGGACGTTCGGGAGGTTCAAAGAAAAGTCAATGATGATTTAGCCGACTGCGTCCGATATGCTTGCTCAGAGCAATTTGAGTATTCCGATCCACGGATGCCTCCTCCTGATTATGTTCCAAGAAGTAGCACTACTGGATATTAAATGATGACAGACCGCGAACGGAAACTAAAGGCTGCGTCGGATAGGGCTTACTATCTAAGAAATAGAGATAGGATTAAGGCGTCAGTAAAGGCGTATAAGGAAAATAACAAGGAGAAGGTCGCTGAGGCGGTTCGCAGGTGGCAGGCGGACCATAAGGAACAAAGGTATAGATATAATGCTGAGTATCAAAGAATGAATCCGGAAAAAAGATTCAATCATCTCTTGATGTATCATTACGGTCTTCGACGCGAAGAGTACGATGAAATGCTTAAGCGTCAGTCCGGATTGTGTGCTATTTGCTTCGGCGGCCCCGGTCCAGGTCGCAACAGGTTAGTCGTAGATCACAGGCATGGCACTGATCGCGCCACCCGCAGGGAGCGCGTCAGGGAGTTGCTGTGCCATAGGTGTAACGCCGCAATCGGCCTTGCGCTAGAGAACCAATCCACACTCGGAAGGATGATAGAGTATCTTGCGAAGCATTCCCCGAAGCAATGACCATGATATAATGGATATACCGTGGCAAACTACGAGCATGCTCTAAATTCATCGAAGAAAAAGAAAGTCGGGGACTGGATTCGTGAAATGAAACATGAACAGTCTTCTGGCTCTGGCCCGCATTTTGGAAAATCATCCAAGCTGGTCCACAAGAATCGTCCGGACATTATCGCTGCGATTGCCTATTCCAAAGTAAAGAATCACAAAGGATAAATGGAACCACTTATTCAATCTCCCTCCGCTTCGGTCCCTCCGATTGATTCATTCAATATCAATTCCGGAGCAGGCAATCCCATTGAAGCCAAGATTCTTGAATTAGTTCGTTCCGACATTACATCAACCGCCAAAGAGCGGTCTGAAACCAAGCGTAAGGTGGCTCTGCGGCGGGCCATCTACAATTCCCAGCAGCCCAATCCCACCTATCGCGGTCGATCCAATGTCCGCGTGCCCTTCCCGTATGTCACTGTTCAATCCATGGTGCCTCGCTACATGAATTATACGTTCTCCGGCACTGATGTTCTCAAGTCCTACCCTCGCGGCCATTCCGCCGACTGGGGAAAGGCCCGCAATGCCCAGTATCTCATCAATTTCCAGCTAATGTTTGAAGCGGATTTCTTTATGAACGCCATGAACTTCTATATCGCGCTTTCCCGCGACGGATTGGCGATACAGAAGATCAAGTGGGACGCGGAAATTGGCTCTCCGGTTATCTATCAAATTCAGGGAGAGGATTTCTGTATGGACAAGTCCATGTCGTTCATCAACCGACAGACGAAATGGGCTGGACATCTTGTTGGCAAGACACGCCAGGATTTGATTGACGGCCTATCGGACCCCAGTAAGGGATATAATCCTGAAACCGTCAATGAGATTCTCAAGGGTGAGCCAGATACGACCCTTCCCGACGGAACCAGCGTGCCGAAGAGTCGCGGCATCTACAAGATTTGGGAATGGTGGGGCATCTGCGACCTTGGCAACGGGCCGGAGCGGTGCATTATCAATCTGGTGGATGGCAAGGACAAGATTCTTTCCTATGTGAAGTCTCCCTACGGAAACATTCTTCCGTTCGTCGCCCTGAATGATGTTGACGATCCCTTTCACTTCTCCGACGGCAAAAGCGAACTTGATGTCATGGAGCCGCTGTATGAGATGGCGAATTCCGTGTGGAATCAGCGACTCGATAACGTCACGCAAGGCATTAATGGTCACTTTATCGTTAAAAAGGGGTCCGGGTTAGACCTGAATCGCCTGACCAGTACACCTTGGGGCGTAACGCTCGTTAATCAGCCCGGGGACATCACGAAACTTGAGACGCCGAACGTCACACAGAATGCCTATGTAGAAGTGCGAGAGATTATTGAGGCCATGAAGGATTCCAGTGGCCTGACGGACATGATGCGCGGCGCTGTCCAGTCCGGCGCGGGTACGGCCACGGAATCCACACAGATTGCTCAGGGGGCCGCCATGCGTCCCGGTCTCAAGCAGATGAAGGTGGCCCATCAGTACGTCAAGCGCGTTGGTGAACTCTTCCTTGCCATGGATCAGATGTTCATGTCCACCGAAAAAGCCATCGCCGTGACCGGGGACCGTAACGCTCCCGCCTCTATTGCTCCGAATGACATCATCGGCCAGTACGAGATGATGCCCTCCAACTTCCGGCTGGTGACGGACATCAATGGCCGCATTGCTCAGTTGAGCAGCATGCTCAATATGGCCGGAAACAACCTCGGGAAAGAAATTGTCGCCATCAAAATCTGGAAAGAGATGTGCGGCCTTGCCAATATCGACATCAGCGAAGAGGAATGGACGATGGCGCTGCAATTGGCAACAGGGCAGCAGGCCAAACAGATGGAAATGCAGACTTATGATGGAGCCTTGGGCGGACCTGCCAATAAACCCACTGGACCCATTGGGGTTCCGCGTGTCGCCAACACGCCGTCCGGGCCGCCGCAGGGAGCCTCACGGCCAGCCAATCAGGAGGTTAAGTAATGTCTGATGGTATAATGGATGTAGAGAAAGAAGAGATATTCAATGCCAGGGTATCCAATCTTCAGGCCAAGATTCAAGAAGCCAGCCTCTTAATCGCCATGATGAACATGCCCGCATGGGACCTGTTGTGTAAGAAATTTTCCAATCGTATTGACAGTCTCATGGACGGCGATCTCATGTTTGCGAAAGACTCCCATCATGTCTTTGATGTGCGTGGCGAGGTTCGCGGTCTCAAAAATTTGATTAACGTCAGGCAAGCGGTCCAGGACGAAGGCGAAGACGCAGCGCGTCAACTCGCTGAAATTCTCAAGACCCGAGAGGATAAGTAACAATGCCAGTCGAAGCGGCTCCCGTGAGCAATGTGGTAATTCCGGTCACTTCAGGCACGCCCCCGGCGGCGGCCAGTCAGGAACCCGCAGGCGGAACAGGACAACCCTCAGTAGGTACTCAGTTTAGCATTCCGGATACATTCAAGGATAAGGGCTGGAAGGGACCCGATGATGTCTTTAAGTCATACGGCGAACTCGAAAAGACCTATAGCCAAATCCAGAATCAACTGAACGAGTATGCAGACTATTTCAGGAGCATTGCCCCGATTGCGGGTGACATCGACGCCTTTGTGGCGGAAAAGATGGCCGCGCTAACCGGCAAGGCTCCGGACAACAAATCGGGTAAGGGAATTGATCCCGCACTCGAACAGCGATTGCTCGCCAATGAGCGTGCCGTTCAGGAACAGAATGAGCGCACCATCATGACGGCGAAATCGAATGCTTCCGATGAGTTCCAGCGAGCGCATCCGGAACATGAGCAGTACCGTCAGGAAATCATGGACATTCTGAAGTCCGGCATCGTTCAGTCGAGCGATCCCGCGAACGTCAGGGCGAACGTGACAGCCTATGAGTCTGCGCTGTTCATTGCCAAGCAGCGTGCCGCCGATAAGGCCGAACGGGCCAAGGCGGCTGCGGGCGTTCATGGGGCATCAGGTGATCTTCGCGGCGGCGGGAATGTGGATATGTCCAATCTCGACTCCGTTCGGGACAGCCTGAAAACCTAATCCGGTTTAACACAGTTTTCTAGGGAGAATTTGAAGTGGCTATTACCATTACGACAACCAACCAGTACAGCGATACGCTCCGGACCTTCTACGAGATGAAATTTTTGTCCGGACTGACGACTAATCTGGTGTTCTACAACTTTGCGACGGAATATCCGATTGCGAAGGGCTTTGGTCCCGTGGTGCAGTTTACCCGGTACACGCCGAGCGTTTCGACGCCTGCGGACCGCCTGCTCTCGGAAGGTACGCCTCCGTCCAGCATTCAGCTTTCAATTGAGAAGGTGAATGCGACTGCTCTTCAGTATGGCAACTTCGTTGACATCTCTGATTGGCTGTATGCCAACTATATGTCCGGCTATTCGGAGCAGGTCGAGCAGACGCTCGAAGTCCTGTCTCTGGAAGCGCAGGATGTCATTGACCAGATCGTGCGGAACGGCCTTGGGGCCTCTTCGGGCGCGAATTCCACGTTCGCCGGGAGCGCGACTTCGGTGGCGACACTGAATCCGACCAGCGACCTTATCTCTGCGGATCAGGTCCGCAAGGTCGTGCGGACGCTGAAGCGTCGGTTTGTTCCGTTCTTCGATGGCAGCAACTACATCGGGATCATCTCGCCGGGTCAGTCCTTTGACCTTCAGGGCGAGACCGGCGTGGGTAGCTGGATCGACGTGAACAAGTATACCGGCACCACGAAGGCTGAGAAGGGCGAAATCGGCAAGCTGTATTCGGTGCGATTCGTTGAATCTCAGAACCTCACGGTTGCGGGTGGCGTCGGCGTTGGTGCCTCGGGCACGGTGCAGAGCTACTTCTTCGGGAAGGATGCCCTTGGCGTGGTGAACGTCAAGGATGTGACGAGCGGGAACCGCAAGTCCATGAAGCACATTGAGTTGTTCATCAAGGAGCCGGGTTCTGCGGGAACGGCCGATCCTCTGAACCAGCATGGCACGATTGGTTACAAGTTTAACATCGCGGCTGTGCGACTTCACAATGCGCGTGTCCAGTTGTTCGAGTCGGGCGAAGGCGCGTAAGGAGAAACCATGAAAAAGATTCTACTCTCCCTTGCGCTGATTCTGGTTGCATCTGGCGGCAATACCGCTCAGGTCAACCCGATCCGCAATAACATTCGCGGTGTGGCGTACGGCACCGGTGTTGGCGCGGCCCCTGCGGCGGTGGGCAAGCCTGATTCCAATGGAGTCATGCAGCAGCCCGTGAAGCTGTTTGAAACCCTGGCGTGGTCGGTGACGCCGACCATGGTGACGGGTAGCAACACGATTTCCGGTGGTTCGCAGTCGAACACATCGTGGTTCGATACGACCGCCTATACCAGCCTGCTCTTGCAGACTGAATTCCATGGCGGGTCCGCGACCGTTGTGGTGGAAACGTGCTTCACATGGACACAGACCGGTATTGAGCCTACGCCGTCGGCGGCGGGCACGTCCGGGAACGTCCATACCTATGTGGTTGTGGCGACCGTCATTGGATCGAACACCGTAACTTCCGTGACCAACCTTGGAAAGATCACGCGCATTCGCATCACGGCCAATCAGGCCGACGAGATGAAGAATTGTGCGACGGTTTCCCTCGGCTGCGCTCTGCGGACCTCCCTGTAAATGAAGTATACCGTCAATCACGATTCAAACTCTGTGGTTGGCGGTAGGTATCTTTCTATGTCATGGCTGCGTAATTCAACACTGAGGACAAACACACACATGAGGACGATGATTGCGGGCCTGTTGGCCCTGATGATTACAGGCTCGGCGCTCGCCGTGCAGCCCAAGCAGACCGTTTCACCGGGCCAGACATTGACCGCGAATACGGGCGGGGCCAGCCATACTGTCATTTGGGGCCAGATTCGTCCCTCCACCACCTATGGCGGATGGGAAATCGTTCCATTGAGCGCCACACTGGATGGGTCCGGCAATATGGCGCTGATTGTGAAAATGGCGGCGGGAAGTGCCGGATCGCCTGCGAGTTTTTCTCAGGTGGTGTCTGGTTCTGCCTTCATCGGAGCCAACGGTGCCACAGGTCCGTTTGTGACCATTGCCAATACGATTTCCCAGGGTGACATCACAGGTGCTGGCAAGGCCGTCAACTTCAGCGTGACCAATGGTGGCACCTACGTCAACGCTCCGGGCAACGTGCTGGTACTGGGGAATGGTGGACAGTTCCCTGTGGTGGGCGGGACGTACTTCTACGGTGCGGTCGGCTCTGCCGGTCCAGCGGTGACGATGCAGGGCCATGCGCCGGGGAGTGCGACCCAGTGGGCAATCAAGGTGCCCGGTGCGTCAACAGTCGCCGCAGACCCCATTGTGGCTATTGGCGGGTCAAACGTGGCGGGAGGTACCATCAAGTACGCAACGGTCGCCCCCATGGGAGCTTCGGCTCAGAACTTTAATATGGGAACCAATCAAGGATTCTTGACAACGAGTGGACTTGCATTCTACAACGTCACGGGGGCGACGACGAGTGCGAACAACTGGATGTCAGGTTCGGCCACACCATTCATTGATAATCTGTATTCGACCCCAGCAACCCCCTTAGCGGCCCCCTTCTCCATTCCGCTGGGCCGCTACAACTCTGCGGCGACGTACTACGCGGGCGCGGTGTTCACCATGACCCCCACCGGCACCAACGGGGATATGGCGCTGATCCTGACGGGCAACTGGCAGACGGCGGATGCTGCACTCGGAGCGACGACGAACGCGCTGGCCGTCCGCATGGTGCAGCCCACGGATGGGGTGGGGGCGGTGTATCGGGCTGGATTGAATGCTGCTACTGCCACAGCGACGATCTTGGTGGTAGGGGGAACACGGGGGGACACGACCGGAAACGCAACTCCCGTCGGTATGATTAACTTGGGTGCTCTTAGCGCACCATCGACTGTCATTAATACTAATTCAGCATTTCAGACAGTTGCTGCACCTTTTCTCAGAACCAATGGACCGCAGGCGTCACCCAACTATGCTTCTCAGACTGGTGCAACCCAGTGGCAATCCGCGTCCATGCCAACTAATCAGATGACTGCCACCGGCTCAGGCGGTGTCGCCGCCGACGTTCGCAGCGTCGGCGCGGCGGGGTTGGGGACCGTCACCGCCTATGACGTGGGTTCGACGCAGGCGCTGGGCGTCACGCGCACGGTTGACTCGACCATCGCTGGCGGGAATGAAATGTGGATCGGGCTGGACCCCTCGGCGGCAGAGGCGGGGGTGGTCTACATCTCGTTCACGTCCTGCAACGATGCCAAGCTGAACGGCTTCCCCATCACGCACATCGGGGCCACGCTGGCGGCGGGGGCGAACGCCAACTTCATCGGGCCGTACCACCGGGGCAACCTGAACCTGAAGGTGGGCGACAAGTGGTATCTCTACGCCGCCTCCACGCTGGCGGTGCGAGAACACATCACGCAGACGCGGTGATGAAGAACTTCGTCGCGCTTCTCTTCCTGCTGGCGGGTCCAGCCTCCGCGTGGAACCCCGCGATCCCGTTTACCGCCACGGGGACGGCGGCGGCGGGGAGCGCGGTCACCGTCACGATCCCGGCGGGCGGGGCGAACACCTACAGCCTCATCACCCGGATCGAAGTCACCATGTACGCGACGGCAGCGATCACAGCCTCCGCGACACCGCTGCGCGTGACCACCACCAACATGAGCAACATGAGTTTCGTGTTCGCCAATGTGGCGGCGGCAGCGGCGGCCGTTCAGCAGAAACCAAACGATGCCTCGTTCAGTCCCGGTGTCATGAGCCTGACGCCCAATACGGCGGTCACCATCGTTTGCCCCGCCACGGCGAACGTGATCTGGAATGTGTGCGTCTGGTATACGAACGTACCGATGCCGGTGACGTGGTGATGACCCGCTGCATCGCGTTGTCGCTGCTGATCGCCGTGAGCGGCTATGCGCAAGCGGACCTGACCCTGCCGGGCGCTCCGGTCATGGTGACGGTGCCTGCGGAATCCTCGGTGATCGAGCAGGGGGACATGATGATCCTCTCGGACCCGCCCCAGTACGTCCTGACCGCGCAGCATCAGGCGCAGCGGCAGACGGCGGCGTTTTGGGGCGGCACGATCTTCGGGGTGGTCATCTCGCTGGCGCTGGTCAGCTTCATCGGGACCAAGATGGTGGAGGGGCGGTAATGCGTAAGCTGCTGTTCGCCGCCTCCCTGCTGGGGTGCATGGCGTTTGGGCATGGGGGTGGAACACCCTGTGTTGTCGGTAAGGGAGCATTCACCTCTGCCGTTCTGGCCCCCGGCCCTGTGGTCTGGTATCGCTGTAACGAGTTGACCGGGGCCTCCATGGCTGATTCTTCTGGCAACGCCCGAAACGGTAGCTACTCCGGTAGCCCGACGCTTGGATCAACCGGACTAACGCGAGATTGGGGAAACTGCGTCAATCCCAACACGTCCATTGTCACCGCCAGTGGAAAGTTTGGCTCAGTGGGTACGACAAGCTGGATCAACCTCGACAAGTTCACCCTGATTGTGTTCGTCCTGAGCGGAGCCACCAACGGGACGAACGCCTTCATCTTCGGGTCTATGGGGTCCGCACTTGATTCGGGGTTCGGCGTGTACCGTGCCGCCAACCAGACCTACTTCTCGGCTCTGCTGTATACATCGGCTGGTCTGGAAAACTTCAACGCGTCCACGTCCATCACCAATGGCGCAGCGCATATGCTCACCTACCTGTTCAACGGAACCAAGGTGGAGTTGCACACCGATACAGCGGTGGACCTTGCGGCCACGTCAACATCGTCCACAATCATCACCTACTCCACGTCCACGGTACAGGTGGGGGCGACGGGCGGGCCAGCGTTTGACCTTCCGTGGAACTACAACGTCTCCGATTGCATCCTGTACTCCTACACCATCACGGGAGCGCAGGAGACAGCGATCTATAATGCTTCTGTGGGTTTACCGTAATGGTGAATCCATTGAAGTTGATCGGACTATATTTCAAATTCAACAAACAAGTGGAGGATAGCAACATGGATATTAAGTCATTTATGAAGTCGGGATGGAAGACCTCGGAGGGATGGCTGCACGCTTTCGTGGTGGTCGCTGGATTGGCAGGGCAGTATTTCGGAACCAACCCGTATGTACAGATCGCAGGAACGATTGCTGCGGCGATTAGCGCGTCCAACTACGCGATTACTCGCGCCCAGGTCAAGAATGCTGCGGTGGCCGGACTGGCCGCTGCGGTGGTTGCCGGGGCTGGATCGGTGAAGGCCGACGCGGAGAAGGCCAAGTAACATGACGCTCAAGGCTCTCGTTCGACATGAGAATGGCGATCTGAATAAGATTGCTATTGCACTCATCACGGCAGCCATGATTGGTATTGGTTCATTCTGGACCGTTGGATCGGTGAAAGCCTATACCACTGAAACAAAAGTTACAGACATGAATGATAATATCAAGAGAATTTTGGATATTCTTGAGCATCGCCAGAATAGGGATGCCAAGAAAGAGCATGATAGCCGTAACGCTAATACACCAAAGGTGGTTGGATGATGGCTACCGGAAGTTACGAGAACACTAAAAGGTGGATGGAGAAGTATCCGGAGAGGTCCAAGGAATCCAAGAAAAGGTGGCTCCTGAAAAATAAAGAAAAAATGAAAAGCTATATTAGGGATTGGAAACTGAAGAAGAGATATGGAATATCAAACGAGCAGTTCCTTTCTATTCTCGCGGAGCAAGACGGCAGGTGCCGTATATGTAACAGAAATAAATACGAACTTGGCTCCACTCATCTGGTGGTGGACCACAACCATCTCACGGGAAAGGTTCGAGGTATTCTCTGCTCTAAGTGTAACGTTGCCATTGGATTGCTAGGAGATGATTCTCCGACAGCATATCGGGCATCCAAATATCTGGAGTTAACAAATTGATAAAGATTAGGGCGTCCGGCGGAATGTTTTCTGGGGAACTGGAATGCCTTCTGCGAGAACTCAATCCTCGACTTCAAATTAGACGAGGCAATAGGGAGCATACGCATAACAGGGCAGGCATTTACCACTATGAGAAAAAGTACAACGTGGATAACGAAGATCAGGATAATGGCATTACTGGCTTCTGGAATCGGATTTGCAGTATTGGCGTTAATTATCTACCTGAGCGGACTCGGTGGGATGAAGCGGGACATCATGTTACACGGGGATGGAGAGAAACCATAGCCATGCTGCATGATAAGGGGCTGGTGAAGATTCCCGGCGGGCAAGATGCCAGAAGGAGATTTCTTGATCCTCATTTGCATGGCTATCCCATGGTGGTGAATAAGCATGGTAAAGAGATTGGCATTGCCAACCGGAATTGGGTGAAATAACTTGTCTTTAGTTACATTCCAAGATATTTACACAGAGGTTCTCACTCTGACGATGGCAGCCCAATCCCCGACCACATTGCAGACAACCAGGGCCAAGGCGTGGACGAATCAGGCCCTCAACAGGGTGGTTCGGGACATTGATTATCCATTCCTGCGGAGACAGACTTCATTTGTCACGGTGGCCGGTCAGCGCCTTTATGTTCCTGAGCCGGAAGCTATGGAAATCCTTAATATTCGTATTCCATCAGAGAATCGCTACTTGAACAAGATTTCCAATCAGAAGATTGACAGGCTGCGCCCTGAATACTTCACAGATACCAATACAGCCCTCCCGAGCAATTGTTATTACGAGGATAGCATTGGTGTGGCAACCGCCATTGCATCGGCGGGAGCCGTCGTGTATGCGGCCTCGGATGCCACAGAGACAGCGGCCACCACGATCACGATTGAGGGATATTCTGGATCGGAAATTCAGCGGGAAGTCCTGACGCTTGCCGCCGCTGCCACGCCAACCGCCACCGGAACTAAGTCATTCACAGAGATTCTGTCTGTCTCCAAAAGCGGAGCGACAGTTGGAATTGTCACCCTGAAGCAGACCAATTCATCTGGCACAACACTGGCAACATTGGGTCCTTATCGCCGCACGCGGCGCTATATCCGTATCGGTCTGGAAAATATCCCGGGACAGGTCTATACCTGCTACATGCGCTTCATTCCATGGATGGCTGATCTGGTGAATGATTCCGATGTGCCGCGTATTCCTGAGCCTGATAATAATGCCATCTTGAATGCCGCCATGTTGATTGCAGCGGAATATAATTCTGATGCCGATTTGCTGGCTTCCCGTGAGCGCAAGTATGCCGATGCGATTGCGAAGATTCGTGAGCGCGTGAAAGATGGCGGCGATGAAGTGCCGAGATTCAGGTTTGATTCCGGCATGGATACCGGATTGGGATGGACGTTTGAAGATTTCATGCGATCCGTGTACTTCGGTTAAGTAAGGAGATTAAGAATGTCTTGGATTTCAGATGATGCAGATGACAAGTATAAGAATTACCAGAAGGCAAGTGCCGCCAAGGCTGGACTGACTCCTGAAGAGATTAATGCCATTTACGAGCAGCAGGCCGCGCTGGCCCGCAAGTCTCTCCCAACACGTCAGGCATATCAGGATGCACTCAATTCCGCCGCTGGCATCACTGGACAGCAGCAGGCCGAGCAGTTCAACATGCGTGGACAGACCCCGCAAAGCGGTGTATTTGCCGATGCGCTGACGCGCAATCTGGCCCAACAGGCCGCCAGTTCAGAATTGAGCCGAGCGCAGCTTGAGGCTGGACAGGTTGGTGATTTCTACAAGATGGGCTATGGTGGTGCCCTGAATGCCAATATGCAGAATGCTCAGACGCAGAATGACATCATGGCTGCACAGGATTACGCTCACCAGCAGAACGTTCAGGG
>Ga0134123_10000749_pt1 | contig 21359 bp, 19 predicted proteins | sample KB303_FD_96460 | JGI IMG/M metagenome (GOLD analysis project Ga0134123, IMG submission 96460) | Terrestrial soil microbial communities without Nitrogen fertilizer from Kellogg Biological Station, Michigan, USA - KB3-0-3 | ecosystem: Environmental > Terrestrial > Soil > Unclassified ...
CAGCAGGTCCAGGGAGTTGTCGGTCAGGCGGCCGGACTTCTGCAGCGCGACCTTGAGGCGGGAAGATTTATCCATGATGGCTTCGGGTCGCTCAGGACGGCCGTTGCTCCTTCAGGCGTGCGGCAGCGAGCGTGTAACCGCCGTTGCCGTTCGTCAGGTAGCGCGCGACGCGTCCGACAGTGGTGACGCTCACGCCGGTCTGTTTGTAGATCTCGCGATAGGGCACACCCTGCTGCAGCAGAGCGACGACGGCCCAACGATCGGCCAAGGCCTGCAGCTCTGCCGGCGTGCACAGGTCGCGAAAGAACGACCGGCACTCCTCGACGCTGCGCAAGGTGAGGATGGCGCTGAACAGCGCCCGTTCCGCCAGGACTTCCTGGCGGGGAGTCAGTGCCCGATGCTCTTTCATAGTGCAGCGAGGGTCCGCGTAATAATGTACTAGCACGCTAATACAATGGAGCGACGAAGACAAGGCACAGGTCGCAAAAATGCCAGTGGCGGTTGACGCTTCGTCGGTCCCGCCTCTAGACTGTCCTCCGCTCATCGAGACCGGCTGAGGGTCAGGCCCTTTGAAGCCGGGGCAACCGTCGAATCTAACCAGTTCGAAATGGTGCCAACTCCTGCGGAAGTGGCCGTAAACCGGCCGCCCATCCGACAGATGAGTTGCTGTGAAGCTGGCTGTCCTTGGAAACGAGGGCTGCCGGTCGGTCACGGCGACCTGCCACTACGGGTACTCCGTGGGGTTTCAGCGATGCGCGAAACCTGTCCGGCCATTGGGGCCGGCGCGGAAATGGAGTGCTCGATCAATGAGTTCGCTACTGCCTTCGTTATCCGAGGGCGTCTTCGGGCGTAGCCCGACGGATGTGCACGCCGCACGCCTGGCCACACCGTTGGTGCCTGTTACGCCCGTTCGTGAAGGGACCCTGGAGCTGGATCATCTCCCTTTGCAGCTCGGCGGCCGCCTCGAAGGCGTGCGAGTCGCCTGGCGTATCGCTGGCAATCCCGACGGTCCGCTGGTTGCGGCGCTCGGCGGCATTTCCGCCGGCCGCGTCGTGGCGGATGTCGGCACTCGTCAGAAGGGGTGGTGGTGCGAAGTGATCGGCTCGGGCAAGGCGCTCGATACGGAGCGTTGCCAGGTGCTCGGCATCGACTTCCTGGGCGGCAGCGGGGCGACCACCGGACCGCGGCCCGGACAGACCAACTTCCCCTCGATCAGCACCTACGACCAGGCAGAGATCCTGCGACGAGTCGTCGAGCATCTGCACGCCGCGCCGCTTGCAGCGATCGTCGGCGCATCGTACGGCGGCATGGTCGCGCTGGCGTTTGCGGAGCGCTATCCGCAGCTCGTGAAGCATGTCGTCGCGATCAGTGCGGCTGATCGACCTCATCCGATGGCGACGGCGTGGCGCAGCGTGCAACGTGCCGTGGTTCGTTACGCCGCGAAGAATGGCGACTCGCCCGAAGGCTTGCGTCTCGCTCGTGCACTGGCGATGGCGACTTATCGCAGCCCGGAGGAGTTCGCAGTCCGCTTCAGCGGCGCCCCTGCGCGAATCGACGGGCGCTTTCAGTTTCCGGTCGAGTCTTATCTGCTTGCCCGCGGCGACGCGTACGCGGCGACGTACGTGCCGGAAGCCTTCGTGTGCTTGTCGGAGTCGATCGATCTGCACACGGTAGATGCGCCTCGCATCCGCGTGCCGGTGACACTGGTCGGCATTCTCGAAGATCAGCTCATCCCGATCTCCGACCTGCGCTCGCTGCAAGCGCGCCTCGGCGGCGAGGCATCGCTGGTCGAGCTCTCGTCGCTCTACGGTCACGATGCGTTCCTGAAGGAAGGCGCAGCGCTCGAGCCGGTGTTTGCACGCGCCCTGCAAGGGCAGGCAGGTCAGCCATGAGTCACCCGCTCTCTGGAACCACCCGCGCGGTGCGCGCGGCTCTGGAGTCCGATACTCAGCACGGCGCGGTCATTCCGCCGATCCATCTCAGTTCGACGTTCGCGTTCGAGTCGTTCGGCGAGAAGCGCACTTACGATTACACGCGATCCGGCAACCCGACGCGCGACGCGCTCGGCGAAGCGCTGGCCGAGCTCGAAGGCGGCACAGGCGCCGTCGTCACTTCCTCGGGCATGTCCGCCGTTCATCTGGTCGTGCAGCTGCTTGCAGCGAACGACTTGCTCATCGCGCCTCACGACTGTTACGGCGGTACGTATCGGCTGTTCAGCAATCTTGCCAAGCGGGGCGTCGTGCGCGTGCAGTTCGTGGATCAGACGGACGATCGCGCTTTTGCCGCGGCGCTGGCGCTCGGCCCGAAGCTGATCTGGATCGAGACACCCAGCAATCCGCTGCTGCGGATCGTGGATATCCGCGCGTTGACGCAGAAGGCACATGCGGCGGGCGCATTGGTGCTCGTCGATAACACGTTCCTGTCGCCGGTGTGGCAGCGGCCGCTTGCGCTCGGTGCGGATCTGGTGCTGCACTCGACTACGAAATATCTGAATGGTCACAGCGATGTCGTGGGTGGCGCAGTCGTCGCAGCCACGCCGGAGTTGCACGAGCGTATCGTCTGGTGGGCGAACTGCACGGGCGTCACCGGTGCGCCGTTCGATAGTTATCTCACGCTGCGCGGCCTGCGAACGCTACACGCGCGGTTGCGCGTCCATGCCGAAAACGCCGCGCTCGTTGCGCATTTGCTGGCGGGTCATCCGGCCGTTCGCCATGTCTACTACCCGGGCTTGCGCTCACATCCGCAGCACGAGCTGGCGCGCACTCAGCAATCCGGTTTCGGTGGAATGCTCAGCTTCGAGCTCCACGGCGGCGTCGGCAACGTGCGGGCGTTCCTGGATGGCTTGCAGTGCTTCTCGCTCGCCGAATCGCTCGGCGGCGTCGAGAGCCTGGTCGCGCATCCGGCGAGCATGACGCACGCGGCGATGGATGCCGAGGCGCGGCGCGTTGCCGGCATCTCCGACACGCTGTTGCGTCTGTCGATCGGCATCGAGTCGGCCGATGATCTCATCCGCGATCTGCATGGCGGGTTGGAGCGCGCGGCAGCCGTCCAGCAGCGGCGCGTGCAAGGCGAAGCACAGGAGCGGCGTCTCGAATTCTGCTAGACCCAGCGTGCTTTTCCCGGTGAGCTCCGTGTACTCTGTGGCGGGTTCCGCCGCAGGTGCAGTCACACGATGAGAACGAAGATCACCGAGCTGCTCGGCATCGAATATCCAATCATTCAAGGCGGCATGCAGTGGGTCGGCTATGCCGAACTGGCATCGGCCGTCTCCAACGCCGGCGGGCTCGGCATCCTCACCGCGCTGACACAGCCGACGCCCGACGACCTGCGGCGCGAGATCGAGCGCTGCCGCGCCATGACCGACAAGCCGTTCGGCGTGAACCTGACGATCCTGCCCGCGATCACGCCGCCGCCCTATGCCGAGTACTTGAATGCCATCATTGAGAGCGGCATCAAGATCGTCGAGACCGCCGGCAACAACCCCAAGGACTTCGTCGCGCGTCTCAAGGAACGCGGCATCAAGATCGTTCACAAGTGCACGTCGGTACGACATGCGCTGTCGGCAGAGCGCCATGGCGTCGACATCGTCAGCATCGACGGTTTCGAATGCGCCGGGCATCCTGGCGAAGACGACATTCCGAACCTGATCCTTATCCCGGCAGCGGTGCGTGCATTGAAGATTCCGATCGTCGCGTCGGGCGGCATCGGCGACGGGCGCGGCATGGCGGCGGCTCTAGCGCTCGGTGCCCAAGGCATCAATATGGGCACGCGCTTCATGTGCACCAAGGAGGCGCCGATCCACGACAACATCAAGCAGGCGCTGGTTGGGGCCGGCGAGCGCGATACGAACCTGATGTTCCGGACGATGCACAACACGGCGCGAGTGTTCAAGAACGCGATCTCGAGCGAAGTGGTCGCGATGGAGAAGCGCGGCGCCAAGTTCGAGGAGGTCCGGCCTCTCGTGGCGGGAGCGCGCGGCAAGGTAGCGTTACGCAACGGCGACGTAGACGGCGGCGTCATCAGCGCGGGCATGGTGATCGGCCTGATCGACGACGTGCCGACCTGCGCCGAGCTGATTCAACGCATCGTGCGCGATTGCCGCGAGCACTTGCGAGCCGCCAGCGCGATGGCGGCGGCATAGTGGGTACGACCATGGACTTCAAGACGATTCGCTACGAGTTGGCCGACGGCATCCTGACGATCACGCTCAATCGTCCCGACCAGTTGAACGCGTTCACGCCGCAGATGGCAGCGGAGCTGATCGACGCATTTCACGCAGCGAGCGCGGACGACGCAGTGAAGGCCGTGATCGTGACTGGCGCAGGCCGGGCGTACTGCGCCGGCATGGACCTCTCGGCCGTCGGCAATGTCTTCGGCCTGGATGAGCAGCTGCACCCGACGCTCGCAGACATGCACGACCGGCTGGACGATCCGACGATCGTTCATCGGGTGCGCGACACCGGTGGACGTGTGACGCTCGCGATCTACGATTGCGCCAAGCCCGTCATCGCTGCAATTAACGGCGCGGCGGTCGGCATCGGCGCGACAATGACGCTGGCGATGGACATCCGGCTCGCCTCCGACAAAGCACGCATCGGTTTCGTGTTCGGCAAGATCGGCATCGTGCCCGAGGCGTGCTCCTCGTGGTTTCTGCCGCGCATCGTCGGCATGCAGCAGGCGCTCGAATGGGTGTACACGGCCGACATTTTCGATGCGGAGGAGGCGAAGCGCGGCGGCCTGGTGAAAGCCGTCTATCCGGGCGATCGCTTGCTCGACGAAGCGAGGCAACTCGCACGGCGCATCGTCGAGAATCGTTCGCCGGTCGCCACCGCGCTGACGCGGCAGATGATGTATCGCAATGCCGCCCAGCCGCATCCGCTCGAAGCGCATCGCATCGACTCGCTGGGAGTGTTCTATACCAGCGTGAAAGACGGCAAAGAGGGCGTGCGTGCGTTCCTGGAAAAGCGCCCGGCGAATTTCAAGTCGCGGGTCTCGAGCGACTTGCCGCCGTTCTACGCAGAGTGGCTCGCGGCGTACACGAAATCGGGCGACAAATAAAAACGGGCCGGCGAATCGCCGGCCCGGATGTGGCAACGTAGAACTGTTGTCGTGGCGACGTCGGCTCGAGGAGCCGACACCGACCTTGGGGACTAACCCGACACGAGTCCCGTTTCCACCAAAAATACCCCGACCGCGAAGGTCGAGACATGGAGAATGGGCCCGAAGGCTTGAGCGCGGGGAGATCGGAAACCCGCGCCGGCCGAAATCATAACCGGTATCGAACGGGTTTGGGGCAAGAATCTTCGGTGTCTGCCGAGGCTATCTTAAGATAATTATAATTCAAATACTTACGTCATTATCCTAGAAGTCGATTCACTACGGCTTCGCCCGCATCGGCGGTGCTGGCCACGCTGCCACCGGTCGCAATATCGGCAGTCCGGACGCCTTCGGAAATGCTGTCGGCAACGGCCTTTTCCACGGCTTTCGCTTCGGCGTTCAGATCGAGCGAGTGTCGCAACAACATCGCTGCGCTGAGCATCGTCGCGTACGGATTTGCGATGCCGCGACCGGCGATGTCGGGAGCGGAACCGTGAATCGGCTCGTACACGCCGAGCTTGCCGGCGCCGAGCGACGCCGAAGGCAGCAAGCCGAGCGATCCGGCCAGCATCGAGGCTTCGTCGGTCAGGATGTCGCCGAACATGTTCTCCGTGAGGAGCACATCGAAGCTCGACGGCTTGCGGATCAGGTGCATCGCGGCCGAGTCGACCAGCATGTGCTCGAGCTCGACGTCGGAGAATTCGGCGCTCAGCACCGACTCGACTGTCGTGCGCCACAAGCGCGAGGTTTCCAGCACATTCGCCTTGTCGACCGACACGATGCGCCGGCGACGTCCTTGCGCGAGACGCCCGGCAACACGCGTGACGCGCTGGATTTCTTCCACGGTGTAGGTGCACAGGTCGCTCGCGAATTCTTCGGTGCGACGCTTCTCGCCGAAGTAGATGCCACCGGTCAGCTCGCGGACGACCATGATGTTGGTATCGCGCAGGACTTCCGGCTTGAGCGGTGAGACGTCGAGCAGCGCAGGGTGAATCGTGACCGGCCGCAGGTTCGCGAACAGGTTGAGTCCCTTGCGCAACGCCAGCAATCCCTGCTCGGGACGAACCTTGGCCTTGGGATCGGACCACTTCGGTCCGCCGACGGCGCCGAGCAATACCGCGTCGGCCGTGCCGCACGCGGACAGCGTCTGGGCCGGCAGCGCCGTCTGCATTTCATCGATCGCCGCGCCGCCGATCAGGTGCTCAGCGAACGTGAAGTCGTGACCGTAGCGCGTTGCGATGGCCTTCAGTACGCGGACGCCTTCGCGCGTGACCTCAGGGCCGATGCCGTCGCCGCCGAGGACGACAATCGTTGCTTTGATGCCCACGTTGAGGAATCCCGCTTTAGCTGTGTGTCTGCTCGTAACGCGCGATGGCGTCTGCTTGTTGCAGCAGGAATCCCAGCTCGTCGACGCCATTCAGCAGGCAATGACGTGCGAAGGCTTCGATCGGAAACCGTACAGCCGTGCCGTCGGGAAGTGTGAGCGTGCTGGCTTGCAAGTCGACCTTCAACGACACGCCGGGGTGCTGCAGAAGCCAGGCGTGCGTCTGCTCGTCGACGACGATGGGCAACAGGCCGTTCTTGAGCGAGTTGTTGCGGAAGATGTCGGCGATCTCGGTGCTGACGACGGCGCGGAAGCCGTAGTCCAGCAACGCCCACGGCGCATGCTCGCGCGAGGAGCCGCAGCCAAAATTGCGGCCGGCCACCAGAATTGCGCAGCCCGCAGCTTCTGGCTGATTGAGCGCGAAGTCGGGCTTCGGCGCGCCGTTCGCGTCGTAGCGCCAGTCTGCGAATGCCTGTCGGCCCAGGCCTTCTTTTGTGGTCGTAGTAAGAAAGCGCGCCGGGATGATCTGGTCCGTGTCGATATTCGTGTACGGCAGGACAGCAGTCCGCGCGGAGAAGGTGCTGATCGGTTGCATGGTTACGACCTGAGAAATTCGCGCGGATCGGAGATGCGGCCGGCTACCGCCGCTGCGGCGGCTGTCAGCGGGCTCGCGAGCAATGTGCGCGCACCGCTGCCCTGACGGCCTTCGAAGTTGCGATTGCTCGTGCTCACCGCGTATTGGCCCTTGGCGACGACGTCGCCGTTCATGCCGATGCACATCGAGCAGCCGGATTCGCGCCACTCGGCGCCGGCGTCGGTAAATACCTGCGCCAGCCCACGCGCTTCCGCTTCGCGCTTGATCTGCTGCGAGCCGGGCACGACGAGCATGCGAACTCCGCTTGCGACCTTGCGTCCGCGCATCACGCGCGCGGCCAGCTCCAGGTCGGACAACCTTGCGTTCGTGCAGCTGCCGACGAACACGACTTGCACAGGCTTGCCGAGGAGCGACTCGCCGCCTTGCAGTCCCATGTATGCAAGCGACTTCGCGTGAATCGCGTCGCTCGGATAATCGGGCACCGTCGCGGTGATCGGCACGACCATGCCCGGATTCGTCCCGTAAGTGATCATCGGTTCCAGCTTGCTCGCGTCGATCTCGACGACGCGGTCGTAGCTCGCGCCGCTGTCAGTGCGCAGTTTGCGCCAGCGCTCCAACGCGCGATCCCACGCGTCGCCTTGCGGAGCAAAGCGTCGACCTTTGAGGTACGCGAACGTCGTCTCGTCCGGCGCGATCATTCCAGCGCGAGCGCCGGCCTCGATCGACATGTTGCAGATGGTCATGCGCTCGTCCATCGACATCGCTTCGATCGCCGTGCCGCGATACTCGATGATCTGTCCCGTGCCGCCCGACACGCCGATTTTGCCGATGATCGCGAGAATGACGTCCTTGGCAGTCACGGCATCGCGCAGCCGGCCGCTGACCTCGATCGCGAGAGTCTGCGGTCGACGCTGCAGCAGACATTGAGTTGCCAGCACGTGGCCGACTTCGGTCGTGCCGATGCCGAAGGCGAGGGCACCGAACGCACCGTGAGTCGCAGTGTGACTGTCGCCGCACACGATGGTCTTGCCCGGTTGCGTCGCGCCGAGCTCGGGGCCGATGACGTGGACGATCCCGCGCTGCTCGCTGCCGAGTCCGAGCAGCTCGACGCCGAACTCGCGGCAGTTCTTCTCCATCTCCTTGACCTGGCGCGCCGCCGACTCGACTTTGATCGGCACGCGGCCGAACACTTCGGCAGGATCGGTCGGTGTGGAGTGATCCAGAGTGGCTAACGTGCGGTCCGGGCGCCGCACCGACAGGCTCTGCGAGCGCAGTTGTGCGAATGCCTGCGGCGAGGTCACTTCGTGGATCAGGTGGAGATCGATGTACAGCACGGCGGGCGTATCCGCCGTCTCGCGGGCGACCTCGTGCTGTTCCCAGACCTTCTCGAACAGTGTCTTCGGTTTCATCGTCAGAGCATGCCAAGCGGGGCACGCCGCAGGTTGAAGAATGCTCAGCGAGCCATCGCGGCCCGCGATCCCTCAACCCGCCGCGGCAACGCCCCGGGCCTTGGCGGGCTCCGCCGGTTCCAACCAGCCCCAATTGTCCGGCGTCTTGCCGTTGAACAAACCGAAGAACGCGGCCTGCAAAGCTTCCGTGATCGGACCGCGCTTGCCGGCGCCGATCTGGATGTGATCCACGGAGCGGACCGGCGTGATTTCCGCCGCGGTGCCGGTGAGGAAGATCTCGTCCGCGAGATAGAGCATCTCACGCGGAATCGCCTGCTCGCGAACTTCGAAGCCGTGCGCCCGCGCGAGCGTCATCGCGGTATCGCGCGTGATTCCCTGCAAGATCGCGTTCACGATCGTCGGCGTGTACAGGACGCGGTCACGAATCAGGAACAGATTCTCGCCGGCACCTTCGCTCACTGTGCCGTCGACGCCCAGGCCGATGCCTTCCGCGAAGCCGAGCCGCTTCGCTTCCATGCTGATCAGCTGGCTCGACAGGTAATTGCCGGCCGCTTTACCGAGAGTCGGGATGGTATTCGGCGCCAGCCGCTGCCACGAAGACACGCAGACGTCGATGCCGTTCTCCAGACCCTCGGCGCCGAGATAGGCGCCCCATTCGAATGCCGCGATCACGGTCTCGAGCGGCGGCGGCGTTTTCGGCGCGACGCCGATTTCGCCGTAGCCGCGAAACACGAACGGGCGCAGGTAGGCGCCGCGGTTCAGTGCATTGGCGACGATGATCTCCTTGCACGCGGCGTTGATCTCATCCTGCGTGTACGGAATTTCCATGCGATAGATCTTCGCGGAGTCGAACAGACGCCGCGTGTGGTCGCGCAGACGGAACATCTGCACGCCCTGCGGCGTCGCATACGCCCGTTCACCCTCGAAGACGCACGAGCCGTAGTGCAGGGCGTGCGACAGCACGTGCACCGTCGCTTTCTCCCAGGGCACCATCTTGCCGTTGTGCCAGATGTACTTCGCTTGGGTGATCGGCATGGAGAATTGCTCCTGGGGCTATGCGGTCAGGCGCGGGACTGTTCCAACCACGGCATGCGGTCGCGCAGTTTCACGCCGACTTTCTCGATCTGGTGCTTCAGGTCCTTGTTCATCAGCCGCGTGTAGTTCTTGCGGCCGCTGCGATTCTCCTTGATCCACTGGCGCGCGAACTTGCCGGCCTGGATCTCGCCCAGCACCTTCTTCATCTCGCGCTTGGTACCCTTGTTGACGATGCGCGGGCCGCGCGTCAGATCGCCGTACTTCGCCGTCTCGCTGATGAAGCGATGCATCTTCGACAGGCCGCCTTCGTGGAGCAGGTCGACGATGAGCTTGAGCTCGTGCAGACATTCGTAATACGCGACCTCGGGCTGATAGCCGGCCTCGACCAGCGTCTCGAAGCCTTTCACGACCAGCTCGGTGGCCCCGCCGCACAGCACGACCTGTTCGCCGAACAGATCCGTCTCGGTCTCCTCGGCAAAGGTCGTGGTGAGCACGCCGCCGCGAGTGCCGCCGATGCCGTGTGCATAGGCCAGCGCATTGTCTTTCGCACGACGGGTCGCGTTCTGGCCAATGGCCATCAGGCACGGCACGCCGCGGCCCTGCTGGTACTGGCGGCGCACGAGGTCACCCGGACCTTTCGGCGCGATCAGCACGACGTCGAGGTCCTTGCGCGGCTTGATCTGCTTGAAGTGAATGTTGAACCCGTGCGCGAACAGGATCGTCGCACCTTTGCCGATGGCGCCGATCACTTCCTTGTACAGGTCTTTCTGCGTCAGGTCCGGGGTCAGGAACGCGACCAGCGCGGCGCCGTCGACGGCAGCGACGGGCTCAGCGACTTTCAATCCGTCCTTCTTCGCCTTGGCCCAGCTGGCGCCCGACTTGCGCACGCCGACCACGACATCGAAGCCGCTGTCCTTCAAGTTGAGTGCATGGGCGCGGCCCTGGCTGCCGTAGCCGAGAACGGCGATGCGGGCGCCCTTGAGGGCTTTCTTGTCGACATCCTTCTGCGAATAGATCTGCATGTGCGCTCCCGACGCATGGTCACGAGTAGTGAGTGGTCCGATGTGCGCGTTCGCAACGCATCAACACCGGTAAGGAGGCGGCGAGGCGGGGCAAGGCGAGACCGGAAAATCGCGAAGGATCGCACCATATGGCTGCGGAGCTTGTCAAGCTGCGCTACCCTGCGAACCGCATGACCGGCAACGAAGAACGACACGGTTCGATTCCTATATATCTGCTGTACGAGGATGACCTCGACCAGTGGCGCGCGGCCCAGGACGAGTCGACGCGCAACTGGAGCAGCGCCAACTGCTTCAAGGCCGAGCGCGGTAAACAGCTGGTCGTTCCGGGCACGAATGGCCGGCCCGCGTCCGTGATCGTGGGTCTCGGCCGGCGCACTCCACGCGAAGAGCTAAGTTGCTGGGCGGCAGCCGCCATCCCCGATCGCTTGCCGGACGGCGACTACCACCTGGCCGAGGCGCTGCCGACTCGCCTGGCGACGCAGTTCGCGTTCGGCTGGGCGTACGGGCAATACAAGTTCGAGCGTTATCGGCGTGCAAATCCGCAGCGAGCAGTCCATTTGCGTCTGCCTGCAGAGGCCGACGGCGCAGAGGTCGCGCGACTACGCACGGCGACGGCGCTGGCGCGCGATCTGATCAACACGCCGGCCAACGACATGTCACCCGAGGCGCTTGCGCAAGCTGCGGTCGAGGTTGCGCGGCGCTACGGTGCGAGACATCGCGTCATCATCGGCGACGATCTGCTCAAAGAGCGGTTCTCCGCGATTCACGCGGTCGGACGCGCAGCAGCGGTGGCCCCGCGGCTCGTCGACATCGAATGGGGCGATCCGTCGCATCCGAAAGTGAGCCTCGTCGGCAAAGGCGTGTGCTTCGATTCCGGCGGACTCGACATCAAGCCGGGCGCGTCGATGCTGTTGATGAAGAAAGATATGGGTGGCGCGGCAGCGGCCCTCGCACTTGCGCAGCTCGTGATGGACGCGAAGTTACCCGTGCGGCTGCGCTTGCTACTGCCTGCTGTCGAGAATGCGATCTCCGCGAACGCCTACCGGCCGGGCGATGTGCTCGGCACGCGCAAAGGGCTGACGGTCGAGATCGGCAACACCGACGCCGAAGGGCGCGTGATTCTCTGCGATGCGCTGGCGCTCGCCGACGAAGAGAAGCCCGATCTGCTCATCGATCTCGCGACCCTGACCGGTGCGGCACGCGTCGCACTCGGCCCGGAGTTGCCGGCCTTGTTCACTGCGGACGACACGGCCGCCCGCGAGCTGGTCGATCTCGCCGCACAACAGGGCGATCCGGTGTGGCGCATGCCGCTGTGGAGTGCGTACGAGGACGAGCTGTCGAGCAAGATCGCGGATGTGAACAATGTTTCGAGCTCGTCGTTCTCCGGCGCGATCTTCGGCGCCTTGTTCCTGCAGCGCTTCGTCACCGAGGCGCGCACCTGGGTGCACCTCGACCTGTATGCATGGAACGGCAAGGAACGGCCCGGCCGGCCTGTCGGTGCGGAACCGCAGACAGTCCGCGCGCTCTACGCGTTCCTGAAGCATCGCTACGCTCGCTGACCGCCGCGCATGTCCGTGACCTCAACGCATGCCGGCGAACCGACGTCGCTGGCCCCACGCGATCTCGCGCTGCTGGTCTTCATGAACCTCATCTGGGGGCTCAATCTCATCGCCTCGAAGATCGGCGTGGGCGAGTTTCCGCCGATCTTCTTCACCGCGATGCGCTTCGGGTCACTCGCGCTGTTCCTGGTGCCGATGCTCAGGATGCACCGCGGCCAGATGGTCAACCTGTTCGCCGCGGCCATGCTCACGGGACCTGCAGCGTTTGCACTCCTGTTTGCCGGCATCTACCTGACGGAAGATGCGGCGACGGTAGCAGTGGCGACGCAGATGGGCGTGCCGTTCTCGACGCTGATGTCCGTGCTGTTTCTCGGCGAAACGATCCGCTGGCGTCGCATCCTCGGAATCATGCTGGCGTTCGCAGGCATCGTGATCATCAGCTTCGATCCGCGCGTATTCGCGTACTGGGAAGGACTGGCGCTGGTCGTGTGCTCGTCGTTCGTCAGCTCGCTCGGCCTGATCTTCCTCAAGCGCCTGAAGGGCATCCGGCCGCTCGAGCTGCAATCGTGGATCGCGCTCGTCGGCGGCTCGATCCTGCTGATCCTGAGCCTGATCCTCGAAGGAGGGCAGATGAGCGCAGTCCGCAACGCGACCTGGGAAGGTTGGGCGGCGCTGCTGTTCACGACGGTGATGTCGAGCCTGATCGCGCACACGGCGTGGTACTACCTCGTCGGACGCTATCCGGTGACGAGCATCTCGCCGATCACGCTGCTCTCGCCGCTGTTCGGCATTTTCTTCGGCGTGACGCTGCTGCACGACCAGCTCACTGCTCGCATGCTCGCTGGCGGAGCAGTCACGCTCATCGGCGTGCTGATCGTCGTGCTGCGCGAGCAGCGGATCGCGGATACGGGGACGTGATTGTGGGTCAGGCTTTAGCCTGACGAGACTGCCCCGGCGCGAGACCTTCGAGGTTCCACTCCCCGATCGACCAGCGGATCAATCGCAGCGTCGGATACCCCACCGCCGCAGTCATGCGCCGCACCTGTCGATTGCGGCCCTCGCGGATCGTCAGCTCGATCCAGCTGGTTGGAATTGCCTTGCGAATCCGGATCGGCGGATCGCGCGGCCACAGCCACGTCGGCGCATCGACGCGACGCGCGGAGGCGGGCAGGGTCTTGCCGTCATTCAGCGCCACGCCGCGACGCAGATTCGACAGCGCGCTTTCGTCCGGCTCGCCCTCGACCTGCACAAAGTAGGTCTTCTCGGTTTTCCAGCGCGGATCGGCCAGACGTGCCTGGAGCACGCCGTCGCTCGTCAGCAGCACCAGGCCTTCGCTGTCGTAGTCGAGGCGACCGGCGGGACGCATGCCGGGCGCCTGGATGAAATCGCGCAGCGTCGCCTTGCTGTCGGTGCTCGTGAATTGCGTGAGAACCTGAAACGGCTTGTTGAAGAGCAGCACGACCGACATCAGCGCAGCTCTGTATCGGCCTCGATGTGCTCGGCCGTGCTCTGCACCAGATCGATGAAGCGCTGCACGGAAGCAGCATTCTCGCCGCGCCGGCAGGCGAGGATCAGCGGCGCAGAGAGCTGCGCGTTGTCGGCGAGCCTGCGATAGACAACGCCGTCCATCTGCAATCGTCGCAGCGACTCTGGCACGATCGATACGCCGAGGCCGGCGGCGACCAGATTGAGAGTCGAGATGATGCGCGGTGCCTCCTGGCCGACGTGCGGGCTGAATCCGGCGCCGCGACAGGCGGTAATGATCGTGTCGTACAGGCCCGGGCCACCGGGGCGCTTGTACAAGATGAAGGTTTCGGTCGCGAGATCCGCCAGCGGCAGCGGCGCCGTGCGGCTCTGCGACGCCTTTTTCTTGCGGCCAGCGCTCGCGAGCGGATGCCCCTTCGGCAGCGCGACGACCATCTTCTCCTGCAGCAGCGGACGGACCGTCAGTCCGACGACATCCGCAACCGGCGAGCGAATGAACGCGGTGTCGATCTCTTCATTGTGCAGGCCCTGCACGAGCTCGCTGCTGCCGCTTTCCTCCAGCACGAGCGAAACCAGCGGCGACATCTCCCGGAAGGCGCGAATCACACGCGGCACGAAGGGGTGGAAGGGCGCCGAGCTGGTGAAACCGACGACGACCCGGCCCTGCTCGCCGCGCGCCGTGCGGCGCGTGGTCGCGAGCGCCCGGTCCACTTGATCGAGAATGACGCGGGCCCGATCGAGAAAGGCGACGCCGGCGTCGGTCAGCTCCACGCCTCGCGGCTGACGCCGGAACAGCTGCACTTCGAGCTCCTGCTCCAAGGCACGGATCTGCATGCTGAGCGGCGGCTGCTGGATCCCGAGGCGTTCCGCAGCTCGGGTGATGTGCTTCTCTTCCGCGACGGCGATGAAATAACGAAGGTGGCGCAGCTCCATGTGCCATATTTATCAAATATCGATTTCTAATTCATCATATATTTTACCCACACCCAGGAACAAGCTATCGTCCCTTCCGCCGGACCTGCAGCCCGGCCTTCGACGTTGAACGAGCACGCGCATGAAGCGCGCGCACCTTGGGGGTACTACAGCGATGGCGAACGATCGGACGATGCCCGCCGGGCTCGAAATCCGTGGCCCGATGCAGCCCGGATACGAAACCGTTCTCACGCCGGCTGCGCTGGAGTTCATAGCCGACCTCACGCGGCGCTTCGGTGCTCGCCTCGCCGAGTTGCTGGCCGCTCGCGCGACTCTCCAGAAGCGCCTCGACGATGGCGTGCTGCCCGATTTCCTTGCCGAGACCGCCGACGTGCGCAAGGCGCAGTGGCGCGTCACTCGCGTCCCGGACGACCTGCAGGACCGGCGCGTCGAAATCACCGGTCCGACCGATCGCAAGATGGTCATCAACGCGCTGAACTCGGGCGCGAAAGTCTTCATGGCGGACTGCGAGGACTCGCTCACGCCGACTTGGGACAACGTCGTGCAGGGCCAGATCAACCTGCGCGATGCCGTGAAGCGCGAGATCTCGTTCGCGAACCCGGACGGTAAGCAATACCGCCTCAACCCGCAGATCGCGACGCTGCTGGTGCGCCCGCGCGGCTGGCACCTCTACGAGAAGCATTTGCTGCTCGACGGCAAGCAGATCCCTGGCGCGTTCGTCGACTTCGGCCTCTACCTCTTCCACAACCACGCGTCGCTGAAGGCGCGTGGCACCGGGCCGTATTTCTATTTGCCGAAGCTCGAGAACCATCGCGAAGCGCGCTTGTGGGCGGATGTGCTGAAGCATTCCGAAGCCACCCTCGGCATTGCGCCGCAGACGATCAAAGTCACGGTGCTGATCGAGACGATACTCGCGGCCTTCGAGATGGACGAGATCCTGTACGAGCTCAAGGACCACATCGTGGGCCTGAACTGCGGCCGCTGGGATTACATCTTCAGCTTCATCAAGAAATTCAGCCGCCGGCCGGACTTCGTGCTGCCGGATCGCCAGCAGGTGACGATGACGACGCACTTCCTGCGCTCGTACTCGAAGCTTCTCATCAAGACGTGCCACCGCCGCGGCGCATTCGCGATGGGCGGCATGGCGCCGCAAATTCCGATCAAGAACGATCCGAAGGCGAACGAGGAAGCGCTCGCCAAGGTGCGCGCCGACAAGGAGCGCGAGGCCGGCGACGGCCACGACGGAACCTGGGTGGCGCACCCCGGTCTCGTGCCGATCGCGATGGAAGTGTTCAACCGGCTGATGCCGACACCGAATCAGCTGCAGAAGACGCTCGCGGATGTCGAGGTCAGCGCGCGCGACCTGCTGCAGATCCCGCAGGGGACGATCACCGAGGCGGGGCTGCGCAACAACGTCAGCGTGTCCGTCCAGTACATCGCTGCATGGCTCGGCGGCCTCGGCTGCGTGCCGATCAACAACCTGATGGAAGACGCCGCGACTGCTGAGATCTCGCGCGCGCAGATCTGGCAGTGGATCAAACATCCCGCCGGCAAGCTCGACGACGGCCGCAAAGTCACGGTCGAGCTGTTCCGCAAGATCGTGCGCGAGGAGCTCGACAAGTTGGCGGCTGCCATCGGCCCGCAAGCCTACGCTGCCGGCAACTACGAGCCTGCCGCCACGCTCATCGACCGCATCACGACGGCGCCCGACTTCGGGACGTTCATCACCTTGCCGGCGTACCAGGAAATCAACTGAAAGCGAGAACTCTCCAATGACGACACTTTCTGCCGAGCAGCTCCGCAAAGAATGGCAAACGAATCCGCGCTGGAAGGGTGTGGAGCGGCCGTACAAGGCCGAGGACGTCGTGCGCCTGCGCGGCACCGTGCACGTCGAGCATTCGCTGGCGCGACTGGGCGCCGAGAAGCTCTGGCGGTTCATGCATGAGAAGCCCTTCGTCAACGCGCTCGGTGCGTTGACCGGCAACCAGGCGATGCAGCAGGTCAAGGCCGGGCTCGACGCGATTTATCTGTCGGGCTGGCAAGTCGCCGGCGACGCGAACCTCTCGGGCGAGATGTATCCGGATCAGTCGCTGTATCCCGCGAACTCCGTGCCGTCCGTCGTCAGCCGCATCAACAACACGCTGCTGCGCGCGGACCAGATTCACCACGCCGAGGGCAACGATTCGATCGACTGGCTCAAGCCGATCGTCGCCGACGCGGAAGCCGGCTTCGGCGGCGTACTGAACGCGTTCGAGCTGATGAAAGGCATGATCGAGGCCGGCGCCGCCGGCGTGCACTTCGAGGATCAGCTGTCGTCGGCGAAGAAATGCGGCCACATGGGCGGCAAGGTGCTGGTGCCGACTTCCGAGGCGATCAGCAAGCTCGTCGCGGCGCGTCTCGCGGCCGATACCTGCGGCGTACCGACCGTGCTCGTTGCTCGCACTGACGCGGAATCGGCGAACCTGCTCACGGCGGATGTCGACGAGCGCGATCGTCCCTTCATCGAAGCGAAAGGTCGCACGAGCGAAGGCTTCTTCTACGTGAACGCCGGGCTCGAACAAGCCGTTGCTCGTGGTCTCGCGTACGCGCCGTACGCCGACCTGATCTGGTGCGAGACCGGCACGCCGGACCTGCACGAAGCCAAAGCCTTCGCCGAGGCAATCCACAAGAAGTTCCCGGACAAGCTGCTGGCGTACAACTGCTCGCCGTCGTTCAACTGGAAGAAGAAGCTCGACGACTCGACGATCGCGAAGTTTCAGCGCGAGCTCGGCGCGATGGGCTACAAGTTCCAGTTCATCACGCTCGCCGGCTTCCACGCGCTCAACTACTCGATGTTCCAGCTGGCGCGCGGCTACAAGGCGTCGCAGATGTCGGCGTACGTCCAGCTGCAGGAGCAGGAATTCGCCGCGGAGAAAGACGGCTACTCGGCCACGAAGCACCAGCGCGAAGTCGGCGCCGGTTACTTCGACGACGTGACGCAGACGGTCACGGCCGGCAAGTCGTCGGTGACGGCGATGACAGGCTCGACGGAAGAGGCGCAGTTCCACAAAGCGCGGGCGTAGCCGAAGAGGGCGCCTGTTAAGATGAGCTGGTGACTCACCAGCTCTGGCCTTCCGACGGCGTCATCTTCGATCGCACCTGCACGGATTGCGCGCGCCTCGCGCGCTTTCTCGTGGAAGGCCGCGAGGAATATCCCGACTACTGGTGTGCACCGGTCGCGCCGTTCGGCGATCCGAAGGCGCGGCTGCTCATCGTCGGCCTGGCTCCCGGCTTTCACGGGGCTAATGCGAGCGGCCGGCCGTTCACCGGCGATCACGCCGGACTGCTGCTCTATCGCACGTTGCATCGGTTCGGTTTCGCGAGCCGCCCGGAGTCGAAATCGCGCGACGACGGTTTGAAGCTGATCGATTGCCGGATCACGAACTCCGTGAAGTGCGTGCCGCCGGAGAACAAGCCGACCCCTGCCGAGATCCGCGCCTGCAATCGCTATCTGACGGCGGAGCTGAATCGCAAACCTGCCGCTCCGCTGCTCCTGTCGCTGGGCTCGATCGCTCACAACGCAGCGTTGCGCGCGCTCGCCCTCAAGCCCTCCGAATACAAGTTCGCGCACGCGGCCGAGCACGAGCTGCCAACCGGCCAGTTGCTGCTGAACTCCTATCACTGCAGCCGCTACAACACGCAGACCGGCCGCTTGACCGAAAAGATGTTCGTCGAGGTGTTCGCTCGCGCCCGCAAGCTGCTGGACGGGGCGCTAAAATAGTCGCGCATGAGCGCGTTCGACCCCAAGCCCTTCCTCGCCAACCTCAGCCAGCGGCCCGGCGTGTATCGCATGATCGCCGCCAACGGCGAGGTGCTGTACGTCGGCAAGGCGCGCAACCTGAAGAATCGCGTCGGCACTTATTTTACGGGCAGCAAGGCGCACGCCGCGAAGACCATGGCGATGGTCGCGCAAATCGCCAGCATCGAAGTCACCGCTACGGCGTCGGAAACCGAAGCGCTGCTGCTCGAATACAACCTGATCAAGCGTCATCGTCCGCGGTACAACGTTACGCTGCGCGACGACAAGAGCTTTCCGTACCTGTACATCACTACGGAGCAGGACTACCCGCGCATCAGCTTCTACCGCGGCACCCGCAAGCTTCCTGGTCGATTCTTCGGGCCCTATCCGAACGCACGCGCGACCCGCGAAACGGTGCTGTTGCTGCAGAAATTATTCCTGCTGCGCCCGTGCAGCGATTCGTTCTTCGCCAACCGCTCGCGGCCGTGTTTGCAGCATCAGATCAAACGCTGCTCGGGCCCGTGCGTGGGGCTGATCTCTGTCGAGAACTACAAGCAGGACGTCGAGGATGCGATCAAGGTGCTGGAAGGCCGCGGCGCGGAGCTGATCGACGATCTCGCACAGCGCATGGAAGAGGCCGCGCAGCAGCTCGAGTTCGAGCGCGCCGCGCGCCTGCGCGATCAGATCAACGGCATCAAGGCGATCCACTCGACTCAATCCGTCACGCGCAACGTAACCGAGGACATCGACGCGGTGGCACTGTTTTCGCGCGGCGGCGACCCATGCGTTTCGATCGTGTTCGTGCGCGGTGGCCGCAATCTGGGCAGCACCAATTTCTTTCCGCGCGCTGGACTGGCGGAGGAGAGCGAGTTGCTCTCGGGATTCCTGGCGCAGTATTACCTCGGCCGCGAGGCGCCCGGCGAGATCCTCATCAGCCAACCGATCGAGGACGCGGATCTGCTCGAGGCCACTTTGTCCGAGCGCTTGGAACGCTCGGTGCGGATTCGCTCGGGTGTCCGCGGGGTGCGGGCGCGTTGGTTGGAAATGGCGCGAACCAACGCCGAGATCGGCCTCAACATGCGCCGCGCGACCGAGGCAACCACGACCGAACAGCTGCAAGCCGTTGCGGAGGTGTTCGGGCTGAGCACGCCGCCGAAGCGGATGGAGTGTTTCGACGTGAGCCACACGATGGGTGAGCGGACCGTGGCATCGTGCGTCGTGTTCGGTCCCGAGGGACCGCTCAAGAGCGACTATCGCCGGTTCAACATCGAAGGCCTTGCGCCGGGCGACGACTACGGCGCGCTGCGCCAGGCGCTGTCGCGCCGCTACGCCCGGATCAAGAAGGGCGAGGCGCCGCTGCCGGATCTATTGTTGATCGACGGTGGCCCAGGGCAACTCGCGGAGGCGATCAGCGTCCTCAAGGAGTTCGAGATCGAAGGCGTCTGTATCGCCGGCGTCGCCAAGGGAGCCGACCGCCGGCCGGGGCAGGAACGCCTGTTTCTCGCGGGCGAAGAGCAGCCGCGTACTCTGGCCCCGGACTCGCCGGCACTCCACTTGATCCAGCGCATCCGCGACGAGGCACACCGCTTCGCGATCACAGGCCATCGGCAACGCCGAGCCAAGGCGCGCACGCATTCGGTCCTGGAGACAGTCCCGGGGCTCGGCCCGCGCAAGCGCCGGGAGCTGTTGCGACAGTTCGGCGGGCTGCAAGGTGTGGTGCGCGCCGGCATCGACGATTTGGCGAAGGTACATGGCATCGGCCGCAAGCTGGCGCAGTCGATCTACGACACTTTGCACGCGACGGGCTGAAATTCCATACAATTCGCTCCAGTGAGTTTTCCGATTGCGAATTGGCTGACCGTGGCGCGGATCGTGATGATCCCGCTGGTCGTCATCCTGTTCTACGCACCGTATCCGTGGGCCGCACCAGCTTGCGGGAGCATGTTCATCCTTGCGGCTGTCACCGATTCGTTGGACGGCTACCTGGCGCGCCGGCTCGGCCAGACCTCGGCACTGGGTGCGTTCCTCGATCCGGTGGCCGACAAGCTGATGGTCGCGGTTGCGCTCGTGCTGATCGTGAGCCATGCGCCGCCGGAATTGCGGTTCATCAAATTCAACCCACACCTGCTGATCACGCTGACGGCGGCAGTGATCGTCGGTCGCGAAATCACGATCTCCGCACTGCGCGAATGGATGGCCGAGATGGGCGCCCGCGGCAAGGTCGCGGTGTCGTCGATGGGCAAGCTGAAGACGATTTTTCAGATGACCGGTCTGTCGATGATGCTGTTCCGGAGCGACGTATGGTTCATTCCCGCGTTCGAACTCGGCGTGTACTGCCTGGTTGCTGCAGCGGCGCTGACGCTGTGGTCGATGATCGTCTACCTGCGCGCCGCCTGGCCCGAATTGATGCGCTCCGGCCATGTCTGATTTCCCTTGGGCAGACTGGGCTGAGTTGCCTTGACAGGGGGTCGGCCAGCCCTAGAATATCGCCCCGTTCGCCGGACCCCTGTGCGGCGACCTCAAAGCGGGAATAGCTCAGTTGGTAGAGCGTAACCTTGCCAAGGTTAAGGTCGCGAGTTCGAGCCTCGTTTCCCGCTCCAGCTTTTGAGAAAACCCCGGGCCGCTCCCGGGGTTTTCGCTTCAGGGCGCAGCAAATGCGTCCGCACGCCCACCTGGCTAGGTGGCAGAGTGGTCATGCAGCGGCCTGCAAAGCCGTCTACGCCGGTTCGATTCCGACCCTAGCCTCCAACTGATGGTATCGAGACGTCTGAGAACGTCCTGCTGTTTTGTTCTATCCACGAACTACTCGCGATGTCGCATTCGCAGCCGTGCCTTGCGCTCTCAATCATCCTCGCGAAGTCTGCGCTCGGATCGCGAAATATCTACCCACCGCACAGCGGGTATCGGAACCTGCGTAGCCAGCGAGCGTTGGATATGGCGTGGTCAGCCGACCGACAAGAGCTTTTTGGGGAATACTCGCGATCGTCGCGCTGGTGCTAGTGGCCGGCTGTGGTGGCGGAGGGTCGAGAGAAGCCAGTCCTCCTCCGAGCCAGCCAGCCAACCCGCCGCCTCCGGTGCCGCAACCACCACCGCAACCACCACCGCAACCACCACCGCAGCCG
>Ga0134123_10000753_pt1 | contig 21299 bp, 13 predicted proteins | sample KB303_FD_96460 | JGI IMG/M metagenome (GOLD analysis project Ga0134123, IMG submission 96460) | Terrestrial soil microbial communities without Nitrogen fertilizer from Kellogg Biological Station, Michigan, USA - KB3-0-3 | ecosystem: Environmental > Terrestrial > Soil > Unclassified ...
CTCGAGGTGCTGGAGCATGCGATACGAGCCCGCGAACTTGAACAGGTGCTCGATGCTGCCCGGCTGGCGGCCGTACTGATTCGGCGCGCGCGGGTCGAGCCAGAGCACGTCGCCCTGGAAGTCAGCGTTCGAGTCGGAGTTGGTGTTGCCCTTGGCATCGCCATACGTGTAGGACACGAGGGCCTGCCAGTTGTTCGCGAAGCGCTTCCGGAAGATCAGGTCGAGGCCGTCGTAGTCGCGCTTGCCGCCGGCGAGCGTGCCGATGACGAAGTTCGAGCCCGGGTTCGCCTTGTAGCCGAAGTAGTCGAGGCCGAGATACAGCGAGCCCGCCGCATTCGGATCGCCGGGGCCGAAGCCTTCGCCGTAGCCGCACAGCGCCTTCTGAGCCGGATCGGTCGAGAGGCAGTGCGCGTCATCGGCAAACAGCTCGAGGTCATAGTCCTCGAGGATGTCGCGAGTCTGACGGCGAACGCCGACCGCCTCGAAGCTCATGTTGTTGCCGAGGTCGATCTGGTAGCCGAGCTGGTACTCGTCGGTGTACGGGGTCTTCGTCGTCGGCGCGAAGAACGCGTCCTGCACGACGGGGCCGCCGCGCGTACGGTAGGTCACCCACTGATTGATGTTGCCGCCGACCCAGACCTGCTCATCGAGGATGCGGCCGGTGAGCGTGCCCGCGAAGTTCGTCATGTTCAGACGAATCGGGTCGTAGTACTTGCCGTAGTACGCCGAGATCTTCTGCCGGCCGTTGCCGAAGAGATCGTAGATGACCGACAGGCGCGGCGCGTAGGTCCAGTCGAACGTGAAGATGTTCTCACCGGTGGTCGCCGCATGCTCCCACCGCTCGGCGCGAACGCCGAGATTGACGGCGAACTTGCCCAGCTGCACGGTGTCCTGCAGGTACCACGTGAGACCTTCGGTCTGCGTTTCCTGCGGACCTTCGGCGGTCTGGAACTGGCGGTAATAGTTCACCGTCCCGTTCGGGTTGCCGGTGGTGCTGTTGAACACGAGGGCCTTCGCCAGCTCGTCGCTGGTGATCTTGCCGTCCTTGTTCGTATCGAGCAGGGAGTAGAACGCGGCCTTGTTCGAGCTGGCATCGATGGTCTTGAGGAGACCGGAGACGTCGCTGCTGTTGACGACGTCGAAGCGGATGCCGGTCCACGAAGCGCCGGTGATGTCGCCCGCGGTGATGGCGCCGCCCGCGTACTTCGAAGCGAGCGAGGTGTACTGCGCGCCGCCGACGAAGTTGCTGTTGCGGAAGTTGATGTGCTTCTCCGCCTCGGTGCCGAACTTCAGGGTGTGGCTGCCCCACTTCGTGTCGAAGAGACCTTCGACCGAACCGCGCCAGAAGTCGGTGTCGCGCTCGTTGATGTTGTTGTTGCCTTCGCCGCCGAGCTGCTCATCGGAAAGCGAGTGCGCGTCGGTCTTCTGGAACACGACGTCGTTGCGGATGCTCTGAATCGCCGCGTTGCGCGAGGTCTCGCCGTTGTGCTTGCCGATCGAGCCGTCGAGCAGGAAGTTCTGGTTGAACACGCGGTTGTAGTCGAAGGTGTAGCGGCTGCCGCCCGTCTCCTGCGCGAAGTCGCGCGCGTTGAAGAGCGCGTTGTTGCGCTGGCCGGAGATCTCCGTCGGATCGTCGGTGTACGTACCGGACACGCGATCCTTGTCGGTGATCTGCCAGGACACCTTGCCGAATGCCTGACGGCTTTCGTTGGTCACGGTACGAAGGACCGTGGTGCCGCCGACCGCGACGACGTCGTCCTCGCGGTTGATCATGCGGTAGCTGCCGAAGAACCACGCCTTGTCGCGCATGATCGGTCCGCCGAACGTCGCGGCGGTGTCATACGTGGAGAAGCTCGCATTCGGCGTGTGCTCGTTGTCCGCCACGAGTCCGTCGTTCTGCGTGTAGTAGTTCAGCGAGCCGGAGAAGCTGTTGTTCCCGGCTTTGGTCACGACCGAGGAGAGCAGGCCCGGCGCGCCCGCGAACTCCGCGGGGATGCCGCCGGTGAGGACCTTCTGTTCCTGAATGATCTCGGTGTTCAGGTTCGCGCCGAAGGTGCCGTCGACCGGGTCGGTGACGTTGATGCCTTCGACGTAGTAGAAGTTGTCGGTGGAGGTGCCGAGGTCACCGCCGATGTCCGAGTAGTTGACGCCGGAACGGACGGCGGGATTGTCGCCGAGGGCCGCGCCCGGATTCGTCGGCATGACGCCGGGGACGAGCTGGAGATAGCTCTGATACGTACGTCCCGTCGGCAGCGACTCGGTCAGCTCGAGCGTGATCTCCTGACCGGTGGCGGCGCTGGTCGTATCGACGACCGGCGCGTCGGCCGTGACGGTGATCGACTCGCTGACCGCAGCCTGCAGCGTCATGCGCACCGTCGCGGTCTGCGACGAGCTCACGACGACGTTTTTCGTCTGCGCCTTGCCGAGTCCCTCGAGCGCCGCGTCGACGACGTACTGCCGCGACGGGTCGAGCGACTGCAGCGTCACCATTCCCTGTTCATTGGTGACGTCCGTACGCTTCGTGGTGACGTCGGCGGCTGACGCCGTGACGCTGACCCCCGGCAATCCATTGCCGGACGAATCGGTCACGATCACCTGGATCGTGCCCGTTGTAACTGCACCCATCACCGCGCCTGCGGACGCCATGAGGATACACAAAAAGACAACAACAAGCCTCTTCATGCCTGCTCCTTTCGGGTAGTTGAACGTGGTCCGTGGACCGAAGTGGGCGGAACCGTAACACAACGCTTCAGAAAATCAATCTTTTGTAAACTTTTGAGATACGGAACGGACTACCGTTCGGTGATTGCCCGTTCCTTCCGCAACGGCTCTGCCAGATCGCCGCGGGTCGTAACGTTCTCCAATCAAACGACATCGAACGAAACTCGCTCCCGACCCATCCGGCGAGTTGAACGAAGTGTTTCGGATTTGTGAAGCGACGTGGCGAAAGAAGCGCCTAATCCGTTCTCTCGCCCTGCGGCTGGCGAGCCTCGGCCAGCGCCTTGAGCGGCCAGAAATCGCGCTGCATCACGCACTCGCCGTATCCGGGCTGGGTGATGAATCGAAACTCGACCTGCTGAACCGCCACGGACACCTGCGGCCGGAAATAGATCCAGCGCTCCAGCGTCCCGGTGAGCGGCGTGCGGACGCGAGGGGCTACGATCGTCGTTTCGTATCGCTGCAGTCCCTGCCGGTGAACGCGGGCAGGCGGACCGAGAAGCACGAACACGCGGCCGCGATCCGACATGGCGCCGCGCAGTTCGCTGGGAACGATGAAGAAGCGATCCGCGAATGCGACGCGCCGCGCAATTTCGGCGCGAAGGCCGGGATCGCGCCGTTTCCAGAAGCGCTCCACGAACGCGGCGCGCGCATCGTCGTCGCGAAGCCGTCCCCACTCCTCGCGCTCGCGATCCTCAGCCAGGAGTTGAAAGGCGGGCGACGTTGACCAGAGAAGGATGGGAAGCGGCTCTTCACCCACTTCGCCGGCCTCGTCGAAGCCGGGATAGAAGCGGTCGAACAGTTCGCCCGTGCCGAGCGTTCGCTGGACCTCGTTGAACAGCCGGATGAATGCGGGATCGTATTTCGATCCGTCGAGCGTGCTGTGTCCGGAGTGCAGGCGGAAGAATGCGCGCAGTTCGTCTTTCGCTCGCTCTGTCTGTCTGCAACTGCTGAAGGCGAGAGCCGCGTGGAAGTGGAGTGCCGCAAGGGCGTCCGTCCGTTCCTTCGCGGCAGCGATCGCCGCAGCCTCCGGCATCGCGTCCTGCAGTGTGCGCACGGCTCCGTGACAGTTGTCCGCCGCCAGCTGCTGCCGGGCCAGTGCGATCGCCTGGTGCGGACTCGCCGGCGCGGAGGACGCCGCAAGACAAAGCAGAAGGGCGGCCGAAGCCGCCCTCCCGCGATGCGAAAATCGAATGCGAATCAGAAGGAGACCCTCACGCCCAGCTGCACGCTGCGCGGCGACTGATAAAGCTGCGGCGTCCCGAAGAACGGACTGGCCGGCGCATTCGCCAGGAACTTCGGATTGCCGTTGAAGTCGAGGTTGCTGTTGGCGAACCAGGCTGCATACGCCGGCTCGTTCTCCAGCGCCTGATAGATGTAGTCCTGATCGACCTCGAGGACGGCCTGCTCGTTCGTCACGTTGAAAACGTCGAGGATGAGCGAGATGCTGCGATTGGTCCCGCGGAAGAGCGGCAACGCGTAGTCCGCATGCAAATCGAGGCTCCACACATTGTCGGTACGTCCCAGCGATCCGCGCGGCTGCAGGAAAATCGTGCCGTCGCCGTAGCCGTTCTCGAGCTCCGGCCCCTGCGCGGAAATCGGGCTTCCCGACGTGTAGTAGAAACCCTCCGACACCGTGAGGCCGAACGGGAATCGATAAGAGCTGTGCACCTTGAAGTTGACCGGACGATCCGCGCGCAGCTTGCCTTCCGCGTTCTGCAGGAACGACGGGATGTCATACAGCGCGAGGATGTTCGGATCGAGCTGCTCGTACCCCGACATGAACAGACCTTCGTAGTTGCCGCGGGCGCGGGCATAGACGTACGAGGCCATGAGCTGGAAGTTGTCGCGGAAGGCGCGCTGCACGGTGAACTCCGCGGCGCGGTAATAGCGCTTCGGCTTTTCGAACGGCGCGCCGAGATTTCCCTCACCGGGGTTTCCGATGACGTAGCCGGAAAGCGCCGGAGGCGAGCCCGGATCATCGCCCGGCTCGAAGGTGCCGATGTCCTCGACGACCCGGCGAAGCTCGCGATCGACGAGGCGGATGCCGGCGCTCCAGACGTCGCCGAACTGGTACTCACCGCCGACGATGAACTCTTCCTGATACTGCGCCTTCAGATCGCGGTCGAGCGGCGTGAAGTTCGCCGCCGTCAGATTGCGGAGACGATAGACCGTCCAGCCGGCGGCCGTGGTGCCGCGCGGCCCCTGGCGGACCGAAGCCGGGATCGGATTGCCGTTCGGGTTGTACCAGTAGTTGGGATTTCCGGCCACCGGCAGGTGCGAGTAATCGTTGATCAGATAGTCCTCGCCCGAGATGGCGCGAATGTTCAGATCGAGAGGAATGGCTTCGAAGAAGCGGCCGGCATACGCGTAGACTTTCGAGCGGCCGTTGTTGAGCGGATCCCACACCACGCCGAGGCGCGGCGCCCAGTTGTTGTCGAGCGTGATCGTGTCGACGTGCTCCGGATCGAGAACTTCCTCGACGCTCGAGGCGACGTAGGCTCCGCGGTCGGATGTGAGCTTCTGCCGTTCCCAGCGAATTCCGAGATTGAGCTGAAGATTCGGACGCACCTTCCACTGGTCCTGAAGGAACGCGGCCTGACTGTCGGTCGTGCCCTCGCCCTGAACGTTGTAGATGCGCTCCTGGATCTGCGTGCAGTCATGGCCCGCGCAGTCGCCGACGAAGCGCGACGTGCTGATCACGCCGAAATGGCGGTACCACGTTTCCTGTGTGTCGGCGCTGTACTTGTTGGATTCCTGGTCGACGCCGTAATGGAGCTCGTGCGAATGCAGGAAGTTCCCGAACTTGATGCCGTACGCGTTGCGCGTGGCGGTGTCGTTCTGCGAACGCTGGAACCCGCCTCGCTGGAATCCGCCGCAGCACGTTTCGTCGATCTGCCGCGGGATCGTTCGTCCACGCTCGCTGTTCGGGTGGAGCTGGTTCTCCTTCTCGTGGCGGCCGAGGTTCGCTTCGACGAGGAAGTTCTCGGTGATGATCCCGTTGTAGCGGAGGTTCAGATTCGACGATCCCACTTCCGCCTTGCGGTCGGCGGCGCCGAGCTCGGCGGGCGGAGCGGTGAGACCGCGGACCAGCCATCCTTCCTGCGTCGTCGGATCGCCGAACGCGGTGGCCACGAGGTTGTGACTCGGCGCGAGGGCGAACGTCAGCTTGGCCGCATAGCTGGTGGTCTTCTGCGTGAAGGCGGTCGCCGCGTCGCCGATCAGAGGCGCCGCTTCACCGATGTCTGTTTCGCGGTTGCTGGGATTGAAGGCGCCGAAGAACCAGAGCCGGTCCTTGATGATCGGGCCGCCGAGCGACAGACCGATGTCGCGGCTGTCGACGACGTCCGCGGTGAAGTCCGTTCCCTTTTGCGCGCGCGTCAGACGTTTGTCGGTCCAGTCCCCCTGGCTCAGGTATCCGAAGACTTCGCCGCGGAGCTCGTTCGAGCCGGATTTGGTGATGACGTTGAACACGCCGCCCGTCGAACGTCCGTACTCCGCGGAGTAGCCGCCGGTCATGACCTGCACTTCCTCGACGAAGTTCATCGTCAGGTTCGTGCCCGACGTGCCATAGCGGACGTCGGTGGTGGAGAGCCCGTCGATGATGTAGTTGTTCTCCGGCGCGGACGAGGCGCCGACGTTGGGACTGTTCGCGAGCTGATTCGAGCGGCTTTCACCCATCTCCATGTTCACGCCGGGCGCCAGCGTGGTCAGCTGCTGGAATGTGCGCTGCGTCGGCAGCGACTCGAACTGGCGCGACGTGACGTTCACGCCGGTCGTCGTCTTGCTGACGTCGACGAGCGGTGCTTCCGCCGTCACGGTGATGGCCTCGCTGAGCGCGGCCTGAAGCACGAGGTTGACCGTTCCTTCCTGCCCGAGGTAAACGCGGGCTACGGTCTTCGACGCCGGCCCGAAGCCGGAGAGCGTCGCCGTCAGTTTGTAGTTATTGCCGGGAGGTACGTTCTGAAAACGGTAGCTCCCCCCGCTGTCCGTGACCGTCGTTCGCACACCCTGCATTGCCGGTCCGGAAAGCTCGACGGTGACGCCGGGAAGTGCCGCTCCCGAAGAATCCGCCACTGTTCCGACGAGGGAGCCGGCAGTCGCCTGAGCAAATCCCGGCGACGCCAGCAGAAGCATGAACACGACCGAGGTGATGATCCGTTTCTTCATCATGGGACTCCTTCTGGTTACGTGTTGCGCCCGGAGAAATTGATTCCGCAACTATATGACCCGGCGGAATTGATTACAACGGAATGTTGCCGTGCTTTTTCGGGGGGTTACGGTCGCGCTTGTTTCGCAGCATGGCGAACGCGGTGATCAGCTTCCGCCGCGTGAACCGCGGCTCGAGGATCTCGTCGACGTAGCCGCGCTCCGCCGCGATCCAGGGGTTCGCGAATTTCTCCTTGTACTCCGCCACCTTCTCTTCGCGGCTGTCCGTGCCGCGATAGAGGATGTTCACCGCGCCTTCCGCGCCCATCACCGCGATCTCCGCGGTGGGATACGCGTAGTTCATGTCCGCGCGGATGTGCTTCGAGTTCATCACGCAGTAGGCGCCGCCGTAGGCCTTGCGCGTGATGATGGTGATCTTCGGCACCGTCGCCTCGGCGAGCGCGTACAGCAGCTTCGCGCCATGAATGATGATGCCGCCGTACTCCTGCCCCGTTCCGGGAAGGAATCCCGGCACGTCCTCGAGCACGAGCAGCGGGATGTTGAACGCGTCGCAGAAGCGGACGAAGCGCGCGCCTTTGCGCGAGGCGTCGATGTCGAGCACGCCCGCCAGAAACGCCGGCTGGTTCGCGACGACGCCGACCGAGGATCCGTTGAGGCGGATGAAGCCGACGACGATGTTCCGCGCGAAGTGCTGATGCACCTCGAGGAAATGGCCTTCGTCGGCGATGGTCTTGATCAGCTCGCGGATCTCGTACGGCTGATTCGGATTCAGCGGCACGAAGGCGTCGAGCTGTTCGTCGACGCGATTGATGTCGTCGGTGGTCGGAACGCGCGGCGGCTCTTCGAGATTGTTCGACGGCATGTAGGAGAGCAGCTCGCGAATGAGGGCGATGCAGTCCTCGTCGGAGTCGGCCGCGAAGTGCGCCACGCCGGAGACCTGGTTGTGCGTCTCGGCGCCGCCGAGCTTCTCCTTCGTCACTTCCTCGTGCGTCACGGTGCGGATGACGTCGGGACCGGTGACGAACATGTACGAGGTCTTCTTCACCATCAGGATGAAGTCGGTAATGGCGGGCGAGTAGACGGCGCCGCCGGCGCACGGTCCCATGATCGCGGAGATCTGCGGGACGACGCCGGAGGCGAGCGTGTTGCGCAGGAAGATGTCGGCGTATCCGCCGAGGGAGACCACGCCTTCCTGAATGCGCGCGCCGCCGGAGTCATTGAGGCCGACGACCGGAGCGCCGTTCTTCATGGCCATGTCCATGATCTTCACGATCTTCGCGGCGTGGGTCTCGCTGAGCGATCCGCCGAAGACGGTGAAGTCCTGCGCGAAGGCGTAGATGAGCCGCCCCTGTACGGTGCCATAGCCCGTGACGACGCCGTCGCCGGGGACGCGCTGCTTGTCCATGTCGAAATCGATCGAGCGATGGACGACGAGCTGGTCGAGCTCCTGGAAGGAGCCGGGATCGAAGAGCAGCGCGATGCGCTCGCGCGCGGTGAGCTTGCCTTCGTTGTGCTGACGGTCGATGCGAGCCTGACCGCCACCCAATTCGCTCTGCTGCTTGCGGCGCTCGAGCTCTTCGAGTCTCACAGAATGAAGTTCCTCTCCGCGGCGATGCGGCGCATTTCGTCTTCGATCTTCTGATCGCTGGCCCGCTCGCCGAGGCGCTGGCGCGCCTCGTTCTCGATCGCGTCGGCGGTGGCGAAGTTTTCCTCGAGCGCTTTCGCGACCACGATGATGCCCGCCTCGGCATCCCGGAACTCGACCAGACCGCGGTCCTCGAGCCGGTTGACGATTGCACGGGCGAGAAACTCGATCCGCTTTCCGGTGCCGCTCACGCGCCGCGAATTAAAGCATCATCTCCGCGCCGAAGGAACCGCCGCCGTACGGGTACCACGTCCGCTCCCCGGCGACGGCGTCGATGCGAGTCACCCGAACCGTCGCCGGATATGCGCGCCGCCCCTCGTCGACGAGCACGCGCAGCGTGAGCCCGTCGGGCGGCGCGAGCAGCGCGACGGCGACGGGCCGGTCGCGCTCGATCGCGGTGACGTCGCAGCGCAACTGCAGGTTCAGCGGCATGCGCACGGGCCGCGTGCGATAGCTCGGCCGGTACCAGTTCGGCCAGTTCCCGCGCGCCTCCACGATCGGGTTCCCCCTGCCGTCGACGCCGCCTGCGGTCTGGAAAAGGTCCACGTTCGGCGGGACGCTTTCGACGAGCGATGGCAGCAGCGCCCCGGTGACGTTCGGCGCGAGACGGAGACGCGCCGGCGCTTCGCGCTCGCTCTGTTCGGCGCGGGCGAGCGCGTCCGCGATGCGCTCGACGTCTTCCTCGCGATCGATGAGCGCGCGAATGCCGCCGTTGACGAGCGACATGTGGAAGCGCTTCGTCTCGTCGCTCCACGTGCGTCCGTCGCATTCGTGGTGCGCCACGCCATGCGTGATGATCAGCCGCTCGACCTTCAGGAGTGCGGTGGCAAAGCCACCGCTCCGGATCGAGAGCGGTGGCTGCGCCACCGCTCTCCTAAAGGGGAAACAGCGAAAGAGATTGCCGTCCTCGATGGCCATGCCGCTCTCGGTCACGCGGACGAGCGTGCCGTTTTCCCAGCGCACAACGCTGCCCTGCTTGCGGTAGACCACGGTCATCGGAACTCCGTGATCATCACTGGCGCAAACGAGCCGACGATCAGCTCCTGTCCCTCGCGCGAGCAGACGACGCCGGGATAGCGGATCGGATCGCCGGCCGCGCCGGTGAGCGCGCGCGCGACGGCCTGGCGCGACTCGCGGATCTCGAATGGCGGCAGGCGCCGGCCTTCGTAGTCAGCCGCGGCGATGCGGAGCGTGACGGTCTCGGTGAGCGGCTCGTACAGGCCGCCGTTGACGAGCAGCACGTCGATGCGACGCTCGGGAAGCGAGAAGGGCGCGTCGTGCTGCCGCGCGGTGACGCGCGTCATCCGCAGCAGCGGCACATCGCGGAACGTCTCGCGGCGCATGCGCAGCGGGACGTCGACGTCGAGCCACGGCGGCCACGCGATCGGCTCGTGCGCGTGCTCGAGCGGATGACCGGCGGCTTCGTGCAGCAGCACGGACGCGGAGCCGTTGCGCCAGACGATCGGGATGCCGCGATAGTCGACCGCCTCACCTTCCGCCTCGACGGCGACGATCGCGCGCAGCAGCGCCTCGTCCTCGCGCGCGTGCTCGGGCGACGTCACGACGAACAATCCGGCAATGCCGATGGTCATCGTGGCCGACGTCTCTTCCGTGCTCGCGATGGCGACGAGCCGCACGCGCGCGTCGCCGGGGACGAGCTCGCGCATCCGCTCGAGGTCGCGGCCGGAGGCCGCGGCGAGCGCGTCATCCAATCCGTCCGCAGGGGCGTCGGTCGCGGTGATGCCCGATTCGTCGTGGATCGCCTCGCCGTGGGAAATGCGGGTCTCGGAGAGACGGCCGCGCAGCCAGAGCTCGTCGCGCGTGGCGATGGCGAAGCGTGTCAATTGAGCTCGTACGAGAAATTCTTCGACGCGGCGTCGTAGCGCACGACGAGGCGGTGCGCCGTGCCGGGCTGAAAGCGGAACTGCATGGTCTTGTGCTCGTTGATGTTCAGCGAGGGCACGGTGATGAGGATATTGACGTCGGCGTTCTTCGCCGTGAACGCGTGCGTGACGGAGACCGGGCGCGGCACGGGCGCGGCGCGCCGGAAGGCGCGCTTTTTCATTTCGAACAGCGGTGCATTCGCCACGATGTCGGCCCCGGCGCGCACCATGATCTGGCCGTCGGTGAATGGATGCGTGAACGTGGTGGTGAGCTGCGTCGGCGCCGAGGACACGGCGGGCGGCGGCACGGGCGCCACGGTCTCCGGTGCATGCGTGGTCGTCGTCGTGGTGGACGCGGTCCTCGACGTCTCGCGCGCGGCGCGGGCGGCGGCCCTCGCCTCCTCCACCTTCTGCTGTTCCTGCTGCGCCAGCTTCAGGTAGTCGCCGGCCTCGATCGAGCTCGGGTTCATGGTGAACGACTCGTTGAACTTCTCGATCGCGGCCGGATACTGCTTCGCGTCGAAGAGCGCCTTGCCTTCGTCGAAGATCTGTTTCGCGCGCGCGATCTGCTGCTTCGACACCTCGTCGCGCATGCGCATCGCGTTGAGGCGCTCCATCATCTGATTGACGAACGGCGACTTCGGCGCGACGCGCGAGAGCTCTTCGTACTTCGCGTAGGCGTCGGTGACGCGTCCCTGCTGCAGCAGCGCCGCGCCTTCGGCGCGGAGACGGCGCTCGCGTGCGCGAAGCGATTCCGCTTTGGTGTCGACGACCGGGACCGGCACGTGCTTGCTGCGGATCGCCGCGACGGCGCCGATCAGCCCCATGACGAGGATGGCGAGGATGCCGAGGAAAATCGGCGGCGGGACGCGGCGCCGCCACGCGGGCATCGATCGCACGTTCGTGAGCGTGGTGCGCAGCCGCTGCGCGACCGGCGCCTTCACCGCCGGCGCTTTCGCAACCGCGGGCACGGCGGCGACGGTGCCCGACGTCCCGGGCAGGGGGTTCGTGTTGAGGCCCGGCGACGCTTCCATCGCCTCGGGGAACTTCACTTCGACGGTCGGCATCGGCAGGCGGTCGTGCGTGACCATCGTGATTTCCCCGAGCATCGGATCGGACGGCCGTCCCGGACGCTCGCCGCGCAGCGCTGCGCGCAGCGCCATGGCCAGATCGCGGCCGCGCTGGTAGCGCTTCGCCGGATCCTTGGCGAGGCAGTGCGTGACGACGTCCTCGAACGCGTCGGGGATCTGCGGATTGATCTCGTGCAGCGGCGGGAAGGGCTCGTGGACGATCTTGTACGAGATCGACGTCAGCGAGTCGCCGCCGAACGGCTTGCGGCGCGTGAGGCACTCATAGAGACAGATGCCGAGGGAAAAGATGTCGGTGCGACCGTCGACCGGCGCGCCCTTGATCTGCTCCGGCGCCATGTAGTTCGGCGTGCCGAGAAACTGGCCGGTGGTGGTGAGATTCGCGCCGCCCGCGGCGATCTTCGCGATGCCGAAGTCGGTGATCTTCGCGCGGTGCCCCTCGAGCAGGATGATGTTCGCCGGCTTCACGTCGCGATGCACGATGCCCTTCGCGTGCGCGAAGTCGAGCGCGTCCGCGACCTGCCCGACGATGTCGCCGATCTGATCGAACGAAAGCGCGCGCCCCTGCGCCAGCACTTCCTTCAGGTTCTGTCCCTCGACGTACTCCATTGCGATGAACGAGACCCCGCTCGAGTCGTCCTGCCCGATGTCGTGCACCGTCACGATCGCCGGATGATTGAGGATGCCGGCGGCCTGAGCCTCGCGGACGAAGCGCTGCTGGAACTCCTTCGTCTCGTCGTCGTCGGCGTGCGCGCCGATGCGGATGGTCTTCAGGGCGACGAGGCGGCCGATGACCGGATCCTTGGCCAGATAGACGATGCCCATCGCCCCCTTGCCCAGCTCGCGAACGACTTCGTAGCGTCCGAGCTTCAACAGGGGTTCTCCGGAGAGTCGTCGACTGACACCCTCAGCCGCTGGGTCAACACCCATGAAGCGATCATGATACTCCTGCGTGTAAGGCCGGCTCTCAGCGGGCTGAATTGCCGGTGCCGCATTTTAAATTATGATGTGCGCCCTGTTAGTCAAATCCCTTAACGGGAGTCGAGCTCATGAAGGTCTATTCGGGTTCCGAGATCCGCAACGTCGCGATCGTCGGACACAATGACACGGGCAAGACCACGCTCGTTTCGCAGCTGCTGTTCAACGCCGGCGCGCTGACGCGCATGGGGCGGGTCGAGGACGGCACGACCGTCACCGACTTCGACCCCGACGAGATCGAGCGCCGCCATTCCATCTCCGGCGCGGTCGCCTTCGCGGAGTGGAAAGACACGAAGATCAACCTCCTCGACGCGCCCGGCTTCGGCATCTTCATCATGGAAGCGAAAGCCGCGATGCGCGTCGCCGACTCGACGGCGATCGTCGTCAGCGGCGTCACGGGCGTCGAAGTGACGACCGAGAAGGTCTGGAAGTTCGCGGACGAGTTCCACCTGCCGCGCATCATCGTCATCAACAAGCTCGATCGCGACCGCGCGTCGTTTTCGCGCACGCTGGAAGCGGTGCAGAAGAAGTTCGGCAAGAACGTCGTCCCCATCCATCTGCCGATCGGCGAGGAAAAGGACTTCCACGGCATCGTCGATCTCGTGTCGATGAAGGCGTATCAGTACGCGACCGACAGCTCCGGCAGGTTCGAAGCGACGGACATCCCGGCGGAGCTGAAGAGCGAAGCCGACGAGTGGCGCGAGAAGCTGATCGAGAAAGTCGCCGAGGGCGACGACACGCTGATGGAGAAGTTCTTCGAGCAGGGCGGGCTGTCGCAGGAAGAGCTGATCGACGGGCTGAAGCGCGAGATCGCGCACCATCAGATCTATCCGGTCCTGCTCGCGTCGGCGTCGCACAACGTCGGCGGGCATCCGCTCCTCGACGCGTTCGTGTCGCTGCTGCCGTCGCCCGAGGAGTCGAAGACCATCGACGGCACGAGCCCGAAGGGCGAGAAGATCACCTTCGACCGGCGCGCCGAGGCCTTCCCCGCCGCGCTCGTGTTCAAGACCTTCTCCGATCCGTTCTCCGGACGCGTCTCGCTGTTCCGCGTCTACTCCGGCACGATGAAGTCGGACACGGCGTACTGGAACACGACGCGCGAGCATGAAGAGCGCATCGGAAAACTGCAGGTGCTGCAGGGCAAGCAGCAGATGCCGGTGCCGGAGCTGCGCGCGGGCGACATCGGCGCGGTGGCGAAGCTGAAGGACACGTTCACCGGCGACACGATCGCGACGAAGGAGCATCCGATCGTGCTCGACTTCCTGCGCTACCCCGAGGCGGCGATCGCGTTCGCGGTCGAGCCGAAGGCGCGCGGCGACGAGGACAAGCTCGGCGCGGCGATCCATCGCATCATCGAGGAAGATCCGACCATCAAATTCGAGCGCGACCCGATGACGAAGGAGTTCCTGATCAGCGGCCAGGGCCAGCTCCACGTCGAGATCGTCGTGGCGAAGCTGAAGAAGAAATACAACGTCGACGTCGTGCTGCATCCGCCGAAGGTGCCGTACCGCGAGACCATCACGCGGCCGGCCGACGCGCACGGGCGGCACAAGAAGCAGTCCGGCGGACACGGGCAGTTCGCGGACTGCAAGATCACGATGGAGCCGCTGACGCGCGGCGCGGAGTTCGAGTTCGTCGACGAGATCTTCGGCGGCTCGATCCCGCGGCAGTACATCCCCGCGGTGGAGAAGGGGATTCAGGATGCGCGGCTGAAGGGCTTCCTCGCCGGATATCCGGTCGTCGATTTCCGCGTGCGCCTGAAGGACGGGCAGTACCACGACGTCGACTCGTCGGAAATGGCGTTCAAGATCGCCGGCTCGCTCGCGTTCCAGGATGCGATGGAGAAGGCGCGCCCGACACTGCTCGAGCCGATCATGCACGTCGACATCACCGCGCCGAGCGAGTACGTCGGCGACATCATGGGCGACCTGAACTCACGCCGCGGACGCGTGGAAGGCGTCGATGCGGAAGAGGAGATGCAGACGATCAAGGCGCGCGTGCCGCTGGCCGAGATGCTGACCTACGGCTCCACGCTGCGCTCGATCACCCAGGGCCGCGGCAGCTTCCACATGGAGTACTCGCACTACGAGGAAGTGCCGAAGCAGGCGCAGGAAAAGATCATCGCCGAGGCGAAGAAGGCGAAGGAAGCGCAGGCGGCGGCGCACTAACCTCCACCCGTCCGCCCGGTGCTGGGTGCAACGTGCTGAGTGCTGCGCAGGTTCATCGCAGCACGCAGCACTCAGCACGCAGCACTACTCGAATCTCAGGCTGATCCGCGCGATGTCCTGCTTCGCGTCGTCCGCCGCCGTGACGACGAACGTCTTCTCCGCGCCGGACGGCGCGACGAGACGGATGGTGTAGCTCCCCGGCTCGGCGAAGTCGTAGACCTCGTCCATCGAGTTGAACTGCCGCACCTGGCCGATCGGGACGTCGTTCACATGTACGACCGTCTCCTCGGGCAGCACGTTGAACACGACGCCGCGGCGCGCCCACAGGCGCGACGTCGACTGGATGCCGGCCGGGCCGCCGGTGATCTCGGTCCGCGCGGTTCCGCGCACCGGCTCGTTCGCGGCGGGGGTGCTCTCCGGCAGGACGAGCGACGCGCCGGCGCCCGGCTCGTCCTGCGGCGCGGGCGAGGTCGCGCGCACGTTGCGCGGCGGGACGTGATCGAGGATCGTGCCTTCGTCGCGATAGCGGAGTCCCGTGAATACCGCGAGCGCCGCGAAGGTCACCAGCACGACGCCGATCAGCACCGGCACCCAGCGCGGCAGCGGAGCCGTCTCCGGCTCGCGCTCGTCCTCAGGTGTTGGATCCGTCGTCATTCTCGGTCTGTACTCCGTCGTCGATGACCGCGATTCCTTCGTCGGTGACGAGCGTCTCCTCGTCGTCGTCGACGAGCTGCTCGTACTCCTGCTCGCGCAGGCGGAGCAGCTCGAGCGCGCGGGCCTCGTCGTCGGCTTTGACGTAGATGCGGATCTCGCCCATCGCGCCGAAGTTGATCGGCTCCATGTTGAACTTCACGTTCTCGATCTGCGCGGTGATCCCCTCGGCTTCGAGAAATCCCTGCAGCAGGTTCGCCTCGTCGATCGTTCCGGTGCTGGCGATCTCGACCCAGGTCGTTCCATCCTCGGCCGCGATGACGTTCACATTCTCGGTATCGACTTCCTCAGCCATTCGCATACTCCTTACGGGTTGAGCGTGATTCGGCCGCGGTCGGCCGTCATCTTCCCGATCTTTGCATAGAACAGACCGCTTTCGCCGAACTGCGCCAGCAGCGCCTGCTCGCGCTCCGGCGAGATCGCGATCAGCAGCCCGCCGGACGTCTGTGCGTCGCACATCAATGTGTACTCCGATTCCGGAACCGACAAGCGGACGCGATTGCGGAAGGTCTTCGCGTTGCGATTCGTCCCCTCGGGACGGAAGCCGCGCGCGAGCAGCTCCCGCACGCCGTCGAGCAGCGGCACCGCGCTCACGCCGATGTCGGCGCCGAGTTCCGAGCCTTCGCACATCTCGAGCAGGTGCCCGATCAGGCCGTAGCCCGTGACATCGGTCGCCGCGCTCGCCCCCGCCGCGACCATCGCGCGCGCTGCGTCGCGATTCAGCATCGTCATCCAGCGAATCGCCTCATCGAGCGACGGCGGCTCGCGCTTGAAGAACTTTTTCGCGGTCATCGCGCGAAACGCGCTGACGAGAATGCCGTTGCCGATCGGCTTGGTGAGGTAAAGCAGATCGCCTTCGTTCGCGGTCGAGTTGCGCACGAGCTTGTCGACGGCCACAACGCCGGTGACCACGAGGCCGTACTTCGGCACGTCGTCGATGATGGTGTGGCCGCCGGCGACGGCGAACCCCGCCTCCTGCGCCTTCTCCGCGCCGCCGCGGAGGATCTCCTGCAGCACCTCGAGCGGCAGAACGTCGGTCGGGAACCCCGCGATCGCCAGGCCGAGGATCGGCGTCGCGCCCATCGCGTAGACGTCGGAGATCGCGTTCGTCGCGGCGATCTGTCCGAAGAGGTACGGATCGTCGACGATGGGGGTGAAGAAGTCGACGGTCTGCGCGATGGCGATGTCGCCCGCGATGCGGATCACCGCCGCGTCATCACAGGTCGACGTTCCGACAAGAAGATCCCCGACCCCTTCGGAGGAGGGGAGTTTGGCGAGGATCGAGCGCAGGTCATCCTGACCCAGCTTGCAGGCTCAACCACCGGTCGTCGCGAACGACGACAGGGGCGGGTGGCGCGTGAGCGAGTGCTTCACGGCGCCGATGGTATCGCGCTTACCCGGCCGCGAGCGTCTTTCCCGCCACGCCCTCGCCTGTTTCGAGAGTGTCGAGGCGCGTACTCCGCCGGTGACGAACCAGCCGAGGCGACAGGAAGGCGTCCACGCACGATTCTAGCCGACGGACTGCGGCTCTTCCTCAACCATCAGCAGTGGATCCTGCAGCAGTTCCCTGCGAAGACGGATGTATTCACGTCCCTGCTCGGTAATATAGAAGAAGCGCTTCAGATCGAACCTGGCGTTCTTGTCCTTATATTCGCGCCGAAGACTACTGAGATCCATGCCCTTTTGACTCGCGATCAGCCGCATCGCCAGCAGGTGCCGTAGTTCGTTGTAGAGATCGTCGGAGTAGTAGCACATGAAGGGCTCATCGCGGCCAAGACCAATGAGCTTGTCCAGCTCGTAGCGCGTGACGATTGCGGACAGGGTCACTCTGAGAGCGCGGATCTGTGCCTGCTGAGATATCAATTGCTCTTCCTGCGCATTCTGCCGACTTCTGATATCGGCTAAAGCGGTTGCTGTCTTCGCATCCGATACGCCCATGTCTCGCACGACGCTACGGATGCTATCGCAGGCAGCACCTACCGCTGACTTATGACTCTTATCGCGGCGCGGCCATTCATAGGTTGCAATGGTGACCCCGTCCAGGTCGCTGGGCATCTTGAGATCACCGTTGGATTGACCAACAATGAATGTTCTGGATCGACCGAGATGACCCATAAAGAGTCCGAGCTCGAAGATGACATTATCGCGAGGCCCGAAACTTTCGACTTCGCGTGCAGTGATCAGGTCATCCGGCGTGAGCACGACGATGGCGTAATCGAACCGCGGCAGGGCGTCCAGCAACGATTCGATAAATGTCTTGCCAATCTGGAACACGTCTTCCTGCCAGATAGCCACCTCGGCGTCTTCGGTAAGCAGCGAACGAATCGCTCTCGCAAATTCAAGGCCTTCCGAGGACGAGCCGATAAAAATGGACGGTTTCGACATATCGCGCCCCGGACCCAAGATAGATCCGACGCCGGCAAATGGGTATGTGCAAAATTTGGCACACTTACAAGTTGTCCTTCGCAGATGACAGGACTGGGTGTGCGCGGCGTACGCCCCCGGATGCGATGGAACATCCGCGCTACATCAGCGCACGCAGCACAGTCCTCATGGATCACGCGTTATGCCCGTATATCGCTGGTGACCGAGGAACCTGCCACACCTTCCGTCGTTCGCCAGCCATCTGCTCGAGCGGCCACGATGCCAGGACGATGCAGGAACTGCCCGGAGACACGCCGTGAGTCGAATAACGCGAAGCGGTTCCATGGTCGATCTGCGGGCTACACTGCGGAAGGGAGAATCCGTCCGCTAGTGAATTCAAACTTAGCCGGACGAACAGATTCATTCGATGGAGGGTAGGGAAGTCCTCGTGAGCGTCACTCCATACGCAGGAACATTCGCAAGATGTGTGTCCGCTGTCAGATGTTTCACCCGGAATCGCTTGACCATCTATTGCTGAGGGCTAAAAATGCAAGTGCTAGGTGATCTCATAAAACTGCCTCTCGGCAACGATCTGCCGCTCCCTTGGTGGCATCGTGCGTCTCTTGGTCTGCAAACGAGGACGTGGTGTTATATTGCGCTTGTAACGAGCCAGAAGCGTCTATTGCCTCACGTAATAGTCTCAGTACTTAATCCTTATCACTACGCCAGAACCCTGCGCGTCCGCTCTACTCAACCAGATGAGCCCGGAATTGTATCCAAAGTGATTTCGGGGGTCTCGGATATGAACATAGCGCTCGCTGAGTCCGCGACGCTGGAAACCGGCGAGCACGAAGTGACCCTGATCTGTGAGCCCAAAGATCGAACAGCCGCAGTGCCATCAACAGACATCGTAAAGGCGAGGTATCGCGACGCAAACATGCCTGTTCCGGAAGTGATCGCATATCGAGAGTATCCAGTTGAGTGGATGACGCGTGCGGAAGTTGTCGATGGCGGGTGGATAAGAGGTGCTTTGTGGCGCGACCAACTGCTGAAGCGAATCAGCCGCGAGACTCTGACAAGTTTCGACCTCACCCGGTCCGTTGTTTCGGCAGATACCACCAATCGAGTTCTGCGTTTCGTGTTTCCACAGAGAGGCGCTCGAACGATTCGCGTGAAGCATCTTGATAATCCTGGCGTCCTTAAGGAGATCACCGACGTCTTATTTAAGCACGACTTCAACCTGCTTTCAATGTTGGTTCGGCGCGGTGGCGTCAGCCCCGGACAGGCCTCACTCGTTGCAGTTTGTGAGCCGCGAACACAAGAGGGAGTCGACGACGCCTACGACCAAATGAAACGAGAACTAGAATCACTATCAGGCGACTTGGAAATAGCCGTTAAGCTCGACGAGGGAACCGATAGTAAATACACCATTGCTCCTCGCGAGGCCAGAACTGTTGTGGCCAGAACGCCACCGGAACTAGTACAGAGAGTCCATGAGATTAAAACGACGATACCGAAGGGCCACCTCGCAGTGTTCTTTTCCCACCGGTTTGTCGACGAAGCCGACGCACTAGCATGCACGCAGCACCTCCGCCTAGCCCTAAACGAAAGCGGTTGCCATTTATTGGAAGTGTCTGGTAAGGACGACGTTCGCGGCCCCAGGGTGATATTCACGGAAGTCTCCGCGCATCTGTGGGCTGCTGATGCCGGAGTTATTCTGTTGACAAGTACGAAGGACGGCGACCCCGTAGGAAGAAACATCCCTCATGAATATGGTTTCTTGCAGGGACAGGCTAAGCCGATTCTGCTACTTGTCCAGCAAGGTCAGGATGAGGCGGTGACCAGGTGGACGAACGCTGGAGGCGTTTTTGCGCCTCGCTTTCCATCAACGGGCCAGGCATTTATGAAGGACAACCCGCATTCGATATATGGTTTGGTCCGTGAGTTTGTTGATCGTGTTACGGAACAGCGGGGACGCGCATCGCCGTACGAAGTGCCGACGTAGAGGCTACGGTCTCACTTCCGGCCGCACCGATCTTCTGTACCGCCGCTTAGAATATCCAGCGCTGTCTCTTCGACGGTGATCACAAACAAAGCGTACCGATGCATCAAGTCATACCGTAGAGTTCCGGCTCGCCTTCGTCGCTCAACGAATGACAAGTGCAGTAGTCAGATCCTGCACGCCGCGCGTGACCGCAACGAGCGCCGACGGTGCGTGCTTGGCACGCGTCCGCTGCGGTGCCAGCTTGTACGCAAGGGCCATCATCATCCGCAATCGCTCCGTCCGTATCCCTGTCCGTCATGATGAGAATGTTGTCACATATGCGACATCGGTTCAACGGTTGTCTGAGTAGGTTTTGCTAGACTCGTGTTAAGCGAGCCAAAACATGGGTATCGCCGGCTAACTTGCGTGAAGCTGTCTCTGTGGTGCGTGCCACACCGCGATCGCGCTTGCCGAGATCGATGCGCCGTCGATGATCTATGTCCCACTCTCTCCAGCCGTATGGCACCGAGCGATTGTACGGCGCGCGGAACTAACCGCGAGCTTGCCCGACCGTCTGTCTCCATCGGGAGGCTCGTTCATGAGAAGGCTCGTGCCGGTCGTACTCGCTCTCACGCTCACCGCGTGCACAACCACGGATGCTGATCGGATCAGGGGTTTCGAGCGGGAGGCGGACAAGCTCCGGCAGACGCTCCACATCCCCGGCATGTCCGCGGCGATCCTGAAGGACCAGAAGGTCATCTGGATGCACGGCTTCGGATACGCCGACCTCGAGAACCGCGTTCCCGCCACGCCCGACACCCTCTACCACGTCGCCTCGGTCACCAAGACGTTCGGCTCCATGCTCGCGCTGCAGCTCCTCGAGAAAGGGGAGCTCTCGCTCAACGATCCGATCGCGCCGTACACGCCGTCGCGCTATTCAGGAACGATTACCGATCCGCGCGTGCAGATCCGTCACATCCTCAGCCACACGTCCGCGGGCACGCCCGGCGATGAATTCGCCTACAACGGCAACCTCTACGACGCGATCACGCCCGTGATCGAGAAGAAGTTCGGCGCGCCGTTCCGGCAGGTGATCACCCAGCGGATTCTCGACCCGCTGCAGATGACGGAAAGCGTTCCCGGCCACGACGTGATCGACGATCCGGAGCTCGCGCGCCGCTACGCGCCCAGCCTCGCACGCTTCGCCAGGCCTTACGCCTGCTACGGCAAGGGCGAGATCGTCTACAGCTCGTACCCCCACAGAGACATCGGTGCCGCCGCCGGGTTGCTCTCGACAGTGCGCGATCTGGCGAAGTACGACATCGCCATCGATCGCCACGTTCTTCTCCAGCCGAAGACACAGGAGCTTGCATGGACGCCCTTCGTGTCGAACAAAGGCGAGCGCCTCCCGTACGGACTCGGCTGGTTCACCCAGGAATATCGCGGCGAGCGACTGATCTGGCATAGCGGCAACTGGGGGGCGGGGTTCTCCGCGTTGTATTTCAAGGTGCCGACGAAGAACGTGTCGATGATTCTTCTCGCGAACAGCGAGGGCCTCGCCGACGGCTTCCACGTTCCCGGTGCCGGCGA
>Ga0134123_10000754_pt1 | contig 21290 bp, 22 predicted proteins | sample KB303_FD_96460 | JGI IMG/M metagenome (GOLD analysis project Ga0134123, IMG submission 96460) | Terrestrial soil microbial communities without Nitrogen fertilizer from Kellogg Biological Station, Michigan, USA - KB3-0-3 | ecosystem: Environmental > Terrestrial > Soil > Unclassified ...
ACCGCGCCGCGCGTGTACTTCTGCAGATTGATCTCGTCGCGGATCGAGTAGCCGGGGCCGCCGTTCATGTCGTTGCGCGGATCGCCGCCCTGGATGACGAAGTTCGGCACGACGCGCATGAACGACGTGTTGTCGAAGTACTTCCGCTTCGCGAGCTGCGCGAAGTTCCACGTCGTCAGCGGCGCGTCCTGCGTCAGCAGCGCCAGCTCCAGCACGCCGCGCGTCATGTGAATCGTCGCCGTGTGCGGCTCGCGCGCCCAGCGCACGATCTCCGCGTACTCGTCGGCCGTGCGGGTCGCCGCCAGCGGCGTGTACTGCGGCAGCCCGGCCTTCAGCTGCTCGACGATGAGCTCCGCCGCGATGCGGCGCACGACCGGATCGTTGTCCTTCAGCAGCGAGCGCAGGAACGCCTCGCGCTCCGGGTGCTCGATCTTCGCGATCGCGTTGATCGCCGGCAGGCGCGCGTCGTTCATCCCCGCCGTCCGCTCGCGCTCCTCGAGCTGGCGCAGCAGCGCGAGCTTCGCGTCGGCCGGTTCCTTCGTGGTCAGGCCGTAGCGGTCGATCGCGTTCGCGCGCACGATCACGTCGGGATCGGTCAGCGCCGGGCGGATGATCTCGATCTCCGCGTCGGCCTGATCGTCGGGGATCGCCCCGAGCGCGGACCCGCGCACCATCGGCTCCCCGGCCGTCACGTACTGTTTGCGCACGCCCGCGCCGCGCGGCGTCGCCGCCGTCGCCTCGATCACGCGCACGCGCGACCATGCCGAGAGGTTGTCGGGGAGCATCTGATCGGGGAGGTGTTTCGCCACCGAGCCCGCGGCGAGCTCGCGCTCCCACATCGAGCCGTTCTTCAGCGTGTCCAGCAGCCGCTGGCGCGCGGTGTCGTTCGACTCCGCGTAGTAGCCGACGATGTCGATCATCGACGAGCGCACGCCGGGATCGGGATCCACGAGCGCCGCGAAAATCCGCGGCAGGTCCTCGGGATGCAGCACGCTGCGGTCCTTCTCCGCGATGCGTCCGAGGGCGACCGCCGCGTTCGTGCGCACCCAGGGATGCGCATCGCCGAGCATGGCGATGATGCGCGGAGCCGACGATCCGGCGCCGATGCGTCCGAGGGCGGTGATCGCATACGCCCGCGTCAGCGTGTTGGGATCGGTGAGCAGCAGCTCGAGCTGCGCCTGCGCGGCGGCGATCGGACGGCGCGCGAGCGAATACGCGCCTTCCTGCCGGACCGCGACCGACGGCGACGCCAGCGCGCGCATCGCCGCGCTGCTCGAGTCATCGTCCGCCCAGCGGAAGAGGAAGCGCACGGCGCGCGCGCGCACGCCCTCGGGCGCGTTGCCTTCCGCGATGGCGACGTAGCGCGCCAGATTCGGCTTCAGTTTCCCGAGCGCCTCGAGCGCCTCGGCGGCCACGGCGGCGTCCGCATCGCCCGCGAGTGCGAACAATGTCTCCTCGCCGGCCTTGTCGCCGATCTCGCCGAGGGAAAACGCCGCCATCTCGCGCACTCGGCGGTCGGAGTCCTTCGCCAGCGTCGCCAGCTCCTCGATCCCCGCGCGCTTCTCGGCCGGCGGATCGAAGTCGCCGTCGTTGTTCGCGTCGGCGAACGCGTGCGGACCGATGCGGCCGAGCGCGAGCGCGATGCGCAGGCGATGCAGTGGATTCGCGTGCTGCACCCACGACGCGACGAAGGCCGGGTCGTACTCGCGCCGGTCCTCCAGCGCCAGCACGCGCGCCTCCTCCTCGACCGTCAGCCCGTACACCGCCGGCACGGCCGGCACGGCCGGCGCCGGTGCCGTCTCCGTTTGCGGCGGAGGAGTCGCGGTGCTGCAGGCGACGAAGAGGACAAGGGGGAGTAAGAGGGGCAGCGTACGCATGGTGCGGAATGATAACGTTGCGTCCCGGTCTATGGTCGCAGTCGACGTGCAACACCTCGCTCGCCGCTATGGGCGGCGCTGGGCGTTGATCGACGTCAGCTTTCAGGTCGCCGAGGGAAGCGTGCTGATGGTCTCCGGCCGCAATGGCGCCGGCAAGTCGACGCTCTTCCGCGTCCTCGCCACCGCCATCCGCCCCGACGCCGGCACCGCCGCCATCGGCGGCTTCGACGTGGTCAAACATCGCGAGGACGTGCGCAAACTGACGGCCCTGCTCAGCCACCAGAACTACCTCTACGAATCGCTCACCGCGAAAGAAAACCTCGAAGTCGCCGCCGACCACCTGGGCCTCCCCCGCGGCGGCGTCGGCGCGCTCCTCGAACAAGTCGCCCTCAACTCCCGCGCCGACGACCTCGTATCCACGTTTTCGGCCGGCATGCGCAAACGCCTCTCCTTCGCGAGAGTCCTCCTCCAGGCCCCGCGCATCGTGCTTTTAGACGAGCCCTACGGCGCCCTCGACCCGCCGGGCTTTGACCTCATCGATCAGGTGATCGTCTCGTTGAAGGAGCGCGGCACGACGATTTTGATGGCGACGCATCAGCTGGAGAGGAGCGCGCGGCTGGCGGATGGGACGCTGGTGCTGGAGGGAGGGCGGGTGGTGGGGAGATGAATGCAGAATGCAGAATGCAGGATGCAGAATTGAGAATGGCGTCCGAAACGACGTTCCTGCCAATTCTCAATTCTGCATTCTGCATTCTGCATTCTGCATTCATCCGGGCGGGAGGGCGCCCATGCTAGCCGCCGCCCTGAAAAAAGAGCTCCTCCTCCAATGGCGCTCCCGCTCCCAGATGATGGCCGTCTTCGTCTTCGGCGCGTCCTCGCTCCTGCTCTTCAGCTTCGCCATCGGCCCCAACGCGGAGATGCTGCGGACGTTCTCGGCGGGGTTCCTGTGGCTGGGGCTGCTGCTCTCGTCGACGCTCACGCTTTCGGAGAGCTTTCACGCCGAGATGGAGAATCGGGCGCTGGAGGGGTTGCTGCTGTTGCCTTCCGATCCGCGGGCGCTCTATTACGGCAAGGCGATCGCGAACTGGTTGCAGCTCACGGTTTTAGGCGTCGCGCTGGTGCCGGTGATGGTCGTGCTGTACGACGCCGGGACGCTGCAGCTGCTGAAGCTGCTGCTGATCATCGCTCTCGGCACGGCCGGCCTCTCGGCCCCCGGGACGCTGTACGCGGCAATGACCGCGCAGGTGAGGGCGAAACAGACTCTGCTCCCTTTGCTGTTGTTCCCTCTGATCGTTCCGGCGCTGCTCGCGTCCGTCAAAGCGACTTCGTTCGTGATACTCGGAGATCCGATGCAACAATCGCGTTCCTGGATCGCGCTCCTCGGCGCGTTCGATCTGATCTACTGGTCTCTGTGCGGCCTGCTGTACGGCCGGGTGGTGGAAGAATGAAAGCCGGAATCGTTCTCGTCGTGCTCGGAGTCGTGCTGCTGCTGGCCGGCTCGTACCTCGGCCTCTTCGTCGCGCCCGCCGAGCAGTACATGGGCGACGTGCAGCGCATCATGTACGTCCACGTGCCGACGGCGTGGAACTGGATGCTCGTCGTCATCACCACCTTCGTCAGCGCGATCCTGTTTCTTTTCACCGCGAACGCGAAGTACGACGCGCGCGTGGAGGCGGGGCTCGAAGTCTCGACGCTGCTCGCGTTCCTGCTCTGCTGCCAGGGCTCGATCTGGGCGAAGCCGACGTGGGGCGTGTGGTGGGACTGGGATCCGCGCCTGACCTCGGTCGCGGTGCTGCTCGTCGCCTTCGTCGGCATCCTCGCGCTGCGGCAGTTCGTCGACGATCCGCGGCGCCGCGCGGTCTGGTCGTCGGTCGCCACGATCATCGCCGCGGTCGACCTGCCGATCGTCTACTTCTCGGTCAAGTGGTGGAACTCGCTGCACCAGCAGCAGTCGACGCCGCAGACCGTCTCGTCGCAGTTCCATCTGCCGCTGCGCCTCAACGCATTCGGCGTCCTCTGTCTGAGTTTCGGCTTCGTCGTGCTGCGAACGATCGTCGCGGCGCGGCGGCTGGAACAGGAAATGGCCGCCCCGCCCATCGCCGGCGAGGCAGGAGAGCTCGCATGAGCGAAGGAGTCGTCGTCGGAGGGTGGGGGTACGTGATCGCCGCGTACACGGTCACCGCGCTCGGATTCCTGATCTACGGCATCATGCTGTTCACGCGGCTGCGGGAGACGAAGCGCCATGACTGAATCGGACAAGATGCGGCGCAAAATGCGCTGGTTCATGCTCGGCGCGCTCGCCGTCGCCGGCGCGGCCTTCGCCGTGATCGCCGCGACCAGCATGAGCAAGAACCTCGTCTATTACTGGACGCCGACCGATCTCCACAGGGCCGGCGACAAGGCGTACGGCGCCACGATCCGCCTCGGCGGCATGGTCGCGAAGGGCTCGGTGAAAAAGCTCGGGGGCACCGCCGTCGAGTTCGACGTGAAGGACGCCGCGCGCATCGTGCACGTCAAAACCAGCAGCGTCCCGCCGCAGATGTTCCGCGAGAACATCGGCGTCGTCGTCGAAGGGACGATGGTCCCGGGCGGATACTTCCAGAGCCAGCGGCTCATGGTCTCGCACAGCAACGAATACAAGGCGCCGGAGAAAGGGCATCCGGTCGACAGGAAAGAGCTCGAGCGTCTGATGAAGAGCGTCGAACAGGGCAAGACATGATCCCCATTCTCGGCCGTCTGCTCATTCTCGGCTCGCTTCTCGCCGCGACCGCGGGCTCGGTGCTCGGCTTCGTCGCCGGCCGCACGCGCTCGCTCGACGGCCTGCGGTGGGCGCGCCGTTTCGCCTACCTCTACTCAGCGCTGATCGCGCTCGCCGCGATCGTGATGGAAGTCGCGCTGCTGAGGCACGACTTCTCCGTCAGCTACGTCGCGCAGGTCGGCTCGCGGCTCGTGCCGACGTGGGTCACGATCGTGAGCCTCTGGTCGTCGCTCGAAGGGTCGATCCTGTTCTGGGGACTCGTCCTCGGCATCTACATCGCCATCGCCACCTGGCTCACGCGCGGCCGCTATCCCGAATATCAGCCCGACGCGATCGGCGTGTGGCTCGCCACCGCCGCGTTCTTCAGCTTCCTCATCGCCGGCCCCGCGAATCCGTTTCACACCGTCGCGAATCCGGCGGCCGACGGGCCGGGACCGAATCCGCTGCTGCAGAACCATCTGCTGATGTCGATTCACCCGCCGTTCCTGTATCTCGGCTACGTCGGCATGACGATCCCGTTCGGCTTCGCCTGCGCCGCGCTGCTGAAGGGGCGCCTCGGGCACGCGGTGCTCAAGCCGCTCCGCGAGTCGCTCATGCTGCCGTGGGTCTTCCAGACCATCGCCATCATGCTCGGCGGCTGGTGGGCGTACGAGGTGCTGGGGTGGGGCGGATACTGGGCCTGGGATCCGGTCGAGAACGCGTCGCTGCTGCCGTGGCTCACGGCAACGGCGGCTCTGCACTCGATCATGGTCGTCGAGCGCCGCGGGATTCTGAAAGGCTGGACGATCACGCTGGTCCAGGCGACGTTCCTCCTCGTCATCCTCGGCACGTTCATGACGCGCTCCGGCGTCTTCAACTCCGTCCACTCCTTCACGCAGAGCGCGATCGGTCCGACGATCCTCGCCTTCCTCGCGGTGGCGCTGCTGTTCACCATCGCGCTGCTCGCGTTCCGCATCGACAAGCTCGAAGTCGAAGGCCGGCTCGAAGGCACCGCCAGCCGCGAGTCGATGTTCCTCGTCAACAACCTTCTGTTCGTCCTCCTGACCTTCACGGTGCTGATCGGCACGGTCTTCCCGCTCATCGTCGAGGCGGTGAACGGGAAGCAGATGAGCGTCGGGCGCCCGTACTTCGACAGCATGGTCATCCCGGTCGGCGCGGCGCTGCTGTTCCTCCTCGGCGTCGGTCCCGCGCTGCCGTGGGGCCGCGCGACCGGCGAACAGATCCGCAAAGCGCTGCTGCCGCCGCTCATCGGCGCCGCGTTCTTCGCGCTCATCGGCTTCGCCCTCGGCGTGCGCGGCGCCTGGACGCTCGTCACGCTCGCCTTCGCCGGCTACGCCGCCCAGGTCACGCTCGCGCAGATGTTCGTGCCGATGCTGCAGCGCATCCGGCGCGGCGACTCCGTCGGCAGCGCGCTGATCGAAGGCCAGCTGCGCCGCGGCCGCCGCCGCTTCGGCTCCTACATCGTGCACGGCGCCGTCGTCGTCGTCATCGTCGCCATCGCCGTCAGCAGCTCGATGCGCCAGACCACCGAGCTCACGTTCACCAAAGGCCAGACGCACAAGGCCTCCGGCTTCGACGTCACCCTCCTCGGCGTCGAAGAGCGCCACGAGCCGCATCGCTTCGCCACCATCGGACGCTTCGCCATCGCGCGCGGCGGCAAACCGCTCGCGACGCTCGAGCCGCGCATGAACCAGTACCAGATGATGCGCGACCCGGTCGGATCTCCCGACGTCTACACCACCGCCGCGCGCGACTTCTACCTCTCCCTCGCCAACGTCGACGCCAGCGCGCAGACCGCGACGGTCACGGTCTACGAGTCGCCGATGATCGTCTGGATCTGGATCGCCGTCATCATCATGGGCATCGGCGGCCTGATCGCGCTCATCCCGCCTCGCGCCCCCCGTGTCATCCTGATTGAAACTCCGGAGACCGCATGAACCGCAGCGTCCTCTTCATCGGCATCCTGATCGCCGCCGCGCTGGTGGTGATCCTCTTCGTCGGCCTCGGCAAGGACCCGGCGGCGATCCGCTCGCCGCTGATCGGCAAGCCGGCGCCCGATTTCGCGCTGCGCGAAGTCGGCACCGGACGCACCATCGACATCGCCCAGTATCGCGGCAAGCCGCTGGTCATCAACTTCTGGGCGACGTGGTGCGGCCCCTGCTGGGAAGAGCATCCGGTGCTCGTCGCGAACGCGCGCGCACTGCAGCCGGACGTCCAGTTCCTCGGCGTCGTGTTCCAGGATACGGAAGAAAAGATCCTCGGATTCCTGCAGCAGCGCGGCACCGCCTATCCGACCGTTGTGGATGACCGAGGAAAGACCGCGATCGCCTACGGCGTCGGCGGCGTCCCCGAGACCTACTTCCTCGACGCCAGCGGAAAGATCGTCGCCAAATACAGCGGGCCGATGTCCGGCGACATCATCCAGGCGAACCTGCAGAAGGTCCTGCGCCCGTGATCCTGCTCGTACTCCTGCTCTCGCTCAAAGTCCCCGACGCCGAGCAGTTTGTCGGCTCGCCGAAGGGAACGCCGCTCACCGGCCAGCAGCTCTACACGCGCACGCACGAAGTCGCGTCGCTGCTGCGCTGCCCGGTCTGTCAGGGCATGGCCGTCGCCGACTCGCCGTCCGAGATGGCGATCAACATGAAGGAGCAGGTGCGCGAGCTCCTCGCCCGCGGCTACACCGAAGAACAGATCCTCCAGTACTTCGAGCTCTCGTACGGCCAGTTCGTCCTGCTCAAACCGAAATTCGAAGGCGTCAACGCGCTCGTCTGGCTGCTGCCGTTGATCGCCCTCGTGATCGGCGGCACGATCGTCGCCTTCAAGATTCGCAGCCTCGCCGCGCAGCCGCAGCCCGGCCCGGTTGGTGCGCCGCCGCCCGACGCCGATCCCTACGTCGCCCGCGTTCGCGACCTCGTCAGCGGAGAAAAGAAATGAACGCACCCACCGACTGGATCAGCGCCATCGCCATCCTCGCCGCCGGCCTGATCATCGGCGTCCTCTTCGTCGTCCTCTTCAACCGCAAAAAATCCGCGCACATCCACACCGACCTCGCGCAAAAAGACCTCGAAGCCAAACGCGACGCATTGATCACGCAACTCCGTGCACTGCCCGACGACGCCGTCGACGAACGCGCAAGACTCGAACGAGAGACAGCGGACGTCCTCCGCAAACTCGACCAGCACACCCCGCCAGCCGATCCAGCCCCCGCAACCGCGCAACCGCGCAACCGCGCAACCACCTCCCCGGCGGTAACCGGCTTCCTCTGGGGCGCCGGCTCCTTCGCCGCACTGGCCGCCCTCGCATACTTCGTCATGCAATCGGCCACCCCGCGTGAACAACAGACCGCGCCGATGGCCCAGCAACCCAGCAACCCAGCAACCCAGCAACCCGACCCCGGCCTAATCCAGCTCGAAACCGCCGTCCAAAAAGACCCCAACAACCTCGCCCTGAGAAACGACCTCGCCCAGGCCTACCTCGAGCGCGACAACCTCATGGCCGTCTTCGACCAGACCAAATTCGTCCTCGAACGAAACCCCTCCGACTCGCGCGCGCTCACCTTCCAGGCGCTCGTGCGCATGGCCATGGGCGAAGCCGACACCGCGGCGAAGATGCTGCAGGCAGCCATCCGCTCCGACCCGAAAAACCTCGACGGCTGGGTCGCCCTCGCCTGGGTCCACGCCCAGAGCAACCGCATGAGCGATGCCGAAGCCGCCATCGCCGAAGCGATCAAAGTCTCCCCCAACGACCGCGCGCGCCTCATGGAAGTGCTGCAGCAGATGAAGACCCACGCCACGCAGCCCGCCGCCGCAGAATTACCGCCCGACCATCCGCCCCTCGCCCCTGCGAATGCCGCCGGCGGCAACGTACGCATCACCCTCAGCCTCGCCACCGCCGCCCCTCCGCGCGGCGTCCTCTTCGTCATCGCCCGCGGCCCCGGCGGCGGCCCCCCTGTCGCCGTCAAACGCCTCGCCGCCGGCTCGTTCCCCATCACCCTCGACCTCGGCCAGGCCGACTCGATGATGGGCCAGCAGCTCCCCGCCACGTTCCGCATCGAAGCCCGCCTCGACAGCGACGGCGACCCGTTGACCAAGCCGGCGTCGGACCCGTCGGCTTTTGTCGATGGCGTCGTTCCGGGTGCGGCGATCACGCTCGCTTTGAAGTAGGCGGTCACGCAGTCACGCAGTCACGCAGTCACGCGGTGTCTCTTTTGCCGCGTGACCGCGTGACCGCGCAACCGCGTGCGCAACCCTGCTACACTATCCCCCGCCTCGGGGTGGCCGACATCGGCCTGAGATCACACCCGCGGAACCTGATCCGGCTCATACCGGCGTAGGGAAGGCAGATGAACCCAGCACTCTTTTTTCTTCTCGCCGCGCAGCTCAGCGGCACTCCCGCACCCGCCTCCACACCCGCGTACCAGGAGACGATGGTCGTCTCCGCCATCCGCGCGGACGACGACACGCCCGTCACCAAGACCGACATCCCGCGCGACGAAATCGAAAAGCAGTACCACGGCCAGGACGTCCCGCTGCTATTGCGCGACGCGCCGTCCGTGCATGCGTACACCGAGTCCGGCGCCGGCGGCTCCGGCTACTCCTACTTCACGCTGCGCGGCGTCGGTCCCACGCGCATCAACTTCACCCTCGACGGCGTCCCGCTCGCGGACTCCGAGGACATGGGGACGTACTTTGCGGACTTCCCGGACCTCGCGCGCTCGCTTCAGAGCATCCAGATCCAGCGCGGCGTCGGTACGTCCACGGTCGGCAGCGCCTCCTTCGGCGGCTCGGTCAACATGGAGAGCATCGACCTCGCGCAGGACCAGTCGCTCAGCGCGACCCTCGGCGCGGGCTCGTTCGGCAACCGCCAGGCCAGCGTCGGCTATCACTCCGGCGCGCTCCCCGGCGGCCTCGCGCTCTACACGCGCCTCTCCTATCTCGAGAACGAAGGCTTCCGCGACCACTCCGGCATCACCCAGCACAACCTCTTCCTCAGCGCCTCGAAGCAGGCCGGCGACGCGCTGTTCAAGCTCACCGGATTCTCCGGACACGAGAAACAGCAGCTCGCCTTCTACGCCACCGACGCCGACACCCTGCGCAGCGACCTCCGCGCGAACCCGCTGCGCCCCGACGAGATCGACAGCTTCGGCTACGACCTCGCGCAACTCCAGTACATGCGCAGCAACCTGTCCGCGTCGGTCTACTACCAGCGCGGCTACGGCTCCTACCGCCTCTTCGACGCCGGCACCGACGTGCTGCGCGAGTACGGCCTCGACGGCATGCTCCTCGGCACGATGCTGACGTACTCGAAGTCCTCCGGCGCGTTCACCACCAACTACGGCGTCCACCTCAACCGCTTCCGCCGCGACCACACGCGCGACGACCTCGCGGCGAACACGCGCGACTACGCCAACTACGGCGTGAAAGGCGAGGCGAACGCCTTCGCCAAAGTCACCTGGACCGCGGGCGCATGGCACCTCTACGGCGACGCCCAGCTGCGCCGCGCCACCTTCGACTACCACGGCGACGCCGATGTCCCGTCGATCGCCTGGACGTTCTTCAACCCGAAGGTCGGCGCGCGCTACGCCCTCTCGCCGCGCGCGAGCGTCTATACGACCGCCGGCCTGTCGACGCGCGAGCCCGCGCGCAACGACATCTTCCAGGGCGAGGACAACGCCTCGTTCGCTCACGACCCGCATGCCGTCCGTCCCGAGCGCATGTACGACTTCGAAGCCGGCTGGAACTTCCGCGCGGCGAAGGTCGACCTCGCGGCGAACGTCTACGCCATGGAGCTCCGCAACGAGATCGCTTCGACCGGCGAGCTCTCCGACATCGGCCTGCTGCTCCGCCGCAACGTCGATCGCAGCTACCGCCGCGGAGTCGAGCTCGACCTCGCGTGGCAGCCGTCGCCGCGGCTGCGCCTGAAGACGAACGCGAACCTCAGCCGCAACCGCATCTCCGAATGGACGCAGTTCTACGACGTCTACGACGACGCGTTCACGTGGACCGGCTCCACGCCGCTCACGTTCCGCAACGTCGAGCCGCTGCTGACGCCGAACGTCATCATCAACCAGTCGATCGAATACTCGCCGGCCCCGCGCCTCACCGTCGGCGCCGTCGGCCGCTACGCCGCGCGCTCGTATCTCGACAACACGAACGACGCCGCCTTCACCGCGCCGTCGTACACCGTCGTCGACGCCAGCGTCGCCTACGCGGTCACGCCCGCGATGCGCGTCTCGCTGCAGGTCAACAACGCCCTGAACGGCGATCGCATCTATGCGAGCGGGTACAGCTACCTTTACTATGCCGGAGACGTGCAGACCGGCACCGCGTACTACTACCCCCAGGCCACGCGCAACGCGGTGCTGCTGATGGACTTCGACTTTTGACCTGGCTCGCGCACAACTGGTTCGAGCTCCTTGCGGTGGTGCTGACGCTGTACAGCATCTGGCTTGCCACGAAGGAAAACATCTGGTACTACCCCACCGGCCTCGTCGCGCTGGCGATGTACACGTGGCTCTACTACTCCGCGAAGCTCTACGCGGAGTCCTTCCTGCAGATCATCTGCTTCGCGCTGATGGTCTACGGCTGGTACGAGTGGCTGTACGGCGGCGCGCGCCACGACCCGCTGCCGGTCACGCGCACGCCGCGCTGGGCGTGGATCGCCGGGACGTCCGCGGGCATCGCCGGCTCGCTCCTGACGATCTGGATTCAGCTGACGTACACCGACAACCCCAACCCCTACGTCGACTCCTCGCTCTTCGCCTGGAGCCTCGTCGCGCAGTGGATGACCGCGCGGAAGTGGCTCGAGAGCTGGCTGCTGTGGGTCGTGATCAACACCGTTTCGATTCCGCTCTACATCGTCCGCGGACTCTCGCTGACCGCGGGACTCTACGTCGGCCTCTGGATCCTCGCGATCATGGGATACCGCGATTGGCGCAAGTCGCTCGTCTCTGCCTGACCGGCCCCGAGTGCACCGGCAAGAGCACCCTCGCCGCCCGGCTCGCGCGCGAGCTCGGCACGGTATGGGTCCCCGAGTACGCCCGCGAATACGCGATTGCGCACGGCAACGCCCTCACCGCCGCCGACGTCGAGCCCATCGCGCGCGGCCAGATCGAGCTGATGGAGCGCGCCCCCGCGCACGCCGTCCTCGACACCGACCTGATCTCCACCGTCGTCTACGCCCGCCACTACTACGGCGCCTGCCCTCCGTGGATCGAGGACGAAGCCCGCCGCCGCCGCGCCGATCTCTATCTGTTGCTCGACACCGACTGCGCATGGCTCCCCGACCCCGCCCGCTCACCCAACCCCGACGACCGCGACGACCTCTTCGACGCCTTCCACGCCGCGCTGGACGAATTCGACACCCGCTGGCAGCTCGTGAACGGAAACTGGGCCGAACGCTATCAGCAGGCTCTCGCGGCATCAGGCGCGTTGCTGTGAGGATCACGACGCGTTGATACGGGATCACGACGTGTTGATACGAGATCAGAAGTCTTGGTCCGAAGATCAAAACGAGTGGCCCGTGGATCACGACATTCTGTCAAAAGATCACGCGAGGGTGATCCTCGGATGAGGAATACTGATCTTTTGATACACGCGCGTGTCGCGTTGATACCCGGCTGTGATCCCGCATCACCGATGTCTCTTAAAATGACACGTCGCTTTGATCTTTTGAGACCGATGTCTCTTGAAACGGACAGCGGTTCACTAACGGCAACGCTACTTTCCCTTCAACTCCTTCCGCTTGCGTTTCTCGATCTGCTTGATCGAGACAGCGCGGGGAAGCTCCTCAGGCGGGTGGCCGATCTCTTCACGAACAAGCGCCCGAACCTTCTTGCCAACGTTGCTATGCACGTGCTCGGCGGGAACCTGACCCTTAGCGTTGCTTTGACGCAACTTCTCCTCGGTGAGCCGAATCCGGAACTCGTTGGCCGTGAGCTCAAGCGGCCCGATGCAGTCGAGAAAGTCCTCGCTGGGCTTGATCCCCTTCATTTCCTTTACCTTAGCCTGGGAGGCCTTATACATGCCCCTGTAGCCAGCGTCTCCGAAAAAGCCGAAGTTTGTAACGCCGGCGCTGCTCGCAGTGTGCTTCAAGGCTGTGTTGGCTTCGCGAATCTTCTCGCGTGTTACCAAACGCTGCTCGTCCTCATTCATGCCTGCAGCTGCATCGGCCAGTTCCTGCCGTCGTGTCTGAACGGCGAAGTACGATTGGGCCAGAGCGACCTTGGCTTTTGAGGGGTCGGAGTTCATTGCGATCAAGTAGCACGCGTACCGTGAGAGAAAGAAGTCCTTCACTTCTCGCTTCGCGCCACTTCCAAGTGTAACCATCTTCGGCGTTTCCTGAAATTGGCTATGTTTAGAAATTCCAGATCCCTCACATGCCTCAGCCGCCTTCTTGATTACTTCGTCAAAGCTTTCCCACGATTTGTACCCAAGATGCTCCTGAAGCGTTCGAGCGAGCCAATAGTCCACTCCTCCCGCAGTAGTCTTCTTGATCTCGTCAAAAATGCCACCATGGATTGCGCCCACGCGCTTCTCGATCTCGGTCATGTTGCCTCTCAGTTATGTGGATGATAGCACGCAAAATCTCGTTCTGTCGCTTACTTTACTCTCATCATCACTTCAGTTACTATCGTGCGAGTCTAAGGGGGTTTCCCTGTGGGATTCCGTGAAGATATTCTGAAGAAGATTGAGAGAAAACAAGCGGAACTCATTGAGCAGGAGAGAGCTTACGAGCGCGACCGCGCCGCGTCACAGGCCTACATCCAGGCTCTTCAGGACATCCTGAAATCGCTCCCCCGAGAACCGACTGAGGTTGGTGCAGACAAGATCTTTCGCCATGGAAGCGCGATGGCGAGAACGCGAGAAATGATTCTCGCCGCAAGGCGGCCGATGCACATTAGCGAGATTTTGAGTGCGCTTGGCAGAGCAAACGAACACAACGCCAGGGCGTCCATCAGTGGTGCTCTCGGCGCTTACGTACGTAAGGGCGAGATTTTTGTGCGCCCCAAGCCGAACACCTTCGGCTTGATCGAGCTGGGCCATCATGAATCTGGCGATGCGCCGGAAGAGGAACCGCCCGCAAACTTCGGGGCGCTTGAGGTGCCGTGAAATGATGCGCCCCGTAGCTAAGTGGGTGGACGTTTCAGCGGCGTCGAATGCGAAGCGACCGGTTGCCATCGCCCTTTGCGTCTCACGTATACATCCGTGAACCGCTCTTCGACCGTGAGAGGTTTCCCTCTCATCACCACGCTGAATTTCCCGACGCCCGTGACCACCGCGGTGTCGCCGAACATGCGCACGTCGACCTCGCTCACTTTCGCCGACTCGAACTTCAGGTCGCCGGATGCAATGGGTGCGAGATCCTCCGTCCGGTCCATGACGCGCCCTTCGGCCGAGGCGGTGATCCGGTAGTCGGGCGCGATGATGCGCTCCAGACGCGCGAGATCGTTGTGCTCCAGCGCGTCGAGCCAGTCATGCAGCACCGCCAGCACCTGCTGCTGCTGCGGCGTCGCGGCGAACGCCGGCGCGGCGACCGTCAGCGTCGCAAGGATCAGCATCGCGATCGTTTTCATGAATCGATGATGGCATGACGAACGCCGCGTACGCCCGAGCGTTGCGATTTGTTGCATGTCGGTAGCTGGTAGCTAGTAGCTGGTAGCTGGTGGCTGGTTACTCGGGCAGCCCAAGCCACCAACCACAAACCACAAACCACAAACCACGTATCCCCATCCATGGCGGTCTTCATCGCGCTCACGTTCGCCATCACCTGGACCTGCTGGCTCGGGTACGCCACCCCCTCGCTCGCGCCGGTCCGCCTCCTGCTCCTGTATCTCGGCATCTTTGCTCCCTCGCTCGTCGCGCTCGCGCTCACCGCGCGTGCCGAGGGAGGGGAGGGCGTGCGGGCGCTGCTCGGCAGGCTGTTCGCGTGGCGAGTGGGTGTGCGGTGGTACGTCTTCGCGGTCGGATACATCGCCGCGATCAAGCTCGCAGTCGCGCTCATCCATCGCGCGCTCTATGGCGCGTGGCCGCGCTTCGGGACCGAGACGTGGTACGTCATCGCGGCGGCGACGGTGTTCTCGACGGTCATCGGCGGTCAGGCGGGGGAGGAGATCGGGTGGCGCGGGTACGCGTTGCCGCGGCTCGCGTCGCGCCTCGGCCTGGGCGGCGCGGGGGTGCTGCTCGGCGTGATCTGGGCCGTGTGGCACCTGCCGCTCTTCTTCATCGCCGGCACGAACACGTACGGACAATCCTTCCCGCTGTATCTGCTGCAGGTCACCGCGCTCTCCGTTGCCATGACCTGGCTCTACGCGCACACCAACGGCAGTCTCCTGCTGACGATGCTGATGCACTCCGCGGTGAATCAGTCGAAGGACATCGTCCCATCGGCGGTCATCGGCGCGACGAATGCGTTCGCGCTCAGCACCTCGCGCCCCGCGTGGCTCACCGTCGCGCTGCTGTGGATCCTCGCCGGATACTTTCTCGTCCGCCTCTCTGACTACAATGCCACCCCATGCGCGCCTCCGCGGCCTGTCTCTCCGTAATCGTGCTCCTCGGCGGCTGCGCGAGCGGAGGCTTCGTGAATCAGGTCGACGCGCTCATGCGCGACTACGACGGCAATGTTCCGGGCGCCTCGGTCCTCGTCGTGCGCGACGGCAAGGCCGTCGTGCGGCGCGCGTACGGGCTGGCGAGCGTCGAGGATCGCGTCAAAGCCACGCCGGCGACGAACTACCGGCTCGCCTCGGTGACGAAGCAGTTCACGGCCGCGGCGATCCTGCTGCTGATGGAGAGCGGCAAACTGCGGCTCGACGATCCGATCCGCAAGTGGCTGCCGTCGCTGCCCGAGGCGACGAGCGCGATCACGATCCGCCACCTGCTGACCCACACCTCGGGACTCGTCGACTACGAAGACGTGATCCCCGAGGGAACCACCGCGCAGGTCCATGACGCGGACGTCCTGCGGCTGCTCGAATCGCAGAACCGCACGAACTTCGCGCCGGGATCGAGCTACCGCTACAGCAACAGCGGCTACTCGCTCCTCGCGCTGATCGTCGAGCGCGCGTCGGGACAGACCTTCGCCTCGTTCCTGCGCGACCGCATCTTCCTGCCGCTCGGCATGCAGCACACCGTCGCCTTCGAGGACGGCATCTCGACCGTCGCCAATCGCGCCTTCGGCCACACCCTCGCGAACGGCACGTGGACGCGCACCGACCAGAGCGTCACCAGCGCGGTCCTCGGCGACGGCGGCATCTACTCGTCGATCGACGACCTGGCGCGCTGGGACGCCGCGCTCGGCGACGACCGTCTGCTGCGCCGCGAGACCTTCCGGCTCGCCTTCACGCCGGCGACGGACACCGACGACCCGAACGTGAAGTACGGCTTCGGCTGGCGCATCACCGGCGACACCCTGTGGCATTCCGGCGAGACCCGCGGCTTCCGCAACGTCATCGTCCGCGATCCGCGGCGTCATCTCACCGTCGTCATCCTCACGAATCGCAACGGGCCGGAGCCGTACGCGAAGGCGCTCGAGATCGCGAAGCTGTTCCCATGACCTCGCTCTTCGCCCCGCAACACGGCCACTTCCGCTTCGAGTCCGGGCATCACAGCAGTCAATGGCTGGAGCTCGAGACGCTGTTCCTCGAGCCCGCGCGCATCGAGCCCTTCGCCGGCGAGCTCGCCCAGCGCCTCGCGAGCCGCGAGATCGAAGCCGTCTGCGGACCGCTCGTCGAAGGCGCGTTTCTCGCGCTACTGGTCGCGCGGCGCCTCGGCGTCCCGTTCACCTACAGCGAGCGCATCGAGACCGGCTCCGGCGCGCTCTACCCGATCGCCTATCGCATCCCGCGCGCGCAGCACCGCCACCTGTGCGGCAAACGCGTCGCGATCGTGAACGACGTCATCAGCGCCGGCTCCGCCGTCGGACGCACCGCGCTTCACCTCGACGAATGCGGCGCGACGACCGCCGCCATCGCGGCGCTGCTCGTCCTCGGCGACTGGACCGCCCGCTTCGCGGCCGAGCGCAACCTCGCCGTCGAGTCGCTGGAACGACGGCCGCTGGAGATCTGGAAGCCGGAGGAGTGTCCGCTTTGCGCGAGCGGCGTGCCGCTAACCGACATCCGCGAGGTCGACGGTCACCAGTAGCAGACAGCCTTCCTCCGACACCACGATATCGCCGTGATGCGCGCCCGCGTCGACGTGATGGAAGTCACCCTGGGAAAGTGCGACGGCGCCGATCCGGCAGCTTCCGCGGATCACATACGAATCCTCGGCGCCCCGGTGATCATGCGCAGGGACGATCGTGTTCGGCGCGAGCTCCGTGAGCATCGTTGCCGTCCCGCGGGCCGTGTCCTTCGACAGCTTCATCGAACGCACGCCCGGCCCGGAGGAACGCCACGTTCCCTCGCCCGAGCGCACGGTGCGGCTCTCGTGCTCGCCCGGGACCGACTCATCGAGCTGCGGCCGCTTCTGCACGAGCGCGACGAGGCGCGCGCGGATCTCCGCCGGAGGAGCGACCGGCTCGATCGAGTCGGCCATCGCCAGGTCCAGCAGTTCCAGCTCTTCGCGGGTCAGCGCATCGTTCATCGTTTCAGCTCGTCCAGTCCTCTGCGAAGCATAACCCGCACCGTCGCCTCGTCGAGTGAAAACGTTGTGGCAAGATCCGCCACGGACCTCCCGTGAAAAAACGCTTCCTCGACCAGCTCCCGTGGAGATGGTGCTTCGCCAACCTTACCTACGGACCGGCCGCTCATTCGGTTTTGTCGCCCCAGCGATTTCTCCCGCACCACCCGCACCAGCCCCCCCAAATCCCCCGGAACCGCCTGCGACACAAACACTTCCTCCAGCACCTCACCAGCCGCCTGCTCATCGCCGAGGATGCGCAGAGCGAGCGCGTAGAGGCGGGGGGAGTGCTCGTCGTAGAGAGCGATGATCGTGTCGGGAGACATTCGGACTTCGATATCTTAAGGTAGCTGGTGGTTTGTGGCTGGTACCCAGGGCTTTTTTCGCCCGAATTACCACCACCAATCACCAATCACTAACCACCAATCACCATGAACTGGCTTCTCAAAAACTTCCTCCGCGGCCTCGTGATCATCGTCCCGATCGCGCTGACGCTGTACCTGCTCTATCAGAGCTTCATCACGCTCGACCGGCTGTTGAAGCTGCCGACGCCGGGGCTGGGGATCGCGATCCTGATCGTGGCCACGATCCTCGTCGGCGCGCTGGCGTCGAACTTCGTCGGTCGTAAGATCTTCGCGCTCACCGAGACCGTCTTCACGAAGGCGCCGCTGGTGCGGATCATCTATTCCGCGATCAAGGACCTCCTCGAAGCCTTCGTCGGCAACAAGCGGCGCTTCGACAAGCCGGTCTCTCTCCAACTCACCGCGGACGTGAAGATCTTCGGCTTCGTCACCCGCGACGACCTCGGCACGCTCGCGGCGCCCGGCGACGTCGCGGTCTACGTCCCTTTCTCCTACACCTGGGACGGCTGCCTGCTCGTCGTCGCGCGCGACCGCGTCACGCCGCTCGACGCTGACAGCGCCAGCATCATGGCGCTCATCGTGAGCGGCGGCGTTTCGCGCGTGTAACTTTTTTTATATGATCCCACCGTCGCGCGCGCGGCGCGAACAGTTGCTGAATGGCGCAAATCTTCCACCGTAGTGCCAATACGCTTTCGCGCGTCACCATCTTTGGTGCCGTGTTCATCGCCGGCTTCGTGCTCTGGGTCATCGGCGGCATCGTCCGCTCTCCCTACTTCACCAACCAAGGCATCCATCGCGAGCAGGTCGTTCCCTTCAGCCACCAGCATCACGTGGCCGGACTCGGCATCGACTGCCGCTACTGCCACACCTCCGTCGAAGTCTCGAGCTTCGCCGGCATCCCGCCGACGTCGACGTGCATGAACTGCCACGCGCAGATCTGGACCAGCGCCTCGATGCTCGAGCCGGTGCGCGCCAGCTTCGCCAGCGGAAAGCCGCTGGTCTGGAGCCGCGTCCATCGCCTGCCGGACTTCGTCCACTTCAAGCACGACATCCACGTCAGCAAGGGCATCGGCTGCGCGACCTGCCACGGCCGCGTCGACCGCATGAACCTCATGCGCCAGGAATCGCCGCTGACGATGTCGTGGTGCCTCGACTGCCACCGCGCGCCGGAGAAGTACATCCGCCCGCGCTCCGAAGTCTTCAACATGAGCTACGTTGCGAAAAACCAGGAGGTCCTCGGCCCTCAACTCGTGAAGGAGTACGGCGCGAAAAGCCTCACCAGCTGTTCGACGTGTCACTACTGATGAGCGACAAAACACTCAGCTTCACCGAGTTTCGCGCGCGCGTGGGCGACCTGCGCGGACGCGAGTTCTGGCGCAGCCTCGAGGAGCTGTCGCGCAGCGACGTCTTCGACGAGTTCATGACCCAGGAGTTCCCGCAACAGGCGCAGCCGCTCGAGAAAGGCGTCGACCGCCGCAACTTCATGAAGCTGATGTCCGCCTCCGTCGCGATGGCGGGACTCGCCGCCTGCCGCCAGCCGGCGGACGCGATCATTCCCTACGTCAATCAGCCCGAGAATCTGATCCCCGGCCGTCCGCTCTATTTCGCCAGCGCGATGCCCCTCGGCGGCGTCGCGACCGGCGTGCTCGTCGAGAGCCACATGCATCGCCCGACGAAGATCGACGGTAACCCGCAGCATCCCTCGAGCCTCGGCGCGAGCGACGCGTTCATGCAGGCCGCGGTCCTCGGCCTCTACGACCCCGACCGCTCGCAGGTCGTCCGCAAATACGGCGACACCGCGACGTGGGGCGATTTCATTGGCGCGCTGCAGCCCGTCGTCACCGCCGCGAAGACCAACGGCGCGGGCCTCCGCATCCTGACGCAGACCATTACCTCGCCGACCCTCGGCGCGCAGCTGCAGACGCTGCTCGCGCAGTACCCCGGCATGAAGTGGCATCAGTGGGAAGCGGTGAGCCGCGACAACGCGCGCGAAGGCGCGCGGCTGGCTTTCGGCGGCTACGCCGACGTCCACTATGACTTCACGAAAGCCAACATCGTCGTCTCCCTCGGCTCCGATTTCCTCGCCAGCGGGCCCGGACATCTCCGCTACGCGCGCGACTTCATGTCGCGCCGCCGCGTGCGCCACGGGCAGACGACGTCGATGAACCGCATGTACGCGATCGAAGCCGGCATCACCAACACCGGCTCCGTCGCCGATCACCGCGTGCCGGTGAAGCCGTCGCAGATCGAAGGATTCGCGCGGCAGATCCTCGCGGGACAGGCGGGATCGCCGGTCCTCAAAGCGCTGCTCGAAGATCTCAACGCCAACCGCGGCGCGAGCGTCGTCATCGCCGGCGAGGAACAGCCGCCGGTGGTCCACGCGATCGCGCACGCGCTCAACTCGCAGTACGGCAACATGGGGACGACGGTGCTCGTCACCGACCCGCTCGAAGTCGCGCCGGTGAACCAGCTCGCGTCGCTGCAGGAGCTCGTGCGCGACATGAACGCCGGCGCCGTCAAAGCGCTGATCATCCTCGGCGGCAACCCTGTCTTCGACGCCCCCGCCGATCTGAACTTCACCCGCGCCCTCGACAAAGTCCCCTTCCGCGCGCACCACTCGCTTCACTACGACGAGACCTCGCTCCGCTGCCACTGGCACGTCCCCGACACCCACTGGCTCGAGACCTGGGGCGACGCCCGCGCCCACGACGGCACCGTCTCCATCATCCAGCCCCTCATCGCCCCTCTCTACAACGGCCGCTCCCCCCACGAAGTCCTCGGCGCCCTGATCGGAGGCCTCGACCAGACCCCCTATCAAACCGTGCGCAAGTACTGGTTCGAAAAAGGCGCGACCGAACAAACCTGGCGCAAATGGCTGCACGACGGGGTGGTGGAAGGTTCAACTCTCCCAACCCGAGCCGCAGCCGCTGCGGCACCCCCAACCGCGCAACCGCGTGACCGCGTGACCGGCGGGATCGAAATTGAACTACGGCCGGATCCAACAATTCATGACGGTCGTTTCGCAAACAACGGCTGGCTCCAGGAGCTCCCCAAACCCAACACCAAAATCACCTGGGACAACGCCCTGCTCGTCAGCCCGAAGACCTCGGTGAAAATCGGCTACGACCCCGACGAGCGCGAGGCCAACGTCAACGAGCGCCGCACGCGCTACGCCACGGTCCGGTACCGCGGCGTGACGATGTACCTCCCGGTCTGGGTCGTCCCCGGACACGCCGAAGACGTCGCCACGATCTTCTTCGGCTACGGACGCCGCAACGCCGGCAAAGTCGGCAGCGGCACCGGCTTCAACACCTATCCGCTGCGCTTCTCCGACGCGCTGCACGGCGGCCCCGGCGCGCAGATCCGCATCGAAGAAACGATGGGCATCTATCCCATCGCCTGCACGCAGGAGCATCAGTCCATCGACCCGAAGGAAGTCGGCGAGCGCGGACTCGTTCGCGCCGCGACGTTCGAGGCGTACCAGAAGAACCCGAACTTCGCGAAAGAGCCGCACCACGGCAGCGACACCGCCGGACACGAAGACGAGTCGATGTATCCGCCGTGGAAGTACAGCGACAAGCAAGCGTGGTCGATGGTCATCGACAACAGCGTCTGCATCGGCTGCAACGGCTGCGTCATCGCCTGCCAGTCCGAGAACAACATCGCCATCGTCGGCAAG
>Ga0134123_10000756_pt1 | contig 21269 bp, 44 predicted proteins | sample KB303_FD_96460 | JGI IMG/M metagenome (GOLD analysis project Ga0134123, IMG submission 96460) | Terrestrial soil microbial communities without Nitrogen fertilizer from Kellogg Biological Station, Michigan, USA - KB3-0-3 | ecosystem: Environmental > Terrestrial > Soil > Unclassified ...
GCCGGAAGGCCAGCACGCAGATCACGAAGATCAGCCCCGTGACCATGGTCACCGACTCGCCCAGCGTGTTGAACCAGTCGATGCCTCTCTTCTCATCCTTCCTCATATGAACCTCACTTTCTCGGGGTCCTTCTTGTGCTTTTTGAGCCATTTGCGGACTTTATCGTCCACAGCAGGCTTGACCGGCTTTCCGTTGACTATATCGTAAAGTCGGTCGGGATTTACGGGAATTGCACCCGCGATAGACTGAAATGTGGTCTTCTTATGGATCACCATGTACTTTATCAGCTTTTCGCGGGTGCTTTTCGGCATTACATGCGGATCCGTGCGACCTCGTCGCCAGGAGCCATATCGATGGCACGAGCGACGAAGAAGAGGTTGACGATCAGCATGGCGTCGGCCGGGTCCTTGATTTCCCAGCCTCCCGTCAAGCCACGCTCACTTGCGGTGTAGAGCACCTCGGCGAAGCTCTTGGGAACGGCGACGTCCGTCCCATTCAGCTTGGCGCGCAGCTGGTTGCCCGGATCTTCGGGCGGGAAATCCTCGTCGATAGGATACTTGTCAGCCAATGCAGCCTCCTATCGCTTGAGGAGCGAGACGATCCCGCCGACGATCAGGTTGCCGACGGCAAAGCCGCCGCCGAACACGATGCCGACAAGGAATAGGGTCAGGTTAGGTTCCATCATTCTCTCCTGAAACCATACGAGGCAGCAACAGTTTCCTGCGCTGCCTCATTGGCGGGTGTTGCCGCGGTTAGGCGGGCTCGATCTCGGCGATCACGACCGTGATGCTGGCCGGCGGCTCGCCGTCGACTGCCGACTTGGTGATATAGAGCGAGCGGATCGCCGAGCCCTCGTCTTCGTTGCCGTAGACATAGGTGCCCTTGGTGTCACGCTTCTTGGTCATCTTGACCGTCAGGCCCTCGGCCTTGTCCTTCTTCGCCATCGTCATTCCTTTCGTCTGCGTCGTCATTGAACGCAGCAGGAATATACGACGCATGGTGCCTGTCGTCAATCACCTATATTCTCGAGGCACGCTTCGTCCATTTGGGCGCGTGTACGTCCCCGGGCCAGCGGGCGCGGAGATATTTACGATAAGCTTTATGGACATTGTGGTGCTTGGTGAAGTCAATTCCCAAAGCTTTGTGGCGGCACCCACGATAGAAATAGAGAGGAGGTGAAGCTGGTAGCCAGAAGAATTTAGCGATAGACTCCAGTGCTTCCGTGGCCTTATAGTCGTCACGACCGAAGCGGTACTCGACCTCGAACGCAAGATAGCTCGCATGAAGGAATAGCCACCTGGCGTGGTTGTAGTTCTCGTTCACCCACTTCTGCGCTGGATGGTTGTTGTGCGACGGCTTATAGGGCAACACTCCTGTGGTCGCTGTATGGTACAAATACCCACAGAGGAGTTGGACGCTTTCGAGCAGCATCTTCCTGACTCGCTTGTCATCGAGGAAGATCGCGGACAGCTGGGGATCGGGATAGGTGGCGAAGATATTCATCGCTTTGCAAGCTCCTTCTCTCGACGCTCGAGTTCAAAGGGCCAAGCCTCCGGGCTCACGCCGATCTGGACGCCGAGCTCTTCCTGGTAGTTGCGAAGGAATTCGCCGAGAGCTTGCTCCATCGTTTGACCCCGACCGACCTTATACATTCCCGGTGGCTCGGGATCGGGACGAACGAGGAAGTAGTCCTCTTCTCTGTCAACGAGGATCTTCACTGACTAGTACCTTTCGTGGATAGGGCTTCGGCATGATCGTGCTTGTTCCCGGTCGTGGATAACTAGTCTTATATACACAGATCGGGATGCTTTGGAAATGCGGATACTCCGCAACATACTTCGCGCAGATCTCCTCCGCTGTCGTCAGGTAGTCGAACACCGTGACGAGCTCATGGTTGTTGTGCGGGCAGACCACGAAGTAGTGGTCGCCCCTCTGTTCGACGAACCAGCCGCGCCGTTTGGGCAGGCCGCTGTCCTTCTTCATAGTGCTGGGTCCTTGCGCCAGAAGCATAGTAGGTGGATGACGATTGCTCGAGCCACCCGATACTCGATATACATCACCGCCGCCTCGCGGGTTTTGTGGTGAGTCTTCTCGATCATCCAGTCCGGGATCGGTGCATCCGATATGGTCACCGGCTGATCGGAATACCGACGGTCATCGACCGTGATATAGAGTGGAGGCGGCGCGCCGCTAACCTCGAGCAACGCCTTCATGGTCAAGTCCTTCGGCGGGCCGATGATCCTCCACGCGTTCGTCTCGTGCTTCGCTGCGTCCATCACTCGACTTGTTAGCCAGAATATCACTTCGTCTTCTCCTTATGAGATACTTCACCAGGTACTTGAGGCCAAGCTTCACGAGCTCCTTGTAGAGCACGTAGATCGTGAGCAGGATCATCACCTGCCACAGAGGTACCTCGGTCTTGAGCCAGCTCATTCCGGCCGCCGGTTGTAGAGGAACTTGTCGTCGTCCCGAAGGTCGTCGTAGTCCATCGCGCTTAGGAACGGCTTGAGTCGACCGTCGCCGAACCGCTGAAGCGTCGGGTCTTCCGCCGACTCGGTAACCTCGATCACGGTCATGTTGTGAGGCTCCAGCAGTTTGTTCAACCACGAGAGCATCGAGTCTGGCCGCGACCGACTCGGCACAGACATCTTGACGGTAAGTTGCTTGGGCATGTCAGCTCCTCGGGATATAGAAGGTGAACTGCATCGTACGGCCACACCTCGTGCAGTGATCGAGGTACTCCTTGTGGATCGTCATCCAGGGACCCACAGGAGTGCCGTCGAGCTCGGTCGTCTGGTGACGATGTAGTCCGAGCATACAGAGAAGAGGCTTCTTCATGCCGGCACCTCCCATCTGATGTCGAGCTTTGGGTCATTGTGCTCGCCGACCTCGAGCTGCATGTTGCTGAAGTCTCCGCCGCCGGGAACGAAGACGCTGATCTCCGCGTTCGGCGGGATAGGTTCGAGCTGGTCGTTGTCGCGAGCCATGTTGATCGCCGCCAGGAGCGCCGACTTGTCAAGGCTCAGGATCACGGGCATATTCGCCCGCACCGGCTTCTCTTCGAAAGGGCTGTCGGTCATGTGTGGCTGTCCCTCATGCCAGTAGAGTCGGGCGGGATCGCGTCCTTCTCTTGGTTGTAGCCTATCGAGAACTCACCCAACGAGCCGCGCTCGATCTTAGCCATCTCCTCCGGCGTCGGGTTGTACTCGATATGGATATGCAGCGTGCCGTAGTGTGGGCATCCTTCGTCCTCACAGCTGCACGCCCGGTTCAGCGACTTCATCTCATCGAGACTCGCGAAACCCCACAGGCAGGTGAGTGCCTGCGCCCAACCGAGCCAGCGTCCTTCCTTCGCTGGGCTCATGTTCTGGGTGATGATCTGCTCGAGCATCCAGATCACATGCTCCCGAGTCAGGCCGGTCTCGTCCTGCTTGCCCTCGAGCTCAGTCGCGGCAACGAGCTTATTGCGTAGCTCACACGCTGCGAGTTTCTGGTTCATGCGTCCATCTCGAAACGGTTGCCGTAGGTGTCGAACAGGTCGTTCTCGTCCACGGTTGCCAGAATGGCGTTGTTCTTGTGCGGGTTCACCAGGTGCAATCGCCCGGTGCTCGCGTCGGGGTGGCCCGCGTACGGCCGGCGCAACTGAAGCGTCGGTGTACGCAGGACCTTACTGATCTTCGTTCTTGACAACGGGTTCCTCCTTCTTCGCCGGCAACAGGCTGCCGATTGTTCCCAGGCGGTGACGCTGGTGGGTATCCTTCGTCACCCGCGGCTTGTCAGGCTTGTTCTTCAACGGCCTCGTCCTTTCCGATATGAGTGAGAGGCGCCATGTACGGCTCGACCTCGAAGTGCGAGAAGACGATGCTAGCCGCCTCGAACCACGCAGCGTCATTGGCGATCTCGTCCTGCACCGCCTTCCACATTGCCCAGCCGATCGCGCCGGCCGACGTACGGCTGAACTCATTCCAGGCCTCGAAGTGCTCCCGAGCAAGCTTCAGCTCCTCGATTGCATAAGCCACATACAGCGCGTGCAGCCGTGGGTTCGAAGTCCTGTGGTCGCGCAGGAACTTCCTGTCGATGCCCACAGATCCGTCCGCCGTCGGTTGCTGTTCGAGCTTGCTCGCGCCGCCATTTTTGACCTTCTCGCGCATCGGATGGCCAGCAGGCTTGGACAGCACCCGGAACGCCGAGGATACTGCGTCGTGGACTCGCTGCGCATCCTGATGAGTGAACAGCGCCGTCGGTTCCTTGTCCGCATACCGCTTCAGGACCATAAGAGCCATGGACAGCTCCTGGCCTTCGGGAGGCTTGGTGATGTCGAACGGCGGGACCTCGCGCTCCACTGACTCCGTGCCGGAGAACATCGAGATCGTGATGTCCATCCCGTTCAGGTTGAAGTAGGCGCGGTTGAAGCGCGTGTGGTCGATCTCCTCGGCTGTCGGGAGCGTGATGCGGTAGTTGGGCTTCCGCTTGTTCGGGAAGATGTCACTGAGCCCTTCATCCAGGGCTTCGAACAGCTTGGTGATGAGCATGTTCGGATTGTCGATTGCTGTCGTCACGTAGAGTCTCCGTGTCATGGTTGACGACACAATGTACGACGAAATGGTTATGGGTGTCAATCGCCTGAATGCTCAGCAGTGATCGAGGGGCATTGCGTGTTTACATAAGACCCAAATACCCAACCTGTATAAGACAAGACCAGGTACGTGACATACGACCACCTGTCTATTTTTGGGACGGGCGGTCATATTGGAACGGGTGGGACGTGTCATATTGGGACACGACGTTCATTCGCATGGACGAACGCACGACGATTGAGCATGTTGCGTGCAATGAGGTCACGCATACAGGCACGATTGCGACGGTCGATATTCGCGAGGCGTTGCGTTTCGCGGTACGCGTCAACGTGGGCACAAGGCGTGTTGGGCATATGGTCGAACATGACAATTCCTTCAATTGGACAGGTATGTGCAAACGATCATCGTTGCGCATACACACGTTACGACATAGGCGATTAAGATTTGATTAACACGCATCGATAAATCCTTATGAAATGTCGCGCGCGCCTATTGACGTTCGCGCGACGGGTGAGGTTCAGGCGTCGTGCAGTTCGTTGTTCACGACGGTCGCGGTCGCGTCATTGACGGCGATTTTGCGCGAGGCACGAGGCGTGCGCGTTTTCGCGGAACGCTTGTTCGCGCGTTCGAGTTTCGCACGATACGACGCATCGAAATGCGAACGGACGTCGTCGTATTGCGATTGCGTGAACGTCCACGACGCGTTGCGTTCATGAATGTGCGCGAACTTTTCGCGAAGGATCACGCGCATTTGTTTCGTCGTGCGCGTGAACGTCGAGTCGGCACGGACGATGTCGTCGTGCAAGGTTTTGAGCGCGATCGATGCGATTTCGACATTGCGCGATTTCGTGTTGGACTTCGTCATTTCGTTCATTCCTTTTTCGTCGTGCGTCATTGCATCGACAATCATCACAATAACGTCATTGTGTTAAGACGCAATAACGAAAGATAGTTAACGCGCATTAACTGCATTTTATTTTTATGGTTAAGAAATCGCCCTGGCGCCGTTAACGTTAATGGAAATGGTTAACGGAATTAACCTTACCTGTTAACGTTACTACATATGGTTAACGAGATCTTAACGTTTGGCGCATCGGTCCCACAGCGGCACTACCCGAAATCGGCCACTGCTACCCGTCCATGCGGATATGTAGCTACCCACCTACGCAGATAGAAGGGGCTATGCAGCTCTACCCAGCCCATACAGCCTACCAAGCTATACAGCATTGGAGGTCTTACGCGTTAACGTTAATAGATATGGTTAATGGTTTGGCCTCCATCCATACGACCTATCCACCTATACAGTCCAGGACCTGTCTATCTGCACTCTGCTACCTGCATTATGTAGCTACGTAACGGCCGTAAAGCGGCTCTGAGAATGGCTCCGGCTGGCCTAATCGAAGGTTGTTTGGTATAGACACCCATGGTCTTGTCCACCTACGTACACGCGATATAGTCATATTATGCTCTTTTTATATAGTTTTTTATTGATTGTTATGGCCATCTGTTTCTATGACCATTTCCGTTCCCATTTGCCCGTTTTAATACAGCTGGCCATGAAAGTCATGAAAAAGCTCGACGATTAGACGCATGTGTCGCTAATACGACGACGCCAATCGTGAGATTTTTTACGGTGAGTTGACAGACAGCATTTCACCGTATATAATCCCACCATTTACCATTCCACGAAGGTAGAAGACAAGCAATGTCAAAGTCACCGAATAAAGGGCCCGTGAGTAAGTTCAACGTCCCACAGATCGATGAGCTCGACTATCACCTACTCCTCGATACTCTCTACGAAGATGTGTTCCAAGTGAACGCGGCAGCAACAGCCCGCAGTCTCGGTGTATCAATTCCGACTGTCGGCAGGATGCTAAAACGACCGCCGGGCAACGGGCGGCAATGGTGGTGGCCATTCGTCTTGCGGATGATAATCATCCACTACTATAAAGACATGAAGGACTCGTCCCACAAGAAGGTCCGCGTTCGAGCTCAGCGGATCATGACACGGATCAAGCGTGCAGGTGTGCAAGGAATGATGGAGGAATTGGAGATCGAGCAGGTGCAGAGCAGCGGCGCTACGCGGTTCCTTGCTGCACTCATACTCGATCAACCCGGGCAGTTCATTGAAGTCTCGGAGCTCAAGAAGCAAGGAGTCCGAGGCGCGTACAGTATGAGAACTCTTCGCCGCGCAGCCGATCGATTGGACCTCATCAAGGACAAACGCGGCGACGAGATGATTTGGCGGTTCGCAGACATGAGCGAGACCGACGACGATTAACGGCGAGGACGACTGTCCATTTGTTCGGCGCTACGGAACAGCTGCCGCAGCAGTCCGGCCAGAGGGTCATTCTCCTCGGCGAACAAGTCGGACAGGCGATCGTTCCACTTCTCGCGTTCACGACGATCCGCGCCGGCTTGATCGAGCACATGACGGGACAGCGACGAGAAGAAGGTCAGAATGCACCCGCCGCACAGCATGCGTTCTGCGGCCTCTGTGGGATCAAGGTGCGGGTTCTGGGCGATTGCTTCGAGGCGTAATGCCTCCCACACCTTCTCGACGACGGGCATCATGCGGTCGCGGTCGAAATGAAGCAGCTTCTCCTCACGGTCATCATATGAGTTGCCGCGGAGATCAACGGTTGGTACGGGCATGTCAGTTCTCCATCGCGTCATTGCGATGCGGACATTATACACAATGCGGGTCCACCTCGCAATCACCTTAATTCTGCTTTATTCTCGCGAGGCATATAATCGTCGTCAGAGGCGTGCAATGCGTTCGCGCATCATACATGCGACGCAACCCGATCAATGCCTGCGGCACGCCGTATGCGCCTCGTTTCGTGCCCGCGAATATGCGTCACGACGCACGATGACGCGCACACGATCATAGTTTCGGTCTCTTGATAGTCCCATCGGCCGTCACATAAGCATGGACCCATGTGCCTTTGGACAGTTCGGTCTTGCGGTGACGTTGGATGAGCCACACATTGAGATAGCCGATGGGATGCTCCATGATATGGGTCGCGTTCCATCCCATGGTCTTCATCTTCTCGACCTGTGCTTTCTGCTCTGCCGTGCAGACTTCATCCATGTAGGATATGTCGAAGTCGGGCTTGAGCTCCTCGACCTCATCTTCTGGCTCATCCTGCTTGAAGTCCTGTTCCATCATTTGCCTCCGAGGAATTGGTCGACTGACCGACGTGAGAAAGGATCACGGATCCACCCGTGGGCGATGCAACGCCTCATGATCGATGCGACCGTGACCCGGCCGATGTTCGGCAGTCGCATCAGGTGGTTGGCTGGGTTGTCGAGATTGAGGCCGGTCATGATGTCAGCCCACGTTGCAGTCTTCATGGCCCACGTGTACGACATCAGCGCTTCGACCTCACGGCCCTTGAACCCGCGTTCCACGAGATGAGCACGGATTTGTGCGTGTCCCGTGATGGACGGATCGATGGGATGAGGCGTACGGAACATATCCGCAACGGTCATCACTTCGGTGATGTAGCGCTCGTTGATCGAGTTCATGAAGAGCTGCTCGAGCCCTTCCATGACAATAGCTCGTTGGGCATCACTGAGCTCATAGGTTTTATTCCCAATCATATCAGGCTCTCCATGTATTCACGGCCAAGCTCGGTGAGCTCGGTCTCGTCGTCGTTGATAAGCTTCATTCGTTTGGCGAAGTCGAGCAGTGCGGCATAGTTATCGCCGTCATCATCGTTGAGCCGAAGGAACTCACCGTTGACGTATGTCTCTTCCTCGTTGGCGAAATGCTGAAGCATTCGGGCCAGGTCTTCGCAGCTGTGCTCGCCGGCGATGATTGTGCAGGCAGCGACGCATGAGCACAGGTCCCAGCTGTCCATCACGAGTTGGGCGATTTCCTTGCGGCTAAGATCGCTGCCTTCATCGAGTGCTGCCTCGAACATGGACTGCTGGTCCTGCTCCGTGAAGCGAGGATCATACCGCGGCATCACGATTGGGCTGGCGAACAGCTTGAGTAGCGTGGTGATCTCACCGCGATCGATGCCCAACTGTGGGGCTTGCAGGTCGAGTCCTTGCAGCGCGGTGAGCAGGATCGAGCGTTGGCGGTCATCGACGATCATTGGACTGTCTCCGTTCCACGTGAGATTGCACGGTCGAGGATGCGTTGATCGACGGTCTTGTCGGCATCGAAGACGTGCAGCATATAGTCACGCTGCATAGTCTCGGCAGTACCGACCGCATCCTCGTGATCGTCGGTGTAGCATGCCATGGCTTCGGCGCGATCAGGCAGCAAGCCTTTATAGGCGATGCGCCATTCGCCAATGTCGCTATTCCAGCGGGCGGTGACGTTGGGCAGCTTTGCAACTGCGGCTTTTACATCCTTGATCTTCATGGATCAGGCCTCCGGCATCAGAGGGATCGTGATGGTGACATCGTGGACGGTGTCGGTGAAGATGTACCAATCATCGTCAGATCCGATCTCGGCGCGGAAGTTGTAGACAGACGTATCGGCCGATGAGCCGAATGCGCCTACGAGCAGACGGACGGTGATTGTTTCATCGGCATGGAAATCAACGCGGGTGTTGTACGCATCGGTGAAGTAGCGTGCAAACTCGGCGGTCAGGTATTCGGTCGGAGTCATCGTTCGGTCCTTCGTTATCGCGGCGCGTCATTGCGTTGCGATGCGTCATTATACGACGCATGGATCTCAGCGGGAAACGATTTATTCCGTGTTATTCTCTACCCGCATATGTAGCAAAGGATGACACGCTTGGCCATATAGGCTACGTCTTCCGCAGCCTTGTTCTCGCCGAACGCCATGACGACGTGCTGATGGAAAGTCTTGGCGGCCTGGATGGCGTCGAAGCAATCAGACCCGCAGTTCGAGTCGATCGGCATGGACTTCATGTCACGATCCTCATCAGCCGTAGTCGCGGCCTTCGGGAACGTGGCTTTGTAGAATTCGAGGACATTCATTGCGGGTCTCCGTGCGTTGTCGATAACGCATCATGCGACGTGCGGACCCGCGATGCAATACGCTTATTCCGTCTTATTCTCAGTCGAGCATTGCTGCCATGCGGCCTTCGACCCATGCAGTCTCAAGCATGGATCGCAAGTGATTGGCCGTTTCCTTGTCGAGTCCTTCCATGACCATGGATCGAACGCCCACAGAGCTGACATGAATTACGGCGTAGCCGTCGGACTTCGGCTTGCCTCGCTTCTTGGGTGAGTACACCCGATATGGCTCAGCGTCCTCTACAGCTTTACGCTGTGCGTGAGCCCGCAACTTCGCAGGATCATGCTTGTCCATGACAAGGCTACGGGCTCGTGGCATTACAGTCTCCTCAGTCTCATGAAGCGTTTGCGTTCGCCATGTTTATCACGGAAGTACGCCCACAGCAATGATCCGTCTTCCGCCTGCACGAACTCAATCTTACCGAAAGGCAGTTGGTGGGAGTAGGTACGTGGCTGTGCAGCTCTGGCCCTTACCCACCTACGTAGCTCTGGGATCGTCAGCTCAGTCAGTCGACCCGGATGATCGACTACATGAGACTGCTCGATGATCCAATCGCTCATGACTGATCCTCGAACTTCGGCTGGAGGTTCACGTCGCCCTTGGCAACGAGCTCTCCTTCCTCGACAAGAGGATCCTGCAACTCGGACTTGCGCTTTGCGTAGTCTTTGCGTGCCTTCTCCTCGGCATCAGGACCGGAGAAGTAGTGTCCCCAGTAGAACTCCCTCGGCGTGCGAGTATGAGGCAGCCGATTGAACCGATGGGTGACGTACTCACCCGACTCGTCCCTACGCAGGATCAGACCACCCGGCTGCGTAGCATGATCGCCGCGGGTGTAGCAGATCTCGACGGTTTCCTTGGTCATCTCATGATACTCCCAACAGCTGCTTGACCTTCTTGAGTTCCTTCGGACCGAACGCCCAGCCGTACGCCGGCTTGACATAGTTCGATGCGCGCAGCAGTGCTCGTGCAGACATCGGCGTAACAGCCGTTCCCTTCACGAGCTCCGACACAGGCACATAGCCCGAGGGAACAGGCGGCTTCTTGGCAATGCGTTCCTGCTTCGCCTTCGACTGTGGGACCGTGATCGTTTCCGTCACGACAGGCTCAGGCTTCGGGTCCCATACGCCGCGACGGAATACGGCGATCCATCGCAGGTAGTCGATGGGCAAACGGTACGCAGCCTCCTCGGCCGTGAACTCGTGAGCCAGGATCGCATCGATCTGATAGCTTCGAAGCTTGATGCCCGAGTCGAGGCGCAACTCGTAGCCTACACGGACTGCACCTTCGTCGCCCATGATGAGCTTCAGCCAATGCTTGGCTGCGTAGCACGAGTAGAAGCCGACGCAGTGAACGCGAGCATGCTCCTCGCCTTCCATCATACGGATCGCCGTGATCGCGAAGCACGTTGGCTTGCTCGGGTTGCTGGGGAATGGGTCAGGCAGCATCAGCTAACCTCCACTCGACCGGATCAGCGCAGTGCTGCACGATCAGGCCTTCCTGCTCGAGTTCGGTGAGCGCGCCGTAGAAGCGGATGGGCGACACGTTGGCATCGCGCATCAGGTCGGGCATCGGCGTCGGGAACGAGCGAACGGTGCTGAACACCTTCCACTTCTCGTCGGTTGTTGGGCGCAAGAGCTGCGCAAGGCTTTGAGCTTGCATCATCGTTAGTCTCCATCGCGTGATTGCGATACGGGCATTATGCGATATGCGGGCGATGGTGTCAATCGACCGTCGTCTCCTTTATTCTTGCCATCAGGTGTTCGATGATCTTAATCAAAAGCATGGGTTCGATGTTGGCCATCTGCGACTCACGTCCGGCTTCATACGGCATCAGATTGATAATCGAAGCATCGGTGTCCACAGACGGGAGATCATCCAAGCTCTCACTTTTGCCGTGAACACCAGTGACCGCTAATCCCGATATAAAGCCCGCTGACACAAGCTTGCTAGACCAGTTATTTGGCTTTGCTCGAATGACCTGCTGTCTAACAATATATCCCATTGCCTTAGCCACGTCGGCGTGGATCAACTCACCCGGAAAGATTACTGGGGTGAGCTGACCGTTCGCTTCGAACATGATGTATTTCCAGTCGGCCATTACCCGTTCCCCAGGAGGTTACGGCGAAGCTGCTGCTTCGCACCGTGATCGACGCCGCGGAAGAAGGCATCGCTATTGAGCGCCTTCGGCCCAGCCGACTTGCGAACCCGAAGCCGCACGTTCAGGACCCGTGCCATGTAGTCCTGATTTCCTTGCGCCTCTGTGGTCGTCAACGCGACGAGCGCGCGGGCGTTCTGGTTCGTCAGCAGCGCCTGCTGGGCGCCGCCTGGGAGGAAGTGATGCGCCGCATCGTACATTTCACAGCAACGGCGGTAAACCTCCGAGCCGGCGCCGTTCATAAACGAGCGTCCCAGTCCCGTGCGACGAGCCTCGACCTGGATCGAACGCAGCACCATCACGCAGATCGCGTGACACATGGCCAGGTTGTGCTTCTCGCCAATGAGGGTGATTGTATGTGTCCGTCCCTTCGCAGTCGAGTACCACTTGCAGTAGTACAGCTTGGTGATCCCGGACAGGACGTTCTCCGACCACGGACGACGCTGAACCTCGAGCGTGACGTGCCCGCGCTCGACCTGCTTCTCCTGGGTGTCGAGCTGTGCCCGCTCGATGTTGTACTTGAGCATGAGCTCGTGAGCCTTGGCGTTGAACGCCTGTGCTTCCTGCTCGGTGCAGGCCGTGTTGTTCGCCTTCGCGAGCAGGGCCTGAATCTTCTCGATGATAGTCATGGATGCAATCCTCCAATGGCCAGACGTGATTGCCTGACGAACGCAATATGAACGAATGGTACGCGGACATCAACTGCCCGCGTACCAGTCATTTCTCAGTCGGGCAACTTCTCGACGATCAATGGACCATGCTCGTCCACCTCGACCCATTGCTCGAATTTGTTGCGTGGGTAGCGAAGCTTCACGCGGAGTCCGGACGGTGCCCACTCAACGACACTCGCCTCGTAAGGCTTATGACGCAGGCTGTCCGAAGCCCGGAGAAGGTATCGCCCCGCCGCGTTGTCGTGCGGATTGAGTACCTTCTCAGCCATGTTACTTGCCTCCCTTGAGGATCGCCTTGATGTCGGCCGCAGCCTTCTTCGGGAACGTCCAGCGATCCTGGCCCTTGGTGTGGAGCTTGGCCAGCTTGTCCTCGTGACGACGAAGCTTCGCACGACCGACCTTCGGATCGATGCCGAGCTCGCGGCACAGATCGGCGACGGTGACCTCGTTGGGGTCCTTCTCCTTCGCCGGCTTCGCAGCACGCGTGGCCTTCTTGTCGGCGATATGCTTCTCCTGGCGCTTCGCCTTCTCCGGGTCCTTCTTGGCATCGACCTTGCCCTTCGGCTCGTTGCCCTTCTTGCGCGACTCGGCTTCTTCCTTGATCGCACGCTTCTCCTTCTTGGAGAGCTTGATCTTGGGTTCGGCGTCCTTCTTCGCCTTGGCCTCACGCTTCTCGCCTTCACGCTGCATCTGCACAGCGAGCCGGCTGTTGCGCGCCATCGTGTCGGTCTCCAGACCGCGGGCGAGTGATGCTCGACCCTTGGTCTTCGGCTTGTCAGGCTCGGACGTGTTGGCAATGTTCTTCGCCATCGCACCCTCGGGATCGAGGAGCGACTTGATCTCGGGATCGGTCGTCTCCGGCTTAGCGTCGATCTTCGCACCGGGAAGTGCATCGACAAAGCCGTCGGCCTCGAACTTGGTGATCTGGCCGATCAGCGCTTCCTGGGAACCCTTCCAGGATTTCAGCGGGTTCTTGCCTGCGTTGACACGCAGACGGTTGAGCTTATCGAAGTCACTCGACATGGTTGACAGTCCTTCATCACGCGAGGCATTATTGCGTCGCGATCATGAATGTACCATCATGGCGATATGGCGTCAATCGCCTATTTTCTCTTGGAGGATTTTCTGGCCTTCTCTTCGTCGTCAACCTCAGGCAGCGACCAAACAGTGACACCTTTGCGCTTCGACTTATCGACACCCATCTTCTTTGCAGCCTTATCAAGCATCTTCTTCGGGATGCTCCGTTTGTCTGCCATCCTATACAGCTTGGCCTCGTCGAACTCGACGCCGATGATGTTCGCCTCAAGGAACTCCATCGCATCCTGCATGGACTCACCTTTGTTGCCCGAGGCTCGTGCTTCGGACGCTGCATCCATCACTTCCTGTGCGGTCAGGTTCGAGAACCCAGCAAACGTCAGCTCTGACCTATCACCCTTCGTGCCTTCAATAGTGTATGATAGCGCAGGCGGCTGAGGAGCGTAGTTGATCTTGGTGACAGCAACGACTCGGGTATCCGTGTCAGCGGGGTCCACACCCACTGACATGACGACTCGTGCTGTTCCTGAGAATGCGATCGACCCCTGTCCGCGGTACATGGCTGAACCTGAACCCTTAGTGAGATGTCGGATGACGAGAACAGCGCATCTAAAGTCTCGGGCAAGCTCATAGAATTTACCGAACGCTTGTCGAGACTCGGAAGCATTGTGGGTATCAGCTCGTCCGATATAGGCATTGAGAGTATCGAAGCAAACGAGGGAAGGCTTGACTTGTTCCATGAGCTCATAGATCTCATCCATTGCATCGTCGTCATCGATAGTGAAGCCTTCTTCGATCTGGAAATAATTATCCATGTTCTTGAAGCCGTTGTCCTCGAGACGAGGTTTGGTGACAGTTGCTCGTGAGTTCTCCATGTCGAAGTACAGCACAGGACCTTGATGCTTGGGCTGTCCCTTCCGATAGGACGGCAAGCGTTTGCCCACAGCAATCGAGCCGGCGACGACCTGAGCCAGGTAGCTCTTCCCAAGACCGGGATCGCCTTCAAGGATCGTGACCTCACCCTTGGCCAGATAAGGATACCACAGGAAGTCGATCTCCTCGCGCACCACGTCCTTCATCGCGGTGAGGCTGAACCACGACTTCTTCTCGTCGTGACTCTCCTCCTCGTCAGACTTCATGTGACGCTTATCAGCGCCCTTGGGCTTTTCCTTGAACTGATGCTCGACGATCTTCTCGATCTCACGCCTCAGTTGTTCGTCTTCGCTGCGTCGACCGGCGAACTTGTTCCACACTGAACGCTTGACCAAGGCCAGTGCTTCTTCGCAGGACATGCCTGCCTCGATGCACACATTCTCAAGCTTCCATAGCATTTCGCTTCGATCATGGCCACCCGTAATCTTCTTGGCCATGAGCTCCCGGCGTGCCCACCTAGGTAGCTTGCTCTCATATTCCTGGAACACCTCGGCAGCTGACAGCTTCGATGCGTCCTTCTCTTCTTCCTCTTCGGGAAGGAACGACTCGATGCGCTTCGCTGACCACTTCGGTCCGTCGTCCCACAGGACGCGAACGCGCGGCTGCGACTTATATTTGTAGTTATGGGTACCGGGGAAACGCAAGACCTGAGTCAAGTCCCAGCCACCGTGATCCGCTTCGACCATATAAGTCAGGCGTCGGTTCATTGACTCGGAGAACTGACCACTCTTGAGAACCCAGATGCCGACATAACGACCGGGTGACGACTGTATAGCAATCGTCGGCTTGGGCTTGATCTCTTTGGGATCAGCGAAGTCGAGATCGGCATACAGGACGTTCGGCAATACAGCTTCACCCTTCTGTCGAACGCGACGGTTGAACCCGTGCGGACAGAAGTAGATGTCTTTATCGGCATGCTCGCGTAGAAATTCCTTCACCTGTGGGAACTCCTCGCGAGAGAAGAACCAATCCTTCCATTTGCCTGCACCTGATTTTGTTGAGATGCAGAAGAACTTACCAGGCTGTTGTGCCCAAATGTCAAGAACGATCACGCAGCCTGCTCCTGTTTCAGGCGTTCGACTTCGTCCTTGTGAACGAACTTCATCCGACCTACGCTTTTCACCGCGACCTTCCCTCTAGCGATCCTTTGCAGGAGCGCCTTATAGTTTATTCCCGTCTCGGTCGCAGCGACCTCCACGGTACAGTACCCATCCAACGTTTCCAAGGAAAACCCCCACGGTTGACAACGGCGTGAATTGTCGAGTATAACGCCGTTGTCGAACCGAGTCAACAGTGGGGTATGGCACATGATGGTAATTGAAGGCATGGACAACTCGGGCAAGTCGACACTCGCCCAAACGTTGGCCGATCATATGGGACTCTTCATCCAAGAAAGTGAAGGACCGCCTCTGTCGGCAGAGGAAATCAACGAGCGGGTGGATCGATACGAGACGATGGGATTGAACTACCTGTTCGTCCGTCACCCGGTGATCTCGAACGGCATATACGGTCAGGTGAGGGAAGAGGGTGACCCGATCACACCAGGCCGTCGCATGATCTTCTACGATGCGAAGCCGCTGCTCATCTACTGCGACGCCGGCACTCGTGGCCTCGGCTCGCACGTCGAGAAGGCTCACGACACAGCGAAGCATCTCGAGGACATCACCAACAACTACAACAAGCTCCTGTTCCTCTACCGTACTTGGGCTGCGGAGCGGGCACACTTTGTCTATCGTATCGGCGATGACGTAGACGAGTTCTGTGCGACGGTTGCCTTCGCATATCACTATCGCTTCTCCAACTAACTGAAAGGAAAGACCATGCGGTATACCCACCGGCATGCGGATGGCGGCCTCTACAGCTATCAAGGTCCGCAAGCAGGCAAGGACGAGTCGACCGGTGAATGGATCGACGGCGTCTGCTATATCAGTGCCGAAGACGGCAAGCCTCGATGGACATCGAAGAAGCGATGGAACGAACGCTTCACTGAACTGCCCGAGGCCGAGGTTCTCCATGTCCAGATCGAGCACCGCGAGAACGTCGAAACCGGCGAGGTCGTCGAGTATTCGTTTCGGCTCGAGGAAACCGGAGATGTTCGGCATATGCTCATCTCCGCGTCGACCGTTGCCGGCAAGAGCCGTGACTTCTTCGTTGAGCAGGTGCTCAAGGCTCAGGCTGATATGGTCATTAAGGGTCTGCACGTTCGCAACCTCGACGACGTGCCCGACTTCATGGGTGACATCGAACGGTTCCACCAGAACTTCGGCCTCGAGTATAACGGCAAGCCTCGCATGCTCCCACAGGGCCTGTTCGATTTCCGGCACAAGTTCCACGTCGAGGAAACGACCGAGTATGCTGACGAGCAGCCCAAGCTCGCCGATGCTGTCAAGCGCAGCGATGATCGAGACATCACCAACAGCCTTGAGCTTCAGCTCGATGCGCTGGTTGACTCGGTCTATGTCATCCTCGGCACTGCGTACCTGCAGTTCGGTGCGAAGATCTTCAACAAGGCATGGGCGCGCGTGCAGGCGGCTAATATGTTGAAGGTTCGGGCCGAGGCCGACTCGGATGCGCGGTCTCACCGCGACACCAAGTTCGACGTGGTGAAGCCCGACGGCTCGGTTGCGCCGGATCACCGTGACCTGGTCGCCGACCACGATCACAAGGTCTACGTCAAACCTGGACAGTTGAACCCGGGCGCCGGAAGTGATACACAGGTCGTTCCGACAGCGCAATAGGAGATACCGATGGAACAGAAGCAGAAGGCCTACGTCGCCAGCAGGGCGAAGAAGGTCGTCATCCCGAAGCTGCCGTACAGCAACCGCATCAATCGCTGGACCGGTAAGCCTCACGAGCACAAGCAGGAGATCGCTCGTCGACTCCGCCAACAGCAGGCCGGGTAAATGAAGAACGAGTGGATCGACATCGTAACCAAGCTGTCGCTGAAGAAGGGCGATATGTTCTCCGGGTGCCGCAAGATCATTCAGGGATACCGCTTCACCTTCCACGACCTGTGGGACGCTGAAGATCCACTCGTGATGGAGGACGCCGGCTACACCAAGTCGAAGATGGCGCACCTCGTCCGTGGCTATGTCCATGAGGAGTCGATCGCAGCAGCCATTATGCTGTGGAACATCAGGCGCAAGAAGACCAGCTACGGCTCGGTCGGCTTCACATGCTACAACCATTTCCTCAAGGACGACGCGGTGAAGAAGTCGAAGCGTGCCTCGGTCATGGGTCCTTGTATCCAGGCCGTGACGATCACCCAGCACAAGGGAAACAATAGCAAGGGCACCGGTGGCAAGTATTCGATCGATTGCTTCTACCGCACTACGGAGCTTCTGAAGAAGTTTCCCGCTGACTTGATCTTCATCCGTGACGTGCTGCTGAAGGACTTCGACTTCAGTGGTATGGAGTTCGAGGGCATCACTTTCCACTTCGCCAACATCACTGTCCATCCGCAGTATTTCGTGACGGCTATCCCACACATGGATGATCCTATCGAGGTGCTCGAACGCATCCGCAAGAAGGATCAATACTTCTTCGACTGGATCGTCAAGTGGACTGCGCGGTATCTGTGTCCCGAACACTACCGCGGCATCGCCAAGTTCGCACAGGCCCTTCGGGTGAAGGACCATGCAGACGTCGCCATCAAGGGCAAACGTCGCAAGAAGCTCATCGAGTATCTCAACGAGCATCACCCCGGATACAAGAACGACTATGTAGACCCAGATGGAGACGACGAATGAGTGGTGTCAAGCAAGGACTTAGGCATCACCAAACTCGAACGGGTGCCTATCGATCTTGGCGATCCATGAAGCGTAGGGTAAGGGAGAACGAACTCTACATCGCCAAGGGTATCTATGTGTCCAAGAAGTGGCAGGACTTTCGTCAGTTCTTCGAGGACATGGGACCCAGGCCACCGGGAATGACCTTGGAACGGATTGACAATAATGGTCCGTACAAGAAGAGCAACTGCAAATGGGCTACTCGTAAGGAGCAGGCCAACAACCGTAAACAAGGAAGGGTAAAGTCGTGAGGGCATATGAGTTTGAGAACTTCTCGAAGGCAATCGAGCAGGCCTCGTATTATCTTCAGTACCGCAGCAACGTCGTGCACTCGGCGCGCTGGCAGGGAGCTGACATCGCCAACCGACCGGAGATGGCAACGCACGAGGTGACTCACGTCTCGTTCTGCGTCAACATGGGAGCAATGACTGTACCCGCTACACCGGGCATCAGCGTCGGCGGTGACATCGGCGTGCTAGCCGAGGACATCAAGCCCAACCTTCCCTGGGCCGATAACCATTTCGAGGAGCGAGTCAGCGGTGCACCGATGAACCCGGGAACCGAGTGGGCGAACTGGCCTTACGGCAAGTCAGCAGCATCGTTCCTTGAGGATGGTAAGTTCAACCATAACTATATGGAACGATACTGGCCGAAGTTCGCAGGGATGGTCGAGGCGCCGACGACCGACAAGGCTGACTGGGACGAGAAGTTCGACCTGCTCGGTTGGGAAGCTATGCCGACGACCGAGCCACGGGTTCAGCCCAACTTCGGGATCATGTATCAGTACGGAGATCTCAACGATGTCATCCGTCTACTATGCGAGGACCCCTATACTCGCCAAGCTTATCTTCCAGTCTGGTTTCCTGAGGACACCGGCGGGGGCGCGAAGCGTGCGCCGTGCACTATCGGATACCACTTCCTTATGCGGGATGGACGTCTTGATGTCAACTACCATATCCGAAGCTGCGATTTCGTCAGGCACTTCCGTGATGACCTCTACCTTACCGCCCGGCTCCTCCTGTGGGTCCTCTACAAACTTCGAGAAATTGATGGCCGATGGAATGATGTCCTTCCCGGCAAGTTCATGATGCAGATCGGCAGTCTGCACATCTTCCGCAACGATTATCTCATGCTGTTCGGCCCCAAGGTAGCGAAGGATCGGTGATGACGAAGAAGCAAGTTCCCATAGATGGCAGCATCCATTGGACGACGGCCTATAACATTGGTGACTCCGTCATGATCGACGGCAGTCTGGACATCAAGGCTGTGATCCTTGCAGTCGTCATCCGAGGTACCGGCCGCAACGTCAACTATGACGTGGCCTGGTTCCATAACGGCTCGTCCTATTCGGCCTGGATCGAGGAATGGAGGATCCTGCCATGGGAAGACTGAAGCCACAAACCTTCTACCTCGGGGCGGGTATCCTTACCTGCCCCAATGGCGAGGAGTTCAAGGTTCGATCCTTCACGATCACTCAGGGTGACCCGATTGAGTTGGTCCAAGGAGGAGACGTCATTCGACAGGAACCCAGTCGGGAACCTGTCCGTATTACTTTCGAGGAGGTGACCGATGGGAAGGATCAGCAGACAGACGATGTTCATGGACATGGCGAGGGCGGCGGCGAGGAGATCAACGTGCTTCCGCCTGAACGTCGGCGCGATAGTGACCAAGGACAATAACCCGGTCGCGGTCGGCTGGAACGGTGCGCCCGCGGGAATGCCGCACTGCGCCGGCAATGACTGTCCGGGTGTCATCCCAGGGAACTGTGGGACCCTGCACGCCGAAGTCAATGCACTGAAGAAAGCGGAGGCTCTGCTTCCCCGGGCGCCGGGAGTCGATCTCTACACGACGCACTCGCCGTGCATCGACTGCACGAGGTTCATCATCGAGCCTGCCGGTGTGTATGTGCTGCGTCTCTTTTTCGAGATACCGTACCGCAACACCCAGCACCTCGGGATGCTTGAAGGCAAAACGGAAGTTTACGAGTTGACGCCGGCTGGATATATTGTCGATTACTTTACTCGACAGGTGATGGAGTTACCTTGAGCAAAACTCGACCCTATGATTGGCATGGTCAAAGCATGTCACCCACTTATGTGGCGTGGCTTTCCATGAAGCAGCGATGCTATAACCCGAAGCGAACCGGCTATGAGAACTATGGTGGCCGAGGCATCCGGGTGTGTAAACGCTGGCGTCATAGCTTTAAGAACTTCCTTGAGGACATGGGTGAACGGCCTGAAGGCACTACTCTTGATCGGGAAGACAACGAGGGTAACTACAAGAAAAGCAATTGTCGTTGGGCAACGCCCTCAGAGCAACGCAAGAACCAGAGGGCCAAGTGAAACGATCCAAGCAAATTATGGTTGTGGGTGAACACTCACAGATTAACCCCCGCGCCAAGTCTCTGTTCTTCGATGCACTGACTGACGCGGGGTTCAACACCGAGAAGATCTCTTGGGTGAATGTGCTGAAGGAGCCGCCACCCGAAGGCAAGAACATCACGAAGACGATGATTAAAGCCAACCTCGATAGACTCGAGCGGCGCATCGAGAAACGTGACCCCAAGTACATGATCCTCTTGGGCAACACGCCCCTTCAGGCGATCACCGGTGCGGCGGGCATCAAGAAAGCACGGGGTAAGCCGGTACTGCGCGACAAGCGCATCGTGCTACCCGTCAATCACCCGAACCTTGCGTTCCACGACGAGAACTATGAAGATATGTTGGCCGCTGATCTCGCCCGCTTGAAAGAGTGCGTCGAGTTCGGAGGTATCCCCGAGGAACGCGAGCTCGACTTCGTCATCGTGGATAACCACAGCAAGGTCAAAGCGATGCTGCGCGATCTGCGCGGCACAGTCGCTGTCGACTTGGAGACGACACGACTCTATCCCTTTACGACTCAGCAGGATGAGCTGATCGAGCAGGGACGTGCCTCGCAGGAAATGCTGCGCGATCACAAGGCGACTCACGGCTCGAACAACTTGCCCAAAGTTGTCGCCATGCAGTTCGGCACGAGGACGAAGCAGTGGGTCGTTCCCATGGAAACGGCGGGCATCTGGAACCGTGAGGAACTGGAGGTCATCGTCGAGGAATGCACCGAGCGCCTCA
>Ga0134123_10000757_pt1 | contig 21253 bp, 21 predicted proteins | sample KB303_FD_96460 | JGI IMG/M metagenome (GOLD analysis project Ga0134123, IMG submission 96460) | Terrestrial soil microbial communities without Nitrogen fertilizer from Kellogg Biological Station, Michigan, USA - KB3-0-3 | ecosystem: Environmental > Terrestrial > Soil > Unclassified ...
CGTGACACTCGTACTGGCCCATGATCCCTCGCCTCGCTGGCTAGCGGAAGAAGCGGAAGACGTCGATGCGCACCAGGTCGTTGTACACCGCGTACACCATCAGCATCATCAGGAGCACGAAGCCCACCTGCTGGGCCACTTCACGCTTTCGCAGCGACAGCGGCCGGCCCAGGATGGCCTCGCACACGAAGAAGAGCAGGTGCCCGCCGTCCAGCATCGGCACCGGCAACAGGTTGAGGAGGGCGAGGTTCACGCTGATCACCGCGGTGAAGAAGGCCAGGCTCGGCAGCCCCTGCCGGGCTTGCTCCCCCGCCGCCTGCGCGATCTGGATGGGCCCGCCGATATTGGACCGGTCGAGCTGCCCCACCACGATCTTCCACAGGCCCAGCGCGGTGAGGGTGGTGACCTCCGCCGTCTTCTGCACGCCATCCCGCAGGGCGATGATGGGATTCTCCCGCACGTAGGTGGTGGACGGAGAGGGGCTGATGCCGATGCGCCCGGCCTCGGTCTCCTTCCCGTCCGGCCCGCGGTCCTTGACCCCGCGCGGCGTCACCGTGATGGCGACGCGCTCGGCGCCCCGCTTCGCCACCAGCCTGGTGGGCTGGCCGGGGCGGCGGCTGATGGTCTCGGCGAGATCGGACCAGGACAGCACCGGCTTCCCCTCGATCTCCACCACGGTGTCCCCGGCCTGGAGCCCCGCCTGGGCGGCAGGGAATCCCGCCACCACGTCGCCGACGATGGGCGGGATATAGGGGCCGACCCCGATGTCCCACACCTCGTACTCGTCCCCGAAGATGTCCCGCTCCTTCAGCCGCGCCGGCGTGAGGGTCACCTTGCGCTCGCCGCCGGTGAGCCCGGTCACCGTGAGCTCGATCGCCCGCCCCTGTCCTCCCTGCACCGCGCGGAGCACGTCCTCCCAGTACTTCACGGGGCGGCCGTCCACGGCCGCGATCTTGTCGCCGGTGGCGACTCCCACCTTGGCGGCGGCGCCGTCGGGCGCCACCCGGCCGATGACCGGTGGCAGCGCGGGCCGGCCCATGATCATGAACACGAGGGCGAAGATGACGGCGGCGAGGACGAAGTTCATGGCCGGGCCGGCGAAGACGATGAGGAACCGCGCGAGGATGGACTTGCTGTGGAAGGCCTTCGCCGGATCCACCGTCGGCCGCGCCCCTCCCTCCAGGGGATTCTCGTCGTCGCCCATCATCTTCACGTAGCCGCCCATGGGAATGAGCGACACACAGTACTCGGTCTCCTTGCCCCGGTAGCGCCACAGCACCGGACCGAAGCCGATGGAGAAGCGCTCCACGCCCACGCCGAAGAGCCGCGCCACCACGAAATGTCCCAGCTCGTGAATGACGATGAGAATCCCGATCACGATGATGAAGGCCACGACCGACGTCACGTTGCCATCCTCCCCGCGGCGCGCGGCGCCGAGAGCCCGTCGGCGGGCAGCCACCCCGCCACCGCCCGGCGCGTCTCGGCGTCCACGTCCACGCAAGTGTCGATATCGGCGAGCGCCCGGGCCGGCACATGCGCCAGGGCGCGCTCGATCAACTGTGCGATCTCGATGAAGCGGATCCGCCCCGCGAGAAAGGCGGCCACCGCCAGCTCGTTGGCGGCATTGAGCACCACCGGCGCCACCCCGCCCGCCTGGAGCGCGCGGCGCGCGAGGGCCAGGCAGGGGAACCGGTCGCTGTCGGGCGCCTCGAAGGTGAGCGCGCCCACCCGGGTGAGATCGAGGCGCTCCGCCGCCGCGGGAAGGCGCGACGGATAGGTGAAGGCATAGAGGATGGGGATGCCCATGTCGGCCACGCCGAGCTGGGCGATCACCGAGCCGTCCACGTACTCCACCATGGAGTGCACGATCGACTGCGGGTGCACCACCACCTGGACGCGCTCGGGCTCCACGTCGAAGAGCCAGCGCGCCTCGATGACCTCGAGCCCCTTGTTCATGAGGGTGGCCGAGTCCACCGTGATCTTGGCGCCCATCTTCCAGGTGGGATGGTTGAGCGCCTGCTCCACCGTGACATGCGCCAGGTCCGCCTTCGACATGGTGCGGAAGGGTCCGCCGGAGGCGGTGAGGAGGATGCGGTGCACCTCCTCGCGATTGTGGCCCACCAGGCACTGGAACACCGCGCTGTGCTCGGAGTCTACCGGAAGGAGGGGAACTCCCGCGGTGCGCGCGGCCGCGGTCATGAGGCTCCCCGCCATGACCAGCGTCTCCTTGTTCGCCAGCGCCACCGTCTTGCCCGACCGGATGGCGGCCATGGTCGGCAGGAGTCCCGCGCCGCCCACGATGGCCGACAGCACCACCTCGGCGTCAATCTCGCCCGCCAGCGTCACCAGCCCCGCGGCGCCGCGGAGGATCTCGGGATGGGGCCGGGGCAGGAGCCGCACCACCGCGTCCACCGCGCCGGGATCGATCAGCGCGAGCGCGCGGGGACGGTGCTTGAGGCAGAGATCGGCCACCAGCTCGGGGTTGGAGCCGCGCGCGGCCAGCCCCTCCACGCGGAACTCGCCGGGGAACTGGTCCACCAGCTCGAGGGCCCGGCGTCCCACCGACCCCGTCGCGCCGAGGAGGATCAGGCGCTTCACTGGAGGCCCCGCACGTGCGCGGCATAGTAGAAGAGCACCGGCGTGTTGAAGAGCAGGCTGTCGATGCGGTCCAGCGCGCCGCCGTGGCCGGGGATGATGCTGCCGGTGTCCTTGGTGCCCACGCTCCGCTTGAGCGCCGATTCCACCAGATCGCCGATCTGGCCGGAGACGCCGAGGACGAGGCCCACCACCGCCGCGCCGGTGAGCCCGAGCGCCGGGAAGAACCAGGCCTGCGCGATCACCGCTGCCAGCATGGAGACCACGAGCTGCGCGAGGGCGCCCTCCACCGTCTTCTTGGGGCTCACCATGGGGGCGAGCCGATGGCGCCCGGCCGCGGTGCCGATCAGGTAGGCCGCGGTCTCCCCCAGCCAGGTCACCCACACCAGCAGGAGCACCCATTCCTTGCCCGCCTCGAGGTCGCGCAGCCAGAAGGCATAGCCCAGCAGCCAGTTCACGTAGAGGATCCCGAACACCGTGACCACGGTGGGCGGCCACTCGAGCTGGCCGATGCGCTGCTGCCACAAGGCGGCGGTGAGCGCGCCCAGGAGAACGGCGGTGAGCATCACGCGCTCGGACACCGGCAGCGCGAAGCTGGCGGTGACGAGGACGCCCCCCATGAGGCCCAGGACCCGCATCGTCCGCACGCCGGCGCGCTCGAACATGCCGGTGAACTCCCACTGGGCCAGCGCGCCCACCAGGACGATGATGGCGCCGAAGAGCCAGACGGGTCCCGCCATCACCAGCCACAGGAAGAGGGGGAGCAGCACGAGCGTGCTGAGGGTCCGGCGCACCAGGGCGGCGCCGCGGGAGGGCGGCGAGGCCGAGCGCGGGAGGGACATGTCTTCCGTCCCCGCCATCACACCCGACCGAACCGGCGATCGCGACGCTGGAAGTCGGCGACGGCCACGTAGAGGTCGCGCGTTCCGAAGTCGGGCCAGAGGGTGGGCGTCACCCACAGCTCGGTGTAGGCGATCTGCCAGAGGAGGAAGTTCGACACCCGCATCTCGCCGCCGGTGCGAATGAGGAGGTCGGGATCCGGCGTGCCGTCGGTATAGAGCGCCCGGGCCACCGCGGCCTCGTCGATGCCCTCCGGATCCAGCGCGCCCGCGCGCACCGCGCGCGCCAGGTCCCGCACCGCGTCCACGATCTCGTCACGGCCGCCGTAGTTCAGGGCGAGCACCAGGGTGAGCCCGCTGTTGGCGGCGGTCTCCGTCACCACATGCTCGATGCGCCGCCGCACCCCGGGCGGTATGCCGGCGGGGCGTCCGATCACGCGGAAGCGGACGTTCTTGGCCATGAGATCCGGGAGCTCGCCGTCGATGGTGCGCTCGAGGAGCGTCATGAGGAAGGAGACCTCGGTCTCGGGCCGCCGCCAGTTCTCGGACGAGAACGCATAGAGGGTGAGGAACTCGATGCCGAGCTCCCCCGCCTGGCGCACCGTCTCGCGCACCGCCTTGACGCCCTGATGATGGCCGGCCACCCGCGGCAGCCCGCGCTTGGTCGCCCAGCGGCCATTGCCATCCATGATGATCGCGACGTGGCGGGGACGCGGCCGGGCCAATACGCGGCTCCGGAGCTCCGCTTCCGGAAGGTGCGAGAGCTCGGCCACGGAAACGCCGGAGGCCGGGGGGAACGCCATGGGCGTCAAGTGTACCGGAGGCCAGAAGAGATCGCCAGGAAAATCAGGCGTTTCGTCCTCGCCACCCGGCCACGGCGCCCCTAGATCGCGAGGACTTCACCTTCCTTCTTCTTCGTGAGCTCATCCACCTTCCCGATGAACCGGTCGGTGCTCTTCTGGATGGTGTCGTGCCCGCGGCGCTCCTCGTCCTGCGAGACCTTCTTGTCCTTGGCGAGGCCCTTGAGCTTGTCATTGGCCTCGCGGCGGACATTGCGAATGGCCACCCGCGCATCCTCGGCGAACTTCCCCACCGTCTTGGCGAGCTGCTTCCGGCGCTCCTCGGTGAGCGTGGGCATGGTGAGGCGGATCAGCTTGCCGTCATTGGCGGGGGTGAGCCCGAGGTCCGACTTCTGGATGGCCTTCTCGATGGCGGACATCTGCGACGTGTCCCAGGGCTGGATGATCAGGGTCTTGGGATCCGGCACCGACACCGAGGCGATCTGGTTGATCGGCGTCATGTTGCCGTAGGCCTCCACCCGCAGCGAGTCGAGCAGCGCGGTGTTGGCGCGACCCGTGCGCACGCCGGAGAATTCCCGGGTCAGCAGCTCCACCGCCGCCTGCATCCGCGCTTCCATGTCCTTGATCAGGGCCTCGTACATGCGCTCACCCCCTGAGAGATCCGGCGTCCGCAGACACCACCGAGCCCACCGGCTCGCCCATGACGATCCGCCGGATATTCCCCCGGCGGGTAAGGTCGAAGACGACGATGGGCAGCTTGTTCTCCATGCAGAGCGAGATGGCGGTGGTGTCCATCACCTGGAGCCCGCGGTTCAGCACCTCGATGTACCCGATCCGCAGCAGCTTGGTGGCGGCGGGGTCGAGGGCGGGGTCGGCGGTATAGATCCCGTCCACCTTGGTCGCCTTGAGAATGGCTTCGGCGCCGATCTCCACCGCCCGCAGCGCGCCCGCGGTATCGGTGGTGAAGAACGGATTGCCGGTCCCGGCCGCGAACACCACCAGCCGCCCCTTCTCGAGGTGGCGGATGGCGCGCCGTCGGATGTACGGCTCCGCCACCGCGCGCATCTCGATGGCGGAGAGCACGCGGGTGGGCACGCCCGCCTTCTCGGTGGAGTCCTGCAGCGCCAGCGCGTTGATGACGGTGGCGAGCATGCCCATGTAGTCGCCGGTGGCCCGCTCCATCCCGCCCGCGCTGGCGGCGATGCCGCGGAAGATATTGCCGCCGCCGATGACCACCGCCAGCTGCACCCCGAGATCCACCACCTCGCGGATCTCGTCCGCGATGCGCGCGATGGTCTCCGGATCGATACCGTACCCGCGGCTGCCCGCGAGGGCCTCGCCGGAGATCTTCAGCAGTACTCGGCGGTAGGCGGGCGGCACTACCCGCCCTCGCCCACCTTGAACCGCGAAAAACGCTTCACCACCACGCGCTCGCCCATCTTCGACGTGGCCTGGTCCACCATGTCCTTGATCCGGGTGCGGCCGGTGGCGTCCCGGACGAACGGCTGCTCGAGCAGGCACTGCTCGGCGAAGAACTTGTCCAGCTTGCCCTCGATGATCTTGTCGAGCACCTGCGGCGGCTTCTTCTGGTCCGCCATCTGGTCGCGATAGATCTCGCGCTCCTTCTCGATCACCGGTCCCGGCACCTCTTCCCGCGATATGTAGGAGGGGTTGGCCGCCGCCACCTGCATGGCGAGGTCCTTCACGAGCTGCTGGAAGTCCTCGGTGCGCGCCACGAAGTCGGTCTCGCAGTTGACCTCCAGCAGGACGCCGAGCTTGGCGCCGGGGTGGATATAGGCGTGCACCACCCCGTCCTTGGCCTCCCGGTGCGCCTTCTTGGCCGCATCCGCCAGTCCCTTCTTGCGCAGGAACTCCACCGCCCCCGCGAGGTCTCCCTTGGAGGAGTCCAGCGCGGCCTTGCAATCCATCACGCCGGCTCCGGTCTGCTCCCGGAGCTCTCTCACCAGTTCCGCGGGTGAAGCCATGAGTGCGGGTCTCCTCGGGTCCGCGGGGCCGGCCTAGGCGCCGGCCTCCGCCGATGCGGTCATCTCGGCCTCCGTGACCACCGGCATGTCCGGCGAGGCGGGAATGTCCTCCGCCTCCTCCTTGGCCAGCGTGCCCCGGCCCTCGTTGATGGCGTCCGCCATGCGCGCGGTGATGAGCCGCACGGCGCGGATGGCGTCGTCATTGCCGGGAACGGGATAGTCGATCACGGTGGGGTCGCAATTGGTGTCCACGATGGCCACGATGGGGATGGAGAGCCGGCGCGCCTCCTCGACCGCGATGTCCTCTTTCTTCGGGTCGATGATGAAGACGGCGGACGGCAGCCGGTCCAGGTTCTTGATTCCCACCAGGGCCTTCTCGAGCTTCTCGCGCTCGCGCTCCAGGCCGAGCACTTCCTTCTTGGGCAGGCGCTCGTACTCGCCCGTCTCCTTCATCTCGTCGAGCTTCTTCAGGCGCGCGATCGACTTCCGGATGGTGGTGAAGTTGGTGAGGGTGCCGCCCAGCCACCGGTGATTCACGTAGAACATCCCGCAGCGCGCGGCCTCCTCCAGCACCGCCTCCTGCGCCTGCTTCTTGGTGCCCACGAACAGCACGGTGCCGCCCTGGGCGGCCAGATCGCGCATGAACGCGTAGGCCTCGCGGAACTTCTTGAGGGTCTTCTGCAGGTCGATGATGTAGATGCCGTTGCGCTCCCCGAAGATGTACTTCTGCATCTTGGGGTTCCAGCGCTTGGTCTGGTGGCCGAAGTGCACGCCGGCCTCCAGTAGCTCCTTCATGGTCAATGCCGCCATGGTGCCGTCCTTTCGGTTCGCCTCCGACCGTCGAGCGGCGGGGCCCCGGGGGCCGCCGCGCTTCCCCACCGTGCCCGGTGACGGGCGGCGGGGACCGAAGCTCGCGGTCGTGCGTAGTTAACTTCGACTGCTCAGTCGTGTACTTCAGCGACGCCCATCTACGTCGTGTACTTGGAGTTCAGCCGCACGTACTCTTCCGTGAGGTCCGACGTCCATACGGAGTCCGCGCCGCGCCCGAGCCCGAGCTCGATGGCGATGGCGTACTCGGCGCCCCGCATGGTGGCCTCGACGCGCTCCATGCGCGTGCCCGGCCGGAGCATCCCGCGCTCCACGATGCGCTCCTCCCCGATCTGGATGGCCACCCGGTCGGGCGCGATCTTGGCCGGCGACTTGCCCAGCGCCATCATGATACGCCCCCAGTTGGGGTCGGCGCCGCAGATGGCGGTCTTGACCAGGGGCGAGTTGGCCACGCTGCGGGCGGCGATCAGCGCCTCCCGGCGGGTCCGCGCGCCCGAGACTCGCACCTGCACCAGCTTGGTGGCGCCCTCGCCGTCCTGCACCAGCATCTTGGCCAGCTTCTCCGCCACCGCCTCGAGGGCCTGGCGGAACTGCCGCAGCCCCCGGCCGCTGCGCTCGAGCGGCGCGTTCTCGGCCAGCCCGTTGGCGAGCACCGCCACCGTGTCGCTGGTGGACTCGTCGCTGTCCACCGTCACGCGGTTGAACGACCGGTCCATGGCCCGCCGGAGCGAGACCTGGAGCGCGTCGGCCGCGATCACCGCGTCGGTGGCGAGGAAGCAGAACATGGTCGCCAGGTGCGGCTCCAGCATCGCCACGCCCTTGGCGATCCCGCCAATGGTCACCGGCCGGCCGCCGATCTCCACCCGGAGGGCGGCCTCTTTCGGGATGGTGTCGGTGGTCATGATGGCTTCGGCCGCGCTCCGGCTTCCCTGCGGGGAGAGCGCCTTGACCAGCTTGGGCAGGCTCGCGCGGATCTTGTCCATGGGCATCGGCTGGCCGATCACGCCGGTGGACGCGATGAGGACACGCTGGGCGGGGATACGCAGGTGCTCGCCCACGATCTTGGTCATCTCGCGCGCGTCCCGGATCCCCTGCTCGCCCGTGCAGACATTGGAGCAGCCCGAGGAGGCCACAATGGCCTGGGCCTGGCCGCCCTTGACGTGATCGCGGGAGACCAGCACCGGCGCGCCCTTCACCTGGTTGGTCGTGAACACCGCCGCCGCCCGCGCGGGGGACGAGGAGTAGATGAGCGCGAGGTCCTTCTTGCCGCTGGGCTTGATGCCCGCGGTGACGCCGGCGGCAAGGATGCCGGGAACGGCGGTGATGCCGCCCTCGAGCCACTGGATATCGGCCATGCCGCCGCCTACGGGTAAACGGGGGGCGCTTCGAGCCCGCTCCGCTCGTCCCAGCCCATCATGATGTTGAGGCTCTGGATCCCGTTGGCGGAGCCGCCCTTGCCCAGATTGTCGAGCGCGGACACGCAGACCGCGCGTCGCGTGCGCGGATCGGCCACTACCGTGACGTCGCAGAAGTTGGAGCCCACGATATGGCGGGTGGTGGGCTTCTCACCCTCCGGAAGCACCCGCACGAAGGGCTCGCCTGCGTAGAACTCCTGGTACAGCGCCACCAGATCGGCGGTGGAGGCACCGCGCGTCAGCGGCACCGAGGCGGTGGTGAAGAGCCCGCGATTCATGGGCAGGAGATGCGGGGTGAAGGCCACCACCACCGGCCCGCCCGCGAGCGCCGACAGCTCCTGCTCGATCTCGGGCGTGTGCCGGTGCGTGCCGCCGAGACCATACGCCTGCACGTTCTCGTTGGCCTCGGTGTAGAGGTACATGGGCTCGATCTTCCGGCCCTGCGCGCCCGCGCCGGTGACGCCGGACTTGCCGTCGATGACGATGCCCTCGCGCGACCCGAGCCCGCTCTTGAGCAAGGGCGCGGTGGCGAGGATGGAGCCCATGGGATAGCAGCCCGGCGAGGCGATGAGGCCGGCGGCGGCGATGGCCTTGCGATGGAGCTCGGGCAGCCCGTACACCGCCTCCGCGAGACCGGCGGCGTCCACGTGCGGCGCCTTGTACCACGTCCCGTACAGCGACGCGTCGCGGAGCCGATAGTCCGCGGAGAGATCCACCACTTTCCGCCCCAGGCGCCGGAGGATGGGCACCGCCCGCTGCGACTCCATGTGGGGCAGCGCGAGGAAGACGACCTCCGCCTCCTCGGCGAGGCGCTCGGCGTCGACTTCCTGGAACACCAGCGAGGAGAGACCGCGGAGATGCGGGTACATCTTGTCCAGGCGCTCGCCCGCCAGCCGCTCCGAGGTGACGGCGGCGAGCTGGATCTTGGGATGGATGGTGAGGAGGCGAAGCAATTCCGCCCCCATGTACCCGCTTGCGCCCGCCACCGCCACCCGCACCATGTTCGTGCCCCCGCCTACCGCTTGGAGTACTGGAACTTCGACCGCGCGCCGGGCTGGCCGTACTTCTTCCGCTCCTTCATCCGCGGATCGCGGGTGAGGAGACCCGCCTTCTTGAGCGCCCCCCGGAGCTTCTCGTCGAACTCGAGCAGCGCCCGCGAGATGCCATGCCGGACCGCGCCGGCCTGACCGGTGGGCCCGCCGCCGCCGACATTGATATTGGCGTCGAACGTCCCCAGCGTATTCGTGAGCTGAAGCGGCTGGCAGATGATCATCCGCAGCGTCTCGCGCGGGAAGTACTCCTCGAAGGCCCGCTTGTTCACCCGGATATTGCCGTTGCCCTGCTTGAGCCACACGCGCGCCACGGAGGTCTTCCGCCGCCCGGTACCGTAGAACAGCATCGCCTCAGCCATATGCTCGCTTGCTCCTTACCTGGCCGCGCGGCCGGCCGCGGCCAGCGGCTCGGGCTTCTGGGCGGCATGCGGATGGACGGTTCCCCGGTACACCTTGAGCTTCTTCGCCATGGCCCGGCCGAGCCGCCCCTTGGGGAGCATGCCCTGCACGGCCCACTCGATGACACGCTCGGGATGGGCCTTGATCATCTTGTCGGCGCTCACCTCGCGCAGCCCGCCGATATAGCCGGTGTGCCAGCGGTACATCTTCTCGGTCATCTTCCGCCCGGTGAGCTGGATCTTCTCGGCGTTCACCACGACCACGTGGTCCCCCACGTCGAGGTGCGGCGCGAAGGTCGGCTTGTGCTTTCCTCTGAGGATGGTCGCCACCTGGGTGGCGAGCCGTCCCAGCACGCGGCCCTCGGCGTCAACCAGGAACCACTTGCGGTCGATCGAATCTTCCTTCGGCATGACGGTCGGCATGAGTCCTCCCCGAATTCGACAACATGACATACTAGGGTCGCTCTGCAAATCTGTCAACCCTTTCGTACCTTTCTCCCCCGGTCAGCGTCGTCCTTGCGCTTCGGCTTCCCCGCCGCCGCGGGCATCTTGTCGGGCCAGGGGCAGAGCGCGCGGACTCCGCATTCCGGGCACTTGGGCGCCCGCGCGGTACAGGTCCGGCGGCCATGCCAGATGAGGAGATGGCTGGCCTTCGTGAGGCGATCAGGTGGCAGGATGGCGACGAGCTCGTCGTGGATCTTCTCGGCGTCGGTGGCCCGGGTGAGGGCCAGCCGCTGGGAGACCCGCGTCACATGCGTATCCACCGCCAGGGCGGGAATCCCGAAGGCATTGCCCAGCACCACGTTGGCCGTCTTGCGCCCCACCCCGGGCAACTTGGTCAACTCCTCCAGCGTGCGCGGCACCTCGCCGCCATGGCGCTCCACCAGGGCCGCCGCCATGCCGAGAAGGGATCTGGCCTTGGCGCGAAAGAAGCCGGTGGAGTGAATCTCGCGCTCGAGCCGCGCGGGTGGGATGGCCGCCCAGTGGCCCGCGGTGCGGTATTTCGGGAAGAGCCCGGCGGTCACCTGGTTCACGCGTTGATCCGTGCATTGCGCCGAAAGAATCGTCGCCACCAGGAGCTCGAGCGGCGTGGAGGAGTCGAGCTCGATCCGCGCGTCCGGATACATGGCGGAGAGCCCGTCGAGAATGCGGCGCGCGCGGCGCTTCTTGTCGGCAAGGGATTCGGCCATGGGACTCCTTTCGCTCAGCGCGTCGCGGCGCCGGCGTCGCCGCCGATCTCCAGACGGCCGGACAGGATGCGGGGCGCCGCCAGCGTGACCGCCACCGGCAGCCGGCGCAGCCGCGGCGTGGGGTCGAGATGGCGGACCACCCAGTCCACCAGGAAAGACGGGAGCGGCACGCCGCCCACCCGCACGCCGTCCACCGCGAGCGCGAAGGGCGCGCCGTCGCGCCCGGGCAAGAAGCGCACGCGCGCCGTCACCGCGGGTCCGCCGAAGCCCACCGTGGCGCGCGCGAGCCCGTCCTCCAGCGCGAGGGAGGCGCGGCGGAGCCCCTTCTGCTCGCGCACGAAGGCCAGGAGATCCGCCTCGTCCACGCGCAGGCGCTCGATCGAGAGGCCGTCGAGATCGAGCACCTCGAGGCCGCCCGTCGCGGCGAGGCGCCCCGGATTGAAGCGCAGGCCGCGCGCGACCACCCGCACATCGCGAACGCGCAGCAGCGGCCGCCCGCGGGCCACTTCCCCCACCAGGGCGGACTCGGCCTCCAGCACCACGCGCGCGACCTCGCCCCGCCGCAACCCCTCCGCGGTATATTCCGGCGCCACCCGGAGGCCCCGGCCCTCGCGAGTGAAGTCCCCGAGGAGAGCCTCGGCGCCGGCGGCGAGCCGCGTCGCGAGCATCTCGGCGGACACGGTATCCACCACCACCGGAGGACGGCGCACGCGCACCATGCCGCGGCTGCCGTCGGGTAGCGGCACGTCCGCCACGAGCGGAAACGCGGAGGCCAGCCAGGGATCGCCGTCGAAGGCGCGCATGATGCGATCGGGCTTGGCGGAGGCGGCGTCCGGGCCCTGGTCGCCGCTCTTGAGGATGGCGACGTCCACCCCGAAGGGGGTGACGTCCCAGGCGCGCTGGAAGCGCAAGGGCAGCCCGTCGCGCAAGCCCTCGTAGCGGAAGTTCGACACCGAGAAGTAGTTGTCGTTCGGCACGACCGCCACCCGGGCCGCGCGCCCGCCAGTCTCCCGCAGCACCGCGGCGAGGATCTCCGCGTGGCGCCAGTCCGCCGCCACCGGGGCGTCCGAGACCACGATGGGCATGAGGAAGACCCGCGTGGACGGCAGCGGCGGCACGGCGAAGGCGGCCATCGACACCTGCAGCGCGCCGACAACGACGCAGGCGGCGACGACCCAGCGGCGCGCGGTGGGACCCAGCGCGGCGGCTCCGGCCGCGGCGGCCAGCGCGCCGGCGGGAAGCAGCGGCAGCGCATAACGCAAGTTCTTGTTCTGGATGAGCGCGAAGATCGCCAGCGGCAGGATCGCCGACCATACCAGGGCGCGGGCGCGGGGCAGGCGCCGCACCGCCCAGAGCCCCCACAGGGTGAGGCCTCCCGCCAGGAGGCCAAACAGCGGCACGAAGGTCCGCGGATAGAAGAGGAGGCCGCTCCCGCTCAGAGTGGGCGGAGACTCGATGGCCTGCTTGAAGGAGCGATTGAGGATCTGCATGGGCAGTCCCGCCAGCCGCGGGCCATACCACGGCAGCGCCAGCACCGCGCCCACCGCCAGCGCGAGCCCCAGGCGCCGGAGCCGCGGGCCGCGATCGGGCGCCCGCAGGGCAAGCCACGCGCTCCACGCGAGCGGCGGCAGGAGATAGGCGGCGAAGGGCGGCTTCACCAGCATCCCGAGCCCGAGGGCGAGGCCCACCGCCATCGACCAGCCCGGGCGAGAAAAGCCCTCCGCGCGCACGAGCGCATAGAGGGCCACGGCCACCGCGGCCGCCAGCGGCAGATCGAGCTGGAAGCGCAGCAGCGAGAACACCACGAAGGGCGCGGTGGCGAAGAGGAAGGCCGCGAGGAGGCCCGCCGCGGGATCGAGGAGACGGCGTCCCACGCCCCAGACCGCAAGGGTGCCCGCGACGAGAAAGGCCCACATCACCAGCTGGGCGGTGACCGGCGCGATCGGCAGGACGAAGTAGGACAGTCCGGCCGCGCAGAGCACCAGCGGCGGATAGAAGCTCGACATGGCCACGATCTCGGCGTAGCGCGCATGCCCCGGCTCGGCGAGGATGCGGTGGCACTCCAGCGCCCGCTCGAGGTGATTGGCGTGGTCCCACTCGGGCGGGCGCCGGTCGATCCCCACCCAGACGGCCATCACTCCCGCGAGCGCCAGCAGGAGCAGGACGAGCAGGCCGGCGTCGCGTCGCACGGCGTACACGAGAAGGCGCGGGCGCCCGCGCCTAGCGGGGCGCGCCCAGGGCGCGGCGGATCGCCTCGATGCGCGCGGCGACCTCGTCGGCGGGGAGCGCCTTCGGCTCGTGCGCCACGCGCCACACCGGCCACTGCGGCTCCGGGTCTCCGGCGAGGCGCGGCACCAGGTGCCAGTGAATATGGGCCACCTGGTTCCCGAGGAGCTCGTAGTTCATCTTCACCGGCTGATAGACCTGGGCCAGCGCCCGCGCCACCCAGCTCACGTCCTCCATCACCCGCGCGCGCTCGGCCCGGGACAGCTCGTAGAGCTCCCGCGCGTGCCAGCGCAGCACCACGAACACCCAGCCGGGGAAGAACTGGTCGGGATTGAAATAGGCGCGGCAGGCGTCGAGGTCGGCGATGAAGTGCTCGCCCTCCCCCGCCACCCGCTCGCACAGCACGCAGCCGGGCTCACTCATGTGCCCCGCTCCGAGAGGAACCGGCCGAGCCGGGTGAGCGCTTCCTCGATGCGCGGGAGCGAGTTGGCGTAGGCGAAGCGCAGGTAACCCTCCGCGTTCCGCCCGAAGTCCACCCCCGGCGTCACCGCCACGTGCGTGCGATCCAGGATCTCGAAGGCGAAGGCCAGCGAGTCTTGCGTGTAGCGGCGGGCATTGGCGAGGACGTAGAAGGCGCCGGTGGGCGTGGTGGTCACGCCGAGCCCGATGCGACGGAGGCCCGCCACCATGGCCTGCCGGCGCTCGTCGAACACGCGGCGAAAGCCCGCCGCCTCCGCGCTCGCCTCGCGGAGGGCGGCCAGCGCCGCCCACTGGACGAACTCGTTGCTGGAGATGAAGAAGTTGCCGTGCAGCGCGGTGAGGGTGGGCATGAACTCGGCGGGAGCGATCACGTATCCGCACCGCCAGCCCGTCATCGCATAGGCCTTGGAGAAGCCGTTGAGCACGAACGCCCGATCGGTGAACTCCAGGATGGTGTGCTCCGGCCCCTCGTAGGTGAGGCCGTGGTAGATCTCGTCGGAGACCATCCAGGGGCCCAGGCGCGCCAGCGCCGTCATCCGCTCCGGCGCCAGCACGGCCCCGGTGGGATTGGCGGGCGAGTTGATGAGGATGGCCCGGGTCCGCGGCGTCAGCGCCGCCGCCACCGCGTCGGCGTGCAGCTGGAACCCGTCGGCTTCGTGGACGTTCACCGAGACGGGCTCCGCCTCCGCGTACTTCACGAACTTCGGATAGCAGGCATAGTGCGGGTCCGAGAGGATCACCTGGTCGCCGCGCTCGAGCAGGGCGCCGAAGAGCAGCAGCATGGCGGGCGAGGTGCCCGCGGTGACCAGGATGCGGTCCGGGGACACGTCCACTCCGTACCGCGTCCGGTAGTGCTCGGCGATGGCCTCGCGCAGGGGCAGGATGCCGAGCGTGTGGACGTAGCGCGTATGGCCGTCCTTGAGCGCCTTCTCGGCCGCCTCACGGATCACCGACGGCGTCTCGAAATCCGGCTCCCCGTACTCGAGGTGGATGACGTCGGCGCCCGCCCGCTCCAGCGCCTGCGCGCGCTGGAACACCTCCACCGCGAGGAAAGGCTCGATCTCCCGGGCGCGGCGCGCGATCATCGCCTCCCCTTTCCCCCCTCGCGGGAGAGCCGCATCCGGGCGGCGACGATCTGGGCCAGCATGCGCGGCCCGTCGGTGAAGACGCCGACCTTGGAGCCGGGCTGATCGGTCCAGTTGACGGGGATCTCCGCGATCCGGTAGCCGCGCCGCTCTGCGCGCAGCACCAGCTCCACGTCGAAGCCGAAGCCGTTCGTGCGGAGCGCGCCGAAGAGCTCGTCCGCCACCGCGCCCCGGAAGAGCTTGAAGCCGCACTGGGTGTCCACCACCTGGCGGACCCCGAGGGCGCGCGCGATGACGATGAACACGCGCCCGGACAGCCGGCGGAGCAGGCGCGCCCGCACCACCACCGAGGGGTCGCGAAGCGCCCGCGAGGCCACCGCGAGGTCCGCCCCCCCGTGGAGCGCCGCCTCCAGGCGCTTCACCTCGCCGATGGGCGTGGCGCCGTCGGCGTCGGTCATGAGGCGAAGCGCCCCGGTGGCGTGGAGCATCCCGGCCCGCACCGCCGCGCCCTTGCCCTGATTCATGCCCAGGCTCAGCAGGCGCACCGCGGGGTGCGCGGCGCGCTCCTACCCGACGCGGGCGGCGGTGTCGTCGGTGCTCCCGTCGTCCACCACCAGGATCTCGTAGGGCTCGTCGCGCCCGTCGAGGTAGCTCACGACCTCCCTGAGATACCGGGGGAGGCGATGCGCCTCGTTATAGGCGGGAATGACCACGGACCAGCGGAAGCCGGGAGGCGGCACGCGTGGCCGCTCAGAACCAGGGCTGGGTGTCGGCGCGCGGCCGCCGGCGCGCCACCCCGGTCTTCTGGGCGGCGCGCACCACCTCGTGGGCCACCGCGGGCGCCACGTGCTTGTTGAACACGCTGGGAATGATGTACTCGGGCCCCAGCTCGGACTTGCCCACGCAGGCCGCGATGGCGTGGGCGGCGGCGAGCTTCATCTCGTCGTTCACGGTGCGCGCGCGCGAGTCGAGCAGCCCCCGGAAGAAGCCCGGGAAGCAGAGCACGTTGTTGATCTGGTTCGGGTAGTCGGAGCGGCCGGTGGCCAGGACACGCACGTGCGGCTCCGCGGCCTCGGGCGAGATCTCCGGCACCGGGTTGGCCATGGCGAAGACGATGCGGTCGCGCGCCATGCTCTTGACGTCCTTCACCGTCAGCACCCCCGGCACGCTGAGCCCGATGAACACGTCGGCGCCCTTGATGGCGTCCGCCATCTTGCCGCGCACGTTCTGCGGGTTGGTCGCCTCCGCCACCCAGCTCTTCATGAAGTCCATCCCCACCTTGCGGCCGCGGTGGATGGTGCCGTGCTCGTCCACCCCGATGATGTTCCGCACCCCGAGCGCGAGCAGGATCTTCACCACCGCGGTGCCGGCGGCGCCCACGCCGGACACCACCACCTTGAGCCGCTTCCGGTCCTTCTTCACGATCTTCAGCGCATTGAGCAGCGCGGCCAGCACCACCACCGCGGTGCCGTGCTGGTCGTCGTGGAAGACGGGGATGTCCAGCTCCTTGCGGAGCCGGCTCTCCACCTCGAAGCAGCGGGGGGCCGAGATGTCCTCGAGATTGATGCCGCCGAAGGCGGGGGCGATGAGCTTGACGGTCTCGATGATCTTCTCGGGGTCTTTCGTGTTGAGCGCGATGGGAAACGCGTCCACGCCCGCCAGCTCCTTGAAGAGCATGGCCTTGCCTTCCATCACCGGCATGGCCGCTTCCGGCCCGATGTCGCCCAGGCCGAGCACCGCGGTCCCGTCGGTGACCACCGCCACCGCATTGTGCTTGATGGTGAGCGTGAAGGCGCGCGAGGGATCCTCCTTGATGGCCATGCACACCCGCGCCACGCCCGGCGTATAGGCCATGGAGAGGTCGTCGCGCGTGCGGATGGGCACCTTGCTTCGCACCTCGATCTTGCCGCCCAGGTGCATGAGGAAGGTGCGGTCCGAGATGTTCGCGACCCGGATCCCGGCGAGCCCCCGAAGCCGATCGATGATGGCCTGGCCGTGCTGGCTGTCGCTGGCCTTGATGGTGATGTCGCGGAGGACTCGCCCCCCCGTCATCTCCACCAGGTCCACCGCGCCGATATCCCCGCCCGCCTTGCCGATGGCGGAGGTGACCTTGCCCAGCATTCCCGGCTTGTTCTCGATCTCCAGCCGGACGGTGAGGCTATAGGAAGCGCTCGGAACAGCCGTCGTCATCGGGATCCTCTCGAGGGCGCGGGCCGGTGTGGACTGCCGCCCGGAGCCCTGCCGCCGTTGACCAGGCGTGGGGGTCATGGTATCCCAACCGCGTGCTTTTGCGCATGCTTCTGGCGGGGCTCACCCTCGCTCTCCTCGCCACCCCCGCCGGCGCGCAGTCGCGCCGCTGGGTGCCGGTTGCCGGCAAGAGCCTGGTCGCCTTCGAGGCGACGCACCGGATGGGTGACTTTCGAGGCACCGCCGAGACCGTCACCGGCGAGTTCGAGGCGGACCCCGCCGACATCCGGGCGGGACTCACGGGGACCCTGCGTGCGCCCGTGGCGGCGCTGCGCACCGGCGACGCCGGGCGCGATCGGGACATGCGGAAGCTGCTCCAGGCCGACACCCACCGGCTGATCCGCTACACCATCGGCGGCAGCGAGGCCTCGTTCACCTCCATCACCGCGACCGCCGACGTGCTGCTGACGATCAAGGGCGCGCTCGAGGTCCGGGGAGTCGAGCGCCCTCTCGTCTTCGCCGCGCGGGCCCGCCTGATCGGGGACCGGATCTGGGTGCGCGGAGAGTCAACCCTCAAGCTCACCGACTTCGGGATGGAGCCGCCCCGGCGCCTCGGGTTCCGGGTCGGCAACCAGGTGGGCGTGAGCTTCGACGTGACCCTCCGGGCCGCCGACTGATCAGAGGGCGCGGCGGAGCAGATCCAGGGCCAGCGTGGCCGCGCGGATGCGCAGCGAGGCGTGGTCGCCCCCGAACCGGTGCTCGCGCGTCTCGGTCTTTCCCCCGCCCGCCACCGCCAGGCAGATGAGGGTGACGGGCGGCGTCGAGGCCGGCACGTCCTCGAAACAGGTGGCCAGGCCCCACTGCGCCCCGCTCCAGTCGCGCACCGCTTCGGCCAGGCGGCCCGCGCGGCTCGCCGCATCCGGGAGCGACGCCAGATCGGCGCCGAGCCGCTTCGCCTCCGCCGCATCGCCCAAGATCACGCCGGCGGCGAAGCCCGCGCCCACCCCGGTGGCAAGCCGGTCGGTCACGGAGCCCGCGCTTCCCAGCTCCGCGGCCGCCACCCGCGCGCGCGCCGCGGCCAGGCGGGCGGCGATCTGGCTCTCGAGGGTGTCCGCGTCCGCCCCGAACACCACGTCGCCCAGCCGTTGCCGGATCTCGGCCTCCACCGGCGCGATGAGCCGGGCCGCCTCATCGCCATCGGAGCCCTTGGCGGCGATGCGCACGTCCACCTGCCCCAGATGGGCGAGCGTTCCCACGGTGGGGTTGTGCCCCTTCTCCATGAAGTCGGCGATGGCCTCACCGATGCGGCTCTCGCCCAGCCCCACCGTCTTGAGCACCCGCAGCCGGATCTCGCCCTCCATCTTGTACCGCTCGCGCAGATAGGGCATGACGCGGGTGCGGAAGAGGTGCTGCATCTCGCGCGGCACGCCCGGCAGCGTGATGACGCAGCCCGGCCCGGCCTCGACGATGAAGGCCGGCGCGGTGCCCACCGGGTTCTCGACGGGAATGGCTCCGGCGGGAATATAGGCCTGTCGCTGGTTGGACGGGGACAGCTTGAAGCCCCGCGCCGCGAAGAATGCCTCGATCTGCGCCATCAGGTGGGCCGAGAACACCAGCTCGCGATCGGTGGCGGCGGCCACCGCCTCCCGGGTGATGTCGTCCAGCGTGGGACCGATGCCGCCCGTGGTGATGACGATCTCCGCCCGGCCCAGGGCCTGGCGAATGGCGGCCTCGAGGCGGCTCAGATTGTCGCCGACGGTCGTCTTGTAATAGAGATCCACGCCGGCGCCCGCGAGCTCGCGGGCAATGAAGGCGGAGTTCGTGTCCACGATCTGCCCCAGCAAAAGCTCCGAGCCGACGACCAGGATCTCCGCTCTCACGGGCGGCATCATACCAGAGCCGGCGAGGCGACCCGGATCCAGCGAATAGGTCGCGCCTCTCCCGCGTCTTTCCCTTGCGCCGGCACCCGGGAACACCGTGCTCCGCGTGCGGGTTGTAGGTCAAACGGCGCTGAAACGATAAGCCGGTTCACGCCCTCTAAACACTGAGTGAACGTGTACATTCCGCGGGCAGCGCTGAGTGCGACGATCAAACCAGGTAAGCAAGGCCTGGAGCGGCCCAAAGAGGCCGGAAGGATCGTGATGACTTTTAGGGAGAGTGAGAGCCAAGTTTCACCTGATTCTGTAGGTGTTTGGAGCGGTACGCCTGTGACGACCCGCAAGGTCAGGCTCATCCGGCCCTCCAATGGCCCCCGACTGGTGCGGCGCAAGCCTGCCACGGTGACCCCCCTCCCCGTGTCCGAGGGCCTTCTCGACCCGATGCCCGAGGGCGCGGACGACGAGATCGAGGCCCCCGCGGCGGTGGTCCGTGCCGCCGAGGAAGGTGGCCTCAGCGAGGAGCAGCTGCGGCCCTCGCCGGCCGAGGGCGAGGATCCGGTACGCATTTACCTCAAGGAGATCGGCAAGGTTCCCCTGCTCACCGCGCGCCAGGAGGTCGAGCTCGGCCAGCGGATCGAGGCGGGGCAGATCAAGCTGAGGGGCGCCCTGGCCGATATCCCGCTCGCGATGAGCAAGCTGCTGACCCTCGTGGACGGGGTGCGCCGCGGCGAGATTCCGCTCGACGACGTGATCATCCTGCCCGAGGGCGGCGAGCCCGCGCCCGAGCAGGTGAAGCCCATGATGGCCGCCTTCGCCCGGATCCGGCGGCTCGAGCGCGAGTCCGAGCGTATCCGGGCTTCGCTGGCGGGCAAGAAGCGGGCCGCGTCCACGCGGGCGAGCTACCGGGAATGGATTGCCCAGAACCGGGCCTCCGTTCGCGGCATCGTCGAGCGGCTTCCGCTCAAGCCCGCGCTGGTGGACGGGTTCGTCGCCGAGGTGCGTCGCCTGGCCGGCTCGATGCGGGCCGCGCGGGGCGGTGAGGAGACGCGCGCGCTGGAGGCGCAGGCGGGCCTGGCGCGGAAGCCGCTGCTCGGCGCGCTGGTCGAGCTCGAGCAGCATGACCGGGTGGTCCGCCAGGCCAAGAAGGAGCTGATGGAGGCCAACCTCCGGCTGGTGGTCTCGGTGGCCAAGCGCTATCTCGGGAGCGAGCTGTCCCTCCTCGATCTCGTCCAGGAGGGCAATCTCGGGCTCATGAAGGCGGTGGACCGCTTCCAGTACCGGCGCGGCTTCAAGTTCTCGACCTACGCCACCTGGTGGATCCGGCAGGCCATCACCCGCGCCATCGCCGATCACTCGCGCACCATCCGCATCCCCGTGCACATGGTGGAGACGCTCAACCGGATCTCGCGCGTGAACCGCACCATGCTCAACGAGATGGGGCGCGAGCCCACGCCCGAGGAGCTGGCCCGGCGCACCGGGGTGCCCGCGCGGAAGGTCCGGCTCATCCTGGAGTCGTCGCGGAAGCCCCTGTCCCTGGAAACACCCATCGGGGAGGATTCCGACCTGGGCGACTTCCTCGAGGACAAGTCGGCCGAGTCGCCCAACGACACCCTGATCACCCAGGACCTCACGCATCAGGTGGAGCGCGCCCTGGGCACGCTGTCGCCCAAGGAGAAGGAGATCCTCCGCCTTCGCTTCGGCATCGGCGAGGAGGGGGAGCACACCCTCGAGGAAGTGGGCAAGCGGTTCGCGGTCACGCGCGAGCGCATCCGGCAGATCGAGACCAAGGCCCTGCGCAAGCTGCGCCATCCCCTGCGCGGTCGCGCGCTGAAGGCGTTCGTCGAGAACTAGGCCGGTCCGCCCCTCGCGCTCTCCCCATCCGGGAGAGAGGGCGGGGGGCGCTTCCCCACCCGCGCTCGCGCCCCCGCCCGCGTCATCGCCCGGTGGAAGATGCGCATCACGACATAGAGGGGGCCCAGCCACCCCGCCACCAGCGCCCCGAAGATCAGCTCGGTCCACATGGGGTCGGGCCCACCGGCGAGCCAGCTCAGGCCCCAGAGCGCGATCACGCTCCCCATCACGATCAGCACGACTCGCCGCCCGCGCCGCAGTCGCCGCGCCGCATCCGCGAAAGCGCCGCCGTCACCTGCCCTGGGCGAGGCGGCGCTCCGGACGATGAGGACGGACGCCGCCAGCGAGAGGACGATCATGGTGACGCCCCAGATCAGGAGCCACGGCACCAGAGCCGCCACCCGCGGCGTGGCCGCGGCCAGATGAGGCGTGAGCTCCGCCGCCC
>Ga0134123_10000758_pt1 | contig 21239 bp, 17 predicted proteins | sample KB303_FD_96460 | JGI IMG/M metagenome (GOLD analysis project Ga0134123, IMG submission 96460) | Terrestrial soil microbial communities without Nitrogen fertilizer from Kellogg Biological Station, Michigan, USA - KB3-0-3 | ecosystem: Environmental > Terrestrial > Soil > Unclassified ...
CGGCGCAGGGTCGGCGATCATCGGCCCGATCGCCACCAGCCTGATCGGATCCGCCGGCTGGAGGCCGACGTTCCGCATCCTCGGCATCGCGTTTCTGGTGATGGGCCTGCTCGGCGCGTGGCTGCTCGAGAACCCGCCGGCCGGCTATCGGCCCGCGGGCTGGACGCCGCCTGCCGGCGCGGCCGCGCGGCGCGACTACACCACGGCGGAGATGCTGCGGACGCCGCAGTTCTACGGACTCTGGATCGCGTACGCGCTCGGGACGACGGCCGGGCAGATGACGATCAGCCAGCTCGTGCCGTTCGCGCGGAGCGCGGGTCTCGGCGCTGCCGTCGCCACGCTGGCGCTGCCCGTCACCGCCGCCGGCAACGCGGGCGGCAGGATTCTTTCGGGGTGGCTGTCCGATGCGCTGGGACGCGTGAACACGCTGCGGCTGATGGTGCTGCTGTCGGCGATCGCGATGCCGGCGCTCTTTGCCTGGCGGGCGGACGCGGTGCTGTTCTTCGTCCTCGTCGCGTGCGTCTACTGGTGCTACGGCACCCAGCTGTCGGTGTTCGCGTCGGCGACGGCCGATCTGTACGGCACCCGCAACCTCGGACTGAACTACGGCGTGCTCTTCACCGCGTGGGGCGTGGCCGGCATCTTCGGGCCGATGATCGGCGGCCGCGTGTTCGACGCGTTCGGCGACTACCGCTATGCGTTCTACGCGGCGAGCGCGCTGTCGGTCATCGCGTTCGCCGCGCTCGCGCTCATCCGGCCTATTTCAATCCCAGTTTCTGTTTCTTCGACAGGAGCCTGATCACTTCTGCGAGGCGGCGCTGGCGCGTCTCGTCCTGCTTCGCCAGGTGCACCCAGCCCCAGGCGTACCGCTGCTGCCTGGGCGTCAGCGTCCGAAAGAACGTCCACGCCGCGGGATTCGCCTTCAGCGCCCTGGCAATGGACGGCGGAATCTTCTCCGGCATCGCCGGCCTGGCGTCGTAGCTGCCGCCGGTCTCAGGCGACCGCGCCTTCCCTGCCGGCGCGAGTCGTCCGGCCTTCGCAAGCTCGGCGTAGCGCTTGCGGTTGATGGCGGACCACTTGCTGTTCGTTTTTCTGGGCGTGAACTTGCGCGCGTACCGATCCTCGTCGAGGCGTCTGACGAGGCTGTCGATCCAGCCGTAGCAGAGCGCTTCGTCCACCGCGTCGAGATAGGCGACCGCCGATGTGCCGGTGTGCTGCTTGTAGAAGACCAGCCAGATCTCGGTTGCCGACGCGTGGTTCTTCTCGAGCCACGCGCGCCAGCGTGCGAGCGTCCGGGGATCGAACGTTTTCATGTCACGGCAGGCCTAAAGGCCCGCACTACACGTGTAGTGCAGACCTTCAGGTCTGCCTATTTCTTCTGGAGATCCTGCAAATCCCAGGTCCACCGGATCTGCGGGTTGTACATCTCGTCCCAGCTCTGCTCGGACCAGTAGACCTCTTTGTCCGGCGCCGGATTCCATCGGTTCTTCGGCGAGTTGTCGTAGTGCGCGATTGCCGTCAGCTTGCTGCCGGCCGGAATCTTCAGCGGCGTCGCGAGCTCGTAATAGAGCTGCCAGTTGAAGTCGTACTTCGGCACGTCGAGCACGAGCTCCTCGCGGCCGTCCGGATACGTGAGGATGAACTTCATGTCCTTGCCACGCAGGTGCATGTGCGGCGACATCGCGTAGAGCGTGGCCGGCTCGGGGAAGATCTTGAAGTTCGAGATCTTCCAGTACTCCGCGCCCGGCGGGATCACAGGAATCCGATCCGTCGGCAGCGCCTGATCGTCGACCATCGTCGTCCCGCGATCGAGCGTCGACACGTTCTGCATCTCATAGCGGACCGGCGCCTTCGCGAACCAGATGCCGAACTGCGTCCGTTCCTTCTCGGGCTTGCCTGACGCCTGGTAGTGCACGTTCATCTCGATGTACGCGCCCTTCGGCAGACGGCGCGCCACGCCGTCGGCGTACGCTTCCCAGCCACGACCCGGGGTGTACGAGACGAGACGGATGCCGGGGCCGCTGCCCGCCGGCAGCCCGGCCTGCAGATCCAGGCCGTCTCTCGCGCCGCCCTGCCGGACGCCGTCGACGACTGGACGGCCGTCCTTGATTACCGTGCCTTCCGGCAGCTGGCGGACGAAGAGCGTCGCATGGTGGACGATCGCCGGGTTGTTCGTGCGGACCTGCATCTTCTGGATCCACACGTCGTCGGGGAACGGCGACTTCACGAAGTACGACGTCTGCGGGATCTCGCCCGTCGCCGGGACATTCGATTCGATGGGCAGATCGATCACGGCGTCGGGTGTGCCGAAAGCCCACCCGCCTTCGGGGAACGTCGGCACCGCCGGCAGATCCTTGTCCTCACCCTTCGGCGCGCCGCCGTCGGCCCACTTCGTGAGGGTCTCGATCTCTTTGGGGGAGAGACTCCGGTCGTTCGCCATCTTCATGCTGTCGGCGCTCGCGCCCCACGGCGGCATCTCGCGCGCGACGACCTTGTTCTTGATCGCCCGCGCCCACGGCCGCGCGTTCTGATAGGTGATGAGCGACATCGGCGCGACCTCTCCCGGCCGGTGGCAGACGACGCAGTTCTTGTAGAGGATGGGGGCGACGTCCTTGCTGAACGTCGGCGCGGCAGGCGCGTCGGCCGCGCGCGCCGCGCCGGCCAGTCCGATGCAGACCGCGAGCGCACTCAGTCCGACGGCTACTTTTTTCTGAACCACATCTCACCTATGTTCATGTAAGGCTCGCCGTCGACGGAGAGCGAGCGCCTGATCCTGAAGTTCGTCGGCGACGCGATGAAGGTGCTGCCTTTGACGTGCAGCACCGGTCCGGCCGCTGCCCCTCGCGGCCTGAACGCCTGCGTCTCGAAGTAGTGCGTGAAGTAGCCGCCGAGATCGGCCCCGATCGTACCCGGCTTGAAGAGCGTGTAGCCGCGGCTGTCGGTTTCGATCCACGTCAGGTACTTCCCCGCCACGTCGTACATCATCTGAATTTTCGTGGTGTACGGCGCGCCTTTCGGCCCCTTCGCCGCCAGCTCGCCTTCGTAGTAGCAGCCGTCGACATGCCTGAACGTCAGCGTGCCCGTGTGCATGCCCTCGGGCGCGAGCGGGGTGTCCGGCGCGTCGTACTCCATCGACCACGTGCCGGAGAAGTACTCGGGATCGAACGGGGGCAGCGGATCGTCCGGGCTCGTCGGGCGGGTGCGCGACCGGAACTCGGCGAGCACGGCGCGCTCGGCATCGCTGAGACACGCTTTGCGCGGCGCGCCGGTCGGCGGCCCGGAGTGCTGCGCGAGCGCCGGTACGACACCGACAAGCAGCGCGATGATCGCGCCGCCTACTTTCCGCATACGTCTCCCACGGTCTTGAGCGACGTCACGTTGATGCGCTGACCCGAGCCGTCTTTGATCAGCAGGCCTTTGACGAGCACCTTGTGTCCCCGGTGCGGGCCGGGGTTCATCTCCGTCATACCGATCAACTTGATTTGCAGCGACCCGAGGCCCCGGCCTTCCGCCGCCTTCACTTCTTCCGGCCGCGAGAATCCCGCGCGACCGGCCCTGGCCGGCTCCGCGGCGTTGGTGAGCGTCCACGCCTTCGCCGGCCCTTCCGACAGACAGCCGACCGCTTCGACAATCGGCACCGCCTGCGGCCCTTGCGGAGGCGCCGAGTTCTCGGGGCCCCCGCGATCGGTGAGACCAACCTGACCGAGCAAGGCTGCGAGCAACACACCGTACATCACGCCGGTGATTTTACCTGCAGATGACCGCAGACCTGAAGGTCCGCGGCTCCGACTGGGATCGCGGAAGACAGGAACCCGTCATGACCGTCGCAGACGGCAGATGACAAACTCCTGGGGTTTGCCGTCCGGCGTGACGTGCGTCTGCTCGGCCGCGGCGGTCAGCTCAAATTGCGGTCCAAGCGCGCGCTGGATGCCCGACGCGTCGTAGCGGACGACGTCGAGGCCGCTGCAGCGCGGCGGCCCATGCAGCGCGAACGTGCCGATGATCGCCGAACCGCCGTGTCTCAACGATCGCTCGAGCGCCGCGACGTAGGCGTCGCGATCAGCCTGTTCGGTCAGAAAGTGAAAGACGGCGCGGTCGTGCCAGATGTCATAGGCCTCAGGCGGCAAGGTCGCCGTCGCGATATCAGCGTGCAGCCAGGTCACGCCTTGCGCGCGCGGGCCGAGACGCGCGCGGGCGACGTCGAGCGCCGCTTCAGAGATGTCGAGGACGGTGAGACGGGAGAATCCGGCGTCGAGCAGATCGTCGACCAGCGTCGATGCACCGCCGCCGATGTCGATGATGCTCGCCTCAGGTGGGGCGGCTTCGCGGATCAGTCGCAGCGATTCCGCCAGATGCGGCGCGTACCAGCTGACGCCGTCCGGCGGATGCGTGCTCCAGACCTTCTCCCAGTGCGAGCGTTTGTTCATTGCTGGACGGCAAACCTGAAGGTTTGCCCTACTCCTGGGATCGCGGAGGTCTATTTGACTGCGAAGCCGCGCGCGGGCACGAACACGCGGTTGTCGGTCGTCCGCGTCGCCTTGACCCACAGCGCCGCCGGCTTCCCGTCTTTCATCGGACGACCTGTAATCGTCACGGGCGTGCCCGGCGCGAAGTCCTTCAGGCGGATGCCGGCGCGCGTCATGCTGCTCGGGCCTTCGGCCTCGAACCCCCACGTCGTCACTTTCCCGTCCGGACCTTTGACGTCGACCAGCAGCCACGAGTGCGGGTTTGTGAACTGGAACTCTTTCACCACGCCGCTCAGCGTGACTTCCTTCTTCTCCTCGAACATCGCCCCCGAGTGATGGGCCAGCGCGGGCGCCGCATTCACGCAGGCGCCGGCGGCAAGCAGCAGCACGAAGAATCTATTTCGCATTGTTCGCCTCTTTCGGAACGAAAGTGAATCCCTTGAACTGGCTCGTGCCTTCCTTGGTGATCGCGATCTCGTTGTTCGCGTTCTCGCGGCAGTCCCAGTACCGGATGCGCAGCATCTTGTCGTCGTCTGTCAGCTTGGTCCAGCTCTGGCGCGTGTACCACGGCTTGGCGAGATTCACCGGATCGAACACCCACACGTCGGCCTGCAGCGTCTTCGGATCCGCCTTGTGCCAGCGTTCGACGACCGTCGTCTTCTCCGAGTAATCGGGCTGCACGCCGCGTTGATACTGGCCCTTCATGAGGTACTTCGTGTGCGCGACCAGGACATCGCCGTCCCAGAAGCCGATCGTGTCGCCGTTCCAGCTTGGATACGCGTCGTCTTCGGGCGTGTGCGGTCGGCCGTCCGTGTAGACGCGGCGCGTGTCGTTGACCATCTCGTTCATCAGCCACGTCTGGTTGGGCGTCACGACCCATTCCTTGAGGAACGGCTCGGTGAACCAGCGCGGCGTACCCGGCGGCCGGCAGTCGCTGAGCGGATCGTATTCGCCGCCGGTCCGCCTGAGGTGCTCGGCTTTCGCGGCGACAATCGCCTGCCCCGCCGGCGTGAGCTTCGCTGAATCGGGGCCGCTCTCCGGCGGCAGGTCCAGGTCGTAGTGCAGGCTCAGCTTGCTGCGCGAGTAGACGCCGGACCAGTCGTACGCGGGCTCGCCCATCTGCGCCCACGTGGGCGACTTCCCGCCGCCGGCCTGCTGCTTCAGCGCGGCAAACATCTCCTCGGAGGTCGCGAAGCGCTCGCCGTATGCCTGCAGCGCGGCCTTGCTCGCCCCCCACCCGCTGTCCTGATTGATCCAGCCTGGGGCGTTCTGCGCGCGGGCGCGAGAGGTGACGACGGCGCCAATCGCGATGCCGATCACGACGATCGCGCCGGCAACGTTTACGATGTCCTTGGTCATGTTGAATCCGTTATGGAAGCGCGAACACGCGTAGTGAATCCGTCGCAACGATCGCAACGTATTGTCTGCCGTTTTTTCCCAGGTACGTAATCGGGTTCGCGTTGCCCTGCGCCGGCAGCGGCGCGACCCACAGCTCCTTGCCGTTCTTTGCGTCGAACGCGCGGATGCGGCGATCGTTCGTCGCGCCGACGACGACGAGGCCGCCGGCGGTGACGATGGGACCGGCGCTCCCGCTGCCGCCGGTGTTCTTCTTCCCCTCGGGCAGGGCGTCGGTCGTACCGAGCGGCACCTGCCACGCGATGTCGCCCGTGTTCGCGTTCACGGCGACGAGACGCGCCCACGGCGGCCGCTGACATGGAAGGTTGGCGATCACTTTCCCGTTCTCGTCGCGCATCGGCGCGCTGAACGTGAAGTACGGTCCGGCGCCGTTCACGCTGCCGCGATCGTACGGCTGTTTGCTGCCTTCCGTCCCTCGGCCGTAGTTCTGCCCTGGCCGCACTTTTTCAATCCATCCGACGAGCGAGGTGTCGTGTGCGTTGACGTAGACGAGGCCCGTCGACGGATCCGCGGCCGGGCCGCCCCAGTTCACGCCGCCGGTGCCACCGGGGAACTGAATCGTCGACTTCGGCGGCGCGCCGTCTTCGTGAAATAGAAACGGCGTGAACGGACCGGCGTTGTAGAAGCCGCCGCTCTTGTCCCAGAGCTCCTGACACGCCTTCACATGCTCGGCCGAGGTGTCTTCCGGCCGCACCATGTCGCGCTCCTTGACGAAGTCGACGCGCGTGAGCGGCGGCGGCTTCACCGGGAACGGCTGCGTCGGCGAGTACCACTCGCCCGGCACGTCGCCTTTCGGCACGGCGCGCTCGTCGACGCCGAAGATCGGCTTCCCCGTCTCGCGATTGAGGATGAACATGTAGCCGGTCTTGCCGACCGAGGCGAGCGCAGGAATCGTTCGGCCGTTCTGCTTGATGTCCACGAGCGTCGGCGGCGACGGCATGTCCGAGTCCCAGAGATCGTGATGCACGGTCTGGAGGTGCCACTTGTATTTGCCGGTCGTCGCGTCGACCGCGACGATCGAGTTGGCGAACAGGTTGTTGCCGGGACGATCGCCGCCCCAGTAGTTCGCGGCGGGCCCGGCGACCGGCATATATAAGATGTTGCGCGCTTCGTCGACGGTCAGGTACCAGCCCCAGATGTTGACGCCCGACCGCTGCTTCCAGCCGGCGTCCAGCCACGTCTCGTGGCCGGTTTCTCCCGGCCGCGGCACGGTGTTGAATTCCCAGAGCTTCCGGCCGTCGCGCGCGTCGAACGCGCGCGTGTTTCCCGACGGACCGTCCGGCACTTCACCGACGGTCGCGCCAAGAACAATCAGGTTCCTGAAGACGAACGGCACGCCGTTCCACGGCACGTCGATGTCGACGACGCCGTTCGTGCCGAAGCCTTCGGAGGGCTTGCCGCTCGCGGCGTCGAGCGCCATGAGCCGCGCCGACTTCGCATCGTTGAGCGCGCTCGCGGTGAACACGACGCGTTCCGGGTTGTTGCGATCGCCGGGCCAGAACGCGACGCCTCGGCCCGTGGATTCGCCGTCGATCTTGCGCTGCCAGATTTCCTGTCCCGTCGCGGCGTCGAGTGCCGTCACGACGTTGCCCGTCGACAGCAGGTACATCACGCCGTCGACCACAATTGGAGTGACCTCGGCGTTGGGATTGGTCGCGCGGCGCGGTTCGCCGTTCGCGGTTCGCTGAGGTTCGGCGAGGTTGCGGTTCCACGCCGGCTGCAGCGTCGCGACGTTGCCCGTATTGATCTGTTTCAGCGGCGAAAATTTCGTTCCAGCCAGGTCCCGGCCATACATCGGCCAGTCGGCCGCGTCCGCTCCGCTTCGGCGAGGCAGGCCCTCAGCCGCCTTTTGCGCGCCAGTTCCAGCGCCCAACAAAGCGATGGCGAGGGCAGTAAATGTGAGGCGAAATCGCATGGCGCGAATTATAATCGTGCCCAGTGTAGTGCAGGCCTTCAGGCCTGCCGCAAAAGGAGCGGGCATGCGCAAGGTTGTGGCGCTTTTTCTCGGAGCCCTGGGCGTGAACGCGGCGGCGCTGGCCGCCGACACTCCGCCGACGTTCTACAAGGACGTCCTGCCGATTCTCCAGAACAACTGCCAGACGTGCCACCGTCCCGGCGAGGTCGCGCCGATGTCGCTGACCTCATACGACGAGGCGCGGCCGTGGGCGCGGTCGATCAAGACCAAGACGACGGCGAAGCAGATGCCGCCGTGGTTCGCCGATCCCGACGCCGGCGTGTTCTCGAATGAGCGGAAGCTGACGGCGCAGCAGATCGACACGCTCGCCGCGTGGGCCGACGCCGGCGCGCCGGCCGGCAACCCGAAGGACGCGCCGCCCGCGAAGAAGTTCGAGAACGGCTGGAACATCAAGCCGGACGTCATCGTCGAGATGCCGAAGCCCTTCGAGCTTCAGGCCACCGGCACCATCAACTACAAGTACATCGTCGTCAAGACGAACTTCAAAGAAGACATGTGGGTCGTCGCGGCCGAGATGCGACCGGGCAACGCGAAGGTCCTCCATCACGGAAAAGTGTGGGTGCGGCCACCCGGATCGAACTGGATGAAGGACGCGGTGCCGGGCGAGGCGTACGAGAACGAGACGCAGCGCGACATCATCGGACGCAACGCCGCCGAGGAAGGCAACGACATCCTCGGCAAGTTCAACCCCGGCCTCGGCGCGCAGCGTTTCGATCAGGAAGGCGCGGCGAAGTTCGTGCCGAAGGGATCGGATCTCGTCTACGAGATGCACTACACCGCGACCGGCAAGCCCGAGACCGACGTCTCGAAGCTCGGCCTCGTGCTCGCGAAAGAGGATCCGCGGAAGCGCTATTACTTCCACGCCGGACCGACGGCGAGCAACCTCGCGGTGCCGCCCGGCGACGGCAACGCCGAAGTCGTCAGCGAAGTGACGATGGCCGAGCCGGGACGGCTCACCTACGCGCAGCCGCACATGCACCTGCGCGGGAAGGATTTCGAGCTGCGCGTGATCTATCCGGGCGGCGAACAGAAGACGGTGCTCAAGGGCAAGTTCGACTTCGAGTGGCAGATGGGCTACCAGTACGCCGAGCCCGTGCAGCTGCCGCGCGGGACGAAGCTGCGGTTCATCACGCACTTCGACAACTCGCCCGCGAACCGCTTCAATCCTGATCCGGCGAAGAAAGTCGTGTGGGGTCCCCAGAACTGGGACGAGATGAGCAACTGCTTCATCGGCGTCCTGTTCGATCGCAACGTCAACGTCGCGAAGGCGTTCCTGCGCACCGGCGCGAGCACCCTGGCGCGCGGCGAGGCCGGCCCGACGTTGATCCAGGCCGAGCGTGCCGAAGGCAAAGTCGCTCCCGCGTTCAACGCCTCAGGCGATACGTTCGAGAAGCAAGGCGGCCAGGGCGGCGGCGACCACTAAGCGAACTTCCTTCTTCACGAAGGGCACGACCGACACACGAAGGCCACGAGGAACATCTCGTGGCCTTTTTCTGTACACGTTGCGATCGCGCCTCACGACGATCAACGCAGAAACCGCAGAACTCGCAGACCATGTAATCGGCACAGGGTTTCTGCGGCGTCCGCCTTCAGGCTACGCGCTCGCGGGCCGGGCTTCGCGAACGGCGAGTCGCGCTTCGAGGGTGTTCGCAAGGCCGCAGAGGATCGCCGACGGACCGCAGCCGAGGCTGGTCCAGAAGAACCAGGCCTGCGCCCGCCCGACGTGAGCGCTTTCTGGCACCAGCAGAAGCGTCAGGACGTCCACCGCACAAAACGCGATGCCGAGAGCGTAATAGCGCGGAACGCGGAACACCGACGCGAGCGCAAGAAAGTGGACGCCGATAATCAGGATATTGGCGGGGGTGATCCAGTAGTACCGCATCATGACGGACAGCACCGAGTCCACGATCCAGAACGCGGCGATTTCGCCGCCGAGCACCCACTTGAACCGGCGCATCATGACTCCGCCCACGGCATCATGCGGCGGTAGCGGGACGAACAGCCTGCGGACATCGCGCAGCACCGTCACATCGGCCCATATGAGCGCAAACACAACGAGCGCAATCCCGGCGCTCGCGAGCCACGCGAGGACCGTACCGGCTAGCGCGAGCGCGATGACTGGAAACAGCGCGCCAATTCTCGCGAGCCAGATCGATGAACCGGCGAGTCCGATGATCCGCGCGGCGACATCGCCGCATTCTATTCTGACTTCTCAAGCTGGCGCACCTGCGCCGGTATCGCTCGCAGGCCAACGGTCAATCCTCGGCCGGTGACAATCCCACTAACAAGAATCGAGTTGGAGAGTCGTGCCTCGCAAACGGCGGAACGCTGTATCGACACGGAGACGGCCGTTACGAAATCTGACGCATTCAAGAAATGGCGGTGTCCGCCAACCTAACATATCCAAGTCCACGGATGCCGGAGGGAGTGGCAACTCGGAGACGGAGTCCAATGAGACTGCATTCTTGGCCTATGCCGGCGCTGCTCATCCTTTTTGCAACGGGATGTAGCTCGCACCCTGCAGCACCGGCGCCGGCTGTTGGCAACGACACTCTTCAAGTCACTGGAGTGACTCAGACAGGTCGAATCATTGTCGGCACTGTCGTTCAGACTAGCTTGGTTGGAACCTACGAACTCGTATCAGCCCAGACCGCGATAATCGAACTCGTAGTAACAAACCAGGACGGGACAATCATCGGTTCAAATCCGCCACATAGCACGACGGTTCAGAGAGGAACCGCCGCGGCGTCTGTAGATGACAGCATCGTGATCCCAGCGGGCACGACGCAGTTCTGCCAGGCCCTCCAAATGACTCCCAGAGGGGGTGCAGCCGTAACAGCCTCGATCGGTTGTCAGCGGGTGTCGACGTAACGTCGAGCCCACTGTCGCACCTGGGGAAGCTCAAGTCGGGTTAACACAGCCGAGTCGTCCGCCTGAAGGCGGACACCACCGAACATTCTGCCATCGGAACGTTCTGCGAGTTCTGCGGATTCTGCGTTGATCGTCGTCGTGTCGTGATCGCAGCGTGACAAAGAAAAAGGCCACGAATTCATCGTGGCCTTCGTGTGTCCTTCGCGCCTTCGTGATGTGCAGACAATGGTAGCAGGCCTGAAGGCCTGCACTACAAAAAGCGCTACGGAAGCGCGAATACCACGACCTGATTCGTCGCGACGATCGCGACGTACTGCTTGCCGTTCTTCGCCTGATACGTCATCGGGTTCGCGTTGCCGCCGGCCGGCAGCGGCGTCGCCCACAGTTCCTTCCCCGTCTTCGAATCGAACGCGCGGAACTTGCGATCGTCGGTCGCGCCGACGAACACGAGACCGCCCGCCGTCACGGTCGGGCCGGCGCTGCCGCTGCCACCGACGTTCGGCTTGCCGAGAAAGTCGTTGCCGCCGAGCGGCGTTTCCCAGGCGATGTCGCCGGTGTTGGCGTTGACCGCGATCAGCCGCGACCATGGCGGACGCTGGCACGGCAGGTTGATCGGCCGCCCGTTGGCGTCCATGCCCGCCAGGGCCGAGAACGTGTGGAACGGACCGACGCCGTCAATCGACGCGCGGTCGTACAGCAGTTTTGATCCAACCGAGTCGAAGCTGTAGTCCACGCCCGGCTTCTTCTTCTCCACCCACCCGACGAGCGACGTGTCGTGCGAGTTCATGTAGATGTAGCCGGTGCGCGGATCGGTCGCCGTGCCGCCCCAGTTGACGCCGCCCGTGCCGCCGGGGAATGAGATTGTGGATTTCGGCGGCGTGCCGTCCTCGTGGTAGTTGAACGGCGTGAACGGGCCGAGGTTGACGAAGCCGCCGCTCTTGTCCCAGAGCGCCTGGCAGTTCTTCACGTGTTCCGCGTTCGTGTCCGCGGCGGTCACCATGTCCTCTTTCTTGAAGCTCGTCTTCGCGAGCGCGGGCGGCTTCACCGGAAACGGCTGCGTCGGCGAGTACCACTCGCCGGGCACGTCGCCCTTCGGCACCGGCCGCTCCTCCACGCCGAAGACCGGCTTGCCGGTCGTGCGATCGAGGATGAACATGTAGCCGCCCTTGCCGACGGTCGCGAGGGCGGGAATCGTACGGCCGCCAACCTTGACGTCGACGAGCCCGGGCGCCGACGACATGTCGATGTCCCAGATGTCGTGATGCACGGTCTGGAAGTGCCACTTGTACTGGCCGGTGAGGACGTCCACGGCGACGACCGAGTTGCCGAACAGATTGTTCCCGGGGCGATCCCCTCCGTAATAGTTGCTCGCCGGACCGGCGATCGGCAGATACGCGATCCCGCGCGCCTCGTCCACGGTCTCGGAAAATCCCCACGTGTTCGTACCCGAGCGTTCCTTCCAGCCGTCATCGAGCCACGTCTCGTGGCCGGCCTCGCCAGGCCTCGGCACGGTATGGAACTCCCAGAGCTTTCTGCCGGTGACGGCGTCGAACGCGCGCGTATCTCCCGGCGGGCCCTGCGGGACTTCGTTCACGTTGGCCCCGAGCATGATGACGTTCTTATAGATCGTCGGCGTTCCGTTGTAGCCGACGCCCATGTCGACTTCGCCGTTCGTGCCGAAACCCTCCGAAGGTTTCCCCGTGGCCGCATCGAACGACAGCAGCTTCGCACCGGCCGTGACGATGATCCGCTCTGGCGTATTGCGATCGCCGGGGAAGAAGCCGACACCCCGGCGTGACAGCTGGCCGCCAGGCCCGCCCGGCACGTCCCGCTCCCAGATCACTTTGCCGGTGTCCGCCTCGAGCGCGACGAGGCTGTTGCCGGCAGGGACATACATCACGCCGCCGACGACGATCGGCACGGCTTCGGACTGGACGCCTCCACCGCCGCCGCCGCGGCCGCCGCGGCCGCCAGGCGGCGGCGGAGGTGCCGGGAACTTGTAGCTCCAGGCCGTCGTGAGCTTCGTGACGTTGCCGGCGTTGATCTCGGTCAGCGGCGAGAACCGCGTGCCGGCCAAATCGTGGTTATACGTCTGCCATTCCTGTGCCGGCGTCGCAGGCTTCTTCTGGGCGCTCACGGTGACTGCGATTGCGACAACGGCGAGCGCTGATATCAGCTGCTTCATGATCGATCCATTTGGCGATTCAGCGATGTGGCGATCGATCGCGAAATCGCGAAATCACGAGATTGAAAAATCCTAACGCGGCCAGCAAGGGGTGGGATCCCACCCGCTCGCATCAGCAACTCTTTTGAAAGTGTATGTTCTGATGAACTGTCCGGTCAGGTAGATGGGGTCGTCAACAAAGGCCGTGAGCGTGATGTAGGTGTCGTTCTGCTGGCCGGGCAGCAGGGCGAAATATTCCGTGAGGACAGCCTTGTCGCTGTACGGCACGCCGTTCTTCCGGAGATAGCCCGGCTTCATGTTCGTGGTGGTCACCTTGAGCTGGCCGCCGCGGGTCGCGCCCTGCACGCGGTTGATCGGCACGAAACCCGTACCGCCCGTGTCGATGAGCGGCCGGCCGTTCACCTGCCATACGGCTTGTGAGTAGCCCTGCCACGACGGCGCTCCGAGCGTGGCCGGCGCGGGACCAAACCTCAGCGCTCGCGTCTGCGTGCCGGCGTCGGTCTCGATCTTCAGTGCGTTGTCGCCGTCCCACGTGATGTGCAGACGCCCGGGACGCTGCATGACGCCGATCGCGCCGTACGCCTTGCACGCGTTGCCGTCGGCCTGGTCCTTGTCCGGGTCCCACGCGTTGGCGATCTGGCGCGCCTGCGCGTTCAGCGGGAGATACAGGATGTCGCCCTTCTGCGGCGTGACACGGAAGCGCCACTCGTCGACGATGAGCGAGACCCAGTAGCCGGTGAGATCGATCGGCGCCTGCTGGCGCGCGGTCTGCGGCGGCCCCGTCTGTGCACCACCGCGGCCGCGGCCTTGAGCGTCGAGAAGAACACCGCCAAGAAAAACCGCTGCGATCGCAGCGAGCGCTGCGGTGACCGTGGTACGTGAAAGCGTCACTTCTTCTCCGTCCGGCTCAAGCCGGACGCTACGGGAGTGGACAGTCCCTTATAGATCGCGTCGACGAACATGTCGGGCGTCCACGACTTGTCCTTCCCGAGGCGGCCGTCCCAGTCCTCGGTCGGCTTCGCCGCTTTGATCTGATCGAGCGTGCGGCCCTTCTTCATCAGATCCTGGATGCGATCGCGGATGATCGTCACCATGTCGCGGTAGTACGTCATGTCGGCGATGTCGCCGACGCGGCCGTGCGCGGGAATGAAGAGCGTCCCGCCCTCGGAGCGGAATTCGGGGACCGCCATTTCGACCATGCGATTCAATCCCGCGAGCAGGCCCTGGATACTGCCGCCCTTCGCCATGTCGATCAGCGGAAAGCGCGTGAAGTCGAAGAGCTCGCCCGTCGAGACGATGTCAGAGCCGCGGAAGTGGACGATTGAATCGCCGTCGGTGACGGCGGACGGGACACTCAGCAGCTCGACGCCTTCGCCGTTGAAGAAGTACGCGAGCTTCAGCGTCCGGCCGAAATACGTGTCGGTCGGCAGGCCGGCCGACGCGATCTTCAGGTCGCCGAGCCGCGACAGGACGTTTTCGTGCGAGAGGATCGCGGCCTTCTCGCCCTCGCCGCCGATTTCGCCGGTGACGTTGCCGCCGGTGTAGGTCTTCCCCGCCAGCGCGATCTTCTCGTTGCCTCCGACGTGGTCGGCCAGCGCGCTCGTGTTGGCGATATAGCGGATCGGCTTGGGCGGCGTCAGCGTCCGGTAGAACGGCTCGAGGTTGGTCGCCACCGTCGTCTCGGCGCCCGAGCGCGGCGCCGCCGGCAACGCGAGCTGGAGCCGCGCCTGCAGCGCCTTGATCGCCGCCAGCACCTTGTCGGCGTTTGCGGCCGTGCCCGTGTCGACGAGAAACACGCCATCAGGTCCAGCGGAGACGGTGATGTTGCTGCCCGCGCCGCCGATCAGAAAGATGTGGCCACGAACCGGAATCGCCTCGATCGCCGGAGCCTGCGCGCCAACAACGACGATGAACGCAGAACACGCAGAAATCGCAGAAACAATCCTTTTCAAGATCGTACTCTGCGGGTTCTGCGAGTTCTGCGTTGATCGGCGACTCATCACTTGACGTTGTTTATCTGCCGCTCGAGCTTCCTCGCGGCTTCGGGATACATGCTCTGCGGTCCGCCGAGCGTGACCTCGGTCGGCAGCCGGTACTTCTCGCCGAATTCCTTCAGGAACGGATTCTGCCCCGGCAGGTAATGCGGGACGACGCCGTTCGGGCGGTCGATCTCTTCGACGGGCGTGCACGGGTACGGGGGAATCTGCTGGTTGGGCGACCAGCGGTACTCGCTCGCGCGGATCATCGGCTCGGCGAGATAGAGCGGGTCGTACGCAATCGTCACCCACGTGAGGATGTCGCCGCGGCGGATCCAGTACTGCGTCAGCGTCGCTTCATCCGAGGACGGCACGCCGTTGCGCCGGTAGTAGTCCTCTTTCAGATGCGTCGTCTGAATCCGGAGCGTGTCGCCGACGAACTCGGCCGTCGAGAAGCCGCCCCACGTGTGGGGCGCGAGCGCCGGCGGACGGCCACGGCCGTCCATGTAGTACGGGTTGTCGACCGACCGCAGCCACTCGGCGTGATAGGCCGTGATCTGCCGCGAGTTGGGATCGATTTCCTTCCAGATGCGGACCTGCGACGGCCCGCGAGAGATGTACATCGCGCCGTGCGGCCGGCACTGCCACTCGGGCAGCGTGTAGAGCGACGCGTTCCACGCCTGCGCGCGCAACGACCCCGCCCGGGACATCGGGATCCCGAGGAACTCGCCGACGTACGGGTTGCCGGTGTTGTCTTCGTCCTGCACCGGCGCCCAGTCGCCGGAGAAGTCCATCTGGGCGAAGCTCGGTCTGCCGACGAGCAGCGTCAGCAGACCGACGATCAGGATCGCACGGGCACGTGTACCCATGGTTTTTCTAGCCCCGAGCCCCGAGTCCCGAGCCCTTAGAAGTTAAATTTCACCGCCAGCTGCAGCACCCGCGGAGACAGCGCCGACGTGATCTGTCCGAAGGTCGCCGCAGAGAAGTTCGTGTTGGGGTTGCCCAACTCGAACCAGTTGAAGAGGTTGAACGCCTCGATGCGGGCCTCGACCGACTTCGTGCCGCCGAGGCCGAAGTTGCGCGAGAGCGCCGCGTCGATGTTCTTGAATCCCGGGCCGCGGACGACGTTGCGCTGCATGTTGCCGAACGTGCCGAGCGCCGGCTGGGCGAACGCGGTCGGATCGAGGAAACGGATGCCGCCGTTGGCCGGGTTGACCGACTGGTCGGCGTAGTAGTTGGTCGACAGCTCGTTGACGCGCTGCGTGCCGGCCTGACCGTTGAACAGGCGATCCGCGCCGGTCGCAATCGTCAGCCACGATCCGGTCGTCGCGCGGAAGCTCGGCGCGAGACGCCAGCCGCTGGCCACCGCCCGCAGGCCGCGATTCTCGAACTCCGGAGTGGAGAGGCTCGCCGTGATCGAGAAGTTGTGACGGCGATCGTTGCTGCAGTTGCCGTCGTCGTAGCCCGGGTTGCTCGGGATGTTGTAGCCGACCGACACGTTCGTCGTGCCGCCGCCGTTGCCGTCCGGCGAGCCGAAGCACTTCGACAGCGCGTAGTTGGCCGTCAGGGACGCGCGCGCCGAGATGCGGCGCAGCGTGAGGATCATGCCCTTGTAGTTCTGCGTGCCGTCGGTGACATACAGGTCGACGGGGCCGTAGAACTGCCCCTGCGATGGATTGGCCAGCGTGAACGGACGGCGGTTGTTGATGTTGGCCGCGCTCGGCGCCGCGGCGCCGACGTTCTGGAACACCGCGTTGTTGAGCGGCGTGGATTCCCAGATGTTGCTCGTCTTGCTGCCGAGATAGCCGGCCGAGGCGAACCACGCCGGCGTGATCTGCCGCTCGACGGTGACGTTCCACTGATCCACGTGCGTCGACGCCATGTCGTTGCTGAGGCTCAGAAACGGGCCGTTCAGCGAGAAGGGCGCGTTCTGGTCGAACGTCACCGGGAAGATGTTGGTCTGGCCCGAGGCGTTGATGAACGGGTTGTCGAGACCGCCCGACGGGCTGTTGATGCGGATTTCCGAACCCCACGGCGGCGCGACCGACGTGTTGAGGTGGAACTGCGCGTTCACGAACTCATACGCACGTCCGTACGACGCGCGCACCGAGGTCTTGCCGTCTCCGTTCGGATCCCACGTGATGCCCACGCGCGGACCGACGTTGCCCCACTGCGTGAGCATGCCGGCCTGGCTCGGGAACCCCGCGTCGCCAGGGAAGAACAGGCCCGCGGGCGCCTTCGGGAACACCGTGCTGCGGATGTTCTGGTTGAAGCGCGTCTGATCGAACTGATAGACCGCGCCGTTCAGCAGCTGCTGCGGGAAGAACGGCTCCCAGCGGACGCCGAGGTTCAGCGTGACCTTCGAGCCCACGCGCCACGTGTCCTGCGCGTAGAGGCCGAGGTAGGTCTGCGCCATGTCGAGCGTGTTCGGCGCAGCCTGCACGAGCGCGTTGACGCCCATGCGGCCCGTGAGGAAGTCCGAGAGGCCCGTGCCCGTCTGCGTGCCGTCGATCGCCAGCTGACCCGGCGATCGGACGTTCGCGCTCGACAGCGACTTCCAGTGCGCGATGTTGCCGCCGAACGCGAGCGTGTGCCCCCCGCGGACGACCGTCAGGTCGTCGCTGACCTGGAACTCGTTCGTCGTGAACTGCGACAGGCTTTCGGTGCCGCCGCCGAGCTGGAAGCCGTTCGTCACCGTCAGCAGCATGTAGTGCGGCATGTAGCTGTAGATGTTGATGCCGACTTCAGGCGCGGAGAAGAAGTCCGTGCTCGTGCGCGTGATGTTGGTGCGGTTGAACGCGACGCGCACGCTGTTGAGCGTCGACGAGCTGATCACCCAGTCCTCCCCCACCGTCATCGTCGTCGCGAGCTGGTCGCGGCCGCCCGTGCTCGTGACGAGCAGGTTCGACTGCGCTTCGGGCAGGCTGAAGGGCGGCGGACGGAAGAAGCTCGTGCCGATGTAGCGGCCGAACACGCGGTGCTTGTCATTCAGCTGGAAGTCCACCTTGACGGGGATCTGCCACTCGTCGCTCGCCGTCGGCAGGCCGTACTGCACCAGGCCGCACGGGTCGCTCGTCGTCGGCAGCTTCGCTGCGATGTTGAGCGCCGCGCGGCTGAACTGCGCCGGGTTGATGCGGTTGCCGACGTACGGGGCGCCCAGCGTGAGCTGGCGGCCGGCGTTGCACGCCGGTGACGCGAACGCCGTCATGTCACCCGCGAGCATGGCCGCCGTCGGCACGAACGCGCGGTTGTCGGTCGGCACCTGGCGGATGTTCGTGCCCTGGTACGCGGCGAAGAAGAACAGCCGGTCCTTCGCAATCGGGCCGCCCAGCGTCGCGCCGTACTGATTGCGCTTGAGGCCGTCGTCCTTGCGGTTGCCGCTGGCGTCCTTGACCGCGAACGGGTCCGTCGCGTTCATCGCATGGTGGCGGAAGAACTCGAACATGTCGCCGCGAAACGCATTGCTGCCCGACTTGGTGACGACGTTGACGGCGCCGCCCGAGTGCATGCCGTTCTGCGCCGTCATGGCGCTCGTCTCGGCCTTGAACTCACCGGTCGCGTCCGGGAACGGCAGCGGGAAGTTCAAGTTGTCGTACGGGTTGTTGTGCGTGGCGCCGTCGAGCACGTAGGAGACGCCGAAGTTCAGTCCGCCGGCGAGCGAGTAGGCGATGCCGCCGTTGCTGCCCTGCATGCTGCGGCTCGTGGCGTTGCCGGCCGCCGTCGGCACCGAGGCCGGCAGCAGCGCGAGCAGGTCGGCCGTGTTGCGGCCGTTCAGCGGCAGCTCGACGACCTGCTTGTTCGTCATGACCTGGCCGATCCCGAGGTTCTTGGTCTCAACCAGCGACGCATTGGCCTGGACGGTGATGGTCTCAGCAACCGCGCCGACCGCAAGTGAGACGTTGATGACCGGCGAGGCGCCGACCTGCAGCGTGATGCCCGTCTGCTGGAAGCTGCGAAATCCCTGGAGCATCGCTTCGAGGCGATAGGCCCCCGGCGGCAGATTCAGGAGCGAGTACGACCCGTCGGCTTCCGTCGTGGCCTCGCGCTTCAATCCCGTATCGGTCTGGGTGGCCGTCACACTCACGCCCGGCAGCACGCCGCCGCTCGAGTCTTTTACGACACCGCTGATCTGCGCGGTGGCACCCGCCTGCGCAAAAGCGTTCGCGCTGGCAAGAAGAAGGAATAAAACGCCACAGACGAAGCCCCACACCCGCTTCATTCAAGCCTCCGATGAAATGTCAGTCCGCGGCGGAGTATAACAGGCGTAAGTACGAAATCAACACTTTGAAACAGCGGCAGTTAGGGCTCGATCCAAAATCTCGTGTTATCGTGTCTGCCGCTATGCGCTACGCCACGTTTTCGCTCAAATCCGACCCCACCGAACGGCTCGGTGCGGTGCTCGGCGGCAAGACCGATTTGATCTATGACATCCAGGTGTTGCTCGGCGCGCCGACCGGGTCGCTGCCGCGGACATTGCCCGAATTGATACGCGAAGGCCGCGACGCCTGGACGCGTCTGGCGGCGCGCATCACGAAGGCGGCGGCCGGCGACGTGCCGGCGCCGGCGCGCTTTGCCGCCGATGTCGTCCGCTGGCATGCGCCGATCAGCCATCCGGCGAAGAACATCGTCTGCCTCGGGCTCAACTATTCCGATCACGTCAAGGAAAGCGCGCAGGCGCGCGGACGCGAAGTCAAGATTCCCGAGCATCCGGTCTTTTTCACCAAGTCTCCCACGTCGGTGAATGGCCCGTTCGATCCCATTCCCTGGAATCCGCAGGTGACCCAGCAGGTGGACTACGAGGTCGAGCTCGGCGTCGTCATCGGCGTGGGCGGGCGGAACATCACGCGGGCCAGGGCGCTCGATCACGTCTTCGGCTACACGATCATCAACGACGTGTCGGCGCGCGACCTCCAGATGCGGCATCTGCAGTGGTTCAAGGGCAAGAGTCTCGACGGCTTCTGCCCGATGGGGCCCGTGGTCGTCACCGCGGACGAGTTCGGCAACCCGCAGACGAAGAAGATCGGCACGCGCGTCAACGGCGTGCAGAAACAGAACTCGACAACCGCCAGCATGATCTTCCCGGTCGACGTCATCATCGAGGTGCTGTCGCAGGGCATGACGCTCGAGCCGGGTGACGTCATCGCGACCGGCACGCCCGAAGGCGTCGGCCTCGGGCGGACACCGCAGGAGTGGCTGCTGGACGGCGACATGGTCGAGACCGAAGTCGAGGGCATCGGCGTCCTGCGCAATCAAGTCTTGAAAGTATGAACGTCGAGACCCGAGCCGCGAGCCCCGAGGCTCTCCAGATCCGCCAGTGCGTCGAAAACTGGGTGGTCTGGCGCGACGCCGGCGACTGGGAGCGCTTCGCGACCGTCTGGCATTCGAACGGCTGGATGACGGCGACGTGGTTCCAGGGACCCGCGACCGAGTTCATCCGCGTCAGCAAGGAAGGCTTCGAGCGCGGCGTCAACATCCTCCACGCGCTCAACGGCTGGTCGGGTGACATCCGGGGTGACCGCGCGATCTCGCAGGCGAAGATGAACATCTTCCAGCGCGCGAAGCTCGACGGCATCGACGTCGACGTCACCTGCTGGGGCCGCTTCTACGACTTCTTCGAATACCGCAGCGGCAGGTGGGCGATCGTCCGCCGCCAGCCGATCTACGAAAAAGATCGCCTGGACGTCGTCATCCCGTCGGCAACCCTGACGCTGGACGACGCGCTGCTCGCGAAGTTTCCCGACGGCTACAAGCACCTCGCATATCTCCAGACCAGGAACGGTTTCACCGTGAAGCTCGGCCTCCCCGGCCTGCGCGGGCGGGAGGTCGAGAAGCTGTACGCCGAAGGCAAAGCCTGGCTCAACGGCGCCCCCACCGCCGGCGACACCTATCGTTCGTAGACGTTCGTAGCGTCCGGCTTCAGCCGGACGTCCGGACGTTCTCGAACCGGTAGTGTCCGCCTTCAGGCGGACCTGCAATCCTGCCCGTTCGTAGCGTCCGGCTTTAGCCGGACGTCAGTTGTAGTGCAGGCCTTCAGGCCTGCCGACGAATCGAAAACATCGGGATCCTGCCCGGGTCCTGTCCGCGAACAGCCCACCGGTGCTCGACGCCACGTGCGATGGTCACGGCTCAGGCGTCTCCGCGCCGGCGGGCGCCCGTTCGCGGCCACCCGGTAGGCTTTCGATTCCTGTGCCGGTGGATTCGCTGGTCGGTAGATTCGTTTTGTCGGTAGTGTCCGCCTTCAGGCGGACCTGCAATCCTGCCCGTTCGTAGCGTCCGGCTTTAGCCGGACGTCAGTTGTAGTGCAGGCCTTCAGGCCTGCCGACGAATCGAAAGCCTCGGGATCCTGCCCG
>Ga0134123_10000760_pt1 | contig 21195 bp, 15 predicted proteins | sample KB303_FD_96460 | JGI IMG/M metagenome (GOLD analysis project Ga0134123, IMG submission 96460) | Terrestrial soil microbial communities without Nitrogen fertilizer from Kellogg Biological Station, Michigan, USA - KB3-0-3 | ecosystem: Environmental > Terrestrial > Soil > Unclassified ...
AGAAGTAGCTCTCGATATGTGCGATCTCTCCCATCGCGGGCAGGAGCTCGACGGCACGGCGGGTGGGTGCTTCGTACAAGAGCTGATGGCCCGCACAGATCTTCAGGCTGCGACGATCGGCTAGTTTTGCGAGTCGTGTCGCGGCCGTGTGTGTCTCGACGAACGGCTTCTCGACATAAACGTGCAGGCCGGCTTCGAGGGCTTCCTCCGTCAGACTTTCGTGCGTCTGGGGCGGCGTGCAGATGTGCACGACATCCACCAGCTTTGACGAAAGAAGATCCTTGAAGGATGCAAAGCCGGTTGCCGCGGGCTGGACGCGACGAATTTCTTCGAGGGCGGCCGGATCCGGATCGACGACCGCAGTGACAATCGCTTGCGGAAGCCTGCCGATTGCGCGGGCATGCTGACGCGCCATTTGCCCGGCACCAATGATTCCAACACGCAGCGGGGGGCGCTGCGCGGTCAGTTGCGACTCACCAGTCTTCATTGACTTTGATTCAGGTTAGAGTAGAGCGAGGCGGAACCAGGCGTCTCGTTCGCGGCCGCATTCATTTCACAGTGCGGCGCGGCGACGCGAGGTCGAACGGCGCGCGAAAGTGCAAATGAGACGCCGCATACAGATGGGCCCGCCACAGTGATCACGCGAGTCGGTAAAGTGTTGTCTTTGTGTGAGTTAGGCGCTCCGCCGGTGCATCTTGACTGACCAGCCGAAGGGTCGATCGTGGCACGGGTGTCGCGCCGGTGCCACAGGGCAAGCATTCGCGGGTCTATTCACCATCCTGGGGTGCCCCTAGCGCGCATTAACTCGACATTCCGGTATTTCCAAAACTTGCATAGTCTCCAAGCAGATCGAACTGTCTTTTTCGAGAGCCCATACAATAGGTACAATGCAATCGAGCAGTCTGAGATTGCCGGACCCGGCAATTCCTGACTCCCCCGTCTCGCCCGTGTTGAGAGCGGTGAAAGAGCATGGCACCGCTCTTCGCGTCGCCATGATGATCGAGTCCGACGGGCCCGGCGGCGCGGAGATGATGGTTTTTCGGCTGGCCGAGGAGCTTCGTCGGCGCGCGCACACAGTCGTTCCAGTGGGACCGCGGAACGGAACGGGGTGGATGGGAGAAATGTTCCGGGCCGCCGGCTTTGCTCAGGAAACGTATTGGCTGAAACGGCCCATCGATCCGGGTTGCGTCGGCCGACTCGTCGATCTTTTCCGGCGCCACTCGATTGATATCGTGCACAGCCACGAATTCACGATGGGTGTGTATGGGTCGGCGGCAGCGCGGCTGTTGGGCATCCCCCACCTGCTCACCCTGCATGGCGGATTTACAGCCACAACGGCACTGAGGCGACGAATCGCCCTGCGCTGGGCGATCCGGCGATCCGGAAACGCGGTGGCGGTTTCGAACGCGACGCGTGAAGAATTCGCCCGCAACCTTGGAATCGCGGACTCCGTGTTCACCGTGGTGCACAACGGCGTGCCTTCGAAGGTTGGCAACACGGAGCAGGTAGCCCGCGAGTTCGGCGTTTCAGAAAACGAGACGGTGATTCTGGCGGTTGGCAACCTGGAGCGAAACAAGAACCATCGCATGCTGCTTGAAGCGCTGGTGAAGCTCGAGAACTCGGGGTTGGACGCACGCTGGAAGCTGATCATCGCGGCCGGCCGAGGCGGCCCTGAGCGCGACTACCTGTCCGACTACATTCGCACGCACCAGCTCGGCGACCGGGTGCGCATCGTGATGGGTCGGAGCGACATCGCTGACCTGCAGGCCCTGGCGGAATTGTTCGTAATGCCCTCGCTGTGGGAGGGCCTGCCAATGGCGCTTCTCGAAGCAATGGTCGCAGGAAACGCCATAATAGCATCGGCCACGGCGGGGATTCCCGAGGCGATCACCACCGGCCGCGAGGGAATACTCGTCCCGCCTGGAGATCTTGAAGCTCTAACCGCAGCACTGAACATCCTGCTGACGGATCCGAATCGGCGACGCGAGCTGGGCGACGCGGCACGGGCGCGCGCAGACCGCGAGTTCACCGTACAGGTCATGACAGATCGCTATCTGGCGATGTACATCCAGTTGCTGGGGCGATCTTCTCCTCTAGCCGAGAGCATCCATGGAGTTGATTAAGCGCGGTCGTGATCGCGAGGACATCGCGAGCGGCCCGATTTCCAGCGCAGTCAAGACGCTTCCCGTACCAGGCACGGCCGAGGAGCTCTACCTCGATCTGCTGAAACGTAGTCTTACGCGAGCCGCCTTCGCAAAACGGTACGAACGTCACACCCTGAAGCCGGGTCGTCTGCTTCGCCGATTCATTAATGGCATGATCATGCTTGTGCTCGTGCCACTGGAACTCGAGCTGGTTCGTCTCGTCCGGTCGGGGCCGCAGGACTACATCGAGTCGGGACATGAAGCCGGCAATCGGGTGGAAGACGCCGAAACCATGCTTGGCACTTTGCAGCTGGACGCCATGCAATTCTGCATCAACGATGTTTGCGAGCGGGAAATTCCTGGCGATCTGCTCGAGGCAGGGGTCTGGCGGGGCGGCATGACCATCTTCATGCGTGGGGCACTGAAAGCCAGGCATGAGAATGCAAGACGTGTTTGGGTGGTGGATTCCTTCGCCGGCCTCCCGGAGCCTGACGCCGCGCTCGACACTTTTGGCTGGAGCGAGGGCGACATGGCCGTCTCTCTTGACGAGGTGAAAAACAATTTTAGCCGGTACGGGCTGTTGGACGACCAAGTCCGTTTCCTGAAGGGTTTCTTCTCCGACACGCTGCCCACCGCTCCGATACCAGCACTCGCAGTTCTAAGAGTCGACGCGGATTTGTATGAGTCAACGCTGGATGTGTTGAACAACCTCTACCCAAAGCTGTCGCAGGGCGGCTACGCCATCTTTGACGATTATCAGAATCTCAAAGAATGCCGGAGGGCAATCGACGAATATCGATCCTCGCATCACATCACCGATCCAATCGTCAAGATCGATACGCGTGCCGTATTCTGGAAGAAGGGCGGCAGCGCCTAGTGACTACGCTTTCTTCACCAGGTGGATACGAGCAGCCCAGTCTTGTTGATCTGAACTCACTTCGCGCCCAGGCTGACTGGCCACCCGCGGTAATTGCGGGCGCTTACCGTACCGGTGTGCTCGGGGTCAGAAGCCTGGTCAGGCGCGGAGTAAAGGTCGCTGCGTTCGACAGTGACAGTCGCCTTCCGGGCTTCCGCTCGGTGTACGGCCGAGCTCACCACTGTCCCGATCCCGACCTCGATGCGGACGGCTGGGTGGATTTCATGATCCGTCTTTCGGGGCAGCTGGGCGGGAAGCCCGTTCTGATTCCGAGCGCCGATCAGTTCGTTTCTGCAATCGCTGCGCACGAGACGACGCTTACCAAGCACTTCATTCTGTCCCCTGGGGTGCGTCTCCAGGGGTTGTTGGCAACGAAAGAGACACAATACGAGCTTGCTGCCAGGCACGGCATGCCGTTGCCGCGAATGCAGGTCGTTCGCTCCCGTGAAGACATCACGGCGTTTGCGAGCGAAGCGGAGTTCCCCTGTCTTCTGAAGCCGATCCACTTTCGCGAATGGCGTCAGTTCCCCGAGGAGCATCCTTTGTACTACGCAAAGATTGCGATTGCGAAGACGCCGGAGGAGTTGGTGAAGCACTGGGAGCTCGCAGCCGCGGTCAATCCGAATACCATCGCCCAGGAGATCATTCTGGGTGATGACACCGACAAGCGGGTCTACCTGTCGTGCTATGACAACAGCGGTCGTCGAATCGCACACGCCATGTTCAGGGAGCTGCGGTGTAACCCATTGCAGTTCGGCCCGGCAAGCGTCACCGAGCCGGTGGTCGATCCCGAAACTGACGAAGTCTGCGACAATTTCCTGAGAAGCATCGGGTACGTGGGACTCTGCGAGATCGAGATGAAGCGGGACTCTCGCGATGGACGCGTCAAGATGATCGAAGCGAATCCGCGACTCACCGGCGGCGGCGATGCCGCGCCCTACGCCGGTGTCGATCTATGCTGGCTACACTATCTCGATCTCATCGGAAAGAGTGTTCATCCGGTGGCGCCGACGGGCACTGACTTTCGCCACATCGACCTGCGCGCCGACGTCGGAGCAATCTTCGCATACCGCCGGGCGAAGCTGATTTCATGGCGCGATGTGATCAGGTCCTACAGGGCACCTCGCGCGTTCTTCGATTTCGACGCGGCCGACTGGCGCTACTCGATCGACACGGTGTACCGGATGGCGCGTTCACTGGCACGTGAGCTGGTCACGTCGCTGCGGGGTCTATCCTCAGCATTACCTTGATGTGCGCGCGCGAGCGCACGTCGTCCCACGCACGCTGGTACTCCTCGAGCGGATAGCACGACTTGAGGAACGGACTCGTGTCGAGCAACGTCAGCGTGGCGAGCGCCTCCTCGAAATCTCCTCCGTTGCTGCCGACCGAACCGACAACCGTTTTGTCGAATCCGACGATTGATTCGAAGGTGAAGTTGTGGTGCGCGTAGGGAAAACCCATGAGGAGCAGCGTCGCACCTGTGCGAGACTTTTCGAGGAGAGCCGTCAGCGCGGCTTGATCGCCCGTCGCTTCGACAAGCCAATCGAACTGGTCGAGATTTTCGAATGTTGTGGACGTCGTTGCTACATCGTCGAGCAGCGCCAGCCGGGTTTTCTCCCGGTCGAACACGGTAACCGTGTGTCCGCGCAGGGATAGAACACGGGCTGTCAGATGTCCGATCGTTCCAGCGCCGACGACTGCGCACCGCTTGGGGACATCCGAAGGCGTCGCACCAAGCCGGCGTAGCGCCTTGATCACCACTGCCATTGGCTCCGCCAAAGCCGCCTTTGCCAGAGTGACGGTTGATGGGACCCGATGCGCGTAGCGCGCGTGCGTGACCAGATATGCCGCGTACCCGCCATCCTTACCCATCACGCCGACCTCGCGGCGCTCCCGGCAGTTGATGGCGCTGTCCTGCTGGCATTCACGGCAAGCGCCGCAACCCTGGATGCATTCGACTACCACGCGATCGCCCTCGCTAAACGCCGTCACTCTCTTCCCCAGGGAAACGACGGTGCCCGACGATTCGTGGCCCGGGACGATCGGGTACTTCGCCATCCCGGACTTGTAATAGCCCAGCCGTCCCTCAAGAATCTCGAGATCAGTCGCGCAGATGCCCTCGTACGCGACCCGGACGAGAATTTCACCCGGCTTCAACGTCGGAATCGAACGTTGCTCGACCGCTGCGTCATGCGGACCGCGGATCGTCAGAGCCGGGAATCCGGTCTGGTGGTATATCTCGGCGCGTTTCGACGGATTCGTGATGCGGCGGCTGTCGAGAATTCCCTTCACAATGCCAACTGTCTTGTGGTAGCGATACCGGACGATCTCGCCCGCAACAGAAGGCAGCCTCCCCTTGCCGAGTGCGAGAGCGAAGTCAGACGCTGTCCACCACAGCTCGCGCAGGACCTCGCCCGGAATGTTTCGAATGATCCGGACGGTTGTCCATCGGCCACCAATGCCTTCGCGGTAGAAACGATGCCGGACCTGCGGCCACGATTCTGTGTGGATGTGATAGATCGATGCATCCGGTTCGTACCGAACCTGCATGTCGCGGAGCACCCAATATTTGGCCCATTCCGCGTCCTCTAGACCCGGCAAACCCTCGTCAAACTGGTGCTGATCCCACAAATCGCGTCGGATCGCCGAGTTCGCGTTGTTGACGAACACATCGTACTCATCCATCAGCTGCGCTTTGTCGGGAAAGACTCTCTCGAAATCTCTGGCCTCGGAGAACTTGGACAGTGCATGTCCTCGCTGCCCTCCGAACACCATAGCCGTATCCTGACTGCGCAGCGGCGTGATGAGACGCTCGAGCCAGGTGTCACTAGTGGGAATGGCATGCGCCGAGAGGATAACTATGAACGTCCCCCGCGATTCGCGAATGCCGACGTTGAGTGAATGTCCAAAGGTGAAATCGTCCGACCGCATCCGCACGACACGCCCGTGGGGCGCGAAGATCTCGCGCGTTCGATCCACGGATCCAGAGTCGACGAGCAAGAGCTCGAAGTCGCGGTAGGTCTGCTTCTCGATGGCCGCCAATACTTCCGGCAGCCAACGCTCCTCATTGAACGCGCGCACAAGGATTGTTGTCTCGGGCGAACGCACCTCTGGCTGATCCAGCGGACCGCCATGGCCAGCTGAAAGAGGCTGATACTGATCGCGCGCCGGCGTGGCGAAGGCTGAGGCTTCCATCAGTGCCCCCTCCCGAATCCGGCCAGGGTTACAGACACCGTTGTCTGGAAAACGCCGCCGACTTCGAGGAGCGCGCTTTGACCGGCGCGGGTCGCTTCGCCAAGATCCTTTGGCATGTTCGTGCAGGGCTCGAGGACCGCGGTGTAACAGTCGCGCCATCCTCCATAGGAGAGAAAGAGCCACAGGTAAGGCAGTTTCATCTGGTCGTAGCGAAGGCGGAGCGATGCGCCGACAGCCGCGTCATCTACTCCGCACCAACCGTCGACTGTTTCACTGATGTAGACGAACTCTCTTTCCCTGCTCGACCGGGGCGGTATTACTCTGAGGTCGTAGCTGCCGTCCCTGCTTTCGGCGAGAGGCCAATCAAACGGCCCGGCACCGGGGAGCAGCGAGCCGAAGGTTGAATCGACCGCGGTGACACGGCCGCCGGGCACGACCAGCGAGCACGACGGATTGATCGCGACTGGAAGGTGCTGCTTGAACAGGAAATGAAACGCTTCCGCCTCGCAATTCTCGATGCGATATGAGACGCTGATCGTGTTCGAGTCGGCCGGAAGTCGGAATTCCTTGACGCACGACGTTGCTCGGCCGGCCGTGTCGGCCACCAGTCGGACAACCGCTTCCGAGCCAGCGGAGGTTTCGGAAACGCTCCACGAGGCTGTCCACAATTCGCCGTGATCCGGTAGGACACGTCCTTCGAATTCGGCGGGCGCATCATTTGGGAAGAGCTCCTCCCAGCCGCCGGCCCAGACGTCGTCGTACGCTGCGCCGGGGGGCGCGGCGGTCGGAGGCACGCTCTCGCGATGCCAGATCCACTGGCGCTCACGAACGCGATCGAGAAGCTCCCATACGCGTCCGCCCAACGATGGAATGATGGACGCCCGGACTTTCGAATTCTCCAGGACGAGTGTCTCGAAGCCATCAACGCTGCCCCGAGTTACTGTCGCTCCGTTGCCTGCCTTCCTGGTCAACGAATCAGGAGCGACTGGCAAAGTGTTGGGGCCGCTTTCCGTGGCAGTGACGAATGGCGCGGTCACGTCAGCCTCGCGCCGATCAATCGCGATCGAAATCCAGCCTGGCTAAGGCCGGGTCCGATGCAGAAGCGTGGTCGCATGAAGCGGGATTCTTCACCCGGACGATGCCAGCCGCCCCCGATGCGTAAACCGCCGGCGTACGAGGCTTCTTCCACGGCGCGATGAACGGTGTCGGAGTCGAACCCGTATGGATAGGCGAACCAGTTCAGAACCTTTTGGCCAAATTCCGCGCGCAACCAGGCGCGCGAATCCCGCACTTCGGCGACGACATCGCTAGCGCCGAGACTCGCGAGATTGCGGTGCGACCAGCTGTGGGATCCGAGAGTAATCCCCGGGAAAGTCAGCGCGGCGGCCAATTCGCTTCTCGTTGCCGCCCGTGCATAGTGAGGAAGCGTGTCCGAAAGAGGGAGCGCAGCATGGGCCGCCCACGATCTTACGCGTTCGTCGGCGCCGGATAATGCGTGCAGCGCGTGGTGCCGCATCTCGGGATCGAGCTCTTCGTTTCCATCCGCTAACGCATCCCACCAGAAGACGTGGCCATTCAATCGGCCGGGAGCGACGAAAATCGTTGCCGGAAGATTTCGCTTGGCCAGCTCGCGCACGCCTTCGTTAACTGCCCCCGCATAAGCGTCGTCGAACGTGATCGCGATTCGCGGCCGCGATTCGCTCGGGTCGTCGATCTGGTCGAGCGGAACGACTTCGGCCAGCGCGGCGAGTGCATCGAGCTGCTCGGCGAATTCCCGCTGGGCAATGAAAAGAGCGCGCTCACCGGCGGGAGGCTGTCCGTCGGGAATGATGCCGTGGTACGCGAGAATCAGGCGCATGCCTCGCAGCCGGCGCCGTGTAAACCGCGCGACCGACGGGAACGTGAGGGCTTTTTCTATTGGTTGCTTCAGTAGACGATGCACTTGCTTATTTCTGCGACACAGGCGTCCTGACCGGCAGGACTTTGCCGGTCATGTATGCGGGTTTATTGATTCCAAAAAGCGAGAGAAGCGTTGGAGGCAGATCCCGAAGCGATACCTTCTCGCGATGTACGGTGGGGCGACTTCCAGGAACGCGCATCCATAGAATTCCATCAGGATGATGCATTCCGCTCTTCAGGCTCTCGACCTGGTAGAAGAGTCGGAAGAACGGCGTGGCCGTGTTATTCGAGCCCTCCAGCAATGCGTCGTGCTCCAGCTGAGAGTAGATGATGCAGCCGGAGAACACGTCGGTGCCCCGACGCTCCACCTGCATCGCCTGACGCCCGCCAACCCGCAACGCAGCGAGTCGTTCAGCGGCATTCGTCGCATCGCGCTCATTGCTGAAGCGCAGGTGAAACTCCTCTGACATCACGGGCTCGACTTTCTCGCATCCGGTGATCCCGGCGAAATCCAGTAGCGGGCCGAAGGTGCGGGCGCGATAGAAGGTCTTCCCGCCGATGTCCTCGTAGATCAGGCACGGCTGCTGGCTGAGCGCTGTCGCCATGACAATGCACGCGTTGTCGGGAGCCGCAGCGACAATGTCGCCGACAATCTTGTCCATCTCCTCATAGCCATACCGCACCGCGTGCTGATACTCCGCCTGATCGGCGTCGGTCGGTTTGATCTTGAACGGCGCGGGATCCATGTTGCGCCAGTGGGCGTGCTGGAAGTGAGCGGTGCTGTTCAGAAAGAAAGTCGAGAACTGGGGACGAAGCTTCTTGAAGTAGTGCAGAAAAACATCGCGCTGCAGCTTGTCGAGGATCGTCGCGCGCTTCCATTTCCCTTTGCCGGTCCGGCGCTCGCTCGCGAGCTGCGCGATAATCGACCGGATGGTCCGTAGCGACATTCCGTTCGCCACCATGAACTTCATGAAGCGCAGGTAATCACCCTTCGATAGCGGAACGCGATCGTTCGTGTATTCCTGCACGTTTCTCTGGACGAAGCGGTAGTAGGACTCGAACTCGGCCGGATGCGGGCTAACTCCCACCGTCCATGGATCCGGGATCACGGCACCTTTCAAATCAGCGTCATACTTGATGTTCATACTCCCGCATACCCAGACAGTCTTTCCTTGAGCGGAGATGAAGTCCCAAAGCGATTTCACCGCGAGCTTGTGACCGTCGCCCAGGTGAAAGATTCCGTGCTCGTCGTAGGACAAGCCGCTGTGCACAGTGACCCACTGAATCCATGGATCGAGATTGGGAGCAACTTCCTCGGCGTCAGTGGTGAAAACCTGTGAGCCGTCCCTGAGGCGTTTGAAGTTGGGCAGGTACCCTTGATCGATGAACGTCTCCATCAGGGCGGGGCTCAGCTCGTTGAACTCGAGCAGAATGGTCGGGCCGGACATGGGCCCGTGCTCGAGGGGCGGCGAGTACTGCTTGTAGGTTGGACGCGCGGCGACTGCAGTCATGCTTTGACCAAGAAAGTGTGACGTTGATTAGGCACGAACGGATTCGCTGCGGTGTTTCGCACTTCAAATGCCACATATGGGTCGAGGGAGACACGCCCGGAACAACTCCGTATCTCGTTACGTGACATGGTGATAGCCGGTGGGATCACCCGTTTGTTTTTGTCCTGCGGCAATGCCGAGCGAGGGGAGTGTTGCTTCGGTGCTACAGCCTTCAGCCCGCCGTTCGAGCCGGTCTCAGGACGGGCCCCGCAAGCGTGCACGCAATGCGCTGTGCCTAACGCGCCAACCCGCGATGCCTGTTCGTGGGGCGGCCGGGATCGGGGACGGTACGGTCACCGTCGTTTTATCGCCGAACTCCGCGCGCGCACAGATGTAAAGGCCCGTAAGGAGGGCCGCCATGAAATAGAGCGGGTCCATCCAGGCGAAAGACACGAAGAATGACGTAACCGCGAAGCCAACGGCCGCCACCGCGAAATAACTCGTCGCTCCGTAGATGAACCGCTCGGCGTCAGTTCCGCGCAGCATTGACCGAGGCAGCTTTCGGCGAAACCGCAGTGGCGCGATGATCAAACCGAGGGCGAGCGAAGCCCACATGACCAGACCGGGATATCCCATCTCCGCGCCCGCCTCGACGTAGGAGTTGTGAGGAGGCGTACACCGCAGCGGACCGGTGGTGTACGTCGGCGAGATTTTTGGTGAGATCGTGCATTCTGCCCGGGCGAAGTTGCCGATGCCGAGGCCGAACACGGGGTAGTCGTTCATGTAGCCAATGCCTCGCGACATTACCGCCTTTCGCCCCTCGCGATCGTAGTAGTTGTAGTCCTGCTTTGGTTTGAGGATGGTGCCCATCTGCTCCCAGTATCCCGGAGGCGCGGCGACAGCGAGCGCGGTCAGCGCAACAACGAGTACGGTCACGCGTTTACCCGCTGGGACCCCATTCACAAGGAGGAGTGCGGCCAGTGCCACGGCGACCAACCCGATGAATCCGCCACGGGAACCAGAACGCGCGATCGTGGCGGCGATTCCAATCAGTATCAGGGCGAGGAAACCGCGCTTCGCGCCCCGCTCCACCGACATCAGCAACAGCGTAAGCGGCAGGCCAACCATCAGCACCACACAAACGTCGTTTGAGTCGTAGGTGTAGAGGTTGCTCAGTCGGCTGACGTAGCTGTTACTCGATTTAGTGAGTCCGAATACAAAAATCGAGAAGTATGCGAGAATCCCGCAGCTGAGGACGTACGCCCATACGTAGGTGAACAAGTCGCGTACGTGACGTATGCTCACCATAATGAGCACGGCATAGGTCAGAATCTTTACGTACGTGGACAGAATGAAGGTCGCGGAAGCTCCAAGCGAAATACCGAATACCGCGGACCAGCACGCCCACACAGCCAGCAGCGCCACCACTCTCGCCGGCCAGAAGGCCAATACGTTCACACGTGTCAGAAACCGTGGATTGAGGTAGGCATATCCGACCGAAGCAACAACGAGGAGAAGCGCTGGTCGCAATTTTTCCAGCAACGGGTATTGCTGATGGACGCGACTGATAGTGAGTACGGTCAGCACAAACAGAGCGACACGAAGCGGATCACGTACGATTGTAAGTGCTGTCGCCACTCGCCCGGGTTGCTGCGCCGAGCCACGCAGGCCGAGTCGGGACTCGCGGGGCGTCGAAGCCCGTGAGGTCGATCTCCGCAGTGCCGCGTTCATCGCGCCGCCTCGATCGCGTCGGAAAGAACATCCAGGAGAGCTTCCGCGACGACTTTCCGGCAACTAAGTGTCAGGTCCGTCCCATCGACGGTGTTCTCGGACGCGAGTGTCTCGATCAACGTTCCCCCGACGGGGAATCCGGCCAGAGTATTGTCTGGTCGCTTCGCCTGAATTTTCGCAAGATCGAAGACGGGATCCGTGATTCCAAACTCGCTGCGAACGAGCTCGTTGTAGCGGTGGCGGGCAATCGCCGCATCGCGCGTCGTTGTTCGCCCCAGATAGCGTTTCGCTCTGGCCTTGAATCCACTTTCGGCCGTCGTCAACGGAATCGTTGAGTGCACCAGCGTGACGTCGGTGTGGTCGAACTGGATCGCTTCCACGGTGTCGCGATATGCCTCGAACAGGGGGATATAGTCAGTTGCTTTGGTAACGTCACCATAACAGTACTTGAGCAGCACCACCGGGTTGGGGGCGCGGCTGTCCGTCTCGAGCAGGCGCATTAGCGCCGCATTCTTGGACGCGTAGTCGCGATGCCGGCCAGCGAAAAAGTGGATGAACGCCGGACCATCTACGCCGGCCGGCTCTCTAGTCTGGACCACCCGAAGCGGTACGCTACACTCCTTGGCCAATTCTTCCACACCAGCGCACACGGTGCTGCCCAGCGACTGGTGTCCGAAGTAAACCGTGCGCCTGGCAATCGCAGACCAGCGCGCGGTTCGAGAGGGGACGGCGTCCAATTCGAAGGTCGAGAGCGGTGTGTCGCCTAGTGGCCAGGCAGTCATTCGTCGCGGAACAGGCTACGTAAACGCCGGAGCGGTTTCGGTTAGTACGACGCGCGCGCCCGCGACCGATAACGGAGCCGGAGGCGTGAGAGACTCGACAAACTGCTGATGCCAGACCTGCGTCGACAGTATTCCCAGGAGTGCCTGGTCGTCGAGGAATCCGGTGCTGAGGCCGGCGCGATATCGGCTCGTAAGGTCGCTGACCTCGGTTGGAGCAAAGATGCCAACGCGGCGAAGCGCGTCGGGAGACACGTGATCGCCAACCCACTCCGGAGCATTTCGTCCAAAGAAACGAGTCACATCGAGCCGGTATGATTTCTTCGGTCGCTGTTTGACGCCCGGCGGGAGAATGCGCGACGCCCAGCGGCGAAGGATCTCCTTGTCCCGCAGGCCTCTCAACCGTGCGCCTGTCGGCAGCGCCGCGGCAAAATCGAACAGTTGGTGGTCGAGGAATGGAAGCCGGGCCTCGACGCCGTGCGCCATGGCCATGCGGTCTCCCTGCGAGCTGAGAAGGTATGGCGAGAACAGCGTAGTCATTTCGAGGTAGCTTGCCTGATTTAGCGGCGACCAGCCGAAGTAACGCACCGGCAGTGATCCGCGAAGCTCTCCCAGGACGTCGATCTCGTCCAGCTCGGAACTGAATTCGGAGGCGTAATAATCGCGGACCCTTGAAGCGAGCAGGAATCGAGGGAGATGTGAGAATAATGGATCCTTCGGCACCCCGGCCTCGACGAAAAACCGGCGCCAATAATCCGCACCAGGCTGCTGGCTGATCAGTGTCGGGTAAACACGATCGAACAGTCGCGCGCGTCCGGGCGACCCTGGCTGACGAAGGCAGAACCGACGGACTGAACTTTCCTTGAACAAGTCCTGACCGAGAAAGAGCTCGTCGGCGCCATCACCGGCGAGTACGACTTTGATGCCGGACTGTTTCGTCAGTTTTGCGAGGTAATACATCCGCACCGGACTGGCGCGCAGCAAAGGCGTCTCCGTATGCCACAAAACCTCCGCGAACGTCCGCGCAATCATCTCCGAAGTAACGACCGAGGTCGAGTGTGCGCTTCCGATGCCGGCCGTTATCTCACGCTGGAAATTGCTTTCCTCCGATCGATTCTCACTGGTAACGGAGAAGCTGCGGAGGGTGCCCGGCGAAGCGCTGGCGGCGAGAGATGCAGTGATTGACGTGTCGAGGCCACCACTGACGTATGCCCCAACCGGCACATCAGCGCGCATCCGCATGCCGACACTGCGCAGCATTAACTCGTCGAGCTGTTCGATGACGTCGAGCGGCGCCTGGTCGGCCTCCGGGTAGTCGAGCTCGAAGTAGCGATGGAGCCACAGTGCGCCGTCTTTCAGAATGCCATAGGTGCCAGGTTCAAGAGCAGCGACACCGGCAAAAGGAGTTCGCGGTGGCCGAGCGGCGGTGAAGGTGAATATCTCGTCGAGCCCGCGACGGTCCAAAGACGCTTCCACCTCGCCCGTGGCAAAAATCGCTTTGATTTCAGATCCGAAGCAGAATGTGTCTCGGCGTTGTGCGTAGAACAGCGGACGAACGCCGAAGCGGTCACGCGCGATGAAGACGCTTTCCGAGTTCCTGTCGTAGATCGCAAACGCGAACTGACCATTCAGTCTCTTGAGGAGATTTACGCCCCACTGCTCATAACCGTGCACGAGCACTTCGGCGTCCGAGCGCGTTCTGAAGACGTGACCCTTGTCTTCCAGCTCGCGGCGCAGCTCCGGGTGGTTGTAGATCTCACCGTCGCAAGTGACAAGCACCTGCCCGCTCTCATTGGCGATTGGTTGCGTTCCGCCGACGGTGTCGACGACGCTTAGTCGGACGTGGGCAAAACCAACCCGCTGACCAACATAGAATCCGTACGAATCGGGCCCGCGATGACGAATCGCCGCAGCCATGCGGCCCAGCAAGTCGACGGAAATTCCGGCGGGATGCCGCCGCACAATGCCGGCAATTCCCGACATCAGTCTTCCCCTGACTTGTTAGCCGGCGGGGCCGGCCTGACCACTTCCAGCGCGGTGCACCGTGGCGCAAATGGAAGGTCGTCGGTTCCCCGAAGGGCGAGGTTCGCAGTCATCGTAAGCGTGGTCCCAGTAGAGGATCAATTCGGTGCCGCCTATTCGATGGGCTCCGACGCCAGCTGGGTTTGCAAGCTTGGCACCTGATCCATCATTCCATTCACCGCACGCCAACTCATTACTGGAAGCGGAGTTACGCCAATCTGCGAGCCAGCGGTTTGGGTTCTTTCAGGGCCAATGTGTGGTGCATCCGCAACAGCGATGATGGGAAACCGGCAGGCGCTGTGGGGCATGCCAGCGATGGCAGATTGTGTCGTTTTACTTTCGGGTTCCCAGAATGTCGGTCAGCGTCGCGGCGCAGCTGTCGAGATGATCGAACGAGTCGAGAAACCCGTCCATAGACTGCTTCCACGGATCGCGGATCGATCGTGTCGTCCGAAAACGCGGCGCGAGATCTGGGGCGATCACGATTTTTTTGGGATCCACCCCGAAGGAAATCGCTACTCTCCGCGCCTGCTCGGGATCCATTACGATGACGAGGTCCGCAGCTCCTATCCTTGGCGGCGAAATGAGACGAGAACGGTGCCCGGAGAGATCTACACCCCGCTGTTTACCGAGCGCGACCGCGATCGGCGGAGCTGCGCGTCCACTGCCGACGAATCCAGCGGACGTGACCTCAATGTCTTCAAGATCTCGGCGAAGCGCCGCCTCCAGGTATGGACTGCGGCACATGTTGCCGTTGCACACTACAAGAATGCGGCGCGGGCGGGCCGTGCTCGCCAGCCTTCGACGCACGGCAACATGACGAAGTGGATGAAGGGCTCGCTCAAGCTTCACAGAGGCCGCCTGACGGAGATTCTTGAAAGCGTCTGCGGAAGCCAGGACGGCCCGACTGCCAGCGCTTAAGCGTCGCGAGTCTCTGGGAGCCACTGTTAGGAGGCGCGACTCAACCATTTTCCGAGTCGATCGACATCCGAAGGCGTGACGCGTGAGTGGGTCGGCACGGTAAAGAGATTATCGCGTAAGAATTGAGCGCCCTTCCCCGCACGCTCACCCGACAGAAGGTTTGCCCGAAGATGAGGGTGCTGATCAAGGGTCAACGGGTATCCGCGGAGCGCCCCGATGACGGCCCTCGGCATCCTCCCCTCTCCGCGGTCAAGAAGCGCGAGTCGAAGGAACCCAGGCACTCCCCCCACGATCGCGCGAACGGGTGAAACCGAATGAGAGTCGGTGATGCGGGAAAGCAGATCGTTTGCCCGCGCGCGTCGAATCCCGACTTCCTGCTCATCGATCTTCATTGCCGAACGGAGAATCGCGATCGCGGCGGCGGCCATCGGGCGTGGCTCAGTCGGCGGATGGTACACCATTTCTCCAAGCTTCAGCGACGGAATCGAGGCCGGAAAGCGGTACATGGATGGACGGGCCAGCACCGACTGCGCCGCCAGCGTCATCACTTCCACGCCACCGCCGGGCGCTGCACCCAACTCGGCGCGCAGCTGCCTCGTCCAGCCGGCGAGCTCGAGTGATTGCGCGAGGAGGGCCCCGCCGGAGCCGGCCGTCATTCCTTTTCCTCTTCCAAAGCTCAGGATCGACAAATCCGCGAGTGCGCCAAGCAGGGTACCCTCGAGAGTTCCGCCGGCTCCCTGCGCCGCATCCTCAATCACGGGAATACCGTAGTCAGCCGCGAGCTTCTGTACGCCTGGCACATCCGACGGATATCCGTAAAGATGCGCGACGACAATCCCATCCACTCCGCGTGCGAGCACGTCTCGCACAGAATCGAGATCGGGACTCAAAGTGGACGGATCAGTATCGTAAAGGCGAACTCGAATTCCGGCGCCGAGGGCCACCGTCGTGAGATCGACGCACGCGTACGCCGGCAGTGCGACCGTACCACCGTGCGGCACCAGTTTGCGGATGGCAAGAATGAGGGCGGATGTGCCACTGTTGGTCAACAGCGCGTCCGCGGCAGAGTAGCGCTTGCAAAGCGCAGCGACGACGGCTGAATGGTCTGACGAACGAAGGCCGATCGCGGCGCCCAGCCCGTCTACAAGCGCGCGAGACGATACCGGAGAGAGCACCGGAGGCTGCCAGCGCCACGTCATGGGATGTAGCGGACTATCGATGGACCGACCGCCGTGGCGATCGATGTTGGGAGCTTCCGCCAGATCCTCGGCCCCCAGCGAAAAGCGGCGTCGTTGGGCGACGGCGTGGTGACGTCACTCGATGCGGCGAGACCGTACCACCATAGCGGCTCTTCCCGTCCCCCCCACTGCATTTTGAAACGATGCGTTCCCGTTCCGGGAGTACACCGCCCGAAGTTGAACACCTTCACACCTTCCTCAATCGCGCGCTCCATGAATGCCCAATAGAGAAGCATGTTGGGAGATTCACGGTTGTACTCCCGCAGCGAGGACGCCCACGTGATCTCCAGCTCGTCGCCGAAGCGAAAGCCACAGCCGCCGGCCACGGGCCTACCCGCGAGGTACGCGCACGCAAACCAGCAATCCTCCGGAAAATTGTCCGCCACTTCCCGGAAAAAGGCGAGTGATTGAGTTGGTGTTCCGAGATCGCGCATGTGGCGCGAGAACACTGAGAAGAACGGCTCGACCTGCGATCGACCGAAGGCGACGGTCACTCCCTCCTTCTGCGGGCGCCGGATCTGACTTCGCAACTTCGCTCCGAATTGCTTGAGCTGCGCAGCCGGGCTTTCACACAGATCGAGCAGGACGGTGATTTTTCGGTGCGATACGGGAAGGCCGACAGGAAGCGGGATTCTGCTACGCAACTCGAGCAGCTTTACATTATCTCGCTTCGCGAGCTCCATTGCTTCGGCGACGAGCGAGCGCACAGCCGCTTCGGATCCCAATGGCCCACCATAATTCAGGAATGGCATCGAGACGAGATAGTGACCGAAGACGACGCTGCGGACGCGCACCAGCGGCAATACTCCAACGAGCGATCCATCGGCGTCCCTGGCCGCGAGGTACACACACTCGTGACCGAAGACCCGGCTGATTACGTAGCGCCAGCGGAACTGGTGAAAGTGGGCGTAGCCTGGTTGGCGCGTAACGAACGCGTCCCATTCATCCTGGCTTCCAGTGTAGTGTTCGACGCGGATCATCACGCTGCTCCCACTGCTGTCGACGCCGGTCCGCGTGCCTCGAGCTGGGGGAGATAGGATGCGATCGCTGCGAACTTGAACTCGCCGAGAAGTCGCTCGATGCGCGCATGCGAGCTCTCGAGCCCCCGGTAGTGGCGGATTCTGGTGACGTTCGATACGGGGAGGCGAGGCTGATCCGGGTCGATCTCCCACGGATGGATGTAGAACGTTGCCGGCTCGCCGCGATCACTCGCCTGCTGAAAAGCGCGGCGAATCACACCGAATGGAAACTGTCGGAGATAGCCCCCACCGGCCGCCGGAATCGCGTAGGAGAGAATTCTCGTCGTCGCCAAGGGGAACTCCGCCAGCCACCCCGATGGTCTCTCGATCAAATGCGGCACACGCTTGGCGCCGGGATATCCGTATCCGGGCCGCCTTATGGGGAACAGACTCGAGTCATAGCGATACCCTTCCTCGAGCAGAACATCGAAGGCCCATTCGCCGCCGGGCACAATCGAGAAATTGGGCGCGCGATACCCGACAACCGAGCCGCCGGTCACGTTCTCGAGCGCGTCCTTGGAGGATCTGACATCTTCGCGAAAGGATCTCGAATCGAGGGTGGTTACAGGCTCATGCCAGTACCCGTGCGATGCCACCTCGTGTCCCGCGTTTGCGATCGCGCGTACGACATGCGGGCGGTGTTTTGCCAACCAACCCAGAACGAAAAACGTCCCGCGGGCTCCATGCCGGTCCAGGCTCGCCAACAGCGCGTCGATGCTGCGCGCAACGCGGCTCGGGTGGGAGATCCACTCGTCGCGCCGCACCACCGACTCCATTGCTTTTACCTGGAAATACTCCTCGACATCTACGGTGAAGAAATGCGAGGTCGGGACCTGTGTCGGATGCATGGCGAAGAGTAGGGGCTCCACGGGCGGCGCCGAAAGTGCGCTGACCCGCACGAGCGCACTTCAAATGCCAGGGTCAAGGCGGGGCCGGACAGCCGGCGACCACAGGCTATCTCATTGCGGCATAACGACAAACACCATTCTTCAAACACCCGGACGCGGAGGTTGACTTCCGATCATGAAGGGTAATGTTGCCTCCGCGCCACACCTTCGGCGAACAGGAATTGTTTTGACGATAGTGAGCGTCGCAGCCGTTCTGATCGCGACGCTCTCCCCGGCATCAGACGAGTCGATGGCCGCGCATTTTTGCATCGTCTGCGGACCGCTTGGCGGAGTCGACGTGGTCCTGAACGTGTTCCTCTTTCTGCCGCTTGGAGTTGGGCTCGCGCTCTCGGGGGTCCGGTGGCGACGGGCTGTGTTCGCTGCGTGCTGCCTCTCGATCCTGGTGGAGCTGGCGCAGCTGTTCTTCGTGCGCGGCCGAGACGCAACGCTCGGCGATGTGGTCATGAATACCGTCGGCGCCTCTTTAGGCGTCGCCCTGGTCCTGCGGGCCCGGACCTGGCTGAGACCGGCCCCGCGATCAGCCGCAGTGTTGTCCCTCAGTTGGTGTATGCTTTGGCTCGGAATCCAGCTCGTCGCCAGCTTTGCGCTCGCCCTCTCCATTCCCGATTCAACATTCTACGGAGAAATCGCCCGCCAGCTGGGAAACTTTGACCTGTTTCGCGGTCGCGTCGTTGCGGCGAGCATCGATGGTGTTGCCATCACCGACGCCCCAGTCAGCGACGGGGATGATATGGCGCGAAGACTACGCGGTGGTGCACAGGTGAGGGCGACAGTCGTTCCACTCGGCCCCACGAGAGGAATCGCTCCCATCGTTCGTGTGGCGGATGCCGATCAACGGCAGATCGTTCTGCTTGCCCAGAAGGAACGGGTTTTTCTCTTCGGAGCCCGGACAGGCGCGGAAACGCTTCGACTTCGCGCACCGCTTATAGGTCTGGAAGCAGTTTTTCCAGCTACGACGCAGGCATCTGATACCGTGACGCTCACGGGCCGGTATCTTTCCCGAGCAGTCTCCGTCGGAGCCCAATCCGGTTCCGCAAAAAGTGGCAGCGACATACCACTGTTCGCGTCTCTCGCGTGGACTTTACTGCTGCCTTCGCAGTGGTTCATAGAGGGAACTGCAATCGAGCGCCTTCTCAGCTTGATTTGGGTGGCTGTGCTTCTGGTGCCGGTTGGCTATTGGGCACCGTATGCGGCTCGTCGTTTACCTGGTGGCGACGTTATGCGCTTGCACACGTTCGTGTGGCCAACCGGGATCGCAATCATAGCGGTTGGGTTGGCTGTCGGACCGCTAGCATTCGGGTTGACACCCACCCCGCCGGCAGACTGGGTTGCCGCCTTCCTGGGTCTGCTGACTGGCATCGGACTAGGCCGAGCCACCGGTAAGCCCCGGCTGGCTTAGACTGTGAGTCGCGCCCGGGCATCGGAGGGTCTGAGTGTCAGGCGTGTGGCAACCATCCAACAGGTTTCAACGATCTGGCCAGCGCACCGCTGGCTGTCCCGGGACGCTGGGAATCACAAGTACCGTTGCGCCATGGGTTTAGCAAATTCTGAATCCCGATCGCCTGATCGCCGGATTGGGCATCTTGGTTGCAACCGCCTGAGGAGCGCAAGTCCAGCGCACTCTTCCGCCACGAGCCCATCCACCCCTATTCCCCTGCATGACTCGGAGCGCCGAGAGTCTATCAGCGAGATCAGTGTTCTCCCCGGAAACGTCCGGCGTGTCGCGACCCACTAGAAACGGGCCGTCAACGTCGCGCACCCGGGTTCTGATCGTTGAGAGCAACGACGATGGGACGGTCGGTGGCTCACACCAGGCTCTCTTCGATCTGATTGTCGGCTTCGACGACAAGCGGTTTCATCCGGTCGTGATGTTTTATGAGGAGAACGTGTTCGCCAGCCGGCTTCGGGACCGGGGAGTAGAGGTTGTGTTGTTCGATGCGCTGACCAGTCGCAGGCGAGCGCTAAACCCCGCGCGCGGACTTTTATCGAGAGTCGTTCAATTCGGAATGGACATCGTTCGCTGCCGGCGCGAATTACAACGACTCGAGATCGACCTCTTGCACATGAACAACAGTCCGGCGATCGGGAACGACAACTGGCTTCCGGCGGCACGGTCTCTGGGCATCCCCTGCATGGTCACCGCCATGGGCACGCCCACCCGCGCCAGACGGTTTATACATCGCTGGCTTTTCCGCCGCTTCGACCTGTACCTGGCCATCAGCCGGCACGTCGCTGACGGACTTCGCGCCCAGGGCGTGGCCGATGAGCGAATCAGGCTCAATTATGCCGGCGTGGACTTCGCTTCGCTGCGAAGCCGGGTGGTCAGAACGCGTGATGCCGTGCGTCGCTCGCTCGGAGTGCGCGACAACCAGCTGCTCGTGCTCATGGTCGGTAACATCCGCGCCTGGAAAGGACAACGCGAGGTGATCGCGGCGCTCGATCTGGTGCCGAAGGACGTTCAGGCACGCATGCAGTTTTGTTTCGTTGGCGCGGCTGGAAATGCGGATGCCGAATACGAGGCGGAGTTGCGGGCGGCCGTCACTCGCGGGGGACTGGATGATTGCGTCACGTTCCTCGGCCCACGATCGGATGTGCCGGATCTATACCGCGCGGCGGACATTGCAGTGCATGCCTCAACGACTCCGGAACCGTTCGGTCTGGTAGTTCCGGAAGCGATGGGCCTGGGTTGCGCCGTCATCGCAACTTCGTTCGGCGGTCCCGCGGAAGTGATTACTCCAGGCACGGGCCTGGTCTGCGATCCGGGCCGTCCGAAGGAATATGCGCAGGCGATCGAGCGGCTGGTTCGAGACGAGCCGTTCCGAAAATCAATCTCTGCCCTGGCGCCGTCGCGCGCATCGGTTTTCGGTATCGATCAGAATGTCGGCGGAACATTGGCCGCGTATCGTGGGGTGCTCGCCGCCCGCGACGGCCCG
>Ga0134123_10000770_pt1 | contig 21057 bp, 22 predicted proteins | sample KB303_FD_96460 | JGI IMG/M metagenome (GOLD analysis project Ga0134123, IMG submission 96460) | Terrestrial soil microbial communities without Nitrogen fertilizer from Kellogg Biological Station, Michigan, USA - KB3-0-3 | ecosystem: Environmental > Terrestrial > Soil > Unclassified ...
TCGACCGCGTCCTTGGGCATGTCGGGCGCGCCGAAGATACCGCGCAGCATCAAGTACGTGAGGTCCGCGCCGAGGGAGTCCTTCACCGTCGGGATGTCCTTCCACTCGGGCTCGGGAATGCGCGCGGTGTCGAAGACGGCGAGCGGGCGGACCTTGTCGCCTTTCCACTGGCTCGCGCACTCGATCGGATTGTTCACCGTGGAGTCCACGTGCTTGCCGACGAGGTTCACGCACACCTCGCCGCCGCCCTTGAAGGGCACGTAGGTGAACTTGGTCCCAGGCACGCCCTGCTCGAGCTGGATGGTCAGGATCTGGTCTTCCTGCGCCGAGCCGGTGCCGCCCATCTTCATCTGGCCGGACTTGCCCGTCTGCTCCTTGACGGCCGCGAGGTATTCCTTGGCCGTCTTGTAGGGGGTGTCCGCGTTCACCCACAGGACGAACTCGTCGAGGGCGAGCCGGGCCACTGGGGTCAGGTCGCGCCAGCTGAACGGAATGCCCGTGTGCAGCGGCGTGGTGAAGAGGTTCGAGAGTGTGATGACGATGGTGTGTGCCTCACCCTTCTTGGCCTTGACGTCGAGAAAGCCCTCGGCGCCGGCGCCGCCCGCCTTGTTCACGACGATGAGCGGACGGGGCGAGAGCTTGTGCTTGTCGGCGATTCCGGCGATCAGGCGGGCCATCTGATCGGCCCCGCCGCCGGTCCCGGCCGGCACCACGAACTCGATCGGCTTGGTGGGCTCCCAGGCCACGGCGGCGGCGGGCACGACGATCAACAGCGTGAGGACGAGGGCGACGATCACGTCGAGCTTCATCGCTCGCTCCTTTGCTCGAGGCCAGGCCCCGGGTCCATGTCTTACGCTAGGCGCGACAGACCGTCACGGGGCAAAGCCACCGCCGGCTGCGGGCGCGCCTCTATTTCATGGATACGCCTATTGAACACGAAAGGGCCGGGCCCCGTTTCCGGGAGCCCGGCCCTACCCTGCTATGAGCGCCAGGGAGGAGCCAAACGGGATCCAGCTACTTCGCCGAGAGCGCCGCCTGCGTCTTATCCAGACGCCGGAACGGCACCACGGCCGGGATCTCCCACTTGTCCCACATCTCGTCGACCTTCTTCTGGAAGTAGTCGAGGTCCTCCTCGATGAAGTGGGCGAACCGCCCCTGCTTCAGGAGGTACTCGCGGACCGGCTTGCGGGCCCGGCCCTCGACGATCGCCTTGGTCTTGCCGTAGTACTTCACCTGGCCGTCCTCGACCTCGTAGAGCGGGAAGATGCCGGTCTCGATGGCCAGCTCGCCCAGCTCGTGCGAGAGCATCGGGTCGTAGTCCCAGCCCTTCGGGCACGGGTCGAGCGAGTGGATGAAGGTCGGGCCGCCGATGGTCAGCGCCCGGCGAACCTTGTTCATCATCTCGACCGCGTACGAGGCGCAGACGGTCGCCACGTAGCGGCACTCCGGATGCCCGGCCGCCATCAGCCCGGCCATGTTCTTCTTCCACCGGGTATGAATGTTGCGAATCGCCTTGCCGGGCGGGCTGAACGTGGTGTTGGCGCCGAACGGCGTCATGCCCGAGAGCTGGATGTCGGTATTGGCGTACGACTCGTTGTCGTAGAGCAGGATCAGCGAGTTGTACTCCTTGTGGGTCAGGGTGGCCGAGATGGCGCCGAGCCCCATGTCGGCTCCACCGCCGTCGCCGCAGAACGCGATGACGTTGATCGACTCGGACTTCATCTTTCCCTTGCGCATGAGCGCCTTCAGGCCGGCCGCCGTGCCGAGCGCCGCCGAGCCCGAGGACCCGAGCTGCGTGTGCATCCACGGCACCACCCAGGGCGTCGTGTAATAGGTCGTGTTCGCGACGTACATGCAGCCGGTCGAGCCGAGCACGATCGTGCGGGGCCCCGATGCCTTGACCATGAGCTTCATGACCAGCGCCGACTCGCAGCCCTGGCAGGTCCGATGCCCCGAGGTGAAGTACTCCTCGATCGTGACCCGCTTGACGCCGCGGAACGGCTCGAGAATCTGCGTGGCGTTCGTGAACGTCGTCGTCTCGGCCATTGTGATCTCCTCTATTCCCGCACGCCAAGCCAGTGGGTCTTGGAATCCGATTTCCCGACCGCCGCGGCGGCGTAGCACATGTCGGCAGCCTTGTAGACGTCCTCGAGCGTCACCTCGCGGCCACCGAGGCCGCAGATGAAGGACACCAGCGGTGGCCGCCGGTCCGAATTATACAGAGCGGCCCGGATCTCGTTGGCAACCACGCCCGACCCGAACGGCGACCCGAAGGAGTAGTCGCGGTCGATGATGCCGATCGCCTTAGCTCTCGAGAGGGACGCAACCAGTTTTTCCGTCGGGAACGGCCGGAACCATCGCAGCCGCACCAGGCCTACCTTCTTACCCTTGGCGCGCATCTCGCGGATCGCGACCTTGAGCGAAAGCGAGATCGTGCCCATGCCGACCAGGATGACGTCAGCGTCGTCGGCCATGTACTCCTCGAACCACGGGTTCTCCGGACCGCGCCCGAACACCCGGCGGAAGTCCGCGTACGCTTCCTCGATCACGGTGACCGCGCGGGCCATCGCCTCGTTGTTCTGGCGGCGGATCTCGATCACCCAGTCCTCGTTCGCCTGCGGCGCGACGGTGATCGGGTTGTCCGGGTGCAGCAGGAGATCGCCGCGGTCGTAGCGCGGCAGGAAGCGGTCGACCTTCGACTTCGGCGGCACCATCGTCAGGGCCTGCGAGTGCGTGAGGAACGCGCCGTCGGCCGAGATGGCCAGCGGCAGGAACACCCGCCGGTCCTCGGCCACCCGGTAGGCGATCAGGGTGGTGTCCAGGGCCTCTTGCGCCGTGTCGACCCAGCAGAGCATCCAGCCCACGTCGCGCACGACGAGCGCGTCGTTGTGCTCGACGCCGAACGCGCCCGGGTCGTCGAGGGCGCGGTTGCCGACGAGACACACCATGGGCACGCGCAGCGGCGGCGTGACCACCAGACACTCCATGGCGTACATCCAGCCGACGCCGGACGAGCCGCAGAAGACGCGCGCCCCGACGGTCGAGGCGTGCTTGACGATCTCGAACTGGCTGTGCTCGCCCTCGGCCACGATGTACTCGGCGACCAGCTGGCCGCCGGAGATCTTCTTGGCGATCGCCTGCATGACCGTGTCGTACGGCCGGATCGGATAGGCCGTGACGACGTCGAGGTCGGCGAGCGCCAGCGCCTCGGCGACGGCCTCGCTGCCGGAGATCAGGAGCTCCTTGTCCTCTTCGCTGCTCGCGGCCCGAGCCGCCGGTGTGACGACCGCCATTGCGCTATTCCTCCGTGTGTTGGCCTATGCTGCGCGGCTCTAGATCTTCTTGTGTTCGGCGTTCTCGCCCGGGATGCCCGCGGTGATCTCGCCGCCGCCGTCCTCGAAGCCCTTCTCGAGCTCCTTCTCGTACTGACCGCGGAACCGGAACCCGTGCGAGCGGACGGTCGTCTTCTTGTCGCCGATCTTCTCGCCCAGCCAGGTCTGGTACTTCTGCTTGTCCTTGCGCCACATCTCCCACTGACTGGCGTTGTCCTCGAACACCGACTCGTTGACCATCGTGACGCAGTTTTCGACCGGGCACACCGCCTCGCAGACGCCGCAGCCGCAGCACGCCTCCATGTTGGCGTCGTAGGTGCCGTCGGGCATCACGTCGAAGCAGGAGTCGGGGCACTGGATCCAGCAGAGGGTGCACTTCACGCACGTGTCGAAGTTGATGACCGGCCGCATCGTGCGCGTCGTGTACTTCTTGAAGTACGGGTTGCGCTCCGGGACGTAGCCCTTGCCGTCTTCCTTGGGCTTGCCGACCGGGATCGCCGGGATCGTGACGCCCTCGCGCATCTCCCACCACTTCGGCATCTCGAACGAGTACGGGATCTCGGAGTTGCCCTCGGTCAGCTTGATCTCGCGGCTCTCCAGGCGCTCGTAGGCCTTCTTGGCCGAGCTGACCTTCAGGTCCGATCCCCACTCGATCTCGCTGATCGCGGCGCTCACGCCGTCGAGCGACAAGAACGACGGGGCGATCTTGGCGAGCGCGCCAAGAATCCTCGCCTCGGTGTGGTCTTCCTTGTAGACCCAGAGTCCGGAGAACGACGCCTTGGCGCGGATGAGCGCCAGCTTGTAGGGGGCGTCCTTCTTGTGGATGTCCTTCAGGAGGCTCTCGTAGCTCTGCAGCGAGGTCATGAGGACCGTGCCGTTGGGTACCGTGAGCTTGTTGATCGGCTGCAGCCCGTACCACGCCCACGACTCGACACCCTTCGAGAGCGTGTCGTCGACGACCACGGTGACGTCGACGTGCTTGGGCTCGTAGCGCGCCATGTTCTGCTCGAGCTCTTCCTTGGTGTCGGCGACGATGGCGAAGTCCTTCGCCGGGATCCCGTTGCGCTGCGGGCTGTCGCCGTAGCGGCCGAACGCGATGCCCCACCGGCCCGACTTGCGCGCCGACAGAACGATGCCGCGCGTGATGCGCGCCGCGAGGTTCTTCTGGAAGATGCCGCGGTAGACGACCTCACAGATCAGGGCAGCCATTCGCTCCTCCTCAAACGCACGTTACAGCCTCTCGTGGGCGCTGGTCGTGGTCGGCTGGTCTGACCAGAGAGACTACGGCCCTCGCCCGTGCCTGTCAAGCGAGTGCCGGGGACGGCTCAGCCGACCTTGACCAGGAAGCCCGTGAGCGCCCGGGTGAAGGCCTCGGGCTGCTCCATATTGGACAGATGGGCCGCCGACTTGAGGATGACCAGCTCGGAGCCCTTGATCTGCTCGTTCATGACCTTGGAGGCCGCGACCGGCGTGCCCTGGTCGTCCTCTCCGACGATGACCATGGTCGGGACCCGGATGGCGCCGATCCGGTCGGTGAGGTTGAGCCCGGAGATGGCCTGGCAGCAGCCGATATAGCCCGCCGGCGGGGTCGACTTGATCATCTGGCGCACGGTCTCGACGACCGGGCCGCCCTTTTCCTTGAACGGCGCGGTGAACCACCGGCTCAGCGTTCCTTCCACGAGGGGGTCCATCCCCTTCGTCTCCGCCGTGTGGATGCGCTCGTCCCACAGGGGCTTCGCTTCGGGCGGGATGCGGCTCGATGTGTCGCAGAGCACGAGGCTCGTGAAGAGCTGAGGCGCCTTCAGAGCCAGGGTCTGGCCGATCATGCCGCCCATCGAGAGCCCGACCCAGTGGGTCCGCTGGATGCCGAGCGCGCCCAGGAGCGCCTTGGCGTCGTCCGCGAGCTGATCGAGCGTGTAGGCGCCGCGGGGCGCGTCGGTCCCGCCGTGGCCGCGCGTGTCGTAGTTGAGCACGCGATAGCGCGCCGTGAGGGCCGAGAGCTGCGGCTGCCACATGGCGAGCGTCGTCGCGAGCGAATGGCTGAGCGTTACGACCGGAGCCCCGGCCGGGCCGTCGAGGGTGTAGTTGATCGAGATTCCGTTGGCGGTGATCTTCATCGGCTTCCTCCGTCTCGTACCGAATCGATCGTCCACTGGAGCGCGTCGGCGGCGCGCCCGTCGCTCGGGCGCGCGCGCTTCCGGAGCTCGGCGATCACGCGCCGCCGGGCCTCGGCGGGCCGATTCTGCCCCAACTTGAACTTCGCGCGCCACCGGATGATCGCGAGCTTCACCGCCGCGAGCTGCGCCATCGCTCCCCGATAGAGCGGGTCGGCCGGATCGAGGGGCCGGAACCCACCCTCGGGCTGGTAGCGCGCGAGGAGCCGCTCTTGCTGCGCCGAGACGGCCGCCGGGTCTTCCTCGACCTTCGCCTCGCACTCGAAGATGACCGTCCGGTGGTACGCGGTCGCGGCGCCGCCGTACTCGGGGCTCACCCAGTACGACGGGATGACCGCGAGGACCTCGTCGACCTCCAGGACACAGCGGGCCCGCTGCTTCAAGTCCTTGATCTGCTCGTCGGATCTGACGAGGTGAAGATCCGCGCTGTTTCCGTCGTAGACGAACGGGTAGAGGCCAACATGGGGAGTGCCGTCGTCGCCTACCGTGACGAGCCGTGCCAGCTCTTGCGAGCTGACGAACCGATCGACCTCGCCCCGGGGAATGTCGGAGTAGTAGTCGTGAAAGATCACGGCGAGATGCGGGACCGCGCCACCAGGTCGCAGAAGTACTGATGAACCGCCGTGCTGTCGGTGAGCTCGGGATGAAACGTCGCGACCAGGACGCGCCCTTCCCTGGCCATCACGGGCTCGCCGCCGTGCTCGGCCAGAACCTCGACGCCGGAGCCCACCCGGCGGATCCTCGGCGCCCTGATGAAGACCATCTCGAGCGGAGTCGATCGACTTCCGTCGAGCTTCACCGCCCCGGACGCCTCGAACGACTCGCGCTGGCGGCCGTACGCGTTGCGCTCGACGGTGACGTCGATGAGCCCGAGCGAGAACTGTCGGGGGCTCTCCACCTCGCGCGCCAGGATGATGAGCCCGGCGCAGGTTCCGAAGATCGGCCGGCCTCGGCCGTGGAATTTCTCGAGCGCGGGCGCGAAGTCCCACGCGTCGATGAGCTTGAGCAAGGTCGTGGACTCACCACCGGGGATGATGAGCCCATCGACCTCGTCCAGCTCGGAGGGCTTGCGCACCTCGACCGCCTCGACGCCGCATTTCTCGAGCGCCTTGGCGTGGAGCGCGAAGTCGCCCTGGAGCGCGAGCACGCCGATGCGCACGCGCGGTTTGTTCATGGACTCGCCTCGGCTGCGTCCTTACCAGCCCCGAGTCTGCAGGAGCTCCTCTTTCGGGAGCTTCGAGGTTTCGATGCCGACCATGGCCTCGCCGAGCTCCTCGCTGACCCGCGCCAGCACGTCGGGATCCTTGAAGTGCGTGGTGGCCTGCACGATGGCCTTCGCGCGCTTGGCCGGATCGCTCGACTTGAAGATGCCGGAGCCGACGAAGACGGCCTCCGCGCCGAGCTGCATCATGAGGGCCGCGTCGGCCGGGGTCGCGACGCCGCCCGCCGAGAAGTTCGGCACCGGGAGCTTGCCGGCCTTGGCGACCCAGCGCAGAAGCTCGTACGGCGCGCCCAGGTTCTTCGCCTCGGTCATCAACTCCTCGGGCGAGAGCGTCGTGAGCCGCCGGATGCCGGAGATGACGGCGCGCATGTGGCGGACCGCCTCGACGATGTTGCCGGAGCCCGCTTCACCCTTGGTGCGGATCATGGCCGCGCCCTCGCCGATGCGCCGCAGGGCCTCGCCCAGATCGCGGCAGCCGCAGACGAACGGGATGCGGAAAGCGAACTTGTCGATGTGGAAATGCTCGTCGGCGGGCGTCAGCACCTCGGACTCGTCGATGTAGTCGACCGCGAGAGCCTCGAGGATCTGTGCCTCGACGAAGTGCCCGATCCGGGCCTTCGCCATGACCGGGATGGTCACCGACTTCTGGATCTCCTTGATCTTGCTCACCGGCGACATCCGGGCCACGCCGCCGTCCCGGCGGATGTCGGAGGGCACACGCTCGAGCGCCATGACCGCCGCGGCGCCCGCGTCCTCGGCGATCTTCGCCTGCTCGTGGTTGGTGACGTCCATGATGACCCCGCCCTTGAGCATCTCGGCGAGACCGATGTGCTTGCGGTCAGCGATACGTAGTCCGTTCAGCTCCGACATGTGTGGCCTCCTTTGTTCGCTATACCACTGGAACCGCCCCGCGCTCCACCCGATCCCGGTCGCGGGGACGGCTGCGCGCGGATTTTATCGTCTCGGCGAGCCGTCGGACACCCTCATCGATCCGGCCCCCCGGCACCGACGAGAACGACAGCCGCAGGGTCTGACGGCCGGTGCCGTCCACGAAGAACGGCGCGCCCGGCGTGAACGCGACGCCGCGCTCGATCGCCTGCGGCAGCAGCGCGCCCGCGTCCATCCCCGCGGGCAGCGTGACGAGCAGCGAGAAGCCGCCCTGCGGCTCGGTCCAGGTGACCTCGGACGGCATGCGCCGGCGCAGCGCCGCCAGCAGCAGCGAGCGGCGCCGCGCGTACTCGGTCGCGACGCGCGTCGCGTGGCGATCGAGCAGCTTGCGCTCGCAGAACCGGTGCACCGCCGCCTGGATGAGGGCGCTCGTGTGCAGGTCCGCGAGCTGCTTGGCCGCCTGGAGCCGCTCGAGAATGGGCCGGGGCCCGACGAGCCAGCCCAGGCGCAGGCCCGGGAACAGGATCTTCGAGAACGTGCCGATGTAGATGACGACGCCGCCGCGGTCCACCGCCTTGAGCGGCAGGGTCGGCGCGCCGCCGTAGTACAGGCTACCGTCGAAGCCGTCTTCGACGATCGGCACCTGATGGCGCGCCGCCGCCTCCAGCAGCCGCCGCGCCGTCTCCGGCGCGACCGCCAGCCCGGTCGGATTGTGGGCGCTCGGCTGGCAATAGAAGAGCTTGGGCGTGTGGCGCTCCAGAAGCCGCTCGAAGAGGTCGGCGCGGGGCCCGGCGCCGTTCCACGGCACGCTCAAGAGCTGCGCGCCGAACGACCGGAAGACCTGCATCGCGCGCGGGTACGTCGGCTGCTCGATGGCGACGAAGTCGCCGGGATCGATCAGCGTGCGGGCGATCAGGTCGAACCCCTGCTGCGAGCCGTTGACGATCAGGATCTCGTCGGGGCGCGCCTCGAGACCGAATCGCAAGAGGTACGTGGAGAGGTACTGGCGAAGCGGCGGATAGCCCCCGGCCGGGTAGTACTGCAGGAGCGACGCGCCTTCCTCGCGGATGACCTGGTTCAGCACGCGACGGAAGGCATCGGTCGGGAAGAGGCCGCTGTCCGGCATCCCGCCGGCGAACGAGACGACCGTGCCGCTCGAGGGAATGGGCGTGACCGCGCGCGAGCGCTCGTTGTCGGCGCCCAGGATCTGTGCGCTGCGCGAGAAGAGCCCGGACCAGTCGAGCGCGACCGGCGGCGTGGCGGGCGGCGCGACGGCCGCGCCGGCGGGCACCGCGCGCTCGGCGACGAAAGTGCCCTGCCCCACGTGGGCTCGCGCCCAGCCGGTCGCCACCAGCTCCTCGTAAGCGAGCGCGACGGTGCCGCGGTTGACGCCGAGCTGCCGCGCGAGCTCCCGCGTGGCCGGCAGCTTCATGCCTGGCGTCAGGAGCCGCTCGTGAATGAGCCGCTCCAGGTGCGCCTGGATCTGGCGCGGCAGCGCCGTGGGCTTGTCGCGATCGAGCGGGATGTTCACCCTGTTCTCCTGCCAAGCCATTTTGGCTGGATTGAGGAGATCGTCAAGGGCCAATTGGCCTGATCGATCCAGGCCAATTCCGGAGGGAGCCGACCACGCCGGAGCGGGCGCGATACAATGGCGCCGGACGATCTGGTCGGAGAGACCGAACGCGAGGGAGGCCAATGGCCGGCGAAGCGCCCATCAAGCAGGCGGTGAAGTGGATCGAGGACCAGCTCCACGACAAGCCCGACCTCAATCGGCTCAAGCTCGTGGACGAGGCGTCGCGGCGGTTCGATCTGTCGCCGCTCGACCAGGACTTCCTCCTGCGCCACCTCGCCGAGCGGCCGGCCAAGTGAGCGACGCGCACACCCGCCGTGTGCAGGAGCAGTTCGGCGGCAGCGCCGCTGCCTACGTGACGAGCCCGCTGCACGCGGCGGGCGAGGACCTCGATCGTCTTGCCGCCTGGGGCGCCGCCCGGCGCGCCGAGCGCGTGCTGGACGTAGCAACCGGCGGCGGCCACACGGCGCTCGCGTTCGCTGGCATCGCGCGCCGGGTCGTTGCCTACGACCTCACCGAGCCGATGCTCGCGGCCGCGCGCGGGCACGTCCGTGGCCGCGGCGCCGCCAACGTGAGCTTCGTCGCCGGCGACGCCACCGTCCTGCCCTTCGCCGAGGAGGTCTTCGACGTTGTCACCTGTCGCACCGCCGCCCATCACTTCCCCGACGTCGCGGCCTTCGTCCGCCAGATTCACCGGGTGCTACGCCCGGGCGGCTCGCTCCTGTTGCAGGACATCCTCGGCCACGACGACGCCGCGGCGAACGCGTTCATCCTCGAGGTCGAGCGGCGCCGCGATCCCTCGCACGTGCGGAGCTACCGGAAGGCGGAGTGGAAGGCCTTTCTCCGCGCGGCGGGGCTCACCGTGATGGAAGAGCATCTCATCTGGAAGATCCGCGAGTGGGACGAGTGGACCGGCCGGATGCGGATGATGCCCGAGGCGCGGCGAGATCTGGAAACGTTCGTCCGTCAGTCATCCGAGGCCTGCCGGGCGGCCTTCGACTTCAGGCTCACTCCGGACCGCGTCGTCTCGTTCAACGACCGCCAGATCCTGCTGCGCGCCGACCGCGACTGAGCTCGCGACGGCGTCGTGCCCAGCGCGGCCCACGTCAGGTCGCGCGGGGCCGAAGCCGGACGAGCGTCGCGCCGAAGCCGCCGCGCTCCGGCGGCGCGTCGGCGAAAGCGACGACCAGCGGATGCCGCGCGAGCAGCGATTGCACGATCCGGCGCTGTACGCCGATCCCCCGGCCGTGGATCAGCCGCACCTCGACGAATCCCCTGGCGTGGGCGGCTTCGAGGTAGTCCGAGACGACCGCGGCGATGTCGCGCGGCGCGAAGGCGTGAAGATCGAGCGCATCCTCGATCGGGATGCGGACGGGCTCGTCGTCTACAGCCGCGGCCCTCCCATCACGTGCTCTTTCCAGTGATCAAAGCTCAGGAGATCCTCCCCCGAGAGCTTGCACTGTCAGAACGTGGCGGCGCGCTCGAAGAATGGGACGTCCACCAGGCCCACGCGCTCGGCACTCGCGGTCTCGGCGACCTTCTGCGCGACCATCTGGCGAACGAACGGGATCGGAATCCGGCCGAGCCGGTGGATGACTTCCTCGGTGCAGCGAATGCGTGTGCCGGGGAGCACCGGCCCCTCGGCCACGAGCTCGGCCGCCTCGCGCTCCGGGTGCTCGCACGTCTCCGGGACGAGCTGCTGGAGCCTGAGCGACACGTAGTCGGTCACCCAGGCCTCGATCTCCTTCCGCGTGTCGCCGAGGCTCGGCGCGGTCCGGTCGAGCTTGGCGTTGATGGCGCCCAGGAGCTGCTCGAGCCGCCCGAGCCGCGACTCGAGGGCCGCCAGGCGCGCGTCCGCGTTCGTGTCGCTCATGCGTCGTTCCTCCCGGAAGCGGTGACGGTCACGCGACGGGCGGCCGGCGCGTGTGCCAGTCCGTGATTCGCTGGTAGGCGTCGAGGACGCGCAGCACGGTCGCCTCGTCGAACGGCCGCCCGACGAGCTGAAGGCCGATCGGCAGCCCGGACGCCGTGAAGCCGCACGGCGCCGAGCCCGCCGGATGGCCGGAGAAGTTGAACACGCGGGTGAGACGGATCAGCGCCGAGCGCACGTCGGACTGGCCGTCGCCGAGCATCGTCTCGCGCTCGCCGAGGGCGGGCGCGGGGATCGGCGTGGCCGGCGCCAGCAGCACGTCGCGCCTGGCCAGGGCCGCGTCGATCTCCGACCGCACCAGGCCGCGGAGCTGCTGGGCGCGGAGATAGTGGGCGCCGCTGATGAACGCGCCAACCCGAAGTCGCTCGCGCACGTCGGGCTGGTAGTCCTGAGACCGCGTGCGCATCCACGCGGCGTGATACGCGAGCGCCTCGGACGCGATGATCGCGGTGGAGGCCGGGCCCACGTGCACGACGTGAGTCAGGTTCACGTCGTCGACGATCGCGCCCGCCCCCTCGAGCTGGCGGGCCGCCGTCTCCACCGCGGCGCGAACCTCGGGAGCGGCGATATCCGTGAAGTGGGCACGGAGAAGCCCGACCCGCAGTCCCTTCACCTCTCCGGTGAGCGCCGTGGCGTAGTCCGGTACCGGCAGCACGCTGGTGGTCGGATCAGACGGGTCGTAGCCCGCGATGGCGCCGAGCATCAGCGCGCTGTCGCGGGCGGTACGGGTCATCGGTCCGACGTGGTCCATCGACCACGACAGCGGGAGCACGCCGGCCCGGCTCACCCGCCCGTAGGTCGGCTTGATCCCGGTGATCCCGCAGAGCGAGCAGGGAATGCGGATCGAGCCGCCCGTGTCGGAGCCGAGCGATCCCGGCGCCAGCCCGGCCGCGACCGCGGCGCCCGAGCCCGAGGACGAGCCGCCCGTCGCGCGATGAACACTCGAGTCCCACGGATTGCGCGCGTCGCCGTAATGCGCGTTGAGCCCTTCGGGCCCGTACGCGAACTCGTGCATGTTGAGCTTGCCGAGCACGATCGCGCCGGCGCCCGCGAGACGCGCCACGACCGTCGAATCCCGCGTGGGCACGGAATCGGCGAGGATCTTCGAGCCGCCGGTCGTGCGGATGCCCTTGGTCGAGTAGAGGTCCTTCGGCGCCCAGGGCACGCCGTGCAGCGGTCCGGCGACCTTGCCGGCCATCAGGTCGGCCTCGGCGGCGCGCGCCGCCTGCAGCGCGGCGTCGGCGGCGACGGTGATGTAGGCGCGAAGCCGCGCGTCGAGCGCCGTGATGCGCTCGAGATGGGCCCGGACGACCTCGACAGGCGAGACTTCCTTGGTGGCGATCATCCGCCCGAGGTCGGCCATCGACGTCCAGACGAGATCGGCCATCAGAACACCCGGTACTGCGTGGTCGGCTCGAGATCCTCGAGCGGCAGGCTCTCGAGTCGCTCCAGCGCGTCGAGCAGTCGCTCGACGGCTGGTCGGATCGGCTCGAGCTCGGCGTCGGTCCACGCGAACCCGCCGGCCGCCGCCATCCGCTTCATGCCCTCGAGTCCTATTTCCATGGGCGCGAGCATACCACTAGAATGTGAAGCCATGGCCGTCGCGCTGACGATTCTCCACGGTTCCGGCGCCGCTCCCTCGAGCCGGACGCTGAGCGTCGCGCCCGGCACCACCATTCTCAAGGCCGCGCACGCCGGCGGCGTCGACGTCACCGCGACGTGCGGCGGACGCGGCCGCTGCACATCGTGCCGGGTCAAGTTCCTGGCCGGCCTGCCGCCGCCGCCGACGATCATGGACGAGGTCCAGCTCGGCGCCGACCTCGTCCGTGAGGGCTATCGCCTCTCCTGTCAGTGCGTCCTGCAGGAATCCGTCACCGTTCAGGTCGCGCCGCCGCTCGAGGAGCGCTCGTTTCAGATGCTGGGCGCCGGCCCCGGCGTGAAGCAGCTCGGCCGGATCACGCTCGACTCCGGCATCTCCAAGCAAGTGGTCAAGGTCACGCTGCCGCGCCAGGAGCATCACCAGACCTCGGATCTCGAGCAGCTCCTGGCCGCCGTGGGCCTCACCACCGCCGACGTCGGCCCCGCAGTGCTCCAGGGATTGCCGCAGGCCCTGCGTGACGATGCCGCCGGTGTGACCGTGACGACGTTCGCCGCGGGCGGGCGAGAGCGAATCCTCGCGGTCGAGCGCGGCGACACCGCCGTGATGAAGTTCGGCCTGGCGATCGACATCGGCACGACGAGCGTGGTGACGACGCTGGTCGAGCTCGAGTCGGGTGAGCAGCTCGCGTCGGTGTCGAGCCTGAATCCGCAGGCGGTCTTCGGCGGCGACCTGATGTCGCGTATCGCCTTCGCCCAGTTCAATCCCGGCAACCTCCGCAAGCTCCACACGCGGATCCTCGGCCTGCTCAACCAGCACATCGAGCAGATCTGCCGCGAGTCCGGTGTGCTCGCGAAGTGGATCTACAAGGTCGTGGTCGTCGGCAACACGTGCATGCACCACATCCTGCTCGGGATCGACCCCTCGCACGTCGGCCTGGCGCCCTACGCGCCGGTCATGCGGCACGCCCTGACCCTGCCGGCCCGCGATCTCTTCCTGAAGGTCGCACCGGAGGCGCGGGTGTGCCTCTTGCCGCTGGTGGCCGGATTCGTCGGCGCCGACGCGGTCGCGGTCGCGCTGGCCACGCGCATCGACGAGAGCGCCGAGGTACGCATCGCCGTCGACATCGGCACCAACGGCGAGGTGCTGCTGGGCTCGCGCGACCGGCTCTGGGCCTGCTCGGCGCCCGCCGGGCCGGCGCTCGAGGGCGCCCAGATCCGCCACGGCATGCGCGGCGCGCTCGGCGCCATCGACCGCGTGACCGTGGACGACGACATCCGGGTGCACACGATCGGCGAGACGCCCGCGCTCGGCATCTGCGGCTCGGGAATCATCGACCTGCTCGCCGGCCTTCTCGGCGCCGGCGTCATCGACTGGACCGGGCTCATCCAGGTGGACGCGCGCGACGCGCTCCCGCCGCGGCTTCGCGACCGCGTCGTCATGCGGGGCGAGGAGCGCCAGGTGATCGTGCTCCGCCCGGGCGAGGCCGGCGCCCTGCAAGAGATCGTGCTGACCCAGGACGACGTGCGGCAGGTGCAGCTGGCCAAGGGCGCGATCGCCTCGGGCGTCGCGATGCTCCAGCGCGTCGCCGGCGTGGCGTCCGAGCAGGTGGCGGAGCTGATGCTCGCCGGCGGCTTCGGCAACTACGTCTCGATCGAGAGCGCCGTGCGGATCGGGCTGATTCCGCCCCTGCCCCGCCAGCGGATCCGCTACGTCGGCAACGCCGCCTCGCTGGGCGCCCAGCTTTGCGTGCTCTCGGAGACCGAGCGTGCGCGTGCCGAGGTGGTGGCGCGGCGCATCGAGCACGTCTCGCTCGCGGCCCACCCCGATTTCGAGGAGATCTTCGTGGACGCCATGAACTTTCCCCGGCCGTCATGAGCGTCGCCGCGACGATCCCCGGAACGATCGTGGGCACCGAGGTCGGCGCCCTGAGCACCTCGCTCGACGCGCGCTGGGTCATGGCGTACTCGGCATCGCTCGGCCTGGACGACCCGCGCTACTACGACACGCTGGCCAAGGAGGGGCCCGTGGCCCATCCCCTGTTCTCCGTGTGCTACGAGTGGCCGGCGGCGGTCGCGCTCCGCAGCAAGACGGTCCGGGAGGCGTGGGTGCTTCTGGGCGTCCACGCGACGCACCACGTCGTCATCCACCGTCATCCCCGTGCGGACGATCGCCTTCTGACGCGCGCTCAGATCATCGAGGTGCGGCCGAGCCGGGCCGGCACGCTCGTGGTGGCGCGCTTCGCCACCGTGGACCGGAACGGCCGCCCGGTGACGACGACCGACTACGGCTCCGTGTACCGGGGCATTCCCACCGAGACCGAGGTACGCGCGCCGGTCGATCACCTGCCCCGCGCCGAGCGGCCTGGCGCGAACGAGACGCACTGGACGGTGACGGTGCCGGTGGCGGCGCGCGCGGCGCACGTCTACTCGGAGTGCGCGCGCATCTGGAACCCGATCCACACCGACGTCGCGGTGGCGCGCATGGCCGGGCTGCCGGCCCCGATCCTTCACGGCTCGGCGACGCTCGCGCTGGCGGTGTCGCAGGTGGTCCAGCAGGACCTCGACGGTGATCCCGCGCGCGTGGCCGAGGTCTCCGTGCGCTTCACGGGCATGGTGCCGATGCCGTCGAGCTTCGTGGTGCGAGGCCGCGCGCGCGCGGGCGGCGTTATCGCGTTCGACGCCGTCGACGCGCAGGGCGAGTCCGTACTGGCCGACGGGGTCATCCGGGCGGCCGAAGGAATCGGCCGGTCATGAAGCAGATGAGCCGGCGCGAGCGCGTCATGGCGGCCGTCAACCGCCAGCCCGTCGATCGCGTGCCCTACGCGGTGTGGCGGCACTTTCCCAGCGTCGATCGCTCGCCCGCCGGCCTCGCCCAGGCGACGCTCCGGTTCCACGAGCGCTACGGCTCGGACTTCCTGAAGATCACGCCGCGGGGCGGTTACGCCGTCGAGGCATGGGGATGTGTCGAGGCCGACGCGGTGCTCGAGGACGGGCACCGCGCGTGCGCGAGCTGCGCGGTTCGCTCGGCGGAGGATTGGCGGAAGATCAGAGCACTCGATCCCGCGTCGGCCCCCGGCTACGCCGAGGAGCTCGAGACGATCATCCGGCTCGGCTTCGATCGGCGGATCGGCGATGCGCCCGTCGTGCCGACGCTGTTCTCTCCCCTGTCGCTGGCCAAGAAGCTGTCGGGCGACCGCCTGCACGCCGACCTGCGCGAGCATCCGGCGCTCGTCACCGGCGCGCTCGAGGCCATCACCGAGACGCTCACCGCGTTCGCCCTGCGGGCACTCGACGAGGGCGTGTCCGGCATCTTCTACTCGATCCAGGCCGCGAGCCGCTCGGCGAACTCCGAGGAAGACTACGCGCGCTTCGGCGAGCCGTACGACCGGCAGCTCCTGGAGGCAATCCGCTCGAAGTCGACGCTGACGATCATTCACTGCCACGGCGATCGGCTCATGTTCGATCGCCTCGCGCGCCTGCCGGGTCACGCCTGGAACTGGGACGACCGGGCGACACCGCCGTCGCTCGCCGACGCCCGGGCTCAGGTGCCGGGCGCGGTCATCGGCGGGCTCCACCAGTGGCGAACGCTGCGAGACGGCACGGCCGAGCAGGCGGTCGACGAGGCGAAGGACGCGATCGCGCAGACCGCCGGGACCGGCTTGATCGTCGGCCCGGGGTGTGTCCTGCCGATGAACACGCCCGACGCGAACGTGGCCGCCGTCGTGCAGACCCTCGGCGGGTCGCTCAAGAAGATCCCGGGAGTGACGACCTAGCGCGCGTTGTTCAGGTCTTTCCCGGATGCCCAAATCAGGGCATCACTCGCCAACACCGGTTTGGTAACTGTCCACCGTTATCCACCGAACATCCTGTGCATAGGCTGACTGGGGCGACTTCCTGTCTGCCCCCGCACTTCCGGCCTACGGACTGCTACGTGAGGGTCAACCGGACGATTTAGCTGGGGAGAAGCGAAAGTGGCAGATCTCCCCGTCGCGTACCAGGTAGTCCTTGCCCTCGAGCCTGAGCTGACCCCGTGCCCGCAGGTCGGCGAACGAGCCTTCGACCGCCACCAGGTCGTCGTAGCTGTTCACCTCGGCGCGAATGAATCCGCGGGCGATGTCGGAATGAACGGAGCCGGCCGCGTCCTGGGCCCGCGTGCCCTGGGCAATGGGCCACGCGCGCACCTCGTCCTCGCCGACGGTGAAGAACGACACGAGCCCGAGGAGCGCGTAGCAGTCGCTCAGCACGCGGTTGATCGCCGGCTCCTTCAGGCCGAGGTCGGCCAGGAAGGCACGCTGCTCGTCGCCGACCAGCTGGGCTACCTCGGCCTCGAGCACCGCGGAGACCCATCCGATCCGGGTCCACGCGCGCTCGGCGACGGCCTCGAGGCCGAATCGCTGCACGACGCGATCAGCCTCGTCGATCGCCTTCTCGTCGAGGTTCAGGCAGTGGAGGATGGGCTTCTGCGAGAGGAAGGTGAATCCCCTCACCGCGCGGGCGTCGTCGGGCGCCAGCGTGACCGCCCGGAGCGGCCGCTCGCTCTCGAGCTCGCCCTTCAGGCGGGCGAGGATCGCCTGCTCCTTGACCTCGGCCTCCTTGCGCTGCTTCTTGATCGACGCCTCCAGGCGCTCGAGCCGACGCTCGATCACTTCTAGATCCGCCAGCATCAGCTCGGTCTCGAGGTCCTCGATGTCGCGCTTGGGCGCGGGCGCGCCGAGCGCCTCGTCGGCGAACGCGCGGACCACGTGAAGGAGCGCGTCGGCGTTCCGGAACTCCTTGGTGTCCAGGCCGGCGCGCTCGCCCTTCGCGATGCCGGCCAGGTCGACGACCTCGAAGGTGGCGTACGTGGTCTTCTTCGGCTTGAACAGGGCCGTGAGCCGGTCGACTCGCGGATCGGGCACGCGGGCCACCCCCGTGTGCAATTCGGCCCGGCCGGAATCGTAGCGCGCGGTGGCGACGCTCGAGCCCGTGAGCAGGTTGAACAGGGTGGTCTTCCCCGACTTCCCCAGGCCGATCAGACCGATCTTCATGGGGCGATTATGCCAGGTGTCGTATTCTCGGGAGCGCTCTGATCGCTTCCAGGAAAGACATGGACCTCACGGGCGCGGCCGCCGCCGTGCTCATCTCCCTTCTCTGGGGCGCCAACAGCGTCGTCATCAAGCTGGGCCTCGAGGACACCCCGCCTCTGCGCCTGGCAGGGATGCGCGTGGTCGTCGGGGGCATGGTGATCTGCCTCTGGGCGTGGGCGACCGGCCGCTTCGCCGCTTTTCGCATCGAGCGCTGGGAGTGGCGGCCGCTCGCTGTGCTGGGCCTGCTCTTCAGCGTGCAGATGGGCGCCACCAACATCGGGACCTGGCTCACCAGCGCCTCTCACGCGACGGTCCTGGTCAACCTCTATGCCGTACACACCGTCGTCCTCGCGCACTTCATGATCCCGGGCGACCGTCTCTCGGTCCGGAAGCTCGGCGGCGTGCTCGTCGCCTACTCCGGGATCGTCGCGCTCTTCGTCAGTCAGTGGAGCCACGGGGCGCCGACGCTCCTGGGCGATGTGATCGTGACGATCGCGGGCATCCTCCTGGCCGAGCGCACCGTCTACCTGGCGCGGGCCGTCCAGCGCCTGGACCCGGTGAAGCTGCTCCTGGCCCAGGCGGTGGTGGGCGCCGCCTGCTTCGGGCTCGCCTCGTTCCTCTTCGAGCCGGCGACGACCCGCTGGACGGCCCGCCTCGCCGGCTCCATCGCCTACCAGGGTGTGCTGATCTCCGGCTTCAACTTCGTGGTGAACCTGGCGCTCCTGCGCGACTACCGTCCGAGCGCCCTCTCGGCGTTCTTTCTGACCCAGCCGATCTTCGGCGTCGTCGCGGCGGCGCTGGTGGCTGGCGATCCGCTCACGCCCGTGCTCGTGCTCGCCTGCGTCACCGTCGCCGCGGGCATCGGGCTCACCTACCGCTGAGGCCTGGGTATAATCGCCGCATGACGACCGCGCCGTCGAAGACGCTCGAGATCGTGCCCAATCCCCATCCAGACCGCGACTACGAAGTCACGATGACGGTGCCCGAGTTCACGTGCCTCTGCCCGCGCACCGGGCAGCCGGACTTCGCCACGATCCGCATCCGGTACGTGCCCGACCAGCACCTGGTCGAGCTGAAGTCGCTGAAGCTCTATCTCTGGTCGTATCGCCAGGAAGGCGCCTTCCACGAGGACGTCACGAACCGGATCCTGAACGACTTCGTCGCGGTTGCGCAGCCGCGTTGGCTCGAGGTGACCGGCGACTTCAACGTGCGGGGCGGCATCAAGACCGAGATCCGGGTCACGCACGGCAAGCGCCCCGACGTCTAGACTGTATCGCTCGCCTCGGACGGCGGGGCCCAGCTCCGCGACGTCCTGGCTCGCACTACCGCCTCACGTCGCGAGCGCCAGCAGCATCATCCCCAGGAGCATCACGACGGCGCCCAGCGCCGACTCTCTGACGCGCTGCCCTTCCCCGAACGCTATGACGCCGATCGCCATCGCGTAAAGAATTTCGACCTGCTTGACCGCCTCCACGTAGGAGGACAGCGTCAGCGTGTAGGCCTTGCCCTGGCTCAGTGTCGTGAGCGCGGCGAAGAGGCCGAGCGCCACGAACTCCTTCCAGTAGCGCGGGACGGCCGCGAAGTGGCGCGCCGAGGTCGTCAGCACCAGCGGAGTCACCATGAGGCTCGCGGTCAGGTACGTGCCGAACGTGCCGACGGCGGTATTCGACGCCAGGATGGCCTTCTTGATCGTGATCACCGACGGCGCGTACAGGAGCGCGGCCAGCAGCGTGTAGCGCTGGCCTCGATCGGTGAAGAGGACGCGGAGCGGCTCCCAGAGCGAGATGTGTGCGCTCCGCACGTTCAGGAGATAGACGCCCAGCGCGCTCAGGACCACGCCCGTCGTGCCCAGGGCGCTCGGCCGCTCGCCGATCAGCACACCCAGCCCGAGCAGGATGAGGAGGCTCACCTTCCAGAGCGCCGTGACCAGCGAGATCTGCGAGAGCTTGAGCGCCTTCGAAAGGGCGAGCGTCGAGAGGGTCTGGCACACGCCGAACGCCACGCACCAGCCGAAGAAGCCCGGCTTGAGCTCGGGCCAGCCGCTCAGCACGCTGGCGACGAAGGCGAACGGCAGGAGGAACGTGAAGCGGCCCCAGACGTTGATGTACTCGTCGAGCGCGTGCCCCAGCCGCTTCATGGTGGTGTTGCGGAGCACCTGGAACAGCGCCGCCGCCAGGGACAGGAGGAGCCACATGAGAGCGATCTAGGCGCGTGCGGTCATCAGGCCGGAATTACCGGGCGGGCGCTCGGGCGTCTCAGCGGGCCTTCCAGCCCAGCGCCTGGACGTGGGTGAATACCCAGAGCGCGTCGGGATGCGAGCCCCAGGCCCGGAGCGCCGCGGCCATCGACTCGATGTCGGACCGCGTGGCGTAGCCGTACTCGACCGGCCGCTCTCCCATCGGTGAGGTGAGGAGCCGGTCGGCGTACGACTCGCCCCACTCGACGGTCTCTTCGCGCGTGGCGTAGCACCACACGCTCGCGGTGATCTCGAGGCTCGCGACGCCGGCCGCGTTGAACAGCGCGCGCAGCTGCCGGCCCACCTGCGGCTCGCCGCCGTTTCTGTACCACGTGCGCAGGTGAACCTCGATGAAGCGGTCGATCCACGGATCGCGCGGAAAGTAGGCCACCGTGCTCCAGTCGACTTCCCGCACCGCGACGACACCTCCCGGCTTCACCACCCGCAGCATCTCGGAGAGCGCGAGGCCGCGCTCGCGCAGGTGCTGGAGCACCTGGTGGGCGTAGGCGACGTCGAACGAGCCATCGGAGAACGAGAGCTCGTAGACGCTCCCCTCCTCGTAGCGGAGGTTCATGAGCCCGCGGGCCGCGGCGTCGCTCCGGGCCGATTCGAGCGTTTCGCGCGAGAGGTCGAGGCCGACGACCTGTCCGGCCGGGAGGCGCTCGGCCAGGCCCCGCGTGATGCTGCCGGGGCCGCAGCCCACGTCGAGCAGGCGCATGTCCGGCCGGAGGTGCGGCAGGAGGAACGCCGCCGCCTCGCCGGCGGTACGCTGGGCGTGCTGCCGCACGACCGCCGGCGCATGGCCATGGGTGTAGAGCTCGTGTCGGAGCGGCTCGTCGGCCATGAGGGTCAGATCTCCAGCGCGACCTTGATCGACGCGGGGTCGGTGTGCGCGGTGAACGCCTCGCCGATGCGGTCGAGGCTGAAGCGGTGGGTGATCAGCGGGCCCGTGCGGACGGTGCCCTCCTCCACGAGCCGGAGCGCCTCGGGGAACTCGTCCTGATAGATCATCGACCCGGTGATCGTGACCTCGCGGCGCA
>Ga0134123_10000771_pt1 | contig 21048 bp, 35 predicted proteins | sample KB303_FD_96460 | JGI IMG/M metagenome (GOLD analysis project Ga0134123, IMG submission 96460) | Terrestrial soil microbial communities without Nitrogen fertilizer from Kellogg Biological Station, Michigan, USA - KB3-0-3 | ecosystem: Environmental > Terrestrial > Soil > Unclassified ...
ATCGCGGGTGCGACGCCGGGGACGTCGAGCTGGCAGTGCCTGGAGTGCGGACGACACTTCGACGGTCCCACGGTGTCACGATGAAGGCGACGAAGGTGAAGACGAACGAGGCTGTAGCTGCGCTTCCAGTGTCAGGGCTCGGCGCGGATGTGCTGAGAAGCGCGTGTGTCCGGGTACGCGAGTACCCGTGTCTCGGGCGTGACGATGCCTGGGATCGTTGCGCTCGAAATACCGGGTACGCAACTACCCGGATTTTCGTCAAGGAACTTAGAGCCGCGCTGTCTTCCCTGGCGTCGGCATGCGATCTGCTCTACACAGCGACATGATCCCGCCATCGACCGAAGAGTTGCACGCCATGGGCGTGGCCTGGGCCGAGGAGCACTGGGCGTACGATCGTGCATACGATCGCTTCGGGCTCGACTGGGCCTACGCCGCGCTCGCCGGGCTCTACGCGGATGTCGACGAGCGCAGTTCGGCGGCCTACGTCATCTGCGATCACGCGCGCCAGCACTTCGACGCGCTCAGGGCGCGCAGAGGCTCTCCCGTGACCAACAACGATCCACCTGCGCTGAGCGCCGGCAAGATCACCATTCACTGCAAGCTCGACGACAGCCCGTGGTACAGCGCGACGAGCGCCTTCGCGCTCTGCGAGACGCGTTGTCTCAGCGTCTGCGCATCCCGCGAGATGTTCGGGTACATCCTGACGTCACACCGCGCGGACGACGCGTGCCGCGCGTGCCGCGCGATCGTGACCGGCGTCGAGAACGCCGAGGGGTCGTCGTCGTGAGGGCCGAGCGCGGTCGCTGCCACAAGTGCGGCGGCAAGACCGCCGCGCGCGACGGCGAGGCGGCGGACGGTCGGCCGCAGTACCGCTGCCTCGACGGTCGCTGCGAGGAGACTTGGACCAAGGGACACCAAGGCGAGGAGTGGGACACGCAGCCGTCGCCGACGCGGAAGCTGGTGTTGTCGTGAAGGGCTGCCGAGGGTGCCGCGAGGCCGGGTGGCAGGGCCTGCGTGACGGCTCGACCGGCGATCGCTACCACGAGCGCGCGACCGCTCCGGGCGCGCGCGATGTCATCCGCTGCACGGCAGTGGCACCCGCGGCGTTGCTGCGTAGGAGGACGTCTGATGCTGGCTGAACGAGCACTCCGGGCCGTTGCCCGTCGCGCGATACGGCTCATCGAGCAACGCGGGTTTCGTCAGGGCAAGCGCGGCGCTGGGCTCTGCGTCGGCGCCGCGATCGCCGAGGCCGATCCGGAGAAGAAGTACCGCTGGACGCTCTGGGCGCGTGCCGAGTCCGTGATCTGTGCGACGACGCGGATGCGCCACGGGCACGGCAAGCCCCTCATCCCGCGCTGGAACGACAAGCCAGGGCGCACGAAGGAGGACGCGATCGCGCTTCTCCGTCGCGTCGCTGTGCACGACACCCCGTTCACGTACCGTGACTCGCGCGGGCTGGTGCACGTGTGAGCGATCGTTTGACCAAGCAGGGTATGCGTGATCTCAACGCTGCCGGACACAACGGGCGCGTCGGTTGCCGGCACTGGTTCGGAGCACTCGTCCAGATCGGCACGCGCTGGGCGGTGGATCCTGACTACGGCGACGAGTACGAGGAACCCGTCTACGGGCAGAAGTGCCTGTGGTGTTCGACCAGCAAGGAGCGATCATGACCAAGATCAAGGCGCGATCGCGCCGGTCGCAGGCGGACACGTTCTCCGCCGCGGACTGGAGCGACATCTACGACGCTCTGACGGACGCCGCGAGCGTACACCACTCGGGTGCGCGCGCAGACCGCATCGTCGCTCTAGCGCGGCGTGTTCGCGAGGAGAAGCTCTGATGGAGAAGACTGTCCTCATCACCAACCTTCTCGACCTCACAGTCGACGCGGGCGGCTGCAAGGTCAGGACACATGCGAACGCGCTTGTGTTGTGGGACCGTGGGTCCGACGAAAAGTCTGGACCGCGGTTCCGCGCCCTCGGGTTTCACAACGAAGCAGGGAACCCGACTTTCGACATCATGCTCCCCTCGATCGACTGGTCGATCGAGCCGCAGTCCTACTGGCGATCGTTCGTGCTCACCGTCGCCGGGCTGCCGGGCGTTCGGCTCGTGCTGACGACCGACTACACCAACGACCTGCCGCTCGATATCGAGCGCCTGGAGGGCGCCGGCGCCCGGACAGGCTGGTCCGATCTGCTCCTTCGCAAAGTACTCCGCTACTATCACGCGCCCTACTTCATCCTCGGTCAGCAGGTCGAGACCGAGAGGGCGCGTAGGACGCTCGGCGTGGAAGGAGCCTGCGAGGTATGAAGGACCCGATCGCGCTTTCCTACGGCATGGGCGTAGACTCGACCGCCGTGCTCGTCGGCTGGTGGCGCCGCGGGATCCGTCCGCACTGGATCGGCCACGCACAGGTCGGTAACGAATGGCCCGAGACGTACGCTTACCGGCCCGTGATCGATAAGTGGCTCGCCGAAGTCGGCTTCCCGACAATCACGGACGTGCAGTATGTTGTGCAGCGCCCCAAGCACGGGCACTACGCAACACTCGAAGAAAACTGTCTCGTCAACGAGACGTTGCCGAGCTTGGCGTTCGGCTACAAGAAATGCTCGCTGAAGTGGAAGGGCGAGCCGCTCGACGAGGCGTGCGCGGACTACTTCGCCGCTCACATCAAGGCGGGCGGCAAGGTCAAGCGCGCGATCGGCTACGACGCGGGGCCGTGCGACTCGCGGCGCGGCGGGGTCGAGACCCAAGGTCCGTGGAGCTGGATCTACCCCCTGCGCGAGTGGGGCTGGGACCGCGATCGCTGCGTGAAGGAGATCGCAGCGGCCGGGCTGCCGGTGCCTCCGAAGAGCGCTTGCTGGTTCTGCCTCGGTGGAGAGACGGAGGTCGTCACACGCGACGGCGTTCGGCCAATTCGTGCTCTCGCAGGATCTTCCCACGAGCTACTAGTGCCTTCACAGCACAAGCTCGGAGGGTTGACGCGTCGAGGAAAGTTCGAGCGTGTCGAGGTTCGGAGCTTCGGAGTACAAGCACTGTACGAGGTGAAGCTTCGGCGTGGTGCTGCGGAACGCAGGGTCAGGGCTACTGCTGAACACCGCTGGTTCCTCACCAACGAGACACAATGGACCTCGATCCTCAAGTCAGTACGCATGACCAGAGATCTCCGGCCTGGCGACAAGTTGCGTACGTTGCGCGCCACTGCTCCTGCGAAGGAGAAGCCCATGGCTCCTGCGATCGCACAGGGTTTCACGTTCGGGGACGGGGCGCGTGGTCAGGGAGAGCGCCCGGCGTCGCTTATCTTTCATGGACGCAAGGATCGTGCACTGCTCCCGTACTTCAGAACCTGTACGCAGAGCACCACGACTTCCAACGGCAAGCGAGTGCCCTTCATCTACGGGCTGCCGCGGTTCTGGAAGCAGCCACCGCCACTTCGTGAGTCGCGTGCCTTCTTGCTCTCGTGGCTCGCAGGTTACTTCGCGGCAGATGGATCCGTGAGTAAGCGCAGCGGCATGCCGGCGTTGGAGTCGGCCAGCCTGGAGGCGTTGCAGTTCGCGCGTGATGCTGCCGCTGTCTGCGGTGTCGGTTACGGCAAGATCCGGAAGCGCATGCGTCGAGGTTTTGAGGGTCGTCATCCTTCAGCGCTCTACAGGTTGTCTCTCCGGCGGGCAGATCTTCCTGACTGGTTCTTCTTGATCAAGGAGCACCGCACGCGGGCCATGGGGCCTCAAGCGCTGCCTGACATGCCGTGGAAGGTTGTGTCTGTACGCGCGCTCAAGGTACGTGAAGAGGTGTTCTGCGCTGTAGTGCCTGGAGCGACGGCCTTCGGGCTCTCGGAAGATTTGATGACCGGCAATTGCCCGTCAACCAAACCCGCCGAGCTGATCCAGCTCGCGAAGCGCCACCCCGATCTCGCCCGCCGTGCCGTCGTGATGGAGGATCGCGCCCGTCCGCACCTAACCAAGATCGAGGGGCTCTGGGGCGACGGTGTCAAGGGCACGCGCGGCGGGCAGAAGAAGCCCGGATCGTGGCGCGTGTTTCTGGCAGAGCACGCCCCCGAGGTCCTGCCCGAGAACGCGGAGGATGATCTGACGGCCCCCGAGGCCGTGTGAGGGGCTGGTTCCTCTTCACCAGCACCGCGCGATCGGGCTTGCCGTCGAACTTGATCCGCCTCCTTTACCGCGACGACGACAATTCTACCGGCGTGGCAAGGTTACGTCAGCGGTGAGCGGTAAAGACGCGCTGTCCGTCACCTGCCCAAGCTGCGGCGCCGAGGTCGGCGAACGCTGCTGGAGCGGCACACGCAGCGGGCACAAGCTCGCGCGGGGCTCGCACCGGGACCGCGTCCGGCTCGCTGCTGGACAGCACGTGCCGGAGAGCTTCCAGCGCATTTTGCGCCGCGAGATCCGCCGCGTCGAAAGCGAGATCATGTCGCGAAAGAAGAATAACTCTTGACCGTTGACCGAGCGTTCGACATGATGTTAGACAAAACGTTAGCAACCGTGTTCGAGTTCACTCACGAAAAACTAACCCGCTACAGCGGCGCGCACCTACGTCGAGGAGGCGCGGCTCGACGTCGAGATGAACGCGGAGGTCGAGCCTGCCAATTTCGGTGGCCGCTGTACGGCTTGCTCAAGGACATAGTATCGGTGAGCGTGGGCATGAGAGCCATGCCCCAGAAGTTCTCCCTCGGCCAGGTCGTCCGTGTGACGGCAAGCTCTCCAAGCAGGTCCGGATCTGCCACTGGCGGGGCAAGGTGCTGCACTGGGATCGACCAATCATCGTAATGCGGTCACTCGCCGCGCTCGCGCACCTCTGCGACGTCACCAGCGCACGCATCTGGTTCGATCAGCCTGCGGCCACAAACGACCCTTGGGCAGGCAGCGCACGCTTGGGGAGCGTCACTTGAACGATCCTGAGATTTCTCAGTGGTCGGCCGAGGCGATCGCGGAGTGCTTCCGGTCCGAGATCCGGGCGCGCTTCGAAGCACACAACCAGGCGTACCGCGCGCGCGAGGAGGCCGACCTGGCTAAGGTGCTCGTTGAGCACCCGGAGAAGCGCGGACAGCCGGGCTACGAGGTCCGTGACAGCGGCGCCTGGAGCTTCTACCAGGCGTGCGAGATCCGGATCGATCGAGGATCGATCAGAACACCGTCACCGTCGTGGCTCCTGGCACCTCCGTCGACCAGGATCTCGTCCACATGTTCGACAACACGACGACGGCCTGGTCCAGACCCTGGGTCAAGGCGGCGATCGTCAACGATCAGCCACGGATCACGATCGAGATCGTGCTCGTTGCCGCCTGGAACGACAGCCTCAATAGCGCGTGGCGGAAGGACGGTAACGCCAAGAGCCAGGTGCTCGTGGAACTCGACGAGGACGAGATCCGCGCCTTTCTTGAGCTTCTCGACTTCGGGATCCCACACAAGACGCTGTCCGTGCGCGCGTCGCTACGCGATCGCCTGAAAGCCGCGCTGGCGTACCTGCCGTGACGCGCAGGGTAGGCCTCCACGCGACACGGTGCTGGCGGAGCGCCGGCAATCGCGAGGTGCCGAGATCGCGAGCTTCGCTGGCAGGACCGGCTCCGCGGCTCCGCGGGCGAACACGTGCCCGCAGGCTTCGGGACGTTCCTGCGTCGCAAGCTCCACCGTGCCAGGACGAGATCTTGGCGCGGAAGAAGTCTTGATCGGTCGTGGGAGAAGCCTTGACCATTGATCAATCGCGCCGCAGGATGTTAGACAAAGCGTTAGCAGACATGTTCGAGCCCAAACACCAGACCCGCGATCGACTCACGAACTACATCGGTGCCCGCGTCACCGACGACGAGGAGGCATGGCTCGCGACCGAGATAAAGAGGCGGAAGCTCTCAATGTCCGATCTCATCCGCCTCGCGCTCGCCAAGCTGCGCGAGGGCAGGAGTCGATCGTGACCATCGACCACGTGCAGCATTTCGCCGGCACCGCGTCCGTTTCGCCGCGGCCAGTCGAGTTGTCCGATAGAGATCTCGCCGCGCTAACGCTGCGACAAAAGTCGTAACTAACGCGACTGTCCAAGCGGTATCAACACAGGAGGACAGCATGAACATCACCAGACTCAGGGTAACGGTAACGGTTGACGGCACCAAGCAGAACCCCTTGATGGGGCTCGACTACGAGGTGCATGGGGCGATGTCACGGTCGATCCAGACCCGGACGGCCAGATGTTTCACTGCACGTGCTGCGACAAATGGCACTGCTGGACGGACCTCGTCGAGAGGGCCCCGGGAGGCATCCTCGCGAGCCGATGGCTTCGGGGGACGTGAGCCAGATCGCTTCGCCTCAAACAAGCTCGAAACATCGGCAACCACGCAAACAAACGTACCGCGCGGTCGACGTGCCTCCCGCGTGGCCTCGTGCACCCGAACGTCCCGAGGAGAGGCTGATGGACAAGCTGAACGTAGACATTCAGATCCTCTCTGACTTACATTTTGAATTTGACCGCGACGGCGGTGAGGCGCTCGCGCGCTCGGTGCCGGTCATCGGAGACGTGCTCGTCATCGGTGGCGACCTGATCCCACTGCGCGAGGCTGATTCAGTTCACCAGGCGCTCGGCTGGTTCGCTGACCGCTTCGCGCACGTGATCTTCGTGCCGGGCAACCACGAATATTACAAAACGCGTCCCGCAGATGCAGAGGCATTGCTCGCCGCATGCGCGCGGGGGATTCCCAACCTCCACGTCCTCAACCCTGGTGTCGTCCTCATCGACGGTGTCCGCTTCGTAGGCGCGACGTTGTGGTTCCCAGCTACACCGGACGAGGTTCTGTACCGCGGCTCGCTGAATGATTTCCGGCTGATCGGTAATTTTCTACCGTGGGTCCACGATACCCACGCGACGCATCTGGAATTCCTCAGGACCAACGTGCGCCCAGGTGACGTCGTTGTTACCCACCACCTGCCTTACCCGCGAAGCATCGCGCCTCAATACGCCGGGTCGTTACTTAACCGCTTCTACCTCGCGGAAGACGCGGCGGGACTAGTGGAGCGATCTACCTCGCGGAAGACGCGGCGGGACTAGTGGAGCGATCCGGCGCCCGGCTCTGGATCCACGGCCACACGCACGCGCTGTGCAACTACACCGTCGGCGAGACCCAAGTCATTTGCAATCCGCGCGGCTATCCGGGCGAGTCAGGCAACGGCTTCGATCTCGAACTCGTCGTTCGCCACGGGAGTGCTCCGACAGGAGCGTATGTGCCGAGCGAACCGATCGACGACTTGGACCAACAAGGACTATGAGCCCGCGTGAACCCATGGGTATGAATGCACCCGTATATCGAGTGCCGCGCGATCGTGACGCCCCAGCACCGGGTGCGCGATTACCCAGGATTCCGCGTCGCGGTGTTGCAAGCGGCAACTCTTCGGCACGCGAGCCGCAGTGATCTGTGAATATGCCCGCGACGAAGACCCGCCCGAACGGCCTGCCAGCGCAGCGCGACCTGCCAATCACTTTCACGCGTCGCCTCGCCTCCGCAGAAGCCGACGCGGCATTCACCCAACGCGTGGGCAAGTCGACCGAGCGCGCCACGCACTCACCGACCGAGTACGTCAGCGCGGACGGGCGCTGGGTGATCCGGTGCGTCCAACACAGCGGTCGCTGGAGGACGCGATCGACGATCTCCACCGCAAAATCGGCAAGGGCTTCTGCGACGGCTTCCGCGTGCTAGCAGACATGCGTCGCACAACCGAGGAGCGCGATCGCACTGCGGCCATGAGGACGGAGAACCTCGCGCGAGCGAAGGAGCTGATCGAGCGCCTCTACCACACCGATCTAAGCCGCCTGATCGAAGAGGTTGCCAAGCACGTCAACCTCGATGCACTTGCCCGCGCAGTCGACGCAGTCAGCCATCGCGAAGGAGTGCTGCCCACGTGATGACGGTGACCGACGGCGACCTCTCCCTCGCTGCCGACCTGGGCCTCCTTCTCGTCCACCAGCCCGCGACCGAGGAAGACCAGAGGCTTGCGGCCGATCCCCGCGCGACGCGGCTGCCCGAGACCTGGACCGTCAAGATCGCGCGCGACAAGCGCGTCGTCGGCCGGCTCTACTTCACACCCGCCGACTGTCTGTACGCCAGCAAGCTCACCGTCGGGATCAGCGGTATCGAGGAGACCGTCGCCGACGCGCTCCGCTGGATCGCCCCGATCGTCCGACACGCACGCACCGGCGAGTATGCGGGGACCGAGACGGTCGTCCCGCGCTTCAAGACGGCCTACGATCGGCCGCTCGCCGTTACCGAGTGCGGTGCCAAGCCGACCGCCGCCGACTACAACAAGATCGCCGCGCGAAGCGCGATCATGAACGGCGAGGCCGGTGAGATGTGTCTCGCCTGCAAGAATAAGCTCGACACCAAGGGAGTGCACGACGCGAGCGGCCTCTCCGATCGCGCGGGCAGCTCGACGGTCCGACAAAGAAACTTTATCCGGCGCCTCGTCGACGAGGCGGCGCGCTGCGGGCGCCCGTACCTGATCGACACGCGCGGCGCCGATCGAATGTCGAGTCGAGAGGCGTCGACGACGATCGACGCGCTGAAGTCTCTCAAAGCGCGCAACTGGAAGGGGGACCTGTGGTGACGACGCCAGAGATCAGACCAGCTCGCGCAGCACTTCGCGATGTACACCGACATTATACTACCCAGTACATCATGAGCGAGACGGTCGACCGCGCGCACCGTCGCCTTGAAAGACAGAGGCAACGTCCGACCTCCAGATCGCCAAAGAGGTACCCATGAGATCCGTCACCGCGTGGCACAAGAGCCTGAAGCCGGGCGACCTCGCGATCGCGTGGAATGCAGCGGACAAGCGCCGGCACATCATCAAGCTGATCCGCTGCGGCGCCGAGTACGACAGTCGGCATCACCGCTCTCGAGGCCGAGAACCGCGCGCTCCGCGATGCCGTGCTGGAGATGTACCACCTCGAGTTGCGACGACACGCGCAACGCCAAGCATCATGGGCGATCCGTGAGGCCGCGAACGATCTCAAGGCACCGTTCTCACTGGAGGCGATTGAGGCGCGGCTCAAGGCGTTGCGCGAGCAAGAGCGGTCCGAACTCGCGCGTATCCATGCCGCCGTCCGCGATCTGTGGCTTTGCCTCAGAAGTGCCCGCTGCCTCAGAAGTCGGCACGCTGCCTCAAATGTCCGCTCGGGAATAGGCCGCCAGCCGCGTGACCACGCGGCCGTCAGGTCGACCTCACCACGCGGGCCTTGACGAACCGTGTAATTTTATCATACGCGTGGATTCCACGTGCACGCGAAAACCACCGCAGAAGTAACCATCCCGGTACCGAAACCGACGCCCCAGGCTCCCGCCGCCGGGTCGCTTATCCGCGCCCGCGCGCGGGCGCACGCCGACGCCGCATGTCCCCCGACGACCCCAGACCTCGCTCCCGCGGCGGACCTCCAGCACGCCCGGCTCCAGCGCGCCTTCCTCGCTGGCGTCGAGTTCGCGCTCGAGCTGGTCAATCGCCGAGCGCGGACGGAGCCTGTGTGACTGCGCCGCGCTGCACCCCGCCGCCTGTGGCAGCCCTCGTGGTCACTGACGAGGCCGCGCTTGACGTCGCCGCAGCGGTGCTGGCGAGTCCGCATGCCGCCAACCCGCACGTCTCAGCGCTGTGCCGCTGGGTGCTCGACGCCGACGTTCCCGGGCTGCGCCGCGACCTGGCTGCCGCACGCGCCGAGGCCACCCTCGCGCGCGAGGACTTTTACCGCATGCGGGCGCTCCACCACGACCGCGCGCCGAGATCGACCAAGACCGCGGTCGAGTCGGACACGCTCGATGAGGACTTGTCCGACGCTATACCGATCCTGCTCGAAAACGACGGCACCGACGAAGAGACGCCCGTGCGTCAGGCGGTGACCATCCGGATCCAGCGTCTCGCGCCGCGGGCCGCGCGGCGGCCCGCTTCGGTCACGGATGGCTGACGACAGCCAACCGACCGCTCTCAGTCACGTCTGCCCAGTGCCCCGAGCCCTCCGAATGGTACGTACCCGGCGATCTCGCCGTCGTCGCTCAGACTCAGGCCACCGCGCGGCCTGTCTTGGGGACGAGTGACTGGCGACGGACGCGCCTGCCTGCCGGAATCCCGGATGCCCGTCCACGGCAACGGCGTCGGCGAGAATCATCGTCGCGAGGCGGACCGCATCCGAACATGCCTCGACATGCGCGTCGCGTCCTCGCCGGTGACATCGGCGAAGCCCATGCCGTCATCGTAGCCGCCGATGCAACACGCCCCGCAGGAGCGGCAGGATGGTGCAGTCACGGCTCGGCCTCGCAGCCCTCGCGCACGGTCGTGGTCGCTGGAGCCGGGACGGTCATTCAAACACTTCCGGAGGCGGCGTCCTGCGCGCCCCCGTCAGCCACTTGAGCGTGGTCAACGGTCCGCCGAATGTTGCAGGAATCCGCTCAAGCCCCAGGATTGCCGCAGCGGCGAGCCTGTGGTTGCCGTCCATGATCCCGGGCGGACCCCACGCAAGCGGCGACCCGGGCCGCGCCTGATACGAAACGCTTTCCAGCTCGATCGGGTCGAGCACGTCGCCGCTCTCCACGCGCTCAACGAAGTGCCGGACGCGTCCGAGGTCCCATCCCGATCGCTGGATGAGTTTCCGCAAGTCGGTTGCCGACATCGCTTCGGTGCGCGCCGGGCCGTCGAGATACTCCGCGCGTGCTCGGTGACGCATCACCATGCGGCGTGTTACCCATCCGAAGTAGGGCGCTGCGCATTCACGCAGCCGGGATACGATGACCAGCGAGACGTCGCTCATCGTCGCGGCCTCCGGTTCGGGCACTGTGCGAACTTCGGCAGCACCGTCGCGATCGCACCGTCACCGCGCACCACGAGCAGCCGCCCCGAACGCGTCTCCCAGATCGCATCCTCGCCGGCCGGATGTGCCTTGAACGTTGCCGTGCGCGCCTCGCGGATCAGCTCAGCCTTCGCCGCGTCGCGCGTCCAGCCCGGCCGGTGACGCTCGATGTGGAGGTGGACTATCGGAATCGCCAGGGTCCGGCAGTGGTGTCGACCACATTCGTCGGGGATTGCCCCTGATGGTAATGTGTATGGAAATGCACATGATCCGTAAACCCGGCGAGCACGTGAAGCGGCGCGCCCGCCGAGATGGCGGCGATCCTGCATGCACTCCCGGACTGAGTGATCCACTACCCGTATCTTGCGAGTTCCAGGATCGCTCAAGAAGCGCAATGTTGGATACGGGTGCCCGTCTGCTGATGGTGTCTGCTGATGGCTGATGGACGAAGACACGCTGCTAATCCGCCTGCTTGATGGCGAGGCTCCTTTGTCCCAGGAAGAGGCCGAAGCTCGGCTGCCCCCGTGAACCATCGGGAAACATCCGCTGAAAACGCGGGCAGCGACTCGGGGAGGCGCATGGGCTAATCCGTACACCCGGTGCATTTGATTTCGTACTCGTCGCTCTCGCGCGCGACAGGTCCGGGCCGTTTCGAGATCTGAAAGAGTTGCTTGATCGACGGCCCTCGTGGCCGGAACGTCTTTCCGGCTCTGGCTTCTCTGCGGAGCCAACGCGGAGCACGCTCAGGATAGTCCTTCAGCATCTGTATGATCTTCCAAGGCATCTTGAGATGGCAGAGGTCGCAGTTGCCTTCCCAGTCTCCCGCGAGGCCAAGGTCAAAGGGCTGCTCAGTCCAGAACGCCTTGACCTCGGCGACGCTGGTCTCGGCGTCTACCAGGGGGAGATCAAGCTCCCATCTCTCCTTGGGGCACGTACGATCGATCTTCCGCCACCGCTTGGGCTCGTCGTAGCGGATACCGACCACGTTGGTCCAGTGTTCGTAGCCGTGATCAAGCATCCACTTCTTCATCACGCGGATCTTCAACTCCGTAGTGCAGAAGCGATTTCCAGGTCCGGGCAGATAGGGCTCCTTGCCCTTGGCGGCGGTCATCCGCTCGACGTGACGCAGGTAGAGATCAAACGGCTTGCCGTCGCGCGATGCCGTCTCGTGGTCCACGACGCAGTACGTCGGTTCGTCGTCGAGTGTCAAACGGTACTCAAGCCAGTGAATCGGGACGTTCCAGTTGGCAGCAACATCACGAACGAAATCGAGTGTCGGAGGTAGCTCGTCCCCTGTGTTCGAGAAAAGCACGTGGACGTCAGACGGAAGTCTGCCGCCGTGGGCTTCGAGGATCCGATGCAACATGTAGCCACTCGTGCGCCCGCCCGAGAACGACACGTTGGCCGGACCAGCGATCTTGAACGGATCCGCCACCTACCGGCTCCTCGCTGCATTGAGCTTCGACGCGCGCTTGCGCGCTTGCTCGTAGGCCGCGTCACCATCGCCGATGTAGATTGCGGTACCGGGTCGGAAGCTCCTGCCGACTGGCGCCACAAACCACGCGGAGTCGGAACCGTCTTCGGCGCGGCCCGGGATACACACAGCGACGTAACGCGCCTCGTCAATGCGGTCTTTCTTCGCCATAGTTCACGTGTCTGTTGTGTTTCGGATACGGATATTGAGAAGTCGCGCGTTTCGCGCAGTGATCGCAGCCGCGCACTGCGCACGCGCAGCTGCTACGATTGCGACGTCGAACCGGGCCGGATGTTCGACGATGGCGAGGACGTCGAGGGCGTGCCAGTCCTGCGCCCAGAAGCAGATCTCGGCCAGCTCGGCGAGGTCTGTCGCCGTCAGGCTATCCGACGTGACGAGCCCCTCGGCGCACTCGATCGCCCGTCGGATCGCCCCGACCACGACCGTCGGATCTGTCACGCCAGCCGCTCGCTGCTCGGCGGCCACGGCGTCAATGATCGCCCGACGCTCGTGTTCTGTCACGGCGTCCCTCCTCTGCGTGCGAGGCCGATCACCCCGGCAAAGCTATCGACGCGCACGACGAATCCGCCTGACAGCTCGACCGTCCCGCGGGCGAGCCTTGGTCGACGGCGTGCGTGTGACTCGCCCACGATCATGTCAGGAGTCACCTCGGTTTCGCTTTCGTGTGCCGTCGTGACAGTCACGGGGACGCCTCCGTCACCCGGCGAGCGTCCGCGTCGTCGAGGAAACCCGGCCCGGCGTCGACTTCGCTGCGGCACGTGCCGAACGCCATGAAGGCGGCCCACGGGTTCACCAAACACAGGTCCCGCCGCGCGGCGTCCACGGCGGCAAGCGCCGCGCCGTGGTCGTCGACGAAGGGGCCGCGCAGCCGCGCGGATCGCCCGCCGTCGACGACGCTCACGTAGTAGTAGCCGGGACGGGAATCTGGAAGTTGAAGGTCGGACATCGAAATGGGTTCCTTTCGGGTCATACGCGCCACCACGTGCGACCCATCGAGTCGCGCCACTTGAGGCCGATGATCACGAGCAGGTCGTCGCCGATCGCTCAGGCGAGCCGCCCGAGCCCGCGAAGACCCCACCAGAGCAGGATCACGACGGCACCGCCCCGAGGTCTTCCGTCGCGTAGCCGCACTGCGGGCACGCACCGTCCGGCGGGTAGGCCCCCGAGACGACGTCGCCGACCGGCACCGCGGCGACCCGGGCCACGCGGAACGCGAGGCTGGCGCTGACCTCGGCCCTGCCGGTCCCCGCGCGGGCGATCGTCTGTGGCGCGGCCCGCAAGACGCGGGCGAGCGCCGACCAGCTCCCGGCGCGGCAGCGCAGGTAGCCCAGCGCCCGTCGCACGGCGGCCTGCTCCTCGGTAGTGAGGTCGCTAGCGCGCACCGGGCGCCTCCGCGAGCGGGCGGAACTTCGGCGCGACGCCCAGCTCGCGGATCGAGTGGACGAGGACACTCAGGTTGTGGCACAGGCACTTGAGGAGCACCTCATTGCGCTGGGCGGCGGGGAGCTTGCTCCGCACCGAGGCCCCGAACTTTCGCTTGACCATCGAGAACGCACTCTCGACGTTGCTGCGCTTGTGGTAGTGGGCGAGGAACTCGTCGCTCTGCGCGCTGTACAGGTGCCACAGCCGTCGCCAGGCGTCCGAGCCGCCGGTCCCGCGCGAGTTGCTCTTGAACGGGACGTACGGCACGGCGCCGATCGCCTCGACCGCGACGAGGTTGTCGTTCGACAAATACGCCTTGTCGGCGCTCAACTCCTTGACGACGAAGCCCCGGCGAACACTGTCGGCGAGCAGCGGGGCCAGCATAGGCGCGTCGCCGACATCGCTCTCGGTGGCCGCGACCGCGGCGATCACGTGGGTCGCGGTGCCGACCTGGGCGTGGGCCTTGACCCAGCGCTGCACCCGCTTCTCCTGACCGTACTTCTCGTCGTACCACCGGCCGTACGTGCACGTCGAGAAACCCGTCGAGTCGGTGGCGAACGCCGACTCGACCGCGCGCAGCGGGAGCGCGGCCTCGCCGACGAGCGTCGTCAGGAGCGGCGTCAGCTCGGGCTGCTCCAGGTAGCGGAACAGGCTGTTGTGGTTCGGGGCCTTGGCCATCAGACCCTGCGCCGCGCAGGCGCGGAGATCGGACGTCGCTCGCCGGCCCGACATCGTCGAGTAGACCTTCATGGTCGCGCCGTAGACGACGTCGGCGAGCGGCAGGCGCTTCCGCCCCATGGCCTGGGCCGGCTGCACGATGCCGTCGCATAGACCCCGGAGGAGGACGCGCGCGACGTCCTGCTCCTCGCACTGGGCGCGCGTGTACGCGGGCCAGTCCTGGCTGTACGTGGGACGAGGCTCGGTCGTCAGCACGGCCTCGGTCACCGTCGTGGTTCCGTCGGGTGCCGTGACCTCGCGGCGGACGTACGCGACGGCCCACAGGTGCTTGCAGCGGACCTGGCGGTCCTCGTGATCAGGGCACGAACACGTCTGCTGCACGACGTCCACGACGTAGCCACCGCTCGCGCCGGTCTGCGAGGGCACGAGCCAGGTGTCGCCGGCCACGCGGCGGATCTTCTTGCCCTTGCCGCGCGCGAGGGCGAGGCCGCGCTGGCGGCGGGGGTCGGTGGCGTCGGTGGCGTCGTCGTTCGAGTCGCTGTCCATCTTGCGCTCGTATAGAGCACCTAGCGTGCCGTTTATTGCGGGCGAGCGGAAGCACCAAGGGCGCGAACGTAGGCTGGGGTAGCCGATCACCCATCTCCACGTGTTCACACGTGTGGTGTGGCGCCGACGCGTCATACGCTTGACCGCGTGGCACGGGACGACGGAAGATCTCGACCTGATGGCCGACAGCACCGACGTTCCGCCCGACCTGTACGTCGCACTCGAGTGGGCCGCCGCGTCGGGCGAGCTGCCCGCGCTGCGGACGCTCGACGCGGACGCTCTCGCCGCCCTGTGCGCCCAGTCGGCGGCGGAGTTCCGCGTCACCATAGAGGCGGAGGGTGGACCAGTGAACGACGCGACCGTCACGGCTGGCACGCTCGCGGAGCTGGCGGCCTGGCTGCGAGGGCTGGCGCCAGAGGCGTACCAAGAGGTCGCTCGGCACGCGCGGCTCGGGCCGCTCGGCGACCGCCGGTGAGTATTCCCGGGATCGTGATCTGGCGTGGGTGTCGTCACGAAATCTAGCGCTGCCTCAAATGTCCGCGCGCTGCCTCAAATGTCCGTGAGACGAACCAGATTTGAGGCAAAGCCGCGATCTGTCGTCGACCAAACGGATCCAAACGACCCGATCGGGGTTGCGCTTACCAAGGTCGGGTTGGAGCGCAGGGCATGCCGCCGAAGCTCACGGGCCCCGAGGACACGCCTACCGACACCATCCGCTGTCCGGGCTGCGGCACGCAGCTCCCCTGCTCAGCCTACTCGTGGACGAGCGCGGTGCAGCATCACACCTACGATCGTCGGCCGCTGGCGGCATACCCGACCATCCTGCGCAGTCGCTCGGCAACACGATCGACGTGCAGCCGGTCGATGCTACCGTCTACGAACCGCTCCGCATCACCCTTCACTGTCCTTACGCAGGAGCCTACCTGGAGCGCCACCAGTGACCGACCTCGGGCGATTTCTCGGGCAGCGCCTCGATTTCTCGGGAAAGTGTTGTTTCTCGGGCACAACCGCGTAGAGCGCTGGAGACGGGTACGCCGCTACCCGGGCAGTGTCGTCACGAGCTTGCGACCGCATAACGGGTGGCACGCCACGCGCAATGCTACAACGACGAGATGAGGGACTAACCTAACCATGCAGATCGAGCTGAAGCGCTTCACCACAAACGCCCGCCTTTCACAAGAGACCACAGCCTTCACGGCCGACGTCTGGGTCGACGGCAAGAAGGTTGGCTACGCCGAGAACGACGGTCACGGTGGCGCCACCACGGTACGCCTCGATCGCTCCATTTGCGACGCGGTCGAGAGGCACTGCAAAGTACTCGTGCCCGCCGACTACAAGAGCTTCACGAGCGGCGCCGAGTGGATCATCGACCAGCTTGTCGAGGCCGAGCTTGCCAAGAAGTCGGACAAAGCATTCGCCAAGAGACTCGCCAGCGCCGACAAGAAGGAGCGCACGCGCAGCGAGCAGCTCGGTCAGGGTGCTGCGCGCTTTCGTCACAGCGACACCTGGCGCTGGTTCGGTCTGCCCGCCGGAGCCGACCCCAAGACCACCGCTGACGCCGTGGCCGCAAGGGCCAAGGCCACGGTCGACGAGCTGGTCGTTATCTGCCATGCGACCAAACACACCCTTGAAGATCGGCGGGCGCTCACGTTCGTGGGAAAAAGCCTCTTCGAGGTGGCTGCAATCAGCTCCGACAACCAGACCGCAACCGCCGTCGTGGCTGCCGACGATGAGTGGAAAGCACGCACGTGCCTGATGCTAGTCCAGACGACGATAAAGCTCGCGGACCAGTTCGTGACCTGCGTGGTTCGCCAGGTCAGTCAGACTAGCGGGGAAGCGACCGCTTCCACGACGAGTTCCGCGGCGAGGGAGCCGCGCGTGTGATTTGCGGCCAGGGCAGCTTCCGCTCTCGTCAAAAACCGTCGGCCGCGCCATCCGCAACAACAACCCAAATCCACGTCTCGAAGAAAGAAGGCTGGCCATGCTATCGATCCTCAGCGCTGTGTTCCAGTTCATCATCCAGGCCAGCGATTCGACCTGGACGTGTTCCGCCACCCATCGCGAGCCCCACGTCGCCGGCACCTTCTACCTGTACTGCGCACAGATGTCGCCCGACGGCATCGAACGGATCACGGTCGGCCACTTCATCTCTGACGCGAAGGCCAGGGCGGAGCAAATCCCGAAGCCGTGAGTGCGCAAGGGCGGGTGCATAGATACCCGTATCTTGGGCGACGGCGTGAATATTCCGCATCCCAGGGTGCAAACTACCCGGGCTTTGGTATCAGCGACTTACGCGTACGTTGGTTCGGCACGCGAACTGCTCTATGTCCAAGACATGCTAACTGACTCCACCACCACCGAAGACCTGATCGCCACGTTCGCCACCGCGCGCCCACTAGGTGAGTCCTCCTTCGAGGAAGGCTGCGCCGTTCTCGATGCCATCGAGAGGTTCGACACCCGCACGGCGAGCGGTAAGCTCGGGGCGTGGCGCAAGTACAGCACGAAGGTATGCCTCGCACTTCCGTTCGTGCCAAAGACCGACTCGTGGGACGATCGCGAAACGCATCGCGTGGTGTGCGAGAAGCTCGCGCAGACGGTCGTCCACTGGACGTGCCGACAGCGCGACAGTTCGGCCCTCGCGATCGGCACGGTGTTCACGGCGTGGGTCGTGGTCGACAAGGCGACCCGCGTAGCGTGGGTGGAGTGCAGTCAGATCAAGGATCAGCACGCTAAGCATCCGCGCGCCCAGCATCCGCGCGAGGCCGGTGAGTTCCCGAGCAGCTCTCAGGGCACGGTCGACGCACACGTGTTCTTGCGCATGGGTGAGACGTGGCGCCAGGTACTCGACAGCGTGCTAGAGGCGTATCACGAAGCCAAGTGCGCCCTCGACGGGGAGAACGCGTAATCATGACAAGCGCGCTTGAACTTCTCCAGCTCCTTGGTAAGTCGTATCCCGCGCAGATCGTCTTCACCGAGGTCGATAGCGTCATCGGCCCACGGAAGTGGACCGGCCGGCTCCTTCGCCGATCTGCCTGCATCGACGTCGCGCAGTACAAGCACCGCCACCGGCAGGTCACCTGGTGTCCGCGCTTCGACATCACCGAGCAACCCGAGACCGGCCGGTGCGTCGTCACCATGAACGGTGGGCCCACGCCGCACAGCCTTCGGTACGCGAGCTATCGCGACGTCACCGAGGCACAGAAGGCCGGCATCCGCTGGGCGGCTCGTCGCTTCCGCATCCCCACAGAGGCCGCGTCGTGAGCCCGACCGAATGTCCTCCGTCGCTCAACGCACGTCTACGAGCAGCGATCCAGCGGACCAACGATGCTCCACGAGTTTGGCATGCCGGTTGTTGCACGACGCGGGCGTCGGCGCTGGGCTGTTTCAGGAGCGCCCGCCAGTTCACAAACGATCGAGGCCGCGCTCTTCGACGGCACGACGTGCTCAAAAAGACCGCCAAGGTCTCGGATTGTAAAATGCACAAGCCAAAACCACCATTGAAGACCCACGACGCCAGGACCCCGCGCTTCACCCGTGACGTTTTAATGATCATGGTCAGCTATCGCAGGGTGCGTGGTGTCGTGCGTCAAATCTACAACATTCGGCTGGTCCCGCTGGAGACCACCCGCTTCCGATTCGGACTCCCCCTTGGCAAGACCCTTTCCAGGGCCCGCGCCGAACGTTATATCGATCACGTTGCCGAGTACCTCAGCGCTTGGCTGGAAGGGCCCCGCTAATGGTTTACAAGGCACAACGACGACATACGCGTCTTCACGAGTATGCCCCCTACTACTAGGACCCATGAGCCAATGAAGCTACGCCTGATCGAAGCACTCCAGATGCCCGAGGTTCTCGACGGATCGAAATGGTTTCGCCTGCCCGTGCCCGTGCTCGGGACAGGGCGCGAGACCACCGACCATGAGCTGCTGACCATGACGGTCGGCATCGACCCCGCGCACAAGAAGGCCTACTACTGCGACCAGCTCTACGATCCACGGGGGTCGGCACCGTCGTACTTCGGGACGGAGGCCGCGTTCAAGCTCCAGCGGCTGCTCGGCGAGTGCCGGCTCGTCGACGCCCAGGCCGCGCGGGGGAAAGTCCCGTGACCGAGGACCAGCGCCGCGAGGTCGCGTACCTCCTGCGGCGCGCGGCGGTGCTTGAGAGCTACGAGGAGGGCGGCCACGGCAACTTTCTTCGATCGGCGGCGATCCAGCTCCGCGTCCCCTGGGAGATCGAGGAGCTCGCGCGCCTGGCGTGCTGCTACGCATCCGGTGACGGGACGTCACGATCGAACCAGCTAGACGCTGCCGAGCGCATCGAGAGCCGACAGTGGCCCCCGCGCGGCTGGCAACGAGAGGGTGGGTGAGGGACCCCAAGCAGAAGCAGAGGCGATCGTGAGCAGTGAGACACGGGAGTCCCACAAGCAGGCCATCCGGCAATCGTTACGGCATCGGGAATCGATCGAGGAGATCTGCGGGTCAACCACCGCTTCACCGTGACAGCCTTTACCTCGCACACGTCGCGCATACCGCCGCGAAACAACACGCACGAAGTTCGGAGGTACTCGTGAACGATTGCAACGACGATCACCGTGACGATAACACCCAACTCCGGGACCTCCTCCGCCGTATGCGCGAGGAAGCTGCCGAGGCCTGGCGCAACGTGGACCCAAAGAAAGCGATCCAGCACGGAGCCAAGCGCGACCTCGCCCTCTTGCACGAGGTGGAAGCGTTGCTCGGACCCGACGCATGGGACACGCTCGCGCCCGCCACGCACATCTCTTGGGGTGCCCAGGCGATCTGTCACTGGACGCGGTACTCGCCTGCCCACTGGCCGCCCACGCAGAAGGCTGTCAAGATAGCGGACCTGATCGTGCGGCTGCCGTGCGCGGAGGACGAGACGCTCATCGAGTTCGTCGCGCACCCTGATCCGAACTGGAACGGTGTCAGCTGCGACGCGTGTCGTGTGCGCCTGCCAACGCTCCTGCGTGAGCTGAGCGTCATTCTCGACGACATGCACGAGGGCATCATCGAAGGCCACCGCGCCCTGCTTGACACCCGACAAGCGCACGATCTGTATCTGCAAGAAATCGAGTCCAAGCTCACCGCAGAGCAGCGCGAGCGAAACGCGGTGCAGGCGAAAGCGATCGCGGCGAAAAACGCGCGGCGTGCAGTGCGGCGATCGCGGCAAACGATCCCAAAGGTGTCTTCGTGAAGCGCGTGTACACGATCTGGCCGTCCGACCGCGACGGCATGCCCGCAACGCGCGCGGGCGCGTGGCGCCAAGACAAAAGCTGGCTCGTCATCGACGTCACGAACGGCGTCACGGACGCACCGGTCGTCGAGGGGCCCGTCTCGCGACAGGAGGCATGCCGCCGCGCGCTAGAACTGCGGGCGGTCGCGCGCCAGACGAAGAAGCCGAAGATCAACAAGAAGAAGGCTACGTAGATGGCCGAGCCCGCGTTCTACCTAAGCTGCTGCGCCGCAAGAAATGGTCTGATGTGAAGCGCATCAGAATCGTTGCTCCACAGGGCGCTACCGGACCAAGGATCGTGGTGAACAACATCTCTTATACCATCAGCGAGGCCACCGACCTGCACCGGGAGCTCGGTGAAGCACTTCTGGTAGCAGCCAAGAACCACGGTGTCATCGATCCAAGAATCCAAGAAGACTGACTGACATGCCGAGCTTGAGCCCGCGTTCAATCACCACGCGCCCCACGCCGCGCGCAAGACAGCGACCCCGCGCTGCCCATTGGCAAGCTGATGGCCCACCTGCACAAGAGCGTTTGAGCCTTGGGAGAGGCCACCCGTAAAGCGCTCGTATTGTAAGCGGTCACAACCATGTTACGGAGGTCACTAAATGTTCGGTGTCGGAGACAGTGAAGATTTTGAAAGCCAAATTGAGCAGCTCAAGCGCCAAGCAGTTCTGGACAATCAGTCGTGGGAACAGCGCGTTGCTCGCCTCGTCGATATCCTCGGCGATCTGTACATGCAACTGGATGCCGGTTTCGACAACCTCGAATGGGAAGGTACCCAGGCCAAGTACGATGCAAAAGGTTTTGAACTCGGGCTCATGAAG
>Ga0134123_10000775_pt1 | contig 20983 bp, 24 predicted proteins | sample KB303_FD_96460 | JGI IMG/M metagenome (GOLD analysis project Ga0134123, IMG submission 96460) | Terrestrial soil microbial communities without Nitrogen fertilizer from Kellogg Biological Station, Michigan, USA - KB3-0-3 | ecosystem: Environmental > Terrestrial > Soil > Unclassified ...
CCATCCTCGAGAACACCCCCGCGGCCCCGAATGCGCCGCCTGCGCCGGTCGACGCGCCGTCGCCCTGACGGGCTCCGCGCTTGTAGCGAGGCGCTACAGACCCGTAGCGTCTCGCTACGCGCCCCCGTCCGCTCGAACGAACGCGTGTAGGGTGCACGTTCACGAGCTCGAGCCGCTTGTCGAGCGAATGGGACCCGCTAGGGTGGAAAAGTGGGGAGTGGCATCGCCTCGCCCCGGGAGGTCCACGCTCGATGAAGGCGCACCACGAGCTCCGGCGCACCCGCGGATCACTCGCCCTCGAGGCGATCATCACCACGTCCTCGCAGGACTCCATCGCGACCCCGCTGGGCGTCAGTCGCCAGCTCGTCGGCCACTGGGTCACGGGACGTCGAACGCCGGCGCTCCGGTACGTCGATCGGATGTTCGAGCTGTGGGGCATCCACCCCGAGCTCTGGCGAGTCGTCGCGATCCCCGGGCCGCCGGCGCTGCCGACGCTCCCCTCGGCCGCAACGATGCCGTGCCCGCCGCCGAGCACGATGCGTGCGCCGGCGAGCATGACCCACGAGGACCTCGAGGTCCTCTCGGCGACGGGCGAGGCGAGCAAGGACACCGTGCGTCGCCTCGCCACCGAGCTCCGGCTCGCACGGGTGCGCGAGGTCGAGGCCCGAGCCCATCTCGAGCACGCGCGCGACCACCTCCGCCGCGCCCTCGAAGACGCGCCCTCGTCACACCCGCGACTCGCTCTCGCTGGTGGTGACGCTTGAGCGGCGGACCGGCTCGCAAGGAAGGCCCCCTCGGCGCGCGCGCTCCCCACGAGCCGTCGCGGATGCGTCTCCACGGGAGCGTCTCCGTCGAGGATGTCCTGCGCTCGCTCGTCGGCAAGAGCCCGCCCATCGAGTCGAACACCGGAGCGCAGCTCGAGCGCGTGCAGGTCGGCGCGAGGGCGACAAGCGACGCCGGCGACGACGAGGACGACGGCGAACCTGTCGTCGATGCCAAGGGGGTGGTCATCGGTCGGATCGACCGGACGATCGCCGTCAAGAAGCGACAGGCCAAGGACCCATGGCGCGCGATGGAGGACGCGGAGCGCGGCATGTCGAAGGAGCTCGGGGTCACCCTCTGCCTCGGGGACCTCGCCGCCGTCCGGTACGCACGGCAGATCCGATGGCCCGCCGGCATCCTGCAGCTCCACCGGCAAGCGCCGCACCGCACGCAAGGTGAGCTCGTCGTTCTCGTCCTACGCGCCTTCCACGAGCGTGCATCGGAGTCGCATGAGCGCGGCCTGGCGGAGGTGTATGCCACGATGCAGCGGGTCGCAGGGCGTCCGGTCCCCGACGCGTCGGAGCTCGCGCAGGACTTCCGCGAGGGGACGAAGCCGCGCGCGAAGGCGATGCGGACGCGCGCGTCAAGCCTCTACACCGACGCGCTGCTCATCCTCTACGAGTGGTGCCGCAAGTGGCGGCGCACGCCCCGAGAACCGAGCGATCTCGCAGGATTGTGATTTTGACGGGCGCGCCATCATCCGCGCCGTGACGGGACGAACGGTACGTCATGACCAAGAGAGCCAAGAAGCCCCGCCCTGACCTCCTGCGCATCGCGAACACCCTGCGCGGCCTGTCGATGCACGCGAAGGTCATCGCCGGCAAGCACGGCGTGGTCGAGTTCAGCGGCCCGATCGATGCCATCGACGAGATCGTCGCGGAAATCGACGCCTGGGAGGAGACCGTCGCGTCGGTGTCGTGAATGCGGAGCCGGACGAAAGGACGCACCTCCCGGCCGACGAACCCCCTCGTAGCGGTCGCGTACCTCCGGGTGAGCACCGCCGAGCAGCATCTCGGGCCCGAGGCCCAGCGGGCGGCCATCGAGGCGTGGGCCGTGCGCGAGGGCGTCTGCGTGGCGTCCTGGCACGTCGACAAGGGGGTCTCCGGCGGAAGCAGCCTGTCGGATCGCCCGGGGCTCCTGGAGGCCTTCCGCGCGCTCCGCACCCTGGGCGCCGGCCTTCTGCTCGTCGCGAAGCGGGACCGCCTGGCGCGTGACGTGTGGGTCGCGCTCTCGATCGAGCGAGAGGTCGAGGCCGCTGGGGCCGCGCTCCAGGCCGCCGACGGCGCCGGCAACGGGCGCTCGCCCGAGGACCGCTTCATGCGCACGATGCTGGACGGCGCCGCCGAGCACGTCCGCGCGGTCATCAAGGCACGCACGAAAGCAGCCCTCGCGGTGAAGCGGGCCAAGGGCCAGCGCACCGGGTCCGTGCCTTTCGGCTTCCGCGTCGCCGGCGACGGCGTCCACCTCGAGCCCGTGCCCGAGGAGCAGGAGGTGATCAGGGTTGCACAAGGTCTGCGCGCCGAGGGGCGCTCCCTCGCCGGCGTCGGCGCCGAGCTCGCGGCGCGTGGGATGCTGTCACGCACGGGCCGACCGTTCATCGCCACGCAGATCGCCCGGCTTCTCAGGCCGTAAGTGCACGCGATCGTTGGAGCGCACATTGTCCCGCGCCCCGATAGAAGTATGACCCGAACGCGTCGACCCCTGTTCGCACTCGCCTGCGTCGCCGCCGCCGTCCTCGCCCTCGGGCCTGGCATGGCGTCCCCCGGCCCCATCGACGAGCCGTCGCCGACGGCGACGCCCCCGCCCGCCCCCGGGAGCTCCGACGAGCTCGCCGCGCTCGAGCGCGCGCCCGGCCTCGTCGTCCGACCGACGGGGTATACGGGGTCCCGCCCTACCGCGAAGGGTGCGCCTCACCCGCCGATTCTGACGGAAATCAAAACGCCACTCATAACGCGGGGCGCCACAATCCGACCGACCACCTCGAACGACCTGTCGTAGCGCGTGGCACGGAAACGCAAGGAGCTCGGCCCCGACACGAACGCCAAGATCTGCGAGCTCCTCGCCCGAGGTGGCACGGCAGGCTCCATCGCCCGCGCCCTGAAGGCCTCCGGGGTGGCGGTGAGCGAGGCGACGGTGGGACGTCGGATCCTCGAGCTCCGCGGAGGCGGCGGCCGCTCATCGCCCGTCGCCGGCGACGCGCCCGTCGCCCCCGCGCTCCCCGCGTCCCCCGAGGAGATCCCAGAGGGCGCCGACCCCGAGACCCTCGACTACTGGATCAACCTCGCGAGGGAGATGGGCGAGCAGGCCCACGAGGCGAAGAACCTGGACGGCTTCGGCAAGATGGGCCGCCTCGCGGCGTCGCTCCTCGACGCCAAGCGCAAGAGCGCGCCGCTGCCGAAGCCCAACCCGAACGACAACCCCGATCTCGTCAAGGCGACCGAGCGCGCGCGGGCGCGCCTCCACAAGCTCATCGACCAGGTCGCCGTCTGACGTCCAGCATCTCCCCCGCCGCCGCGATCGCCGAACGTCTCGTTCGTGCCCTCGGGCGCGAGGGAGCGCACCGCGCGCTCGACCTTGTCTTCGATCAGCTCGACGCGAGCGAGGGCGCGCTGCTCGAGTACGACTGGACGTTCTGGGCGCGCCCCGACAAGCAGCTCCCCCCGCCCGGCAAGTGGAAGTCCTGGGGCTTCCTCACCGGACGCGGCTTCGGCAAGACGAAGAGCATCTCGAGCTTCATCAACGCCGAGGTCTATGCGGGGAGGGCGACGCTCATCTGCCTCGTCGCGCAGGACGAGCAGAGCGCCATCGACCTCCAGGTGAAGGGCCCCTCGGGCCTCATCGCCACCGCGCACCCGTCATTCCGGCCCGAGTGGCAGGCGACCGAGAAACAGCTCGTCTGGCCGAACGGCGCCCGCGCCTACGTCCGAACGCCGGAGCGGCCGGGCAAGATCCGCGGGCTCGAGTACGACCTCTCGTGGGAGACCGAGATCCAGTCCTGGCCCATCGCGACGCGCGAGGAGGCGCACTCGAACGTGGAGATCTCGACCCGCCTCGACGGGGCGAGGCGCCTCTGGGATGCAACGTCGAAGCGGCGGCATCCGGTACTTCGGGAGCTGCGCGATGAGGCGAAGGCCGACCCGGAGAAGCATGTGCTCGTCCGCGGCTCGACGTACGAGAACCGCGCGAACCTCGCCGAGGGCTACGTCGAAGGCCTAGAGCGCAAGTACGCCGGCACGGCACGCGGGCGCGAGGAGCTCCACGGCGAGGACCTCGACGACGAGATCGAGGGCGCCCTCGTCAAGCAGGACTGGATCGACAAGGCGCGCCGCTACCTCCCGGGCCGCATCGCCCGTCGCGTCGTCTCCGTCGACCCCGCGGTGACGAACAAGAAGGGTAGCGACACGACCGGCATCATCGATGCGGGCGTCGGCTTCGACGGGCAATGCTTCGTTTTCGGCGACCACTCCGGGAAGATCGACGTCGGCGCCTGGGCGGACATCGTCCTCAACATCTACGTCACGAACGGGTGCGAGCTCGTCCTCGCCGAGACGAACAAGGGCGGGCAGCTCGTGACCCAGAACCTCCGCGTGGCCGCCGCGGCGCGCGGGCTCACCGTCATCGTCGTCGGCAGGGACGAACGCCCCCACCCGGTAAAGGGCACCGTCTTCGTCAAGGAGGTCTTCGCGCGGGGCGCGAAGGAAGACCGAGCCGAGCCGGTCGCCACGGCGTACCAGCGCGGGCGCGTATCGCACGTCCACGGCGTCGACCTCCGGTCCCTCGAGGACACGCTCACCACCTGGGAGCCCGCGCCGAACGCGGAGTCCCCGGGTGACCTCGACGCCCTGGTGCATGCGGCCGTCGAACTCCTCGACCTCAACGTGAACAAGCCCGACGGGCGCGCGGGCTTCGACGGGCTCGAGGAAGCGGCCCGCCGAATCCTCGCGCCTGGCCGGGCGGCGACGCCGCTCCCCAGCTTCCCGAGCAGCCGAACGAACAGACTCTGATGGGCGCAAGATCGAAGAAAGCGAGAAAGATTCGGCGGGCCGGCGAGTTCGATCTCGCGAGCCTGACGAGCCCGATCGTGCTCCCTCGCGTGAACCAGCACGCCTATTCCTGGTCCCTCGAGGAGATCCGGGCGGCGCGCGACGACCAGATGCGCGGGCACTTCTACCAGCCCGCCCGCATGGCCGAAGGGTTCCGAACCGACTCGGCGATCTTCACCGCGCTCACGAACCGGCTCGCACCGCTGCGTTGCCTGCCGGTCGCGATGAAGGCGGCGCGCGGCGCTCGCGGCGACGTCATCGCCGCCGAGGCCGACGGCCTCTTCGGGCAGACGGGGGTCGGTATCACCAGCGACACGATCGCCGACGCCGAGGGGTGCCTGGCAGTCCACGGAGTAGCCTTCGCGCTCAACAGCCCCATTCCGCGGGAGGACGGAAGCCGCGTCGACTGGTTCACCCAGACATGGCCGATCGAGTGGGTGCGATGGGACCCGATCACGCGCGGGTTCGTGACGCGCGCGGACGTCGATGGGGGCCTCCCCGAGGTGCCGATCGTCCACGGCGATGGCCGCTGGGTCATCTTCCAGCAGCACGAGCTCGAGCCATGGAAGCACGGCGCCTTGCTCTCGCTCGCGCTCGTCTGGGCGCGGCACGCTTTCGCCGGGCAGGACTGGGCGAAAGGCTCGCAGGCGCACGGCAACGCGAAGGTCATCGGCGAGCTACCCACCGGAATCCCGATCAAGAGCCCCGAGGGCGAGGCCTTCCTCGTCCTCCTCCGGGCGATGTGGGAATCGGATCTCCCGGTCGGCATCCGCCCGGCGGGCGCGAAGACCGAATTCGTCACGAACGGCTCCACGAATTGGCAGGTGTGGAAGGAGCTGATGGACAACGCCGAGAAGGCCGCCGCGCGGATCCTCCTCGGCACCGACGGCATCCTCGGATCCCAGGGGGGCGCGCCGGGCGTCGACATCAGCGAGTTGATGGGGGTCGCGACGACGCGGATTCAGGGCGACGTCGGCGCCATCGAGCGCGGGATCCTCACCGGCGTGATCGAGCCATGGACGGCCGTGAACTTCGGCGACTCCTCGCTCGCGCCGTCGCGCCAATACCTCATGCCGGACCCCGACGAGGAGGCCCGTCATGACGCGCTCGCGAAGCGGCAGAAGGCATTCCTCGAATCCATCGAACAGATCAAGAGCATCGGCTTCGACCTCACTCAAGAGCTCGTCGACTCCATCGCGGAGTCCTACGGGGTACAGCCGCCGGCCCTGCCAGCCGCCTCGAAGAAGGCGCCGTCGATCGCGCTCGCTCCGATAGACATCGCCCGCGTCGTGAAGGTGAACGAAGCGCGCGCGAGCGCAGGCCTCGACGCCCTCACGCTCCCGGGTGGCGCTCTCGATCCGGACGGGATGCTCACCGTCGAGGAGTACTCGGAGAAGAAGAAGGCCGCGGCAGCGCAGGCAACCCCTCCGCCGGCCGCTGCCCCACCCGCACCATGAAGAAGCAACACCTCGCCCGCCTTGCCATCGCCATCGACGTCGGCGCTGAGGGCGAGCTCCCGACCGAGTTCCGCCTCTTCGTTCCCGGCATGAACGAAACCGAGAAGGGGCCATTCCTCTTCGACGCGGAGGGCGCGACCGCCACCATGGCGGCGAACGCCGCGTGGGGTCTCGATCGGACGATGATCGATCTCGAGCATCAGTCGCTCGAACCGTTCGCGCCGGCCGACCCCACGGCGCGCGACGCCCGCGGATGGTGCGTGCTCGAGCTCCGCCCGAACGGCGAGCTCTGGGCGGTCAGCGCGACATGGACCCCGGACGGCGCCGCGCGCCTCCGCGAGAAGCGGCAACGCTTCATCTCGCCCGCGTTCGAGTACGAGCCCGACACGAAACGAATCGTCAAGGTCGTGAACATCGCGCTCACGGCCCTCCCCGCCACTCATGGGACGCAGGCGCTCATCGCGGCGTCTGCAACATCTGCCACAGGAGACACGTGCATGTTGAACGCCGACCAGATCACGAAGGCCCTCGATGCCCTGATGAAGGGAGATCAGAAGGCGTGCATGCAGATCCTCAAGGACATCGTCGCGGCCGCGGCGGCGGGTGATGCCGAGGACGCGACTCCGCCCGCCGGCGACGGCGGCGCCGACGAGACGACGGAGGGCGCGGCCGCTGGCGCCGCGGCGACGCCTCCCCCGGCGGCCACCGACGACAAGGCGAAGGACACCGAGACGGCAGCCGCGGCCGCGCGCCTGATGCGTCTCACCGGCAAGTCGTCCTTCGTCGAGGCCGTCGAGGAGGTCGACACCTACCGGACCTCGCACCTCGAGCTCGCTACGGAGCGCGAGAAGCTCTCGAAGGAGCGGGCCACGCTCGAGCTCGCGGAGCGTCGCAAGCTCTGCGTCGAGCTCGTCACGCTGGGCGCCGAGTTCCCCTCGACGGTGTGGGCCGACGAGAAGGCCACGTCGCTCAAGCCGCGCTGGCTCGAGATGCCGATCGCACAACTGCGCGAGCACACCGCCGAGCAGAGGAGCGTGCGCGGCGGCAAGCGCGGGTCGAAGCCCGAGATCGCGCCGCCGGCGGCGGGCGGCGCGCACGGGCTCACGCCCGAGCAACTCGCGATCTGCAAGGAGATGGGGTGCGAGCCCCAAGTCTTCGCGAACCTCAAGAGGAGCGGCCAGAAGGCCGGGAGCTGACCCATGACCAACGCCACTGAAAATCAGCAAACGCACCCGGTCGGAGCCGAGGGCCGGGACTTCTTCGTCCCCGTCGATGGCGGCTCCCACATCTATGAAGGGACGATGGTCACGCAGAACGGCGTGGGGATGCTCATCCCCGGGTCGGCCGCCGGCGGCGGCGCGGCGAAGGGCGTGGCCTGCCATGAGGCCGACAACACCGACGGGAGCGACGGCGACAAGCGCTGCCGCATCCGGACGGGCATCTTCGACTTCGCGAACGGCACGAGCACCGACGCCTGCAGCGAAGCGACGCCCCTCTTCTCGGTCGTCTATATGGGCGACGACCATACCGTCTTCGACAACGATGGCAGCGGCACGCTGAAGCCCGCGGGGCGCTTCCTCGGGATGACCGAGGATGGCAAGGTCCGCGTGTACGTCGGGATGGCGAACGTCGGCGATGCCTTCGAGGACGCCGTGAACATCGCGATCAGCGACGCCGGCGCGTTCACTGCGGAGACCGACGTGGAGGGGGCGCTCGCCGAGCTCTACCAGAACGCCCTCACCGCCCACGCCTCGCTCCCCGTCAGCCTCTTCGACTTCCGCGAGGTCACGAGCGGCGGCGATGTCGCCAACGCTGCCGGGAACGGCGGCGTCCTCGCGAGCGACACGACGCCGATTCTGCGCGGCGACGCCGCTCACTCCCAGGAGATCTCCTGGGCGGCTGGCAACGCGGACCCCATCGCGTTCCAGATGACGCTCCCGGACGACTTCGACGGGACGGCGAACGCGACGCTCGACCTCTGGGTCTACACCGACAACACCGGAGGCGGCGGAATCGACGCGGCGACGTTCACCGTCGAGACGAACTGGGATGGCGGCGCCGCGGTCAGCGACACCGCGACCGACGGCACGCCCGCCACCTCGCACCACAAGATCACGGCGGCGATCGCCGCGGCGGACATCCCCGACGCGCCCTCGTACGTGACCGTGCTCCTGACGCCGGCCGCTCACGCGGCCGACCCCACGCAGCTCGTCGCTGCTCGACTCAACTACCAGCGCAAGCTGCGCACCTCGTAAGGACTGGGGAAGACCATGGTGAATCCGCTCTACACCTCCGACCAACTCCCGACGACTTCGGCGCAAGCCATCCGGGAGTTCGACGATCGCTATGTCGCCGCGCTGGGCGCCTCGAAGGCGAACGGCTGGGCCGACACGCTCGGCGCGCTCGTGCCGACGCCGTCGCCCTGGGTGACGTTCCCCGTCGGCCAGCTCCGCACGAAGTACCAGAGGACCGAGGGCAGCGACGGCCGCGCGAAGACGCTGCTCGAGAAGTCCTTCGACGTGAAGTCGGAGGAGTTCGACGACGGCTACGACGCGAAGCTCATGGACCTGTTCCTCCAGGTCTTCGCATACCGGCAGTGGTCGCAGGCGCCGGGGCGCTTCGTGACCGCCGAGGAGGCCTTCCGCCACAAGCAGATCGCCCTTCTCCTCGAGGACGGCGTGAACCAGAACTGCGTCGACGGGAAGAAGTTCTTCGCCACGAACCACCCCGCCAACCTCTTCGACACGAGCGCCGGCAGCTACAGCAACTACCAGGCGACGCCGACCGACTGCCTCGACATCAGCAAGCTCGAGGACGAAGTCGCGGCGATGCAGGACGGCGTGCTCGACGAGAACGGCGACAAGATGGGGGCCAACCCGGACACCATCCTCGTCGGCTACGGCAAGTACGAGAAGCTCAAGAACAAGCTCGCATCGGGCATGATCCTCGGGGCGGCGAGCACGGCGACGAGCAACGGCGGTGTGACCAACCCGTACGCCGATGGTCGTTTCAACGTCATCCCCGTCCGTGAGTTCACCGACGCGGACGACTTCATGCTCGTCGACTCGAAGCTCGCCGCGGCGGGCCTCTCGCCGTGGGTCATCCTCCGGCAGACGGTTCCGAGCGCGCTCGCGCTCCGGATCTTCGACGAGGCCTCCGACTTCTTCAAGAAGACGGGTCGGCTCCGCATCGAGTCGCACATCTGGTACGGGTTCTCGCTGGGGCTCCCCCACGCGATCCGGTTGGTGAAGGGCGCCTAGCCTGACGCTGCCCGTCTACGGGACGCGACGAGACGTCTACGACTTCGCGCTGTCACGGGGTGGCCTCGGCAACCCCGGACGGCTCGTCGAGTCGTCTCTCGCGTCCACGAACACCATCTCGCTCGGCGACCACGGCTTCGAGACGGACGACCCGGTCAGGGTGCGCGCCTCGGGCGGAGGGACCATCTCGGCGCCGCTCGTGGCCGGGACGGTCTACTTCGTCATCCGCCTTACCGACTCGACCTTCCAGCTCGCGGCGACCCCGGGCGGCGCCGCCATCGACCTCACCGTCGATGGCATCTCCATGATCGTCGCAAAGGATCTCCCGTTCGCGAAGGTCCTCGAGCTCTATTCGCGGCTCGTCGATAGCTGGTCGCCGGCGCATCTCGTCCCGTTCACCGAGCCCTATCCGACGGTCGTCGTCGCGACGGTGTCCGAGCTCTCGGCGCGCCGCATCCAGCTCATCTCGGGCGTCCACTCCGAATCGATGACGACCATCGAGGAAGAGGCGATGAAGCGGATCGAGCAGTGGGGCAAGGGCCAGCCCCTCCGCGACGCGACGGCGACCCCGCCGGCGAACCTCGCGGTCGTGGCGAGCTCGAGCTCGAGCGGTCGGAACTGGGGCTGCGGGGGGCGAATCCCGTGAACACGTCGAGCCTCACGAAGTTCGCGCAGAACCTCCGCCGGCTCCCGCGCGTCCTCGCGCAGCGGGTCGCGGACCGCGGCGCGCCGGCCATCTCCTCCCTCGCCCGGGGGAGCTTCGACGCCGGGCAGACCCCCTACGGCATCCCGTGGGCGCCCGGCGCGCAGGGCCAGCGCGTGACGCTCCGGAAGACCGGGGCGCTCGAGCGGTTCCTTCGCTATGTCGCCATCGGCACGAAGCTCCGCGTCGCGCTGGGGACGTCCTACGCGAAGTACCAGATCGGCAAGCGCCCGGTGTTCCCTGGCGCCGGCGGCCTTCCCCCGGGGTACGTCGACGCGCTCCGGCGCGCGACCCGCGAAGTGGCGGGCGAGGAGTTGGGCCGCTGATCGCCCACCGGATCGGCGTCCTCATCGGCGAAGAACTCGCCGTCAGAAAGTGCCCGCTGAAGGTCCAGGACGGCCCCGAGAAGCTCGGCGCGGTCTCGTGGACGCCGGAGCGCATCGTCATCGAGCACGACCAGAAGACCGGCGACACCATTGACTCCAAGGTCGTCGGCATGCGCGGCAACCCCCACTACCTCTTCGCCGCGAAGATCGGCATCAAGATCACCATTTACGCGAAGGACCCGAGCCCGAACGCCACCCGGTTCGAGCACGAGGACCGCGCCGCCCAGGTGCGGGACATGGTGGTGGTCGCGTTGCACAAGGCGATCGGGAAGAAGAAGAACCGCTGGTCGATCACACACGCGAGCTTCACCGAGCCGCAGGACCTCGTGGGCAGTCCGACCCCCGGGGGCGCGGTCTACGAGCTGCAGCTATGGGTCGACCGCGGGATCTACGACCGCGCCTGGGATGGCAGCGGGCGCCCCTCGGCGACGCTCGCCGACGGCGGCGGGCTCTCGAGCACGACGAAGGTTTCGCTGAAGGGCGACCCGAACGACACGGACCACACGACGCCGCCGTCCGATGCGGAGACGTCGTGCGGTTCCTGAGGAGATAGAGATGGCTGAGAACACCGGCGCGAGCGTAACCCTCACCGAAGCCTCGGGCGGAGGCGACAACGGCACCGACCTGATCGCCATCTTGGCCGCGGTCCCGACGAACGCCGACATCACGCCGCGGCTCTTCGCGTCGGCGGCCGGCATCTACGCGCAGCACGGATTCAGCGATGGCCTGGACTTCGCGTCGATCTTCATGGACGAGACGGGCAAATCCGTCCTCTTCGTGGGGCTCCCGATCGAGAGCGAGGGGACCGTCGGGCGGGAGAACGACTCCCAGGTCACGGGCACGTGCGACATCACCGTGGCCGCCGGCGCCGACGGCGTCCTCCAGGAGACCGATTGCACCCTCGAGGTGACGAAGGGCGGGACCATCGGCACGAACGGGATCGAGTTCACGTTCTCGGCCGACGGGCGCAAGACGAAGAAGAAGGTCCGGCTGAAGACCGCGACGAGCTACACCCCGCCGTATCTCGGCTTCACGATCAACTTCTCGGCCGGCACGCTCGTCGCCGGCGACAAGTTCACGTTCACGACGACGGCCCCCAAGTGGGACACGGACGGCATCGCCGCGGCGAAGGTCGCGCTCGCCGCGCAGGAGCACCTGGCGCGCACCATCCTGGTCGTGGGCGATCTCGCCGACGACACCGAAGGTGACGCCGTCGTCGCCGCGGCGAACAGCTACGCGAGCTCGAACAACCGCTTCGGCGTCGCGCGCGTCCAGGTCCGCGACCGGCTGCCCCTCGCCGCGAAGTCGAAGGTCAAGGTCGAGATGCGCGGCAGCCCGAACCTCACCTTCGCGGAGGTGGGCGGGACGGGCGACACCATCACGAGGTCCTCGGGCTCGTGGGTCGACGACGGCTTCGCCGTGGGGATGGTGGTCACCGTCACCGATAGCGTGTCGAACAACGTCACCGGCATCATCGCGAGCCTCACCGCCTTGGTGCTCACCTTCGGAACGACGGACCTCGCGAACGAGGGCCCCGTCGCCGGCTGCCACGTCGTCGGATCGCAGGGCCTCACCTTCGCGGAGGTCGGGGGCACGGGCGACACGATCACCCGCTCCGGCGGCGGCTCGTGGCGCGACGACGGCTTCCGCGCCGGCGACACGGTCACGATCACCGGGACGGCGTCGAACAACGTCTCGGGCGCGGTCACCGCCGTCACGGACACGGTCCTCACCTTCGATACGACCGACCTCACCGCCGAGGTCATCGGCTCGCACCTCGTGACGATCACGAAGGGCGAGACCATGGCCGCCTGGGTCTCGGAGATGGAAGACGAGTATGTCGACATCGACGACGAGCCCCGCATCGACATCGGCCTCGGCCGCCTCAGCAAGCTCTCGCCCTTCACCGGGTGGGCGATGCGCCGGCCGGTTCAGTGGGCCGTCGCCGTGCGGGAGTTCGAGCACGAGCTCCACATTCCCACGTGGCGCAAGGCCGATGGCGCGCTCGACGGCTGGTCCATGAAGGACGCCGACGGCAAGAAGATCGAATACGACCAGAGCACCGACGGCGGCGCGCTCGAGGCGAACTTCACCTGCGCGAAGACCTGGCCGAATGACAAGGGCGCCTACATCGCTCTGAGCCTCACGCGCGCCGGCGACGGCAAGCTCCTCTCGCGGACGCACAACATGCACGTGGCGAACCTCACGTGCACCATCATCCAGCGGGAGAGCGAGAACGCCGTCGGCCAGGTGCTCGAGCTCGACGACGACGGGCACGGCACCGACGACTCGCTCGCGAAGATCGAGGAGCGCGTAAACAGCGCGCTCGAGCGCGAGCTCCTGAGCAGCGGCAAGGAGGGGCCCAAGGCCTCGAGCGTGAGCTGGCGCGCCGACCGGAGCGCGCTGCTCAACGTCCTTCCCGTGCGGCTTCCGGGGAAGTCGCGCCTCGTCCTCGACGGGACCCTCGAGGAAATCGACACCGAGCTGCTCGTGAGCTGAGGAGAGGACGCAGATGGCAAATCAGGATTTCCCGACCCTCGACGGCATCGATCCCTCGTGGGCAGACGTTTCGCTCACGCTCAGCGTGTACGGCGGTTCGATTCTCTCGACGCTCGACGTCGTCGCCATCAAGTCGGGCGCGAAGGTGGACGTCGGCGAAAAGAAGATTTTTGGCCGCGTGGTGGCCACCACGACGGGCTCCGTCTCGTCCGAGGGGAGCCTCACCGTCTACCGGAGCGGCCACCTCAAGCTGCTCACCGCGCTCATGGAGAAGGCGCCCGAGAAGAACGGGCAGCTCCTCGTGTCGCTCGTGCACTTCGACATCCTCTACGAGCTCACCCCGCCGGGGAGCGACCTGATCTTCCGCCGCAAGATGAAGGGTTGCCGGCTCATCGGCGACAACCACGACATGAAGGACGGGACCGATCCCGATCAGGTCGAGTGCCCGCTCCACGTCAAGCAGGTCGTCAACATCATCAACGGCCGCGAGGTCGTTCTTCGCTGATTCGCGCAGTTCACCCGCCACGCAAGGGTTCTCCAATGAGCGACGAAACGCCGAAGAAGAAGACCGCGGCGCAGCGCAAGGCCGACGCCGAGGCGCGCATCGCGAAGAGCCGCGACGCGCGTGACGAGCAGCGAGACGAGCAAGAGGCCACCGACCTCGAGGCGATCGCCGACCTCGAGGAGAATGGCGGCGAGGCGCTCCACACGATGACGTGCAGCGGCTTCGCGCCCGGCGTCCCCGTGCGCATCGCCTTCCGCGCGCCGACGCGGTCGGAGTACAAGCGGTACTCGGACTTGACCGGCAAGGCGGCCAAGAACAAGAACGACGTGAAGGGTCACCGGGACGCCCAGGAGCAGCTCGCCCGGAGCTGCTGGGTCTACCCGCCCGCCAACCCGCCGGAGCTCCGCGAGGCCGTCCTTGAGGCGTTCCCGGGCGCCATCATCTCGATGGCGATCGAGGCCGTGAAGCTCGCCGAGCTCCGAAGCGAGGAAGAGGGAAAAGGCTGAGGGCTCGCGCCGAGGCCGCACGGGTGAGCCCGGGTGTGCTCGCGGAGTGCTGGAAGGCGTGGAGCCAGGGCGAAGAGGGCATCGACACCGATGCCGGCATCCTCTTCGCCGCCGAGTTTGCCCATCGCATTTACCGGTTCCTGGGAAAGAAGTAGATGAGCGACGGCGGCACGTACGAGATCGACATCCCGATCAAGGGGGCGCCCGCCGTCGATGCGGCGGCGGCGTCGATCGACACGCTCGCCGCGCGCCTCGACACCGCGAGCAAGGCGGCGAAGTCGATGGCCGACGACGTCAAGGCCTCCGACGTCGCCTACGCCCAGGCGCAAGCCACGTTCGACAAGGCCTCGAAGGCGGTCGAGAAGATCGGCCTGGCCGCGGACGCGCAGCGCGGAAAGATGAAGGCGGCCATGGACGCCGGCGACGCGGCGTCCTTCTGGCGTGCGGCCGCGGCCGTCGAGAAGCTCGAGATCGCCCAGGCCGGCGCGGCGAGCGCGGCGGAGCGCGCGAAGTCTGCGCTCGACGGTGAAGCGGCGAAGCTCGACGCCCTGAAGGCGAAAGCCGAGGAGACCGCCGAGGCCGAGAAGAAGGCGGCCCAGGAGCTCGAGGACGCGAAGGAGGCGGCCGGATCGGGCAAGGCGAACGAAGCCGCCGAGGCGTTCGGGAAGCTCGGCGGGCCCATTGGGCGGCTCGGGCAGATGGCGTTCGGCGCGAAGGCCGGCGTCGAGAAGCTCTTCGCATCGCTGGGGTCGTCCGCGGGTCCGCTCCTGGCTGCGGTCGGGATCGCGGCGGTTGTCGCAGCGCTTGCGCTAGCGACGGTCGCATTCGCGCATGCCGCGGTCGCGGTGGCCTCGTGGGTCGTGGAGATGGCCGACGCCAACGGCACGAACCTCCGTCTCTCGCAGGGCATCGCGCAGAGCGTCGCCGGCGGCGAGCAGCTCGCCGACACCATCTACCAGCTCGGTGCCCAGGTCCCGCTCACGAGCGGCGAGCTCCAGCAGATGGCCTCGCAGCTCGCGGCCACGGGCCTCCAAGGCGACGAGCTCTCCTCGGCCCTCCAGGACGCGGCCGTGAAGGCGGCGAAGCTGAAATACGGCCCCGACTTCGAGAAGCAGACGAACTCGCTCTCGAGCCTCTCGGCGCGCTTCCACGACAATTTGGTCCGGACCTTCGGGCTGAACGCCGACGGCTTGCTCGCTGGGTTCGGCAAGCTCGTCGCGCTCTTCGACTCGACGCAGACTTCGGGCGTCGCCATCCGGAAAGTCTTCAGCGACCTGTTCCAGCCGATCCTCGACGGCGTCGCGGCGTTCGTGCCGAAGGTGGAGCGCGCCTTCATCCAGCTCGAGATCCTCGCCCTGAAGGGGCTCACGGCCATCAAGCCGCTCGGGAGCACCTTCGAGAAGTGGGTCGGATACCTCGAGCCCGTATGGACGGGTATCAAAGCGATCGCCGCCGTCATCGGCGTCGTCGTAGGCATCGCCGCGGCGCTCGCGGCCGCCATCATCGTGCCGTTCGTCGCGGCCAATGTGGCGGTCGTCTACGCCATCGGCAAGATCGTCGAGTTCGGCGAGTACATCTGGAGCTCTGCCATCGGCGCGCTCGATGCGTTCCACTCGATGTGGGACACGATCGTCGGCTTCTTCCAAGGCCTCTCGCTCACGGACATGGGCGCGAAGCTCATCGAGGGCCTGGTCACCGGCATCACGAGCGGCGCGGCTTCGGTCGTGTCTTCGGTGACCGGCGCCGTCGGCGGGGCGATCGACGCCGCGAAGAACCTCCTGCAAATCAACTCGCCGTCGAAGGTCTTCGCCGCGATCGGCATGTCGACCACGGAGGGGATGGCGGGCGGCGTCGACGAGGGCGCCGGCGACGTGCGGACGTCGATCGAGTCCATGGTCCAGCCGCCGGAGACCCCGCTCGAACGCGCGGGACGGCCGGCGCCGGCGCAGAAGGAGAGCCCGAGCGCGAAGCCCTCGGGCGGCGGCGCGAACTTCTCTGGCGCGCAATTCATTTTCCAGGGCGTCAAGGACGCCGAGGACGCGGTCGGGCGCCTCGAGGAGATGCTCCTCGAGTTCATGGAAGGGAACGTCGCGCAGCTCGGGCGAGGGGTCCCGTCCGGTGGCTGACGCGAACCCGACGCCCTTCGACAATCCGGAGCTCTTCAGCTCCATCATCCTCGCCGGCGTCGTGTCACCGGGGAAGGTCACGCTCTCGGGACATGACCGCACGGTGAAGTGGGATGTGAAGGAAGCGAAGGAGCTAGACGGCGCGTCGATGGACATCAAGTCCGTCCCGGCCGTGGAGTTTACGGCGACCTTCGACCTCGTCGACGACCCCGAGCTCGACGAGTTCGAGCAGTGGGACGAGTTCGTCGAGATCATCGAGTCGACCGTCGGCGGCAAGAAGGTGCAGGCGGTGGACATCTACCACCCGTACCTCGCCGCGCAGCGCCCCCCCATCACGAGCGTGGTGAAGGCGACCGTCGGCGGCATCGTCGACGACGAGAAGGGCGGCCGCCGCATCGCGGTGAAGTTCCAGGAGTACCGGCCCCCGAAGCCGAAAAAGGGCTCGCCGACGGGGTCGAAGACCTCGAAGCCCGACCCGAACGCCGACGTGAAGACCGAGCTCTCGCTCGCCACCGCGGCCTATGCGACCACACCATGGGGGTAAGCGCATCCCTCTCCAGCTTCCTCGCGACGAAGGCACGCGCCGAGCTCCGCGGCTGGGGGGCGTGGTACGCCGACGTTTCCCTCGACGGCGAGCACGAGCTCGCCGGCACCGTAGAGCTCAAGGTCGCAGACCTCACGCTCCAGGGGACGGTCCTCTCGGGGGGCCCGATGGCGGGCCGGTCCCGCTTCTGGCTCGTCGGCGGCAAGGGGGGCTGGGGCAAGACGATCCCCGCCAAGGAGTACGCGAGCGACGCCGGGGTGAAGAAGCTCACCGTCCTGCGCGACGCCGCCGCCGCGTGCGGCGAGGACCTCGACGAGTCGACGGTCTCGAGCTCGGACCGCGTCGGGCCGGCGTTCACGCGCCCAGAGGGGCCCGCCTCGTGGGCCCTCGAGGAGCTCGCCCCCGGCGCTTGGTACGTCGGCGAGGACGGCAGGACGCGCCTCGGGCGCCGCCCCGCCGTGGCGCTCGCGACGCCGGCGACGCGCATCGAGCCCGTCGACCGCGCGCGCGCCACGGTCACCCTCGCCGCCGAGTCGATCGCGACCATCCTCCCGGGCATCATCGTCGACGGTCTGGAGGCCGTGGACGTGCGCCACGAGATCAGCGCCGAGGGCGGTCTCCGGTCGAAAATCTGGGGCAAGCAGGGCGCGGGGCTGTCCCGCTACCTCGCCGCCTTCCAGACGATGCTCGAGCAGCTCGACCCCGACCGGCGGTTCCGGGGCGTCACCGAGTACCGCGTGGTCTCGCAGGAGGACGACTACCGCGTGAACCTGCAGCCAATCCGCGTCTCGAGCGGCATGCCCGATCTCTTCCGCGTCTCGACCCGCCCCGGCCTCTCGGGGGGCAAATCGATGCTCCACCTCAGCTCCCACGTGCTCGTCGGCTTCGCCGATTCCGACCCGGCGCGCCCGTACATCGCAGCGTTCGAGGCGCCGGACGGCGAGGGCTTCATGCCGATCTCGACGTCCATCGACGCCGAGACGCTCCTCGAGCTCGGCAAGGAGGCCGCCGCGACGAAGCTCGGTCTCGGCGTCCGCCCCGTCGTCGCCACCGGCGACCTCGCCGGCGGCATCTTCCCCGTCGCCGCGACGCAAGCAAAGGTCTTCGTCTGATGGCCGCCCTCGACGCCACGCAGCTCGCGACCGACATCACCGCCGCCTTCGACCTCCTCGGCGCGCAGAGCAACGCCACGAAGACGGCGTTCATCAACGCGCTCACCGCCGCCATCGTCGCCTACGTGCCGACGACCGTGAACACGACCCTTCTCACTGCGCCGCCTGGGGGCGGCCCGGTCACGGGGAGCGCGACGCTCGAATGACCGACTTCGGCCGCGATACCTCCTGCCTCCCGGGGACGGGGCTCCGCACCGGGCGCCTCGTCTCGGGCCCGCGCCTCGTCGCCGAGGCGGGCGTGCGCCGGCTCACTACGCGGCGCGGAACGCTTCGCGGGGGTGAGGAAGAGGCGAATTACGGCAAGGACCTCACCGAGCTCGTGGGCACCGTGGGGACGACGAACGCGGCGGCCGCGCTCCCCGGGCAGATCAAGGCCGAGCTCTCGAAGGACGAGCGCATCGACCCCGGCAAAATCTCCGTGACCGTCACCTCCACGGTCAGCGGCCCCTCGACGAAGTGGAACGTCGCCGTGAAGGGCGAGACCGCCGAGGGCCCCTTCGACTTCGTCCTCGCCGTTTCCGACGTGTCCGTCGAGCTCCTCGGCATGAACCCCCTCACCTGACCGAATGGCCATCCTCAGCCTGACATCCCTCCTCATCAAGGAGACGAAGGCCGCGATCTACGCGAAGGGCCTCTCCATCGCGAGCGCGGTGGGCCTGCCCGTCACGACGTGGCAGGCGGGGGACCCGACGCGGAGCCTCTATCACCTGCAGTCGGAGATCCTCTCGACGCTCGAGGAGATCGTCGCGGCGTTCATCGCGTCGGGGTTCCTCGATGACGCCACGGGGATTTGGCTCAAGATCCTGGCGAAGCAGTTCTTCGACGTCGACGTCCCAGAGGCGACCGCCGGGACATGCACCGTCGTCCTGACGAACACCGGTGGCCGCGTCGACGACTACGACCCCGGCGATCTCGTCTTCAAGAATTCGACGACCGGCAAGACGTTCACGAACGTCACGGGCGGGCATCTCTCGGCGGGCAGCATCGGCTCGCCGAGCACGCTCCCCCTGACAGTCGAGGCGGACGAAGTCGGCTCCGAAAGCTCCGCCGGCGTGGGGGAGATCGATGCGCTGGTCACCGGCATCCTCGGGGTGACCGTATCGAATACGACCGCCGCCATCGGTGTCGACGAGCAAGACGAGAGCGTCACGCGCCAGCAGTGCCGCGACAAGCTCGGCCCCATCTCCCCGAACGGCCCGAGCGACGCCTACCGCTTCATCGCCGTGACCCCGAAGTATTCGGGCACCTCCCTCGTCACGAAGGCGCGGAGCTACTCGTCGTCGGATAGCGGCGACGTCACGCTCTACATCGCCGGCCCATCCGGGGCCGTGGCGGAGACCGACCGCGCCCTCGTCGAGGCCGCGATCCTCAAGTGGTCGACCCCGCTCTGCATCACGCCCACGGTCGTCTCCGCCTCGAACGTGTCCGTCGCGGTGACCTACACGCTCTACCTCTACAAGCGGGTGAACAAGACCGCGGCCGAGGTGAAGGCCGAAGTCGAGACCGCGCTCGAGGCGCTCTTCGCTTCGCGCGAAATCGGAGGCGACGTCATCCCGAGCGACTTCCTCGGGGGCGGCGGCGGCGCCCTCTACAAGTCGCTCGTCGAGAGCACCATCCGCGGCGTCTTCCAGGCCGACGCGTTCCATGTCGCGGTGTCCGCACCGAGCGGCGACACCGCCCTGACCGAGGGCCAGGTGCCCGTTCTCGGCACGGTCACCGGGACGGTCACCTTCGTGGTGGATCCGTAATGCCGCTCGGTCTCCGCTTCCTCCGCGAGAAGCTCGCGCCGAGCTGGCTCACCGATGGCGAAGGGGGGCTCGTCGGCTACTCGCTCGATGTCCTCGGCGACGCGTTCATCGAGCGCGTGCGCCTCGGCCTGATGGCGCGCCTCCCGCAGAACAATCCCCAAGGCACCAAGACCGCGCCGCCCGACGCGCTCCTCCGCATGGGGCGCGACCGCCGCGTCGTGCGCGGGCTCACTGACACCGACCAGGTGTACGCCGCGCGACTCGTGAGCTGGCTCGACGGCCGCGGCCGCACCGGCAATCCGTGGGCGCTCCTCAAGCGCCTCTCGGAGTACCTCGGCCCGGGCCCCGCGTTTCGCACGGTGGACGTCCGTGGCAATTGGTTCTCGCGCGACGCGGACGGCGCCGAGTCGTGCCTGATGAAACAAGCCAACTGGGATTGGGACGGCGACCCGGACGGCGCGTCTCGGTGGTCGCGCTTCTGGGTCATCATCTACCCGAACGGCCTCTTCACCGAGGGCCCCGGATGGGGGGACGGCGATGCTCCGAACTGGGGCGACCCCGACACGACGTGGGGATCGACCGCGACGCCCGAGCAGGTCACGACGATCCGCGGCCTGGTGAAGGAGTGGAAGCCCGAGGGGACGCGCTGCATCAACATCATCCTCGCGTTCGACCCGGACAGCTTCGATCCGACCGCGGCCGTCGATGACACCGGCATGCCCGCCGGCCTCTGGGAGCACTGGAGTCGGAACGTCGGCGGCGTGCAGGTGCCCGCGCGCCTCGAGACGGCCCGCTACTGGGATGGAGTCTACTGATGTCGACGACGTACGCCGGCGATTCGACGAACAACCCGGACAGCATCACCATCCCGAGCGACGGGCAGGGGCCGATCAAGGCGGCCGACGTGAACCCCGCGTTCGAGGGGTGCATGGACAAGGCGGCGTACGGCGTCGCGCGCGAAGCGAGCCTTCGGACGCGCATCATCCGGTCCTACGTACGCAACTTCACCGCGGTCGACATCGGCTTCACGCAGGACGATTTCATCGCGGCCACCTCGTACGACGACGCGAACGGAGTCGGTCGCTTCTACGCGATGCTGAGCGACTCCACGAACGCCTACCAGCTCTGGGGCAGCCTCGACGGCGGCAAGGCGTGGACGATGGATTCCGGCGGCGCTCTCACCGGCGGCGCCACGAACTTCTACTCCATCGC